>Ga0194119_10002109_pt1 | contig 34612 bp, 25 predicted proteins | sample TA2MahC100mmetaG_FD_148620 | JGI IMG/M metagenome (GOLD analysis project Ga0194119, IMG submission 148620) | Freshwater microbial communities from Lake Tanganyika, Tanzania - TA2015018 Mahale Deep Cast 100m | ecosystem: Environmental > Aquatic > Freshwater > Lake | place: Tanzania: Lake...
GAAGACGGGTCTGTTCACAGTGAAGGACGGCGCGCTGGCGCCCGTCGCCGAGAACATCGGCGCTTACAACGCGGGCGCGATCGGCGTGGGCGGCGGCGTGGCCGTTGTACCGCTGCCGTTCGACAACAAGGCTGCGGTTGTTGACCTGGCGACGGGCAACGTGCGCGGGCACATCGCGACGGAGTTCGTTCCGTTCGCAGCTGTCGTGAACGCGGCGGGGACTATCGCGTATGTATCGAACTGGGGAGGCCGCAAGGCGCTGCCGAATGACAAGACCGCGCCGACGGGGCTCGATCCAAACGCCGACCGGCTTGTTGTTAATGCCGCCGGGATTGCGTCGAGCGGCACCGTGACGCGTGTCGATTTGACGACGATGAAGGCCACGCACTCCATCGCCGCCGATTTGCATCCGAACGGTTTGGCGTGGGACGAGAAGGCCGCGCGGTTGTACGTCGCCAATAATAATCGCGACTCGGTGACGGTGATCGACACCGCGCGCAACGCGGTCTTGCGGACGCACGTTTTGAAGCCGTTCGCGAAGCAGGCTTCGGGCATCGCGCCGACGACCGTGGCGCTCAACAAAGACGGGTCGAAACTGTATGTCGCATGCGGCGGCATCAACGCCGTCATGGTGATCGACACGAAAACGGGCGCGCAGGAAGGGATGATCCCGACCGGCTGGTATCCAAATTCTCTCGCGCTGAGCCCGGACGGAAGGTATCTCGCGATCGGCTCGCTGCTCGGTGCGGGATCGGGCTGGCAGAACGAGCCGAAACGTCGATATGTGCACGCCAATCGCGGTTCGGTCAATGTTGTCGAGTTGCCGGACGCGGCGCAATTGGCGCGCTATTCGGCGGCCGTCGCCGAGAACAATCGACTGCCGCTGGCGGGCACGCCCGTGGCGCCGGCGCCCGCGGCGTCGCGTGTTCCGAAGGCAGTGCCGCTGCGCGCGGGCGATGCGTCTTTGATCGAGCACGTCGTCTACATCGTCAAGGAAAACCGGACGTACGACCAGTTGTTTGGGGATCTTGAAAAAGGCAACGGCGAGCCTTCGTTCGTGATGTTCGGCGAAGACACGACGCCGAATCAACGAAAGCTGGCACGCGATTTTGTGCTGCTCGACAATTTCTACGCCTCGGGCGGCAACAGCGCCGACGGCCACCAATGGCTGACGCAAGCCAATGAAGTGGCGTACACGATGTGGCCCGGCTATCAGGGGCGCAGCTATCCGTTCGACGGTTCCGATCCGCTGGCGATCGCGCAGGGCGGCACGATTTGGGACGCCGCGCTGGCCGCGAAGAAAACGGTGCGGATCTATGGCGAATACGCGGGACGCCGGGCGGAGCCCGCTTCGGCGCGCGCGAAACATCTCGAAAATTGGAAGCAAGGCGCGAGTTTCGACAATCTCTTTCAGACCGTTGCGCCGATCGCTTCGATGAACGCGATTCTGGCGAAGAACTATCCGGCCTACACCACCGCGGTGCCGGACGTTGTGCGCGCGAATTTGTTTGTGAAGGACCTCTCGCAGTGGAATCAGACGGGCACGATGCCGAACCTCACGATCGTGCAATTGCCCAGCGACCACACCAATGGAACCTCGCCGGGCGCGTCGACGCCCAAAGCCATGGTGGCTGATAACGATCTCGCCGTTGGCTTGATCGTCGAAGCGTTGTCGCGTTCCAGGTTCTGGCCGAAGATGGCGATCTTCATCGTCGAGGACGACGCGCAGAACGGCGTCGATCACGTCGATGGGCATCGTACCGTCGCGTTGGCGGTGAGTCCGTACATTCGGCGCGGGCACGTCGATTCGACGTTCTACTCCAACCAGAGCATGCTCAAAACGATGGAGTTGATGCTGGGCCTCGGGCCGCTGTCGTTGTTCGATTTGATCGCCAACGATATGCGGGAGAGTTTTCAGGACAAACCCGATTTGTCGCCGTTCAAGCACGTTGTGCCGCAGCAGGATTTGTTCGCGGTGAATCCACCCGCGTCGGCGCTGAAGGGTGCGGCGCGCCGCAACGCGATTGAATCAGCGCGGATGAACTGGGCCGCGCCCGACGCAGCGCCGACCGAGAAAGTGAACCGGCTGCTGTGGCACGCAATCAAGGGCTCGACGACGCCGTACCCGGCCGTGCGGAACGCAATCTTCGCGCCGTATTCCTTGGATGTGGACGACGATGATCGCCCGGTTGCATCTCGGGGCGGAAAATAGTCGTTTCCTCGGGGGGAATCGCGTAGGGCAAGTCAGGGCCGGGATGCTCCGACTGAGGTATCGGATCTGCAAGGTTTTCTACTCGGAGCGCTGCGATCAGGCGAACGATTCGATTGACCTATCCGGGCGATAATTGCATGGATGGAGTTTGATCTCGCCGCACTAGAGTCGAATCCGGCGCTGCCTGAACTGGCCGGTGAGTTTTGGGCATCCGGATTCGGCGCCGATCGCGTGCCGGTCGATGTGGCGCGGAAGTTGGTAGAGCGCGGCGCGCCACTTTCAATTCACGCGGCCGCCGCGTTCGGATTCGTCGATCATGTGGCGGCGATGCTGGCTCGCGATCCCGCGCTTGTGCATGCAAAGGGCGGCGATGGCTGCACGCCGCTGCATTTTGCTCGAAATGTTCGTACGACGGAGTTGCTGCTCGCCGCCGGTGCGGCGATCGATGCCCGCGATGACGATCACGATTCGACACCGGCGCAATGGCGTATCGATAAGGCGCCGGATGTTGTCCGCCACCTATTGGATCGTGGCGCTTCGCCGGATCTTTTCCTCGCGGCTGCGCTTGGCGATCTCGAACTCGCGGAGCGGCTGATTGACGACGAACCCGCTTGCGTGGCGCAGTGGATTGGCAGGCCGTCCGATCGAAACGCTCCCGGCGGGACGATTTATCAATGGACGCTTGGGTTCAATTCGTTCGCGCATCAGATCGCGCTGCGCAAGGGGCATCAGGAGGTTTTCGATTTGCTGGTGTTGCGGAGCGATCCGCAGACCCTACTGCTCGTGAATTGCGTGCTGGCGCGGCGCGCGGAAACATTTGCGATTGCCCGAGAGCACCCGCATCTCGTCGCCGAACTTCCAGACGCCGAACTAGAACTTCTCGCCCGCTACTGTTGGGAGACAAACTCCGACATGGAGGCTGTGCGGTTGATGCTAGATCTCGGCTTTCCGATTGCGCATGTCGAGAGCCGGCACGGCTACTCGCCGTTGCATAACGCCGCATGGAAGGGTAACGCCGATCTGGTTGACTTGTTGCTGCAGCGCGGCCACCCAGTGGATTTGATCGATCCAAAGTATGAAGCGACGGCTCTTGATTATGCGATCCACGATTGCGTGCGGGAGAGGCGTCATCCCGAGGGCGAGTTCGCCCGCGTGGCGGAATTGCTGTTACAGGCGGGGTGCGCGTATCATGCATCGAGTTATCCGAGCGGGGACGAACGGTTAGATGCGGTGCTGGCGGGCTATCGATGAAATACACTTGGCCTTCGGGCGTTGTTGAATTTGTGCAAGCCGACGGCTTCTCTATCGCGACGACGCCCGTCACGCAAGCGCTGTGGCTTCATGTGATGGGGCCGCCGAATCCGGCGATCAATCAAACCAGCCCGGAGCATCCGCTCGAAAACGTTTCTTGGGATAGTCTTCACGCTCGCGGCGGTTTTCTGGAACGGATCAACGCCGCGCCGATTCGCGAGGCTCTGGACCCTTCAATGCGATTTCGTTTGCCAACGGAGGCGGAATGGGACTACGCCGCGCGCGGTGGCACTCACTCATCGGACGGCTTTATTTACAGCGGCTCGAACGACATCGGGGCGGTTGCCTGGTATGACCGAAAACACGGCGATCATACGCAGCCGGTGAAGTTGAAAGCTCCGAATCAGCTCGGCATTTACGACATGTGCGGCAACGTGTGGGAGTGGTGCGAGGATCTGTACACGGGCAACGGATCGGAGAAAGAGCGCGTGCTGCGCGGCGGCTGCTTTCACAACTGGGCGGTGCATTGTACGGTGTCGAAACGATACGCGATCGATTCGGACGCACATGATGGATGCATCGGCTTTCGGTTGGTGTTGAGTTAGCGGAGCAGCTTTGTCATTTCGGCTTCGAGTTCGATGCGCTGCCGCGATGGCGCCGCGCCGGATGGGGTCTTCGGGATCATCGATAGCGCTCGTTTGAGGGCTTCGATCGCGCCGGATTTGTTACCGGTCAACGCCAACGCTTTGGCGAGGCCGGAGTAGGCGTCGGGATCCTGGCCTTTCGTCGCGGCCTCGGCTAACCGGCAGTATTTGGCGGCAAGGACGGGGTCGCGTTCACTCGCGACCTTCGTTTCGCTGAACCAGCGGCAAGCGCCAAACAGATGCGACGCCGAAGGGTTCGGCGCATCCGCCAACCGATGCAGCAGTTGCAGCCCCTCCCGCGCCTGGGTTTGCGCCTTGGCCGATTTCCGGAGATCGACGTTGCCGTTGGCGGCGCGGATAAGGAGTTCGGCGCGAAGGAAGGTGTAGACCTTGTTTCCAGGGTCCCTTTCCAGCAGCCGGCTATGGAGGGATGCGGCGTGTTCGAAGTGGCCGACGGATGAAGCGGTCCCACGGCGATAGTCCTCAACGATGCCAAGTGCGCGAATGGCCCCGGTGAGTGCGTAAAGTACGTTGGTGTTGGCGGGATCCGTTGTTGTCCAGGTGTGCAAGATTGCCGCAGCCTCTTCCAAGTGAACAATGGCCTCGGCGTGTTTGCCGGCTTGCCCTTCTGCCCAGCCGATGTTGGAGAGTACGGTAGCGCGGAATCGGAGCGTGTCGGCGTCGTTGGCGGAAGGCGGAAGGCGGTCCAGCCATTGCAAGGCCCTATCATCATGCGTCAGGGCAACCAAGGGATCGTCGGAACCGAGCAGAACCGCCTGGCTCAACTCACATTGCGAGAGTTGCCGGATAGCCCCTTGATGAGCGGGATGACGGGCGAGGACCTTCTCGGCGATCGACGCCGACTGGCGATATGCCCGGGCAGCCTCCTGGTTGCCGGCGCCTCCGATCATGCCGCCGGTGCCAGTAAGCCGCGTGCCCAAAACTTCGAACGCCACCGCCGCCGACATGTTGAGGTCGGCGTCGGCTGGATCGGCGACGGCCAATGACCGCAATATTTCGGCAGACTGTCGGATCTCCACTAGGCCGGCTTCTCTGGCCCCGCCGAATCCAGAGGTTCCAGCGAGTTGAATCTTTGCTTCCGCCTGGATGCGGCTGGAAGCGGCGGAGGGCTTTGCGGAGGCGGCTAGCGCCAGGGCCTTGCGATAAATCTCCTGGGCCTCGGCGCGCTTGCCGAGGTTTGGCCGGTACGGGTTGCCGAGGATGTTTGCAAGGCGACGATAGGCGTCGGCTACTTCTAGAGTGAGCGGGTCGTCGCCGGTGGATTCGGCGGCCAGCCGGTCGAGGTATTGCAGCGAACGCTCGACGCTTTCGCGTTGCAATTCGGTCGAGCCAGGTAGCCGCTGGATGCCCGTGTGCAAGTCGGTGACGACGTAGCGGGCGTATTGGCGAAGATCTTCAAACCGGCGTTGCGCTTTTCTGGCCTGCCAGAGTGTCGTGCCTATGCCACCGGCTAACGCGATCAGCAAGGCTGCCGCGCCCGCGACCGCGAGACGGTTGCGCTGCACGAATTTGCCGGCTCGATAGCTGAAGCCGGCCGGTCGAGCAAGCACTGGGTGTCCGTCGAGGTAGCGTTCTATGTCAGCGGCCATGTCGCGCGGAGCCTGATAACGCGCGTTGGGATCTGCCTCGAGCGCTTTCGCCAGTATCGACCACAATTCCGCTGATACGTTTGACGGCTGTGGAATCAGCGGTGACGCCGTGGCTCGCCACAGCGCCAGCGCCCAGGAGCCGTTCGCGCCGAAGGGCGAGTGGCCAGAGAGAAGTTCGTAGAGAACGACACCCAGCGAGTAGACGTCGGAAGAGGTCGTGACAGGGCGTCCTTGCAATTGTTCCGGGCTTGCGTAGGCTGGCGAAAGCGACGGTGCTGCCGTCACGTCGGCTTCAGCGTTGACGAGCTTCGAAGTACCGAAGTCGAGCAGTTTCACCCGGCCTTCAGCCGTCACAAGGATGTTGCCAGGCTTAAGGTCGCGATGCACAATGAGCGCGCGATGCGCGTAGTCGACGGCGTCCATAACTTGCAGAATCAACCGCAGCCGCGCATCGACTCCCAGACCGCGACAATACCTGTCGATCGATTCGCCTTCGACCAGTTCCATCACCAGGTAGGGCTCGCCGCCAGCAGTTGCTCCGCCATCAAATAGCCGTGCAATTCCGGGATGATTCAATCGGGCGAGGATTTCGCGCTCCAGTAGAAAACGTTGACGAAACCAATCGGAACGCAGGGAACCGCGCAGCACTTTGATGGCGACCTGCTGCGTGAACTGGCCGTCAGAGCGATGCGCGCGATAGACCGTGCCCATGCCGCCACTGCCCAGGATGGAATCGCATTGGTAAGGTCCGAATGCGGGGAGTTCGACTTCGGGTGCGGGGCCGATGGCGGCGCTCCACTCGCGATAGCTATCGACCAATTCCTGGACCTCACGTTTCAGCTCGGGATTGTCGCGACACGCCCAATCGAGAAACTCCGGGCCCTGGTCGAGCGCGGCGTGGAACAAGTCCTCGCTCTGCTGCATAAAGAGATTCAAGATTGCACCTACTTCACTTGGCGTGAATCGTCGCTGATTTGTTCGGGCCGGAGTGTTTTGAGGCGTTTATGGAGCCAGGATACGGCAAAGTTGACGTCGCGGTTGACGCGGGCGCGAGAGTGCCCGAGAAGTTCGCCGGTTTCATCCGCGGTGGCTCCGAGGAAGAAGCGCAATTCGATCGTTCGCAGCTTCTCCGGGTCGGCCGCGCCGAGTTCGTCGAGGGCGATTTCAAGATCGAGATACTCGGGCGAAGCGGCGTCGACCCAGGCGAGTTCGGGCGCCAGGATTACGCGCTCGGGGTGTTCTCCCCGTTTCTGCGTAGCCGAGGCGCGGGCGTGATCGACGAGAATCCGGCGCATTACCTTCGCGGCAAAGACATAGAAGTGCTCGCGGCTGGAGTACTGCACGTTTTGGTTCTGCAGGAGGCGGATAAACGTCTCGTTGACCAATGCGGTGGCTTGCAGTGTCGAGTTTCGACTCTCGCCCGTCAGATAGGCGGCCGCGACGCCGTGCAGGCGATCATAGACGGCCGGGGCCAGTTCGGCGAACGCGTCCTGCTGTCCGGAACGCCATCGCTCAAGCAGCAACGTGATGTTAGCCTCCGCGCCGGGCATTGACGCGATTCTAGCATGCGAATGGTTAATTTCAGCGAACACTTTCGGAACGTTTTCCGCCGCATAAAACAGGGCGGCAGAAGCCGCTCACAAAACGGAGAAATTCAATATGCGGAATTCATTCTTTTTGCGCCCCGCCGGGTTCATCGTGGCGGTAGGCTGCGTAGCACCGGTCCAAGGCGCGTACATCCTCGCCAATCTGCAAAATAGCGGCGCGTTCAACGCGTGCGGTTCGGTAAACCCACTAGACCCTGGCGAGCCGTGCGCGGGCCTTCCGGACATTCGGCCTGTGGCCGTGGCCGGGCAGAGCAACGGAGGCAACGGTTCCGCGCAGACCGACTATGGCATTAATAAGGTCATTGCCACCAGCGGCGCCGGCGGCGGCATGAACGCGTACTCGGAATGGATGGTGGTGTACGGACTGGCCGGCGGGCAGGCAGGCTCGACGGTAGACTTGGTGGTCACCTTAGCGTATGACGTGACGGTAATCGCGGGCTTGGGCACGGCGGGGTTTCGCATGGTTGTGAACAACGATTTCTTCGGTCCCTATGACATTCGAACAACCACTGACGGCTTTCTAGGCGACTCCTGTTTCGACCGGCCTGGACAGAATGCTCTCGGAGCGTGTGCGGGAAATCACAATGGGACGGTCAGCCGTATCATTCAAGCCACCATCAACCCGAATAACCGGCTCACGCTATTGGTGAGCGCGAGCACTTTTGGTAGCGCGACCGCGGATGCGTTCAACACCGTGACGGTTCAGAGTGTCATCGTGCCCGATGGGATCTCCTGGTCTTATAACGGACTGGCTGGGAATCCGCTGAATTTTCAGTACGCGCCCGATACTTCCGGCGTGCCGGAGCCGGCGGGAGTGGTGCTTGCGGGTTTGGGGTTGATTGCGGCGGGAACTCTGCGACGGCGCTGCTCAACGCCTACCGCAACACGCCGCTGACCACCCGCTTCGGCACCGCGCCCACGGGGATCGTCTTCACCACCTCAAAGGTCTTGTTATCGACAACCACCGTCGCATCGTCTCCCGCAACGGCCACGTAGAGATGCTTGCCATCGGGCGGGATCGTCAGCCAGTCCGGATGCAGTCCGACATGCACGACCTTCACCAACTTGAAGTCCGGCAGTGAATAGGCCATCACGCTGTCGTACCATTTGCTCGTCGCCCACAGCAGTTTGCCGTCGGGCGTAATCGCCAGTCCGTGCGAGGGCGAACCCTGCAAGCCCTCGGTCTCCTTATGCACGCCGGGCGGGTCGGGCAGCTCGAAGCGCCGAATCTCTTTCCGCGCCGCGAAGTCCACCAGCGCCAGCCCGTGGTAGTTCGAAAGCTGCACGATGATCTCCTTGGTCGACCCGTCGCGGTTCGTCGTAAACGCCATCGGCCGTATGCCAGCCGACAGCGTCAGCGTCCAGTCGAGCTTCTCCGTCGCCGCGTCGATCACCGAGATCGTGCTCGCGGCAATCGATCCCGCCACGACATGTTTCCCGTCCGGCGTCACATAGACGTTGTGGATCTCGCCCTTCACCGCCACGGACTTCGCATTGGTCAATGACGCCACGTCGATGATATCCACCGCTCCAGTGCCCTCGCGAATGCCGACATACACACGCTTACCGTCCTTCGAAATATCGACGTTGTTCGGCTTGCCGCTCAGCGGAATTCGCTTGATCACTTGGAACGATCTCGACTCGACAACATCGAGCGTGACCTGCGCTTCGTTGGTCACATAGATCCGCGTGCCATCCGGCGAGATGACCAAGCCGTGCGGCACTTCGATTCCGGTGATGCCGCCGACGACAGTGTTCGTCGCCGGGTCGATGACGTGAATGTCGTCGCCCGCCGAGTTCGACTGCAACACGCGGACGTCGCCGGTCGACTTGTCCGTCGCGCCTCGCGCCCACGCCGCTAGCGTCTTCCATTCCGGGTCGTCCTTCGAGGCGAAGTGCTTGCCGCCCGGATGAAACTTCGTCCCGCCTTTCAGTGGCGCGGCGAGTAGTTTCTCGGTGAACAGCCGCCAGTTCTGAAAGTTTTTCCGCGATTGTTCTTCGGTCCAATTCGTGGCGCCGGGCGAGAGTTTTTCGAGCGCTGGGACGCGATGGATGTGACACGCGACGCAGCGCGCGTGGCCCGGGCGTTTCTTCAGAAACACGGGCTGGACGCGATCGCGAAAGTAGACGTAGTCTTGCGCGCTGACTCCGAGCGCAGCGAAAAAGAGGAGGATGCGCATGCGAGGGTATTCTATACCCTTTGCACGTCGGCTATCGAACAGCCTGCAACATCCGCAACACCTCGGGATTCCCGGGAACCACTTTCAGAAACTCGCCAAGTACTATCCGTGCTTCCGCGTTCTTGCCACCCTTTATGAACAGCGAGGCCAAGTTGACATAACCGGCCGCGTCCCTCGGCGCAATTTGAATGGCCTTGCGAAACTCGGCTTCGCCCTTAGCCGGCGCGCCGGTTTCGACATAGAGAATTCCCAGGTTGTTGCACAGCGCCGCCGAATCGCCCTGCATCTCCCGGACCCGTTCGAACTCGCCGAGCGCCGCCGCGAGCTCGCCGCCCGCCGCCATCGCCGACGCCCAACTGTATCGATACCCCGCGTGCTCCGGGTCGGCCGCAACCGCCTGCGCGAAACGCGCCCGCGCGCCGGCAATGTCCTGTGCGCCGAACAACGCCGAGCCCAATCCGTGCAGCGCCATCGCATCGTCCGGCGATGCCGCCAGCACCTTCTCGAACGCCGCCGCCGCATCGCGATAACGCGCTTGCCGCAAACGCAACAGGCCGAGATTCGCCAGCGTATCCGGATCCGACTGCCCGGTCAGCAGCGACTCCGCCTTTGCCAAATCGCCGCTTTCGATCAACACGCCCGCGTAGTTAGTCCGCGCCTCGCGCGACGGCGTTCCCAACGCCAGCGCCAGTTCGAAGTAGCGGGCGCTTTCTTTCGCCAATCCGCCTTCGGCCAACGCCGTTGCCAATTCGACGTAGTTGCGCTTCGGGCGTTCGCCGAGCCAGCGGCCGGCAAACGGCAGCGACGCGCGCGCGCCCACGGGCACCGCCGCATCGGCGGCGATCGTCGCGGCCGAGGTCACGCCATGATAGACCTTGACGACGCGCCCGCGCTCGTCGAGCAGGAAGCTCGTCGGCAGCGCAAGATCGCGCCGGTAATCGAATAGGTGGCGATGAAACAGATTCCACGCGGCCAACTCATCGGCCGTTGGCAATACGACGGCGAACGGCGCCTCCGGCCGTTGCGCGCGATCCTCATCGGCCGACACAACGACGACGCGCACGCCGGCCTGTGCAAACCGGCTCGACGACGCTGCCCACTCCTTCATCTCCTCACGGCAGGGCGGACACCACGACGCCCAGAAATTCACCAGCGTCTTTTGCGGCCGCAACCGCATGCCGCTCAGCACGGGCGCGGGCACGGGTTCGGTCAGCCATACCGGCGCCGCCTTTTCGTTCGGCTGTTTCACGCGCGGCAATGCGGACGGCGCCACAATCGGAACGAATTCTCGCTCGCCTTCGTTCAGCCGCACGAATCCACGCGCGGGCACATCCGTCAGCGACTGCGAAGCGCCGCCGGGCCATCGAACCTCCAAGGACACCGGCGTCTCGCCGTTGTCCAGAGCGAAATGCAAGCGCCGCGAACTCTGCGTGAGATACCCCGAGCCCGCGTCGACATGCCGCAACAACTTGCGCCCGCGCGAAGTCGTCAGCAACGCCGACGCGCCGATCGAGTCCGGCATCCGCGCGCCACGCAATTCGACGACGAGCACCGGACCCTCCGGCGCTTGATTGCGCAACACCCGAACCCGCGGCGCCGTGCGCGACGCCTCGACAATATCGAGCGCGCCGTCGCCATCGATATCGAGCGCTACGAAACCGCGGCCATCGCCAGCCGAATCAAGTCCCGTAACGTACGAAGTATCGACAAACGTTCCATCGCCCGCGTTGCGAAAACAAACATCCCGCTCCCGCCCGCTCCACGAACCGCCCGAACGGATGAGCATATTCACCGCGCGCCACGCCTCGCGATACGGTTGCGAGCCCGCAACTTTCTGTGGAGTGCGCGACACGACCTGCCGCCAGAAGAAGCTTCACAAGTCGTGGGTATCCGGCCCGGTGATGTAGCCGTTTTTCACCAGCAGATCGAGCCGCCCGTCGTTGTCGCAGTCGACGAATCCGCTGCCCCACGCCCAGCGGCCGAACTCCACGCCGGCCTTTTCCGACACGTCTTCGAACGTACCGTCGCCCTTGTTGCGAAAGAGCGAGTTGCCCTTCGCCTGGCGTTGAAACGCGGCTTGGCGCTCGCGCCCGGCGGTGAAAGCTGGATTGTAAGTCAGGCGCTGCCCGGCGCTCGACCACATGTTGGAGATGTAGATATCGAGCCAGCCATCGCCATCGTAATCGCCCCACGACACCGACATGCCCGCGCCAAGATCCTCAACGCCCGCGCGCGCCGCGACATCTTCGAACGTGCCATCGCCGCGATTGCGATACAGATTGTTGCGGCCGAAATCGTTGGCGACGTAGAGATCGGGCCAGCCATCGCGATCATAGTCGGCCCACGCCGCCGCGAAGCTGAAGCGGTTGTTGTTGGCGTTCATGCCGCTCGCCGCCGTGACATCGACAAACGTGCCGTTGCCGCGATTGCGATAGAGCTGATTCGGCGGCCCATTCGTCGCGTCGTAGTAAGGCGTCGGCGCGTCGTAGGTTGCCCCCGCGGTCCAAAAATCGTAGGCGCAGACGTAGATATCGAGCCAGCCATCGCGGTCGAAATCGGCAACTGCGGCCGAGGTCAGCGTTCCAGCGGCGCGCGCGAAACCCGCGCTCGCGCGGCGCGAGTAATGACCCTTGCCATCATTAACCATCAGGACGATCTGCGTGCCCGCGACAAGCAAAAGGTCCTGATCGCGGTCGTTGTCAAAATCGGCGAAGAGGGCCATCGTCGTGGCGTCCAAGACATCGACGCCCGCCGTGGCCGAAACATCGTCGAACGTGCCATCGCCGTTGTTGCGCAGCAGCCGATTCGGAAGGCCCGAGGGCTGGCAAACGTAAAGGTCCTCCAACCCGTCGCCGTTGTAGTCGCCGACAGAGATGCCGTTATGCCCATAGACATCGACGCCAGTGGCCTCGTCCAGCACGGCGCGCCAGTCGTCGAGCCCCTTGGCCAACTGTTCGCGGTAGATCGTGTTGTGACCCAACGCCCGTTCGGTTATGTCGATGAATCCCGGCGCGCGCGCGGACGTTTCTCGAACCGGCCCGAGTTCCAGCTTTCGCGCGGACCAGGTCGAAGCGCGCACAAACTCGGCGCGCGCCGACGGAGCGATCAACGTCAACCGCCCGCCGCCGGCCGCTTCGCCGCCGAGTTCGATGCGCAGCCCGAGCGTCGTCGATGTCTCGTCGGCCCGCTCGCGGTTGCTGGCGACGATCTTCACTTCCCACACGTCGAGTTTGCGAAACCGCTCCAACAAGCCGGCCGGCCACGGCAGAATACGCTTGTCCTTCTGAATCAGCGCATTGATCGCTTCGTAGTCCTGCTCGCCGAGCCAGTGATCCTCCCGCGCGTCCGACTTCGTGAGAATACGCTCGACGCCGGCCGCGCGCGGCGGATTTGTCTTGACGCGGTAATCGGTCTGGGCTTGAAGAACGAAGAGGGTGAGGAAAAGCGCCCGCACCGCTAAAATTCGAAGCGCATGCTTAACTGGATCTGCCGTCCAGTGCCGCGCGTGGAAGTAATGCGCCCGAAATCGCCGCGCCCGCGAACCGCGTTCGGCACGTTGAAATTAGGCCGGTTCGGCAGGTTGTAAATGTCGGTCCGGAATTGCAGGTTGGACTGCTCCTTGATCACCCATCGCTTGTTGAGCGAGAGATCGACGTTAACCTGCCCCGGCCCGAAACCGAGGGCGCGCGCGGCGTTGCCGAAGTTGCCAACACCCGGCGCCGCGAAGCAAGTTGTGTTGAACCACTGATTCAAATAATCGGCTCGCGAACGGCCGCCGTTAATGTTCGGATCGCACGTGAGGTTGGGCCGCGGACTGCCCGCGAACGTGTTCGTTAGATTTGTCTGTTCGATCGCGCCCCACGGCGCGCCCGCGAAGAACTCCGCGATGGTGCCGATCGACCAGCCGCCGGCGACCGCATTCAACACCGGATTGGCGATATCGACACGGCGCCCTTTGCCAACGGGCAATTCATACACGCTGGAGCCAATGAACCGGTGACGGACATCGTTGCCCGAGTACGACCGGTCCAGCCCCCGCAGTTCCGGATGCGTGTAACCGTTGCCTTCGCCGCCGGCGAATTCGTTGCCGCCCTCGATGTTATCGAGGAACTTTGACCACGTGTAATTCGCCAGCAAGTTGAAGCCGTTCGAATAGCGGCGTTCCACCTTCATGTTTAGCGCGTGATACGTCGAGCTGCCCCAGTTCGGCGTCAACCGGTTGACGTTATTAAACTGCGGAAAGAGACGCGCCGTCTGTGTCTGCGCCGCCGGGCCGCGGCCATTAACGAGCGGAATAACATTCACGTTGACCGCCGCGCCGCCGAGCTTACGGCCCAGGTTGCCGAGATACGCGGCTTCGAACAACATGTTGCCGCCCAGTTCGCGCTGTACCGTCAAGTTGTATTGCTGCGAGTATCCGTTGGCGTGATTCTGAGCGATGAAATCCGGCGCGGAGCGCGGCGCCTGGCCCACGCGGACCGCGCCCCATGACGGCCCGATCGGTTCGCGCGTGCCCGTCGGCAGGCCGTTGCGGAACGGGAACGCGGGCGTAAGCCCGCCATCGGGCGACGAGAACGAGAAATTCGATCCGAATCCTTGCGACAGAGTATTGACCACCGCGCCGAAGTAGATGCCCAGGAAGTTGATCCCGTATCCGCCGCGTACAACCGTGCGCGCCGACGGCTTCCAGGCAAACCCAAATCTCGGCGCGAGATTATTGTTATCGAACGGGTGTGCATACTTGTTCAGCCCGTCGCGGCCGGAGAAAGTAACCACGCCCGGCGTCCCCGAAACCGGGTTGATCGCCGTGCCGTTGAAGCCGCTCTGGCGATTCTCGAGCCGCTCCCACCGCGGCGTGTCGACCTCCCACCGCAGCCCCAAGTTAAAAGTCAGGTTTCTGCTGACCTTCCAATCGTCTTGCAAGTAGAAGCCGTAGTAATCGGTTCGCGCTTCGAGCAGGTCGGGCCTGTTCTGCCCGGCCGATGAAGTCCAGCCGAGCAGGAACGCCGCCATCCCGCTCCGTGTCGCGCGATCGTTAAAACTGAACGTGCCTGCGCCGGTTTGCGATAACTCGTCCTTGTTCAGCGAGTAACGCATTTCGAAGCCGGTCTTCAGTGTGTGCTTGCCTTTGATGATCGTCAGGTTATCGACTAAGTGGTGCGTGAGGATCGGCGTCTGAATGCGCTCGTTCGGCGTCGTGCTCAAACCGGATTGGCCCGTCACGCCAATAACCGGGAAACCGGTGTCGTCGACGCCGCGCAGCCCGATCTTCCCGTTGAACCCTGAGCCCGTGCCCGCCGCGCGATTGATGTGCTTACGGATCGAGTACGCGTAGCGCGCTTCATTTAAGACAGTCGGCGTGAAGTTATGCATCCACGATCCCAGCGCGGCGTGGATCTTGTTCTCGCGAATGCCGGCGCGCGTATCGGCGATGCGTTCCGGGTATGCGCTGGCGACGTCCTGCGGGGCGCGAATCACGTTGTACCGGCCGAAGATACGATCGTTGTTCCCGAGAGCGTGATCGACGCGCGTTGTCAGCGAATCCTGCGTCAGCTTGTCGGACAAATTGACGGTGTAGTTCGCGCCAGGCGCTCGCGTGATATCCGAGGCGATATTCGCGTTCGGATACAGCGCGGCAAGTTGGCGCGCGATCGGATCGATTCGGCTCGCGGGAATCATATTGCCGGGGAATGGCTGCGTACTCACCGGATCGAGGACAGCAACGTCGCGGCGGTTCGAGAAATTGCCCTCGCGCTCCGGCGCGTGCGGCACGATCAGCCCGGAAACCGTCACGCCATCCCGCCGGCGCGCGCCTTCGTAGTTCGCGAAGAAAAACGTGCGGTCCTTCTTAATCGGGCCGCCAAACGACCCGCCGAAAATGTTGTAGCGTAGCGGCGCCTTGCGTTGCGCAAAAAACGTCCGCGTATCGAGCACCTGATTCCGCAGAAACTCATACGCCGAACCATGGTAGTTATTGGTTCCCGAGCGCGTGGTCATCAAAATCAGTCCGCCGCCCGCGCGGCCGAACTCGGCGGAGAAGTTGCTCATCTCGGCCTTGAACTCCTGCAGCGATTCCGCGGGCGGGTTCAACTGCAACTGCGCCACGCCGAGCGACATGTTCTGCACCACCGCGCCGTCCAATTGCCACATCTGATTCTGGCTGCGTCCGCCCGCCATGGAGAACATCGGCACCTGCTCGCCCCCGGTCTCATTCGTAAACGTCACGGCGCCAAGCAAACGCACCAGGCCCGCGGTCCGCCGGCTTTCCAGCGGCATATTCAACACGCTGGTCCGTTCGATCAACTGTCCGACCGACGACGTTTCCGATTCCAGCAGCGCCGCCTGCGCCTTCACCTCGACCGTCTCGGAAACCGCGCCGATGCTCAATCGCAAATCGACGGTCCGCGTAATGCCGGTTTCCAATACGACTCCGCTCTGCACGGCTTTCTTGAATCCAGGCTTCTCGACGGACACCTCATACGAGCCGGGAATCAGCGCGGGAAAGATATAGTTGCCCGCCTCGGTCGTCGCCGCTTCGGTACCGACGCCAGTCTGCACGTTACGTGCGGTGACCTTGCCGCCCGCGACAACCGCGCCGCTATCGTCGGTGACCGTCCCAGCGAGTCTCGACTGCGTTTGCGCCACGAGCGCCACCGTTATAAACGGCAGCGCGTACCAAACCCTGAAATGCATAGCGCGAGTATATCAATTACTTACCCACACCCGCCGCCCAGTTCAACAGCACCACCCGCGGCAACTCTTTTTCGCCGCCTTCCGGCTCCAACGTCAGAAACTTGTTTCCGTCGCGTGAAGGCGATGCCTGGGGCCAGGCGCCGACGTTTGGAATGCGGAACAACATCTCGGGCTTTCCGGCCTTCACGGCGGCGTCTTGCAACTCCATACTGGCCGCCCATACTTCGCCGCTCGCCGTCACCCAGTACAACTCCTTCCCGTCGGCCCGCCAAGCGGGTTGTGCCCCTCCCGCCGAGGACACCAGCCATTTGCCGCGTTTTTCGGGGAATCCCTGCACGTAGATCTCTCGTCTGCCCGTTTCTTCCGCTGAGTACGCCACCCATCTCCCATCCGGCGAATACGTGGGAAAGCCTTCTTGTGTCCGCGTGGCGCTGAGGTACACCTCTGGCTTCGCTTCGCCAGTTAGCGGCTGTATCAGAATGTCGCCCGTTGTGTGGAGCAGGTACTTGCCGTCCGGGGAAATGTCATTCGGTAGGTTAACCGAGTTCGCATTCGTGACGAGCGCCTCCTCACCGGTCCCGTCGCTGGCCTTGCGCCGGATCCCTCTCTGGGTTGCGTAGTAGACAGATTTGCCGTCCGGCGACCAAATCGGCCGGTAGCCTTCGTTGAAGCTCAACCGCGTGCTGATGCCGCGTGCCATATCCATCGTCCAAACGTCGAGCTGTCCTTGCTCCCTTGCGATTGCGTAAGCGACGCGGCCTTTGTCATCGCACAAGTCGAACCCGGTGGTGCTGATCCGCGCGGCGAGGCCAGCCGTGGCAAGTATTTTTCCACTCCTGTCCCGCCACGCGAAGCGGTACATACTGCCTCCATCGCCTCGGCCATACGCCACCGATCCGCCAGCTACGGAGAACTCGGCAAAGCCATTCGTCACCCTCGCGCGAACGTCTTCGGCGATCACCATCGGATCGCCTACCAGTCTCGGCGGATCCAATTCCATGGATCGCGCCATTAACGTAGCCTCCCCCTGCACGTAGAACAAGCGGCCGGACACGCCATCATACTCGGCCTTGTAATTAGATGGCAGGACTTGGACAACCGGCCCCCCGTCTAGCGACCCGACAAACACACCCGCCTTTTGGGAATCCGCACCCCGGACCAAGTACAGGAATCGCTTTCCGCCCGGCAGGAAATGCGGATAGTAGTGCGCCGTTTCACCGTCCTTGGTATTCAGTTGCGTTACCGGCGTCGGCGTGCCTCCCGAGGCCGAAATCCGTTGAAGCGGCGAAGCCTGATCGCCGAACAGGATAACGCCGTCTTTGTTCCATGTGCCGCCCCGCGGTTGGCGCACATCGCAGAGCGTGATCGACGCACCGCCCGCCAAATCGATCCGCTTCAGCTTCCCGCCCGCCACAAATCCCAACGACTTCCCGTCCGGCGACCAGAACGGCCTCCCCGCGCCATCGGTACCCGGCAACTCCCGCGCGGTCAAACTGTCGAGCGGCCGCACGTGTAGCAGATCGGCGCCTTTGGCGTTCATGGCGACAAACGCCAGCGTTCGCCCGTCCGGCGAAATCGCCGACCCGCCGGCATTGTTGATCAATGCGAAGCGCGTATCGGCCGGCGGCAGAAGCTCAACCGCCACCGGAAGCGGCGGCGCGCTCGGTTTCAAGACCCACGCGCCGACACCCGCGACCGCTGTCAAAGCCGCCACCGCCCACGGCAGCCAACTCGACTTCGATGCGACCACCGGCTTCGGCTTCTCTTCCGGCGCATACCGCTCAATCGCAATCCGCGCCTCGCCGATATGCGCCAGCCGCGTCTTCAAGTTGCGATCTAAACACCGCTCCAACAACGGGCGCAGCGGCAGGCCACTCACGTCGATAGGCGCTCGCACCACATCGGCCAGCGTGTGCGTCACCGTCTCGCCATCAAACAGCCGCTTGCCGGTGAGTAGTTCGTACAGCACCACGCCAAACGACCAGATATCCGCCCGCCGATCGACATTCTTCCCCGCCGCCTGCTCCGGCGACATATACCCCGCCGTGCCCAAAATCAGTCCCGCCTCGGTCGCCCGCAAAGTGAGCGTCGGCGAGTCGGGGCCCGTGACAACGGGCCGCTCGTTCACCGCTTTCGCCAGCCCAAAATCCAAAACCTTCACAACGCCCTCGGGCGTCAGCTTAATATTCCCCGGCTTCAAGTCGCGATGAATGATGCCCTTGTCGTGCGCCGCCTCCAACGCCTCGGCGATCTGACGAGCAATCGGCAGAACCTCGTCCAGCGGCATCGGCCCCTTAAGAGTCGATCCCTCAACCAACTCCATCACAATCGCGTTCGCTTCAACCCCGTAAATCGTCGCGATATGCGGATGATTCAACGCAGCCAGCGTCTGCGCCTCACGCTGAAACCACGCGATGTAATCGGCATCATGCGCCAGCGCCGGCGGCAACACCTTAATCGCAACTTCGCGATTGAGTTTCTCATCCACCGCCCGATACACCGCGCCCATCCCACCTTCACCAAGCTTGCCGGTGATGCGATAGTGCGCGATCTGTGTCGGGGCGCTCATGGGACCGGCCTATTCTATCAAGCGAGAGGATGTACAATCTGGATATGGAATCGGTCGTGGTCCGCGATCCCGAAGTCATGTCCGGCGAGCCCGTGTTTCGCGGCACGCGGGTGCTCGTGCAAACGCTATTCGACTATATCGAGTCCGGTCATAGCGTGGATCGCTTTCTGGAAGGCTTTCCGACAGTAACAAGGGAAGCCGCAATGCACGCCATTGAGGAAGCCATGGAAGCTTTGTACGCAGAGGCTCGAAAGCCGCAGAAACGGCGGGATTCGACGTTCTCGTGACCGTCGACAAGAATCTTCCGTATCAGCAGAATCTCTCGGGCCGCACGCTCGCCGTCGTGATTCTCGAAGCGCGTTCGACCACACTGGAGGAACTATTGAAGCTCATGCCAGACGTGCTGGCGGCGGTGCCGAAACTGAAACGGGGGCAGGTGCTTCGCATGCAAGCTACTTGAACCGCGCCGTCAAATTGCGGATAACAACCATTGGGTAATCCTTCGCCGCCTCGGCCGCTTCAGGCTCGACAAAAAGGAACCGCCGGCCATCTGGCGAAGGGCCAACAAAGTAAGAACCCGGCAATGAGAACAACTTCTCCGGCCTGCCGGCGCGGACCGCCGAAGCTTGCGGCTCGACCCTCGCCGCGACGACACCTTGATCCGTCGGAGCCCACCAGAACAACTCCTTTCCGTCGCCGCGCCAGCGTGGAGAGCTTCCGCTCTCCGAAGAGATCTGCCATTCGCCACGCTCCTCTGGAAAGCCGCGCACATATATCTCGCTGCGGCCGGATTCAGCCGACGAATAGGCTAGCCAGCGGCCATCGGGTGAGAACGTGTGCCAAAACTCGGGATGACTCATGTTCCTGTACTCGGTGTGCGTCCGCTCGCCTGTCAGCGGCAGCCGCCAATGTACCTTGCCGGCGGGGACAAGCAGCGATCCACCGTCTCGCGTTGGCGACAGCGTGCTGAATTGCGATGGGAGCGCCGGTCTCTTCCAAAGCAACTCGTCCTCTCCGGATCCGTCGGCCGCCCGCCGGTGAATCCCGGAACGGTTCCAATAGTAGATTTGTTTCCCGTCCGGCGACCAGGCCGGCGAGGAACCGCCACTAAAGGTCACACGAGTCGAGAGGCCCCGTACAAGGTCGAAGACCCATACGTCTGGGTCTACGCCATTCGAGAGACGCGATTGAACAAACCGACTGCCATCGGGTGACAAGAATCCGTTCGGCAGGGACTCGACGGGGCCAACTTGCTCCAGCAGTTTCCCCGATCGGTCGCGCCAACCCAGACGGCCCCTAACGAGTGAGGCCTCTCTCCCGCGTCCATAAAACAAGTCCCCCGACGCCGACAGCGAGAACTCGGCATAGCCATTCATCGTCGCTGTGCGAATCTCCTCCGCCACCACAACCGGGTCTCCCGTTAACGCGGGCGGATCGAAGTTCGAGCGGCGCGCCATCAGTGTGCCGGTGCCTTGCAGGTAGAACAGTCGCTGGCTGCTTGCATCGTGGGCCGCGTTATGCCCGCTATTCACGAGCCGAACCGGCGCTTGCCCATCCAATGTCGCCAAATAGATGCCGGACTTCTCCGGACTAGTCCGGTTGAGATTTAGAAAGAGGAATCGCTTCCCGCCCGGCAGGAACTGCGGGTAGTAGTGCGACTCGTTCTCGTCAAACGACTGGCTGCCGGTGACTGCGACCGGCGTGCCGCCAGAGGCTGCGATACGTTGAATTGCCTTGCCGAGTTGGCCAAACAGGATGACGCCCTCGGGGCTCCAGGCTCCACCGCGTGGCGCCGAACCGGCATCGCAAAGGGTAACGGGAGGGCCCCCGGCGATATCGATCCGTTTGAGCTTGCCCTCGCCCACAAAACCGATCGACTTGCTGTCCGGCGACCAAAACGGCCGGCCGGCGCCTTGAGTTCCTGGTAGCGCTCGCGCCTCAATCGAGTCAATGGGCCTGACATAAAGCAGATCCTCTTGCTTCAAGTTGGCGCCGAAAAAGGCTAGCATCTTGCCATCGGGCGAGATCGCCGAGCCGCCCCTCGCGCCAATCGGCGCAAAACGGATGCCCGGCGGCGGGTTCACTTCAAATGCGATCGCTGCCGATGGTTGCGGTGATGGCCGTGTCACCCAACCCGCCGCACCGATCAAAAAGCCAATCGCAGCCGCAGCCCAAGGCCAGTAGTTCGATTTCGCGACGGCCTTCGGTTCGGGCTTCGGCGAATAGTTCTCGATCGCGATCCGCGCCTCGGAGATATGCGCCAGCCGATTCTTAAGTTTCCGATCCAAACACCGCGCGATCAACTCGCTCAGCGGAACGCCGGTCAGATCGATCTCCCGCGTCAACACATGCGCCAGCGTGTGAGAGACCGTTTCTCCGTCGAACAGCCGCCTGCCCGTCAGCAGTTCGTAGAGAACCACGCCGAACGACCAGATGTCCGCGCGCCGATCGACCGTCTTTCCCGCCGCCTGCTCCGGCGACATGTAGCCCGCGGTGCCGAGAATCAGCCCGGCTTCCGTCGCCCGCATCGTCAACGTCGGCGAGTCGGGGCCCGTGACAACAGGCCGCTCGTTCACCGCCTTCGCCAGCCCAAAATCCAGAACTTTCACAACGCCCTCGGGCGTCAGCTTGATATTCCCCGGCTTCAAGTCGCGATGAATGATGCCCTTGTCGTGCGCGGCTTCCAGCGCCTCGGCAATCTGGCGCGCGATCGGCAGAACTTCGTCCAGCGGCATCGGCCCTTTCAACGTCGAGCCTTCAACCAGCTCCATCACAATCGCGTTCGCTTCGATTCCGTAAATCGTCGCGATATGAGGATGATTCAACGCCGCCAGCGTCTGCGCCTCACGCTGAAAGCGGGCAATGTAATCGGCGTCATGCGCCAGCGCCGGCGGCAGCACCTTAATCGCCACTTCGCGATTCAACTTCTCATCGACCGCCCGATACACCGCGCCCATCCCGCCTTCACCCAGCTTGCCGGTGATACGGTAATGTGCGATCTGGGTCGGGGCGCTCATTCTACGTTTTCATATTCTACACGTGATAATGAAGGTACCGTGCCGACCGTACTCCGCGTCGCGGGCTACCGATTTTTCTTCTTCAGCCTGGAAGGAACGGAGCCACCCCACATTCACGTCGAGCAAGCCGAACGCTATGCGAAGTTCTGGCTGACGCCCGTTGCCCTGGTTCATAGCCGGGGCTTTCGCACGGACGAGATTTCCGAGATACTGGGCATAGTTCGCGAGAACTGCAAACTCTTTCTGGAGCGATGGCATGAGCACTTCAACAGTCGTGGTTGATTCGCTCGCGACCGGCGTCGAGATTACCGCCGACGCGCTGCGATTGATCCTCGCCGATGGCAGGGAAGTCACCGCGCCCCTGGCCTGGTTCCCGCGGTTGCTGGAAGCCACAATCGACCAGCGCAATCATTGGCGATTGATCGGCGGCGGCGTTGGCGTTCACTGGCCCTCAATCGACGAAGACATCTCCGTCGCCAGCCTGCTCCGGACGAGTTAGCACCCTAACCCTCTAGACGCCCCGGCCCGCATCGGCGAAACTAGAAAAAGTGTCCCAAATCCTCGACGGAAAACGAATCCGTGACGAAATCCTCGCCGGCCTCGCGCCGCGCATCGCCGCCCTTCCCCGCAAGCCCGGCCTTGTAGTTGTCCTTGTCGGCGACAACCCGGCGAGCCAGGTCTACGTCGGCAGCAAAGTGAAAACCTGCCTCGAGCTTGGCATGCATTCGGAGAAAATCACTCCGCCGGCCGGCATCTCGACCGAAGCACTGCTCGACCTCATCGCCACGCTGAACGCGCGCGCCGAAATCGACGGCATTCTCGTCCAAATGCCGCTGCCGAAACACATCGATTCCGAAAAGGTCCTCGACGCCATCGCGCCCGAAAAAGACGTCGACGGCTTTCATCCCGTCAACGTCGGCAACCTGTCGATCGGCCGGCCCGGCCCGCGGCCCTGTACGCCCAGCGGCGTGATGGAACTACTGAAGCGCTACGGTATCGAAACCGCCGGCAAACACGCGGTCGTCGTCGGCCGCAGCGATATCGTCGGCAAACCAATGGCGATGCTCCTTTTGCACGCCAACGCCACGGTCACGATCTGCCACTCGCGAACGAAAGACCTGGAAGCCGAGTGCCGGCGCGCCGATATTCTGGTCGGTGCGATCGGCCGCCCGGCGATGCTGACCAAGGCGCACATGAAGCCGGGCGCTGTCATGATCGACGTCGGTATCAACGAATTGAAAGACCGCGCGCAAGTCGTCGCGATCTTCGGCGAAGACAGCGAAAAAACGAAAGCGTTCGACAAACGCGGCTCCGTGCTGGTCGGCGACATGCATCCTTATGATGCCGCCGAACTTTCGTCCTATTGGACGCCGGTGCCGGGCGGTGTCGGGCCATTGACGATCGCCCAACTCATGGCGAACACGGTAGAATCGGCCGAGCGCCGCCAGCGATGATCCTGCAGGTCGCACTCACCGGCGGCGTTGCGACCGGCAAGGGGTTTGTCGGCAGTGTGCTCGAAAAACTCGGCTGCTATCGCACCCAAGCCGATCGGCTAGGCCACGAAGCGCTCGAAACCAAAAAGGCCGAAGTCGAAGCGCTCTTCGGCACCAACGATCGCAAGGCCCTGGCCGCTATCGTCTTTAATGATCCGGAAAAGCTCGCGCGGCTCAACGCGATTGTGCACCCGGAGGTCGAGCGGCTCCGCCTGGCGAAGATCGTGGCCATCAAAGACCCTTCCGCCATCGTCATCTGCGAAGCGGCCATCTATTTCGAGACCGGCGCGCACAAGCGCTTCGACAAAACCATCCTGACCGTTTGCGGGCGCGAGTTGCAGATCGAACGCGCCATGGCCCGCTCCGGCTGGACCCGCCAGGAAGCCGAAGCGCGCATCGCCCGCCAATGGGACGATGAAACGAAACGAAAACTCGCCGACTTCGTCATTGATACATCGGTTTCTTTCGAGGACACCGAGCGCCAAGCCATGGAAGTTTATAATCGTCTCAGAGAGTTCAGTCAGCAATGAAGCGCTTCCGTTATCTCTTTCTCGCCGCCGGCTTCGTGGGCGCCTTCGTCTATATGACGTCGATCGCCAAGTCGCGGTTCTTCCCGGCCGCCGTGTCGGGCGCGGTCGAATCCGGTCCCCTTTTCGAAGAGGCCAAAGTCGTTCGTGGCGCGGGCCTCAGCAACGACGAACTGAACAACATCGAGATCTACAAGAACGCCCGCGCGGCGACCGTCAACATCTCTTCGACCGTCTATCGCCGCGACTTCTTCTATCAGGTGATCCCTTCCAAGGAAACCGGTTCCGGCTTCGTCATCGACGGCGAAAAGGGGCTCATCCTCACTAACAATCACGTCTTGGGCGGCAGTCAGAAAATCGTCGTGACCTTCGCCGATCAAGCGAAGTACGACGCCGAGGTGCTGACGAAAGATCCGGTCAACGATCTCGGCCTGATCCGAATCAACCCGCGCAAGAAGCTGCCTTCGTTGCGGCTCGGCGAATCCGAAGGACTGCAAGTGGGCCAGAAGGTTCTCGCCATCGGCAATCCGTTCGGCTTCGACGGCACGTTGACAACCGGCATCATCAGCTCTCTGAACCGCTCGATCCGCGATGAAACCAATCGCGAGTTGGAGGGCATGGTTCAGACCGACGCGGCGATCAATCCCGGCAACTCCGGTGGGCCGCTTCTCGATTCGCAGGGCAACGTGATCGGCATCAACACCGCGATTTACGGGCCTGGCGGCAACATCGGCCTAGGCTTCGCGATGCCGATCAACAAGGCCAAGGCCATGTTGATCGACTATCGCTCGGGCAAGTCTTACAAGCGGCCGTTCTTCGGCGTGCAGACAATACACGTCGCCGGTGAATGGGCCGAAGCGCTTCGCCTTCCGCCCGACGGCGGCCTTCTGGTCCAGGTCGTTCAGCGCGGTTCTGCCGCCGAGCGCGCCGGCATTCGCGGCCCGCGCGAAGTCGTCATCATCGGCAACTACGAAGTCGGCGTTGGCGGCGATTTGATCATGGCGATCGACGGCAAGCCGTGCGAGCGCCGCGACGCGGTCACCGAAGCGCTGCAGAAGAAGCGCGCTGGCGACGTGATGGAGCTGACGCTATTCCGCAACGGCCGCACCACCAAGGTGTCGGTTACGCTTGGGGCGGCGCCGGAGCAAGCGCAGTAACAAACTTTGACGTCGTGATCGCCTGGCCGGTGTGGCGCTGCGCGTGTTCGGCGATGTGCGCGAGCAGCACGCCGAGAACCGTCTCCAGCCGCGCCCGGCCGATAAATCGTGGCGCGTCGAGATCTTCGACCGCGGAGGCGAACGCAGCGACGGCTTCGTAGGAAGCGCGCACGCCCTGCAACAGATCGGCGACCGGCGCGCCGGGCTCGCCTTCGGCTTTCATGAAGGCGATCTGCTCGGGCGTAATCGACTCCCCGCGCGCGTAAGTCAACAAGCGTTCGGTGCTGCCGGCCAGATGGCGCAAGTGAAACCCGACGCTCGTAACGCCGCCGGGCTTGGCCCAGATCTGCTCATCGGAGAGCGGCGCGATCCACTTATCGAGGTCGGAGAGCGAAAGTTCCAGCGAACAGCAGACCATGCGCGGCACGGGCGCGAGATTGGTGAAGCGGCCGGCGAGCCAAGGTTCGGGGCCGGCTGTCAAAGGTTGCAGCATCATCTCTTTATTATCGGCGTATAGGTCAATGAGGCCAGGACGAAGCGGCCGGTCACTGAAACGCGATCGCGGCCAGAGCCAAGCTCGATTTGATGTACTCCACCCGCACCGGGGCCTTCTGCGCTCCGCATTGGAACTCGTGTTGAATGCCCGTGCCTCCTGTAACCCGTACCTCCGAAGGCCTCGCGAGGCGCAGCTTAAGTGTCTCCCCGTTGCTGACGATCGACAGTACCGGCGGCGCCGCGGAGCAGTCGAAATCAACGAGCATACCTTCGGCGGTTGTATCACCGCGGAGGCCTTGCCACGATTCCGGAACGGTGACGGCCGGCTTCGGCGGAGAACCCGTTGCGTCCCGGACCGTGAGCAACCGCGCAATGCCGGCAGCCATATCCCGATCCGCCTGATGCCGCGCGGAGAGTCTGCACTGCAGGGCCGCCTTCGCCGCTTCGGGCAACCGCCCCGCGCGTTCCAACTCCAGCGCCAACGCGTGCCACATCGATGCATTGCGCGGACGAATGCGCACGGCCTCCCGCAGCAGGTCGATCTTTCGAGCGCCATCGGCGACCCGTAACGCCAGCGCGAACCGTGCTTCGGCATGGAGCGGACTCCGCTTGACGGCTTCTTCGAGCAACGCCAAATCGTTAGTGAGCATGGCGCGCTCGAAGTAGACGGCGCCATCGGCGTCGCCGCGCGCAATCGCACTGTCGAATAGCCGGATCGCATCGTCCTTCTTCCCATCCGCGAGCGCCAAATAGCCGCGCTGCGCCGGAGTCTTCGCGAGTTTCGCCGCCACCGCGGGCTTGCCGGAGGCGAGCGCGAGCGAAACAAGCATCTCTTCCGTATCGGCCAGCGTCACGGCCGGCGGCGCTTCCACCGGCGCGCGCAATGGACCGACAAAGACGGTATCGCGGCGGGCCGCCACCGCCGAGCGAAGCAGCGCGGCAGAGTCGTAGCCAAACACCTCGCGGCAGGCCGCGCCGGCGCTCCACCCGTCTGCAAGGAGCGAGAAGAAGCGCGGCGACTTGTCCCGCACGCCGGGGTTCGTCAGCAGATAATGCACAACCGCCCAACTCTGCGCGTAGAACTTGCCGGTGTGCGCTTTCGATTCATCGGTTTCGTCGAACAGCGATAACTCGGCGCCTCGAACGGCGGCGTCGTGCGAAGGGATCGGCGAGCCGATGATCCAACCGTTGCGTTCGGCGCGCGCCGTTGAGTAAAACTCGGCTAGCCCCTCCTCAAGCCACAACGGCCGGCGCGGTCCCGAGTGCTCCAGAAACGCGTGGACCAGTTCGTGAGAAGTGATCCGTTCACTGTCGGTGCCTCCCCACCCCACGACAACCCAGTCCTCTCCCGGCGACCATTGATAGAATCCCGCGGCGCCGATCGACGGCCGGAGCGACCGGTACAAACCGCCGTTTGTCGTCAGAACCACCCGCAGCGGCAACACCTTTTTCACGCCGCCAAGCAACTCCCGCAGCGCTTCCAGCCGGACCGCCATCGAACGCGCGGTTGCCGCGCCGGCGTCCGTTGCAATTTCGTAACCATCGCCCCGCAAGGCTACCCATTCCGCGCCCGCGCAACAGAATCCCATGAGGGCAATAACTATTTTCGATTGGACCATTCCGGCAATGCGCCTTACGCTGGATTTGTGGCGACTATCATGGAGATCCCTACTCCACAATTATCACTCCTGCACAGAGTGAGCAGCATCGTTGCCAGCGAACGCTCGCTGGACGAAATGCTTGGCGAAATCATCGGTTTGGCTGTGCAGATCACAGGCTGTGATGCCTGTCTTGTTTACCTGTTCGACAAGGAGACCAACGAAATCGTTCTTTGCGCCTCGCAAGTGCCGCACACATCCGAGATCGGCAACCTTCGCATGAAAGTCGGTGAAGGTATCACCGGCTGGGTGGCGGAACACAAAGCGGTTGTGTCGCTGGGCGAAAACGCCTTCCAAGACAAGCGTTTCAAGAAGTTCGGGGCGCTGGTGGAAGACACCTACCAGGCATACCTTTCTGTGCCGCTGGTCGCTGGCGGAGATCTGATCGGCGTCATCAACTCGCATCACCGCGACAAGCACGAGCACTCCAGCGAGGAGGTTTCGATGCTGACGTTCATCGGCGAGCAGATGGGCGGTGCGCTGTCCAAGGCGCGATTGGCCGACGAAAACGCGCGGTTGAAAGAAGAAACCGTCGAAATGCGCCGCAAGCTAGAAGAACGCAAAGTTGTCGAGCGCGCCAAAGGCATCTTGCAACGCCGTCACGGACTGACCGAAGAAGACGCCTACTTGCAGCTTCGCAATGAAAGCCGCCGGCTGCGCAAGCCAATGAAGGATCTGGCCGACGCGATCATCTTTACCGAGGATCTGAACAAGCGCAATATCGCCGCCGAGTAAACTGGAGAGGTTGCGTCCTTTCGTCCCTCTCATCGCCAATCCGCATTTGGCGACCATCGCGTCGAACTTCTGGCCGCGGTTCAAGCAGTTGGCCGATGTGCCGGCGATTGAGCACCGCGTTCAGACCTCTCCGAACGTCGCGATCCGCGTCGTCGAGCAGCGGCCCGCGGCGAAGGCCAAGGCGGAACTGGTTTTGGTTCACGGACTCGAGGGGTCGAGCAATGGCGGCTACATGCAAAGCATGGCGTGGAACGCGCTATCGGCGGGCTACGCCGTGCATCGCACCAACATCCGCGGCTGCGGCGGCACTGAAGGCTGGTGCGACACGCTCTATCATGCCGGCCTGACATCGGATTTGCGCGCCTACATCGATCAGATCAATACTGGCTTGCCGATTGTCCTAATCGGCTATTCGCTCGGCGGGAATCAGGCGCTGAAGTTGACGGGCGAAGGGCACCCGCGGCTGGCGGCGACCGTGGCCGTCTCCACGCCGATCGACTTGGCGGCTTGTGTGCGCGCGCTCGGCCGGCGGGCGAATTTTATCTACGAGAACCGCTTCATTCGCCGGATGCAGGAGCGTTTGAAGGAGCGCCGCCGCCAACAGCCCGCCGCGTTCGATTCTATTTTCGAGCGCACCGATGTCGATGCCGTCAAGACGATCTATGAATTCGACGACCGCATCACCGCGCCGCACTTCGGCTTCGGCGGCGCCGATAACTACTACGCGACGCAGTCGTCGCAAAACTTCCTCGCGGCCATTCCGACGCCGACGCTCTTGATCACCGCGCAGGACGATCCACTGGTGCCGTTTGACGTTTACCGGAACAAAGCGATCGCCGAGAACCGGAACATCGAACTCATCGCCCCGGCGCACGGCGGACATGTGGCGTTTCTGGCCAAGCAAACGCCGCGCTTCTGGGCCGACGAAACGATCCTGGACTGGCTGGCGCCATTGACGGCGTAACCGGTCTCCGGTCACAGCTAAACGAATAGCGTTCCGGAAGCAGATGAGATATGCTGGCTGAGGTCTCGGAATCCAGTCCGGACATAAGGCCAGGAGAACATCCGTTATGTTGCAACGCTTCGTGCTCGCGCTACTCGCAGCCAGTTCGCTACTCGCCCAATCGACCGGCACAGCCACGGTCGTGGGAACCGTCACCGATTCAACCGGCGCCGTCGTGCCCGGCGTGAAAGTCGTCGTGAAAAACATCGGCACGCAGTTCGCCTACGAAGGCCAGACCGCGGCCAACGGCAGCTACTACATTCCGAATCTGCCTTCGGGCAACTACGAAGTGTCGGCGGAGGCGCAAGGCTTTAAGCGCTTCCTGCAGAGCGGCCTTGTGCTGCGCATCAATGAATCGCCGCGTATCGACGTCACGCTGCAAGTCGGCAACGTGACCGAGTCGGTGATGGTGAACGCGACGCCGCCCATGCTCGAAACCGAAACGGCGGGATCGGGCCAGGTGTTGGACGGCGAAGTTGTGCAGAAGCTGCCGGTGATGCAGAAGTTCGTGCATCGCGTGTTGCTCTACATGCCGGGTATGACGAACATCAACGGCCAGCACGCGGTCGGCCAGCGCCAGCGGGCGATCGGCTACTCAATGGACGGCGTCAGCGGCAAAGAACCGGCTGTCGGCCAAGTCGGCTCTTTTACTCAGACGATGATCGCATCGCTCGACGCGATCCAGGAGTTCAAGATGTGGACGACGGGAACGCCGGCCGAGTTCGGCCATTCGGCGGGCGGCCAACTGAGCGTCGTGTTCAAGAGCGGAACGAATCAATTTCACGGCAACGTGGAAGATCGCTATACCAACGGCAAACTGATCCACCGGGCATTTCTCGAACAACTGCCGCGCACGGGGGACTTTGACTATCACGAGTGGGGCGCGACGGCGTCGGGCAAGATCATCAAAGACAAGACGTTCTTTTTCGGCGGTTTCCAGCAACACTATGAGAAGCTGAGCGAAACGGTAGTAGTTACAGTACCGAGCCCGGAGATGCTCGCGGGCAACTTCAGTTTCGGCGGGCGCGGCCTGCCGATCTACAACCCGATGACGACGCGTCAGAGCGGGACCAATTGGACGCGCGATCCCTTCCCGGGTAACATCGTGCCCGCGTCGATGGTCAATCCCGTCGCGCGCAAGGTCATGGATCTGAAACCGTGGCGCGCGCAATCGGATCCGGGTACCATTCAGCCTACCGGGCCGGTGAACAACCTGACCTACAACGCCGGAGGCGGCTACAACTTCATCCGTTACGACGCGAAGCTCGATCATCAGTTCAGTACGGCCCATCGTATCTTCGGGCGCTATTCACACGTGCGGCATCGAAGCGAAGACCGTCCGGTGCGGACGTTGACCGAAGTGCAATACGGCAACGTGTTCGTGCGGCCGTTGGATATGCGAAACGTCGCCATCTCCGACACATACACCTTTGGACCCACGATGATTAACGAAATGCGGCTGGGCTTCAATCGCCGGTTGAATATCGGCGAGCCGGAGAGCTTTGGCAAGAACTGGGCGCAGCAGTTGGGCATACCCGGCGTATCGCCGGAGACTTTCCCGGATTTCCAGAATCCCGGCGGCGCGCGGTTCTTCGGACTCGGGCCCGGCGGGCGCTCGGTCGATGTGGCCGAAGACTTCACGTTCCAGAACAACTTCACCAAGGTCAAGGGCGCGCACACGATGAAATTTGGCTATGAGGTGATGCGTACCCGGTACAATTCGCTCTCGGGCGCGCTGCCTTCGGGTCAGTACCGCATGGCGGGCACCGAGTTGCCGTTCACGCCGAACACGGGCAACCCGTTCGCGAGCTTCCTGCTCGGCACCGTCGGCCAAGGCGTCTTTCAACAAAACAACGCAACGTGGCTGCCGCGCTGGTGGTCGCAATCGTTCTATGGACAGACCACATGGCGTCCGCGACGCAACCTGACGCTGGAGTTGGGCGTGCGGTGGAGTTATGAATCGCCGTTCTCGACCAAGTTCGGGCAGCAGTCGCAGTTCGATCCGAACGCGACGGATCCGCTGACCGGGATGCGCGGCGCGATCGTGCATGGCAAGGGCCTGCTGGCGAAGCGCGATCTGAACAACTTCCAGCCCCGGCTGGGCATGGCGTGGAACCTGCACCCACGTGTCGTGATGCGGTCGAGCTTTGGTATGTACTCCGTCGATCTGATGACGAACGGCCTCGGCCAGAATTTCGAAGAGTATGTCGCCACCGCGAATGTGCAGCCGCCGCCCGGCGACCCACGCCATGCGTTCCTGCTGTCACAGGGTCCGGGACCGATCCGTTTCCCGAGCTCGGCCGATGGCAGCGTGCCCTTCCAAGGAACGAACTTCGGCGGACGCAACGCGTCGTATTTCGATCCCAACATGCGGCTGCCCTACGTGCTCATGTTCTCGACCGGGTTCCAGGTACAACTGACCAGGAACTGGCTGGCGGAGACCGTGTACCAAGGATCGTCCGGCGTGGGCCTTTTGAATAACTGGGACATGAACGTGGTTCCGTTAAACGTTTCGACCGACCAGGCGCAACTCGTGCAGATCTTCAACGCGACGCAGAACTTCAAGCCGTACCGGCAGTTCGGCTCGATCCAGCACTATGCGAACTACGGTCACAATTCACACCACTCCGGGACGTTCCGGATTGAGCGGCGCTTCGACGCCGGCATGACTTTGAACACCTTCTACCAACTCGGTAAAACTTTGAACGACGGCGATGACGACGGCGGCCGCAGCGGCATCACGTTCTACAACCGGCAGTTGGAGAAGGCGCGAGCGAGCTATGATATTCGCCACCGTCTGGTGAGCGTGATGACCTACGAGCTGCCGCTGGGCAAAGGGCGCAAGTTCATGAACGGCGGCGGCGTGAAGAATTACTTGCTCGGCGGATGGGACTTTGCCTGGACGCAGACGTTCCAGAGCGGTCCGCCCGTGACCATCACCGCGGCGGGAAGCCCGAATCGATACCTGCCCGGTATGGTTCGGCCGGACGCACTGCTGCCGGCCGAGCAAATAAAGGTGACCAGCGACTACAACGTTGGCAACCGCTTCCCGTTGGCGGCGCAAAACCCCTACTTCAACACGGCGGCGTTCGGCTATCCGGCGCCATTCCGGGCCGGTACGCTCGGCCGCAACGTGGTGGAATCGCCCGGATTGCGCTGGACGCAGTTGTCTCTGTCGAAGGACTTCAAGATCACCGAACGCGTGACCTTTAGCCTTCGCTGGGACGTCAACAATCCGACGAAAGAACCGCAGTTGGCCGACCCCGGCGCGGTGTACAACACTCAGAATCTGGCGCAATTCGGCCGGTTCGCGGGCATTGGGCGCGGCAGCTTCTCCGATGTCGGAACGTCGCGCATGCATCACATCATGGTCGGCCGCGTGCAGTGGTAGCCCGTTCAACACCGCTCGCGCAGAAGAGCTAAACACAAAGGAGCCGGTGCGTCCGGCACAAACCAGACGCACCCGGCTCCTCGGAATAATCAAGCTTCGGTAATCGTCACCGAAGTCATCGAATCGCCCTGTTGGATCGCATCGACAACTTCGAGCCCGCTCACCACTTTGCCGAACACCGTGTGCTTGCCGTCCAGCCATCCGCACGGAACGTGGGTGATGAAGAACTGGCTGCCGTTGGTTCCCGGCCCCGCGTTCGCCATCGAGATCACGCCGCGCTCATGCTTGTTCGGATTGCCCGCGAACTCGTCCTCGAAACGATAGCCCGGACCGCCGCGGCCCGTACCCGTCGGATCGCCGCCTTGAACCATGAAGTCCGGAATCACGCGATGAAAGATAATGCCGTCATAGTATTTATCGCGGGCGAGAAACACGAAATTGTTGACCGTGCGCGGCGCCGACTTCGCATCCAACTGCAACACGATCGTCCCCTTGGTCGTCTCGATCGTCGCCGTATAACTCTTCGTCGCGTCGATCCCCATCTCTGGATAGCTTGCGTATTGCTTCATAGCAATTCCTCTCTCTTGGCGCGTTCCAGCGCCTTTACGATATTCGATACATTTTGCGAGCTGTTGCGGTCAGCGATCAACAACGCATCGTCGGTCTCGACAATAACTAGATCCTTTACGCCCACAAGAGCGACTAACTTCTTCGGCACGTCGACATAACAACCACCGGCCGATTCGGTAATTATATCAGCCGTCCTGGCGACGTTGACTCCGGGCGACTTCGCCTCAAGTTCATACACCGCGTTCCACGAACCGACATCGTTCCAGCCGAACTCATCGCACGCGATCCCGTGCACACCTTCGGCGCGTTCGAGAACACCCACGTCGATCGAAATGTTCTCGGTTTGCGGAAACAATTCCGCCAGCTGCGTATTCCAGTTCTTGGAGCCGAACGCGGGCAACTGCGCCAGCAGCCCCGCCGTCCTTGGCAAGAACCGTTTCATCGCTTCGAGAACAACCCTCGACTGCCAGAAAAACATCCCCGCGTTCCAGTAGTAACTGCCCGCGGCGACGTACTCTTTCGCCTTCTCGAGCGGCGGCTTTTCGACAAACCGTCGAATTCCAACCGCGTCGGTCGAACCCTCCTCGACACCGCCCGGAAACTCAATGTAGCCGTATCCCGTCTCCGCCCATCGCGGCTTAATGCCGAGCACACAGATGCGGCCCAACGAGGCCGCCTTGTATGCGGGCTTCACCAAACGCAGAAACCGCGCGGGCTTCTTGATGATGTGATCCGCCGGAAAGACGCCGAGAACGGCATCGGGATCGGAACGATGAATGATTTCGGCCACCAGTCCGATCGCGGGCGCTGTGTTGCGCTGCGCCGGTTCGGCGATAATTTGCGCCTTCGGCACCTCGGGCAACTGCTTGGCGATAGTGTCCCGCAGAAACGTGTTGGTGATGATCCAGACGTTTTTCGGATCGACCAGAGGTTTCAGCCGGTCGACGGTCTGTTGGATCAGCGAACGCTCGCCGAAGAAATTCAGGACTTGCTTCGCGGTCCGCTTCCGGGACCGCGGCCAGAAACGCGTACCGCGCCCTCCAGCCAGAATGATTGCGTACGAATGGTTTGTTTTCATTTAGCGCCCAAGCGGATAGGACCGGATCAACATAAACGTCCGGTTCCAGCGCGTCTTCGAAAAGAAGTTCGTGACGAGATTGATAACCTGATCGACCGAGTAAGTCGCCAGATGCTCGGTCGACGCCTCGAACGACCACCAGATGATGAGCGGCTTGCCCATGATGTTCTCGCGCGGCACCAGCCCCCAGTAGCGCGAGTCGTCGGAATTTTCGCGGTTATCGCCCATGCAGAGGTAGTAGCCGTTGGGCACGGTCAGCTCGCCGTCCTTCACGTTATCCCGCAGCATCTCCGAACCGCGCGGATAAATGAAACTCATCGGCGGCAGCGTCGGGAAGTTAGCCGCGTACGGGTCGAGATTGCCGCCGGTGAACTGCGCGTAGGGCTCCTCGGTCAACTTACCGTTGAGGATTAACTTCTTCTCCGCGAATTTGATCTTATCGCCCGGGACGCCGATCACCCGCTTCACATAGGGCAGGTTGATATTCAACGGGTAGCGGAACACCACGACGTCGCCGCGCCTCACGTCCTGATACGGCAGGATGTACTTCGTAATCGGTCCAGGTGGCGAATAGGGAACTTTGTCCACGATCAGGTGATCGCCCGTCATGATGGTCGATTCCATCGACGCCGTCGGCACAACGAACGGCTGCGCCACGGTCGACGTAAACCAGACAAGCAACACGATGTTAAACGCCCAGTCGGCGATCCAGTATCGCTCCG
>Ga0194119_10002114_pt1 | contig 34560 bp, 31 predicted proteins | sample TA2MahC100mmetaG_FD_148620 | JGI IMG/M metagenome (GOLD analysis project Ga0194119, IMG submission 148620) | Freshwater microbial communities from Lake Tanganyika, Tanzania - TA2015018 Mahale Deep Cast 100m | ecosystem: Environmental > Aquatic > Freshwater > Lake | place: Tanzania: Lake...
CCCGGCAATTCCTGCGCGGAGTGCCGGCCAACAATGTCTTGCTCTGGGGCGCCAGGGGCACGGGCAAATCCTCCCTGATCAAGGCCCTGCTGACCGAATACGCCCGTGAAGGATTGCGCGTCGTTGAGGTCAACCGCCAGCATCTGGTCGAGTTGCCGGAGATCCAGGATATCCTGCGCGAGCGGCCCGAGAAATACATCCTCTATTGCGACGATTTGGCCTTCGAGGCCGACGACGCCGGGTACAAGGCGCTGAAAGCCATTCTGGAAGGCTCGCTGTCCGCCATGCCCGAGAATCTGCTGATCTACGCTACCTCAAACCGGCGGCATCTACTGCCCGAATATGCCGAGGACAACCAACAGGCTCGCTGGATCGAGGGTGAACTGCACATGAGCGAGGCAGTGGAAGAGAAGATATCCCTCTCGGAGCGCTTCGGTGTCTGGCTGTCATTTCGCGCCTTCAATCAGGATCAATACCTCGCCATCGTGCGTCACTGGCTGGAAAAGCTGGACGGCATCGACGACTGGGAAACCGCCCGCCGCGAAGCTCTGGCGTATGCCCTGCCGCGAGGATCTCGCAGCGGCCGGGTGGCGTGGCAATTTGCAAAGGATTGGACGGGTAGATTGGGGATAAAGAAAATCGAGTACAGTCGAGGGAATGCCTGAGTATCGACCGTCTGTTAGGCCGGGGTGAGGGCATCGTGATAATCAGCAACCCTGAGGCATTGCACACAAGGTCCATGATGCCGGCCGGCTTCTTGCGGGGGATGTAATAGGCGATGACGACCATGGTGATGCCCAGAGGTGTACGCACTTTTACTTTTATAAGGGCGAGAACCTGGGTGGTATCGCAAACGATGCATATCATGCCTAAATGCATCCCACGCGCTACGAGTTGGATTATCATGTGTCGCTCCAGCGTCTCCACTTGCCCGGACTTTGCAACAAACTGATGGAATTTACGTGAGTATTGCGTTGCTTCCCGATTTAATCCGACAAAACTACGAAGTGCACGAGTGGAAACATGCATGTGCAATTTTGAAGGAAGATTTCCCGGACGAATTGAATGACATATTCTCTCAAGAAACAGCTTTTATATCGATGTAAATCATGGGTTTAGCCGACATTAAAAATCGTTCAAATAGCTCAAAACAGCGCCTGTTTCATGGTAACGCCTTGCCCCGTGCGCGGGGCTTATATCGCTCAGTCCTAACGGCATTCCGGCTCAATAAAAGCTGGATAACAAACCCGGGGGGACGGAAATCGAAGGTTTCCGAGTTTATTGACAATAATCTGTATGATCGTGGCTGGGTCGAGAAAGAATTTCATACACAGATGGTTGTCGACCAGAACACAATGGACACGCCGACCCACAAGGTTGATTGCTTTCGCAATCGGGTAGCGTTGGAGATCGAATGGAATAACAAGGATCCATTTTACGACCGCGATCTCAATAACTTCAGACTGTTATTCGACCTACGGGCTATTAGTGTGGGCGTGATTATTACGCGCTGTGATGATCTCCAAAGCCTATTCAATGAGCTTGGCAGGGGATCCTCCTATGGAGCATCCACTACTCACATGAGCAAACTCCTGCCACGAATTGAGGGTGGCAGCGGGGCCGGTTGTCCTTTACTGGTATTCGGAATTTCAAAACTCCTCTATATGGAGGATGAATAGCATGAGTGCTTCCGATGACCTTTTAAGAGATGTGGGGAAAAGCAAATTCGCAACGGTGCTTGCCGATCCTCCCTGGCAATTCCAAAACCGAACCGGAAAAATGGCTCCCGAGCACAAACGCCTTTCACGATATCCGACAATGACCTTAGGGGACATCAAGAATTTACCCGTGGAGGCCATTGTAAAAGACACTGCCCATCTCTACCTTTGGGTGCCCAACGCCTTATTGGCCGATGGCTTGCAGGTCATGGAGCACTGGGGCTTTACCTATAAAACGAATTTGGTTTGGTACAAAATCCGGAAAGATGGTGGACCCGACAGGAGAGGCGTGGGTTTCTACTTCCGAAACGTTACCGAAATGATACTGTTTGGCGTAAGAGGAAAAAATGCTCGTACCCTGCAGCCTGGCAGAAGTCAGGAAAACATCATTTCAACCCATAAGAGGGAACATAGCCGCAAGCCGGATGAGCAATATGGAATTATTGAAGCGTGCAGTCCTGGGCCATATATTGAACTTTTTGCGAGGGGGCCAAGAAAGGGTTGGTTTGGATGGGGCAATCAAGCTGATGTCTATGTTCCGAATTGGGATACTTATCCCAATCATTCGCAGTCCAATATTCTTGCTCTCAAACAGGAAGAGCTACTGTAAATCGCGCGGCAAGGTAACACACTCGGAACTTGCTTACATACACTCCTCTATAGTTTGCCCATACGATGCAATCAACAACGACAGCCGCATCATTCGCGGTGCGACCTCAGCCTTGATTCCAGACAGATAATCGATTAACTCCATGAATCCACGCAAAATTCTCGTTACCAGCGCCCTTCCCTACGCCAACGGTCCCATTCACCTGGGCCACCTCGTCGAATATATCCAGACCGACATCTGGGTGCGGTTCCAGAAGATGCGCGGGCATGAGTGCCATTACGTCTGCGCCGACGATACCCACGGCACTCCCATCATGCTGCGGGCGGAGAAGGAAGGCATCACGCCAGAGGCTCTGATCGCCCGGGTGCAACAGGAACATGAGCGGGATTTTGCCGGCTTTCATGTCCAGTTCGATCAGTATTATTCGACCCATTCCGAGGAAACCCGCCAGTTTGCCGGCATCATCTATGAGCGACTGAAAGCCAGGGGCCTGATCGAGTCCCGTAGCATCGAGCAGTATTACGATCCCGAAAAGGCCATGTTCCTGCCCGATCGCTTCATCAAGGGCGAGTGCCCCCGCTGCCACGCAAAGGATCAATATGGCGACTCCTGCGAGGCTTGCGGCGCCAGTTATTCGCCCACGGATTTGATCAATCCCTATTCCGCCATCTCGGGCGCCACCCCTATCCGCAAGGCCTCGGTGCATTATTTCTTCAAGCTGGGGCAATGCGAGGAATTCCTGCAAGACTGGACTCGCGCCGGACACCTGCAACCGGAAGCCGCCAACAAAATGGCGGAATGGTTTGACGCAGGTCTGGCCGATTGGGATATCTCGCGTGACGCGCCTTACTTCGGCTTCGAGATTCCCGACGCACCCGGCAAGTTCTTCTATGTCTGGCTGGACGCTCCCATCGGCTATATGGGCAGCTTCGCCAAGCTGTGCGAACGGCTGGGACTGGATTTTGAAAGCTATTGGGGTCAGGATGCCAAGGCCGAGCTATACCATTTCATCGGCAAAGACATCCTCTACTTCCATGCCCTGTTCTGGCCAGCGATGCTGGAGCATTCCGCTTTCCGCACCCCGACGAACATTTTTGCCCACGGTTTCCTCACCGTGAACGGCGAGAAAATGTCGAAGTCACGCGGCACCTTCATCACGGCGGAAAGCTATCTTAGTCAGGGTCTCAACCCGGAATGGCTACGCTATTACTATGCCTGTAAATTGAATGGCAGCATGGAGGACATCGACCTCAGCCTGGAGGACTTTGCCTTGCGCGTGAATGCGGATCTGGTCGGTAAGTACGTGAACATCGCCAGTCGCACGGCGGGGTTTGTAATAAAACGCTTCAACGGAAGCCTGAAACACATTGAATTGCCCGAGCTGTTAAGCATTTGTCACGATGACAAATATAGCGAAGATGACTTCTCAAACCTACCAGTTATGTTCACCTCCTCTAGTGAAAGGCATGCGGCAGAGGCAGCCTTATTACGTTTTTTCCAGAGTTCTTCATCTGAGATAGAAGAGTTTTATGAGAGTCGAGAGTTCTCCAGAGCAACCCGTAAAATAATGTTTCTTGCTGATCTGGCAAATCAATATGTGAACATAATGGAACCTTGGGTACTGGCCAAGACCGAAGGAGCAGAAAATGCGTTACAGGAAATTTGTACCCTTAGCCTAAATCTATTTAGACTATTGACACTCTACTTAAAACCATTACTCCCAAATATCGCAGCAAGGACGGAAGAGTTTTTGAACATAGCGCCGCTTTCATGGCAAGATTCTGATGCGTATTTGCATGACCATGTTATAAACCCTTACCAGCACCTCATGACCCGCATCGACCTCAAGCAGATCGAGGCCCTGGTGGAATCCAACAAACAAAACCTGCAAGCCACGCCCAGCGACACACTCTCCCAGCAGCGGCATGCGGAGCATCAGCAGCATGCCATTCAGCCCATCGCCGAGACCATCAGTATCGAGGACTTCGCCAAAATCGACCTGCGCGTGGCCCGCATCGCCAAGGCGGAACATGTGGAGGGCGCGGACAAACTGCTCAAACTGACACTGGATATCGGCGAGGCGCAGCCGCGCATGGTCTTCGCTGGTATCAAATCGGCCTATGCCCCGGATCAACTGGAAGGCAAACTGACGGTGATGGTCGCCAACCTGGCCCCGCGCAAGATGAAGTTCGGCTTGTCCGAGGGTATGGTGCTGGCCGCCAGCGACGAGCGCGGCGGGCCGTTCGTGCTCATCCCGGACCAGGGCGCTCTGCCAGGCATGCGAATCAAGTAAGCTGGGTGATCCCCTGCTGACAGACCATCAGGTCAGCAGGGGAGACATGGGGGAGTGAATGTCTTCGTTTTTACAGCGAGGAGGTTACAGAGCACTCAGCCACTGGGCGATGGTTTTGCATTACCACAGACCGTGCCGAGGGTCCCCTGATTGGCTTTGATTATTTAGCGTCCTTCGGCCGCAATTCATACAGCCAGTGCGAGAGCCTGTTCGAGTTCCAGTAACGGGAACGATCCTATGGCCCGGACGCTTTGCGGCCATTGGAGTTGGCTGTCGGACCGCCCAACGGCTGTTCTGTGTGGTCCGCTGGGTCTCTTGCTGGGGCGCCTGGTCTTGGTGGTCGGCAACTCGGGCTTTCAGTTGTAAATCAGCGGAAGCGACCCCGGAACGGAACGCCGTCCCGAATGTCAAGAGCCGAAGTCGAGTAGCCCTGTGGTTCCTCTCAATTCTTCTCGTTAATTTTGACATCGAGGAGTTCACGCAGCCTCCCGACGAAAGCCCCGAACTCCTGCTGTGAACCATTTCTAGCCATGAATTGGCTGGCGACCTCAGCCTCCTTTGGATCCTTCGCAGCCTTGCTGCCCTCTTTAACTTCCAGGAGACTGTAAACCAACTGGCTGCCGTCCGGCAGAGCGACCTGCCCCGCTGCGGTCTTGCCCGCCTCGGGGCGGCCCAGGGTGAAAGCGGAGCGAAGCAATTCCGGCGGTAACTCACGATTATCCCGGCGTACCGGTCCAGTCATGGTGACTGTCAAACCCATCGCTTGCGCCGCGTCTTTCAGCGATTTCCCGCTCTTGACCGACTGCACAAGTTCCTGTCCTCGCTTCGCGGCGGCGGCCCGTGCGGCCTCCTCGCTTAGGCGGGTGAGTATGGTTTCACGCACCTCGGACAGCGGTTTGTCCGAACTGTTGTGATGCTCCTTGACGCGCAGCACGATGGCTTTTTCATTTTCCAGTTCCACCGGCTCACTGTTGCGTCCGTTCAGTACGTCCTCGGAAAACGCTGTCTTGCGAATAGATTCCTCTTTCGCCAAACCATCGCCCGCTTCACGGGTGAAGAAACCGGTTTCCTGAATGCTTAGCCCCAATTGTTGGGCCGCGCTCTCAAGACTATCCGGATGTTCAAACGTCTGTTCCGCCAGCTTTTGGCCGCGCTCATAAAATGTCGTTTCCGCCCGATTACGCTGGGTGGTGTTACGCAACTCTTGCTTGACTTCATCAAAAGGCTTGATTTTGGATGGGACAAGTTCGGTCAATTTGATCAGGTGATAGCCAAAGCTGGTCTTGACCGGTTCGGAAACCTGACCCGAGGTCAGCGTCTGTGCCGCCGCAGTGAAAGCGGGTTCCTGGGCTTCCTTGACAAGGAACCCGAGGTCGCCGCCTTTCTTGGCGGAAACCGGGTCGCCGGAAACTTCCTTGGCCACAGCGGCAAAATCCTCTCCCTTGGTGATAATGCGCTCGCGGGCAGCCATGGCCTTTTCTCGGGCCGCCTTGTCCGCTGCCTCATCGCTTTTTTCCAGCGGGATCAGTATGTGGCTGATCTTCCGGCGCTCCGGCGTTTCAAAACTGGATTTCTGCTCATCGTAGAGCTTTTGCAACTCTTCATCGGTGATCTGAACATTCTTGGCCAGTTCTTCCAGACTCAGGGCTATATATTGGAGAGAAACCTGCTCGGGATTCCTGAAGTCCTGAAGATGCTCCCGATAATAAGCCTCTACTTCCGCATCCGTGTAAGCCCGGGTTGGCGGAGTCAGGGCAATCTTGGCGTAGACCAGATCACGTTCCTGGTCTTTCAACCGTTGGAATAATTCCGCCTCGGCTTTGGTCACGAAGGCGCTTTCCGTAACCCCACGCTGAAATTGCTCAGCCAGGAGACCGCGCCGAACCTGGGCTACAAACTGCTCCGGCGACATGCCTTGCGAGGAAAGCATGACTTTGTATTTGTCCTTGTCAAATTTCCCATCTGTCTGGAAGTAAGGCAGGGTTTTGATCACTTCGCGGGCCTCGTTGTCGGTCACCACGAGCGACCTGGCCTCGGCGCTTTGGGCGATGACCTCATCATTGATCAGACGCTCCAGAGCCTGTTTCCGCAGATTTTTTTCGTCGAAGTCCTCGATGCCAACCAGATTATTCAAGGATTGTTCGTAAGCGCGGGAGACTTCCCGGTCAAATATTTCCCGATCGCCAACGACGGCGGCGGGATTTTCCTTGCCCGTCTCGATATAGTTCTGGATTCCCCAGAGGGCGAATGGAACACCCACCGCTATCAACATGACCCAGGCAAAGATTCCCTGCGCACGATCGCGAATCGCTTGGAGCATAGCTAATTAAACCTTGAATGGAATGACGAGATTGAAAACGACGGAATCCGGCATCGATGACCAACCGATGGTCAAAAAAAACCCTGCGCAAAGCGCAGGGCTTTCATATCTGGCGGAGCGGACGGGGCTCGAACCCGCGACCCCCGGCGTGACAGGCCGGTATTCTGACCAACTGAACTACCGCTCCATAATGGTGGGTGCTGTAGGGATCGAACCTACGACCCTCGCCTTGTAAGGGCGATGCTCTCCCAGCTGAGCTAAGCACCCTGGAAAGTCGACTAGTTTACAGCATCCTTGAGGGCTTTGCCAGCCTTGAACGAAGGAATTTTTGCGGAAGCGATGGTGATGGCCGCACCCGTCTGGGGATTACGGCCCTGCCGCTCTGCCCGCTCCTTCACTACAAAGGATCCAAAGCCCACCAGCGATACCGAGTCACCCTGCTTCAATGCACCAGTGATGGCATCCACCATGGCATCCAAGGCTTTTGCGGCATCCGCCTTGGTCAATTCAGCGGCATCGGCGATGGCTTCAATCAATTCTGCCTTATTCATAGAGTCCCTGTAGGTTTGATTATTATGGATTCGTTGTGGTGGTGGTGCGGACCTTTCCTCGCCACCCGCAAGGAAAGGCGATTCCATGACCTCCATAGCGTGGGGGGCAATTTAGCAGCCCACCAAAACCCATGTCAACCTGGCTGCCCTCAACCGTAGTCGCCCGGGTTCAATGAGCGACGATGGGCGCCGCTACGCCAGAACTTTTACTCACGTTGGTGGTGTCGTTGACAGCGGGTGTCATCACAGGCTCCGGCATGCGCTGCAAGGCGTATGCCAAAACTTCGTCGATCCATTGTACCGGCACGATCGTGAGATCTTCCTTGATGTTGTTGGGAATTTCCGCCAGGTCGCGCTCATTTTCCTTGGGGATGAGAACTGTCACGATCCCGCCCCGATGGGCGGCTAGCAATTTTTCCTTGAGACCGCCAATCGGCAGCACTTCACCTCTCAGAGTGATTTCCCCCGTCATGGCCACCGTGGATCGAACAGGGATGCCGGTGAGAGCCGAGACCAGGGACGTGCACATGCCGATACCCGCACTGGGACCATCCTTCGGAGTAGCTCCTTCCGGAACATGTATATGCACGTCCTGCTTCTGATAAAAGGACGGATCTATGCCCAGGGATTCGGCTCGGGTCCTGGCCACGGTAATGGCTGTTTGTATGGATTCCTGCATGACCTCTCCCAACTTGCCGGTATAAGTCTGTTTGCCAGTACCCGGCATGATCACCGCCTCGATGGTCAGCAGTTCCCCGCCGACCTCGGTCCACGCCAAGCCGGTCACCTGCCCGACTTGATCGTTTTCCTCAGCCTGTCCGTAGCGATAACGCCGCACACCGAGATATTCTTCCAGAGTTTCCGGAGTGATATGGGACATGGTTCCTTTGGGCTGAAGCAACAGCGCCTTGACTACCTTGCGACAAATTTTGGCGATGTCGCGTTCCAGACTGCGGACACCGGCTTCCCGCGTGTAATACCGAATGATATCCCGCACGGCGGATTCCTCGACCTGGATTTCGCCCTTTTTCAAACCATTATTCTTGATTTGCTTGGGAATCAGGTAGCGCGTGGCGATGTTGATCTTCTCATCCTCCGTGTATCCCGCGAGCCGAATTACCTCCATGCGATCCAGTAGCGGGGCGGGGATATCCAGAGTATTGGCGGTCGCCACGAACATGACTTCCGACAGGTCAAAATCGACCTCCAGGTAATGATCATTGAAGGTATGGTTCTGTTCAGGATCGAGGACTTCCAACAAAGCCGAAGCAGGATCACCGCGAAAATCCATGGCCATCTTGTCGATCTCGTCGAGCATGAACATCGGATTTCGGGTCTTGACCTTGCTCAGATTCTGCAGAACCTTGCCAGGCATGGAGCCGATATAAGTTCGACGATGCCCGCGAATCTCGGCCTCGTCGCGAACCCCGCCCAGAGCCATCCGCACGTATTTCCGATTGGTGGCGCGGGCAATGGATTGCCCGAGCGAGGTTTTTCCGACCCCCGGGGGGCCGACCAGGCAGAGGATAGGCCCCTTGAGTTTCTTGACCCGCTGCTGCACCGCCAGGTACTCAAGAATACGTTCCTTTACCTTCTCCAGACCGTAATGTTCCTCCTCAAGCACTTTCTCGGCATGGACCAAATCCTTGTTGACCCGGCTCCGGGTCTTCCAGGGCATGCCGACCATCCAGTCGATGTAATTCCTCACCACGGTTGCCTCGGCGGACATGGGCGGCATGAGGCGAAGTTTTCCAAGTTCTGCTTCCGCCTTGGTCCTGGCGGCCTCGGGCATTCCTGATTTCTGTATCTTATCGGCCAGATCATCCAACTCGTTAGGGACGTCTTCCATCTCGCCCAATTCCTTCTGGATGGCCTTCATCTGCTCGTTCAGGTAATACTCGCGCTGATTCTTCTCCATCTGTTGCTTGACGCGCCCGCGAATGCGCTTTTCCATTTCCAGCATGTCGACTTCCCCTTCCATGAGAGTCATCAATTTTTCCAGCCGTTGCGTAATCTGGGGCGATTCCAGCACGGCTTGCTTGTCCTCGATCTTGATCGTCATGTGTGCGGCGATCGTATCCGCCAGTCGACTGGGATCATCGATTCCAGCCAGAGAATTCAACACTTCCGGAGGAATGCGCTTGTTCAGCTTGACGTATTGATCGAACGTACCGATCACGGTACGGACCATGACATCCATTTCCTGCTCGTCGGCTCCCAGTTCATCGATCACAGGGGTAATCTCGGCCAGCAGGCAATTGTTGACCTCAGAATAGCCTTCGACATTGCACCGATCCGCACCTTCAACCAGAACCTTCACGGTGCCATCCGGCAACTTCAAGAGTTGGAGGATATTCGACAGCGTCCCCACCGAGTAGAGATCATCGAACCCTGGATCATCAACCTCCGCCTCTCGCTGGGCTACCAGCAACACCTGCTTGTTGTCGCGCATCGCCCGATCCAGTGCCAGGATGGACTTCTCCCTCCCCACGAACAGGGGTATTACCATGTGGGGATAAACCACCACGTCGCGCAGGGGTAATACGGGTATGAGCTTTTCAGGCATCGGATGATCGGTCGATTGGTTGTCCATGGATGATCTCTTGAGGGGTGGAGTTCGAACTGATGCTAAAAGATATGGGCCGGCTGACGTCAATTACAAGCGACTGGAAGCCTAATTGCATAAAAACCCGCCGTGGCGGGTTTTTATGCATGTTGAGCAGCGTTTATCTCAATCGGCCGCGGAGGCGCGCTGCCGCTCTTCGGCTGCATAAACCCAATAGGGCGTGGTCTCGCCATTGATGACATGTTCATCGATGACCACCTTGTTGACATCCTCGGCCGAAGGCAACTCATACATCGTATCCAGCAAGGTGTGCTCAAGAATGGTTCGCAAACCCCGGGCGCCTGTTTTCCGCTCCATCGCCTTGCGGGCGATGACTTGCAGGGCATCGGGAAGTATCTCGAGTTCACAGCCCTCCATATCGAACAGTCGCTTGTATTGTTTGACCAACGCGTTCCGGGGTTCACTGAGGATTCGCACCAAGGCTTCTTCGTTCAGTTCTTCCAGTGTGGCCACCACTGGCAGACGGCCCACAAACTCCGGGATCAGACCATACTTGATGAGGTCCTCGGCCTCGACTTCCCCCAGGATTTCACCCACGTTTCGCCGTTCATCCTTGCTCTTCACATCGGCGGAAAAACCAATGCCGCCCCGCTCGGAACGATCGCGTATGACCTTTTCCAACCCGGCAAAAGCCCCGCCACAGATGAACAGGATATTGGCCGTGTTAACCTGCAAGAACTCCTGCTGGGGATGCTTGCGCCCCCCCTGGGGGGGCACCGATGCAACCGTTCCTTCGATCAGTTTGAGCAAGGCCTGCTGCACACCTTCGCCGGACACATCCCGAGTGATTGAAGGGTTGTCCGATTTGCGCGAGATCTTGTCGATCTCATCAATATAAACGATGCCAGACTCGGCTTTTTCGACATCGTAGTCGCATTTCTGCAGAATTTTTTGAATGATGTTTTCCACATCCTCGCCCACATAACCCGCCTCGGTCAGGGTGGTGGCATCGGCTATGGTGAAGGGAACATCAAGAAGGCGCGCCAGCGTCTCGGCCATGAGCGTCTTGCCGGAACCCGTGGGACCAATCAGCAGAATATTGCTCTTGGCCAGTTCAACATCATTCTTGCGATGGTTGCCCTGGGCACGCAGGCGCTTGTAGTGGTTGTATACCGCCACGGACAGCGTACGCTTGGCCTTTTCCTGCCCAATCACATATTCATCGAGAACCTGCTTGATTTCCTTGGGTTTGGGGAGCTTGTCCACGCCAGACGCAACATTCTCCTGCAATTCCTCGCGGATAATGTCATTGCACAATTCGACGCACTCATCACAAACGAATACAGAAGGTCCTGCAATCAGCTTGCGAACTTCATGCTGACTCTTTCCGCAGAAAGAGCAATACAGGAGTTTGCCGCCGCTGTCCTTGCCCCGCTTGTCGTCACTCATGGTTTCTCTCTACCCTCATTCAAAATCGTGATGCGCTTGCCGTCCACCGCACGTGTAGCGGCTCGTCGACTCAGACGCCGCGTTTATCGAGCACTTTATCGATCAGACCATAGCTCACGGCATCCTCTCCGCCCATGAAGTTATCACGGTCGGTGTCCAGCGATATTTTTTCGATCGGCTGACCCGTGTGCTTGGCAAGTATGCGATTGAGCCGATCGCGCGCAGCCAGGATTTCTCGGGCATGGATATCGATATCGCTGGCCTGCCCCTGGAATCCACCCAGGGGCTGGTGAATCATCATGCGGGAATGCGGCAGACTGTAACGCTTGCCCGCCGCGCCGCCCGCCAGCAGCAAGGCGCCCATACTGGCGGCCTGACCGATACAAAGGGTGCTGACATCCGGCTTGATGAATTGCATGGTGTCATATATGGCGAGGCCCGCGGTCACCACGCCGCCGGGCGAATTGATATAGAGATGGATATCCTTATCGGGGTTTTCCGATTCGAGGAAGAGCAATTGCGCAATGACCAGGTTGGCCATGTAGTCTTCGACTTGGCCCACCAGGAAGATGACCCGCTCCTTCAACAAGCGGGAATAGATGTCGAAAGCTCGCTCACCTCTTGCCGACTGCTCGATGACGATGGGCACCATGCCGGTGGCCAATGGTCCCTCCCCCATCAATTTACTGCTTTCAATCATGGTTTCCCGCTCCTTTGATTCCGATTAAGCCGGTTGGGTGGCGGACGGAGCCGTCATGGCGCCAGCCATCAGTGTCTGAAAGGGCATGCTGACTTCCGTAGAGGCCGCTTTTTCAAATATGAGATCGACTATCTGATCCTCGAACACCATGTTCTCGATCTCGCGAAGGCGGGATGACTCTGCATAATACCAGCGCACGACCTCCGGAGGTTGCTCATAACTTGCCGCAAGCTCTTCAACAGCGGCCCGTACCCGATTCGGGTCAAGCTTGACGCCATGCGCATCGATGAGCTTACCCAGAATGAGTGATAACGCCACCCGGCGCTTGGCCAAGGGTTCAAGATTACCCTTGAGGGTGTCCTCATCCAGAGCCTGTTTGTTCTTGCGGGCGGATTCCCTGTAGGGCTTGGCCAGGTCATTCAGTTCGTCCTGTACCAGTACCTTGGGAAGGAGTACCGTATTTTTGTCGTACAGCGCGTCCATCACCGAACTTTTCGCGCGGGTTTTCAGCGCCCTGTTCATCTCCCGCTCCATGTTGACACGGATGTCCTCGCGCAGCGCCTGAATGTCACCCTCCTCGATACCGAACAGTCTGGCGAAATCCGCATCCAGCTCCGGCAAATGGGGCTCCTGAATCGACCTGATCTCAACGACGAAGTGTCCGGTCTGACCGGCCAAATTTTCAGTGGGATATTCCGGAGGAAATTGCAGATCGAACTCGATGTTCGCACCGACCGCCTGACCGGTCAATTGGTCCTCGAAGCCTGGAATCATGTAGCCCGAGCCCAGTACCACCGCGAAATCTTTCACGCGCCCCTGTGTGAAGGTCACCCCGTCATGCGTGCCTTCAAAAGCAATGGTGACCTTGTCGCCTTCTGCCGAGGGTCGCTCGACGTCCAGCCAGGTTTTCCGTTGCTCTCGGAGCTGATCGATCATCCTGTCGATATCCGCTTCCTCGACAGAGGAAACGAACCGCTTGACCTCCAGGGTTTCCAGGGGCATCGGAACGAATTCCGGCATGATCTCAAAGCTTGCCTCATACTCCAGACCTTCCCCCTCATCAGCCTTGATCGCCTTGATTTCAGGAGCTCCCGCAGGTTTGAGCTGCTCGTCGCGCAGGGCATCGTGGAAGGTGGACTGGATCAAATCGGTCAGAACCTCCTCCCGCACCTGCTGTCCGTATCTCTTGCGCACCACGGAGTTGGGCACCTTGCCGGGCCTGAATCCATCCACCTTGACCTTGTGTGCAAGAGATTGCAAACGCGACTCGACCTGTTGCCGGATCTTGTCCTCTGGTACGGAAATGGTCATCTTTCGGTTCAATTCGGATGTAGATTCAACAGCCACTTGCATGTCGCGATCACCTCTGGCGATGGGTTGGATAGGAAAGAGCGCCAGTCTGAATGGCGCCGTATCAGTGAGAAATAATGACGTTTCTATATGGGGGTGGACTCGAGTCGTCGAGTCACCTGGAAATACTGGGCTTGCAATCTACCGGGTTGGTGCGAATGGGGAGACTCGAACTCCCATGGGTTACCCCACTGGAACCTAAATCCAGCGCGTCTACCAGTTTCGCCACATTCGCGTGCTATCTGGATTACCTTGACCGCTCACTTCAAGCGCACTGCGTCGTTCAAGCAAGCGACTGACACTCTCTGCCGTAAAAATACTCCAGCATGGGACCGGCGGTTGCCGATCACAATACGCCAAAACCATTCCAGCCCTACATTATAAGCACAACAATTATTTTTTCACCCATTAAAATCCGCACTCGCGCCAGACCGGGGCCGAATGCCCCCAACCTTTACCGACAATTCGATGGACCAGGAAACCGAAGGTGTCATCAAATTTTTCCTTGATTTTCGCCCAGCCCAACCGCTTCCGTGGGGTAGTTGCGCCGTGCTGGAAAGCTGGCGCGCACTCCTATTCCAGCTCGGATTGATCGGCCATGATCCAGGGCGTTATGGCGGCTTGGCTTATGGCAACGTCAGTATCAAACTCGACGATGAGACATTTCTGATCAGCGGCACCCAAACCGGAGTTCTCCCCCGCCTGCGGTCCGAGCACTATTGCGTGGTGGAACAATGTGATCTTGCCGCCAATCGGATTACCGCCCGTGGGCCGCTCAAACCCTCGTCCGAGGCGCTGACCCACGGCGCGGCCTATCAGGCTTCCCCAGCCATACGGAGCGTCCTGCATGTGCACTGCCCACTGCTCTGGGAAAACGCAGGGAAACTCGGTTTACCGCTCACCGACCCTGACGTTCCCTATGGAACGGCCGCGATGGCGCGGGAAGTCAAACGAATATTGAAGGATAATCCCCATTGTGTCGTGGCGATGGGCGGCCACCGCGACGGCCTCATTGCCACGGGTGACTCGCCGGAATCCGCTGCCCTGCTTCTCATCCGTGCGTGGACACGTCTCCTTCAGCTTCTCCCCATCGCCTGATCATTACCCGGTCACCTCGATGCCGCCCCATTCCTCACCGGCTTGACGAACCGGTGGCAGAGGCATCACCCCCAGCCAAGCACTCAAGCCCACCCCCAGAATCCCTGACCGGGGCCACCGTCAAGGGATCACCCGGTAGCGCCCTCCGCTGCTACGAAAATTCTTAGCCGTTTATAATGCCTCCCTTCAAAACCACCATAAGAATCAAGGCGGGAGTCACCATGTTCAAGATCAACCTGGATGCGATGCTGTCCTATCCCTTGCAAACCAGCCTGTTCGTTGCGTTATTTTCGTTACTCGTCTTCCTGCCACTGATCCGCCCACCCATCTTGCTTACCGCCATCCTGGTCTCCGGGTTGGTCTATCTTTCCATGTTCTTTGGCGCCCTGTTTGCCCGGCGAGGCGACTCCTGACCACGGCGGTGCGACGCATCATGAGGCAGGACCCGAGGAAGTGGGGTCTCACGAAGATTGAGCAAAGCCCCGCCAGAGGCGCCGTTGGCTTGCTCAGACGGCTGTCGGCGCTTGTGTATGACGGCTTCCTGTTGCTGGCCGTGCTTTTCGTCACCACTTTTCTGTTACTGCTCTTGCGCGGTGGCCAGCCCTTTAGCCCTCGAGATCCGCTCTATTCAGCCTGCCTGGTTCTCGTGGGTGGCCTTTTTTTTGGGTGGTTCTGGGTCCATGGCGGGCAAACCCTGGGCATGCGTGCCTGGACAATCAAACTGGAGACGGTGGACGGTGAACCGGTGACCTGGCGTCACGCCATGGTTCGTGGTGTTACCGCGCTGCTCGGTGCGGCTTGCCTGGGTTTGGGGTATTGGTGGGTGCTGGTCGACCCGCAGCGACGGAGTTTCCAGGACATCGCTTCGGGAACCCGCCTCGTGAGGCATGACCCGAGGCGTGAAACCGGGGCATGATCCCGTCATCATGCCCCGCGCTTTGATTTTTGGCCTATTCAGACCTGATCCATGACCGCCTGGGCATGATTCTTGACCTCTCCACGCTGAATCCGGACATACTCTTCGAGTTGCCGGGTTGCCGCGGCAAAGGCATCCCGCAGCGCCACGTACATGTCTTCATGCGCCTGCTTGTCGTGATGATCGCGGCTGACCACGATGTGCTTGTTCGGCACGCTGATATCGATTCTGATCTTGTAAAGGTTACCCTGATGCTGGTTATGATGTTCCGCTTCGACTGCAACCCTGCAACTGATGATGTTCTGGCAGTATTGTTCGAGTTTTGCGGCCTTCTCACGAATTCGCGCCTCGACGGCGTCGGAATGCGGAATACCCCGAAACGTGATCTCAAGTGGTAATTGCATAGGTCCTTCCAGTGTTATTAATGACCGCCTGCCGTTATGTGTCCTGATCATCAACCAATCGGCCTGATCCGATTGGACTCGGAAGCCTTGACGCGGCTGACACCCTGACACCTTGTATCCCGGCGGAATGATATGGAATGTAGCTTTACTACCCACGGGCGTGGGCATCGGAACGCTCACTGGGCGGGTAGCAATCCGAATGATAAACAAGCCTGTTGCTTTCTGTCGAATAATGATCGAAAAGGGCCCTATCGACCCAGCCTTACAGGCGGTCGCCAACGTATCCAACCCCCTGCCGCCCTTGTCTTAACTACAGGAGACCTGATGTGAAGAATCCCCTGACCACGCTGAGCCAGGAAGAGATCGAACCGCGCCTCAAGGCCGAATTGCCTCACTGGGTATACGAAAACGGCTGGATTCGCCGCCGTTACCGAACCAGCGGATGGAAATCAACCCTGATGGTGGTGAATACTGTCGGGCATCTGGCGGAAGCCGCCTGGCACCATCCGGACCTCACGGTGTCCTATGCCTTTGTCATCGTGAAGCTAATGACGCACTCGGCGAAGGGTATCACCGAAAAGGACTTTGCCCTGGCTCGGAAGATCGAAGAAGTCATCCATTGGCAACCCGCGTTGACGGACCCCGACGTCCTTGAAGGTACGCCAATCGATCCGCGCTTCAAATATGTGAACTACGACTAGCCCCCGGAATGGGATGCTCTTCCGTTCACAGACGCATGAAACATTGGGTATAGCGTGTTGGGAAACAGCCGGGTCAATACAATTCTTGTAACCGACGCAACTGTCTCTGACGGTACGGACCTGGCGTTAAACCCTAGCCATTCGAGCCACTCGTTTGACCGCTTCAGAGCCAGCCTCGCCTATCATCCAGATTTGACTCTTCCGCAATGACCCACACTCAACGCAGTCACCTGTTCAAATGCCCTCCTCACTGGCAGGGCTCCAGACACGGAGGTCTGGATCACGGCGTCCTCCCGCCGGCCGTTGCTTCCTGGCTGTTCGAATCCGGTTCGCTCACACAGCGCTTGCGCGCGATATATGGCACGGAATTCCGGGTTGTGGTGCTGGGGCAGAAATGGGCCAAACCCTGGCGAGAGGAATCCCTGGCCCTGAAATTACGGTCGGGTCAGCGGGCCATTGTTCGGGAAGTGGCTCTGCAGGCCGGAGACCAGCCGCTCGTCATGGCTCGCAGTGTGATTCCGGCACGCACCCTGCGCGGCGCGGATCGCCGACTGGCCAATCTGGGTACGAAACCCTTGGGCCACATCCTGTTCAGTGATCCTCGCCTGCGCCGATTACAGTTGCGCCTGACGCGGGTGAAACCCGCCGACTGGCAATCCGGACTAACTCTCCAGGAGCCTCCCAACGAACCCGTGTGGGGACGCCGATCCTTGTATAGTCTTGGCCCCGGTCACAAACTGCTCGTCGCGGAATTTTTCCTCCCCTTGCTGCTTCATCGTCACGAACCCGCATGAACGATCCCACACGCATCGCCTTGAGCGCGAAAATCAACGCCTACTGGCGACTGATGCGGTTCGACCGGCCCATCGGTATTCTGCTGCTGCTCTGGCCCGGACTCTGGGCGCTGTGGCTAGCGGGTCAGGGTCGACCGGATCCCCTGATTGTCACCGCGATCATACTGGGAACCCTGCTGATGCGAGCCGCCGGTTGCGTGATCAACGACTATGCCGACCGCGATTTCGACCCCCATGTCGAACGCACCAGACTGCGGCCCATCGCCGCGGGGGAAGTCAGCCCCCGGGAAGCCTTGTGGTTGTTCATCGCCCTCTGCTTGGCGGCTTTCGCCCTGGTCCTGACCCTCAATTCGCTGACCATCGCCCTCTCGGTACCCGGCGCCTTTCTGGCGGGAAGCTACCCGTTCACCAAGCGCTATACCCACCTGCCACAGGCCTACCTGGGCATTGCCTTTGGCTGGGCGGTGCCGATGAGCTTCGCCGCGCAGACGGCAGCGCTGCCGTGGCTCTGCTGGGAACTGTTCCTCGCTACCGCCATTTGGGCGTTGATTTATGACACCCAGTACGCCATGGTGGACCGGGATGACGACCTCAAGATCGGCGTCAAATCCACGGCCATCCTGTTCGGAACCCATGATCGCCTGATCATCGGCCTGCTCCAACTGCTGATGCTCGCCATCCTGGCCGATGTGGGCCGATCAGCCGGACTGGGGACTGCTTACCAGACGGGCTTGGTGGCAGGCGCCGGTTGGTTCGGCTATCAACAATGGCTGATCCGGAACCGGGATCGAGCCGGCTGCTTCCAGGCGTTTCTCAACAACCACTGGTTCGGCGCCACGATCTTCGTGGCGATAGCACTCTCCTACGCCCTCCGCTGACCGGGTTGGCGGCTTAAGCTGGACACAGCCCGGACCCTGTCGGATACTCTCGCCCCACATCAACCCCCCCGAGGAGAATAACAACATGGGATTCCTGCAGAACAAACGCGCACTGATCGTAGGCGTCGCCAGTAATCGATCCATCGCTTACGGCATTGCCGAGGCGATGGCGCGTGAAGGCGCCGAAATCGCCTTGACTTACCAGAATGAAAAGCTCAAGGAACGGGTCGAGAAGCTGGCTGGCGAACTGGGCGCCAAAATTGTCCTGCCTTGCGATGTGGTCAGCGACGACGAAATCACCACCCTGTTTGCCGAACTGGGCCAGCGCTGGGATGGGCTGGACTGCATCGTCCACTCGGTGGCTTTCGCGCCACGGGACGCCTTGGAGGGCAGCTACCTGGATTCCGTGACCCGCGAAAATTTCCGTATCGCCCATGATGTCAGCTCCTACAGTTTCGCCGCACTGGCCAAGGGCGGCCGGCAACTCATGACGGGCCGCAAGGGCGCCTTGCTCACCCTGACCTACCTGGGCGCCGAACGCGCCATGCCCAATTACAACGTCATGGGTGTCGCCAAGGCCAGTCTGGAAGCCAATGTTCGCTATCTGGCCGCTTCGCTCGGCCCGGAAGGTATCCGCGTCAACGCCGTTTCGGCTGGAGCCATCCGCACCCTGGCCGCGTCCGGCATCGCCAATTTCCGGGAGATGCTGGCCAAGGGCGAGCAGGCGGCTCCACTCAAGAAGAACGTCACCATCGAGGAAGTAGGCAATGCCGCCGCTTTCCTCTGCTCGGATCTTGCGTCCGGCATCACCGGCGAGATTCTCTATGTCGACGCCGGCTACAACATCGTCGGGCTGTCGGGTCTGTGACACCCACCGGCTGATGCCCGCCAGCCGGCGCATTCGCCCTCCTGGACAGGCTCCCGAGGCAGGAACCGGGCTCCGGTTGCGCGGCATCCGCCGCGCGTTTGCCGGCCGGGCGGTCTTGGAGAATCTCGACCTCGATATCCATCCCGGCGAATTCCTGGCCCTCCTCGGCCCCTCGGGTTGCGGCAAATCCACCCTGCTGCGACTGATCGCCGGTCTGGACCAGCCCGATGCTGGCCAACTGGACTTGAGCAACGATGCAGGCCGGCTGGCCTATGTCTTCCAGGACCCCAGCCTGATGCCCTGGCGCAGTGTGATGGCCAATGTCCTGCTGCCTCTGGAACTGTCCGGAATCCCGGCCGCGGAGCGCGAAGCCCGGGCCAGGGAGTGGTTGGCGGCGGTAGGACTGAGCGAGGCGACTCGCCGCTATCCCAATGAGCTCTCCGGAGGGATGAAGATGCGAGTTTCCCTCGCCCGAGCACTCTCGATCCAGCCGAACCTCTTGCTGCTCGATGAGCCTTTCGCGGCGCTGGATGAATTTACCCGGCAACATCTGGATGAACTCCTGCAGCAACTCTGGCTGAATCATGCCATGACCGTGATCTTCGTAACGCACTCCATCACCGAAGCCGTCTTTCTCGCCGACCGTGTGGTGATGCTGGCGGCCCGGGGCGGCCGCTTGCTGGCTGATCGTGCCATCGAACTCGCCCGGCCCCGGACCCGCTCGACCCGGACCTCACCGGCATTCAACCGGGCCGTGGAGTCGCTTTCGGCGTTGCTGCACGACGGCGGGACCCTACCCTGAGAGCGCTGCTCAACCCCCTGCCGCACGCCTGGCTGCCGCCGCTGCTCAGCCTGGTGCTGCTGGGCGCCAGCCTGGAAATCCTGCTTAGAACCAATGATGTTCCCGCCTACCTCCTGCCACCCCCTTCGGCCGTGTGGCAGGCGCTCCTCCGGTATGGGTCCGAACTGACCCGGGCCACCCTGCAAACCGCTATCGCCGCCACCTCCGGTCTTTTAGCCAGCGCCGTGATCGGCGGGCTGAGCGCGGTTCTCCTGAGCGCACACCCCTGGATACGGCGGGCCTTCTACCCCTACGCGGTCTTCTTCCAGACTGTACCCATCGTCGCCATCGCGCCCATGCTGGTCATCTGGTTTGGCTATGGCCTGAAGGCGATCATCGCCGCTGCCTTCATCGTGTCGGTGTTCCCCATCATCGCCAACACCCTGACCGGGCTGCTCTCCACCGATCCCGCGCTGCGTGATCTGTTCCGAATCTATCGCGCCAGCCCACTCACCACCTTATTGAAGCTGCGCATCCCCAGCGCGGTACCGCATTTCCTCACCGGGCTGCGTATCGCTTCGGGACTGGCGGTGATCGGGGCCATCGTCGGCGAATTCGTGGCGGATACCTTTCAGGATGGCGGCGGTATCGGCACGGCTGTCGAAATCGCCATCAAGGAGCAAAAGACCGACAAGGTCTTCGCCGCTGTGCTCATGGCTTCGCTACTGGGTCTGGGTTTTTTTGCCGTGGTCAATGGCCTCAGCCAATGGGCCCTGCGCCGCTGGCGGATTGCCGAAATTTCGGAGTAACCAATGCGCATCATCCTCACGAGAATCATCCTGGCGTCACTACTGGCATTCCTGGCGGCCTGCTCGGATCAATCCGAGAGTCCGAGCCAGCCGGGTCTCTGGAAAGCCGGGCTGCAACTGAACTGGGTACCGGAACCCGAGTTTGGCGGCTACTACGCGGCTCGCGATGCCGCGGCCTTCCAGGCGGAGGGCCTCGAGATCGACATACGGCCCGGCGGCCCCGGTGTACCGGGCCTGCAAATGGTGGCGGCCAATCAGGTGGAGTTTGGCATCACCAGCGCCGACAGCCTGCTGGTGGCCCGCGCGCGCGGCGCCGACCTGGTCGCGATCTTTGCGCTTTATCAGACCTTTCCGGAAGGCATCATGGTTCACGCCGAACGCGGGCTGAAATCCATCGCTGAAGTGTTCAATGGCGGCACCCTGGCCATGGAGCCGGGCACCCCTTACTATCGAATGCTGGAACGCCGCTACGGACTCAAACAGGTTCGCGCCGTGCCCTACAGTAACAACCTGGGTCCTTTTCTGCATGACCCTTCCTTCGCTCAGCAATGCTTCATTACGGCGGAGCCTATCGCCGCTCGGCGGGCGGGCGCCACACCCCAGGTCTTTCCCATCAGCGAAATCGGCTATAACCCCTACTCGGGGGTGATATTCACCCGCCGCCAGTTACTCGCCGAACATCCCGAGCGCGTGGCGGCCTTCATCCGCGCCGTGCGCGGCGGCTGGCAGGCCTACCTGGCCGATCCCGAGCCCACCAATCAGGCCATGCATCGCCTCAACCCGACCATGGACCCTGCCACCTTTACGGAAGCCGCCGCCCTCCAGAAACCCCTGATCCTGGGCGATTCCAGTCCGGCGCGACCGCTGGGAACCATGGAACTGGAACGCTGGCGCACCCTGGCCGAGCAGTTACGTGACCTGGGCCTGATCGAACGGGTGGAGCCGGAACAGGCTTTCGTCAACCCCGAATAAAGCGAGTTCGGGCATGGTAAATGCTTGTTTCGCATGTGCTCGTGACTCATACGCGGTAGAATTTACAATTAATGACAACTCATCACGCCAAACCCTGTCATCATGACCGCATGACGTACCTTGGCCTGATGTCCGCTTGATCTCACCTCGGCGCGTGGCCAACACCATCGAGCCGGATGGGTCACGTATACCGCTATCCGGAACATGCCTGAATTTCAAAAATCCGCCACTCTGCCTGGAAAATTCGTGTTACGAGAAGTATTGGGAGACACTCTGCTGAAGGGGCTGCGTGAGTCCATGCTGATCGTTTATCTCGCCCTTTCGCTCCTGTTGCTACTCTCGCTCTACAGTTTCGACCCCCAGGATCCGGGCTGGAGCCATGGTGGCCATGGGCCGTTGCATAATGTAGCCGGGTCCGCCGGGGCCTGGCTGGCGGACTTCTTCCTGTCCGTCTTTGGCGTCTCGGCCTACCTCTTCCCCTTCCTGCTGGGCGGCTATGGCTACCTGATCTATCGCAGTGGCACCGAGGCACCGCGACCGACACACCTGGATGGCGCCTTGCGCTGGCTGGGTTTCATTCTGGCGCTGATTGCCGCCACCGGCATCACCGAACGCTTCATGATCCGGCCACGTCTGACCCTGCCAGAAGGGTATGGTGGCATCTTGGGAGCCGAGGTATCGGAATGGTTTTACCAGGGTTTTGGCGCCACCGGCATGGCCATCGTGCTGGTGACGATGCTGCTGGCGGGTGTCTCGCTTTCGACCGGACTCTCCTGGCTATGGCTGTTGGATGGCGCCGGTCATGGGGCCATCAAGCTCACGCAAATCCTGCAATCCTTCATGGCTTTATTGGCTGGGCGCTTACGTTTCAGGCGAAGCGTGGTCACTGCGGACGCCTCCTTGAACATTGATGAACCCGGCCAGGAGAAGGCCATTGCCGTCAAGACCCGCACCCGCCCGACGAATCCAGAGCCGCCCTCCCCCCCCACAGCGGAACCCCCTCCGAACAAAACCCCTAAACCGGGCAAATCCGCGGCGCTACCCGCCGCTCATGCAGGGGAACTCCCCACCCTGGAACTCCTGAACACCCGGGCGCCGCGCATCCGTGGTTACACGAATGCCCAACTGGAAGACATGTCGCGCCAGTTGGAAGCCATCCTGGAGGATTTTGGCGTCAGCGTGCAGGTCGTGGAAGTCCACCCCGGCCCGGTGATCACCCGTTTCGAAGTCCAACCCGCCCCCGGCGTCAAGGTCAGCCGCATCAGCGGTTTGGCCAAGGATCTGGCGCGGACGCTGTCCGTCACCAGCGTCCGCGTGGTCGAGATCATTCCCGGCAAGACTGTCATCGGCCTCGAAATCCCGAACGAGGAACGGGAAATGGTTCTGCTGCATTCGGTGCTGTGTTCGGATGCCTATAAAAATAGCCACTCACCCCTCACCCTGACCCTGGGCAAGGACATCAGCGGCAACCCCGTAGTGGCCAATCTGGCGCGCATGCCGCATCTGCTGGTGGCCGGCACCACCGGCTCAGGGAAATCCGTGGCCGTCAACGTGATGATTCTCAGCATGCTGTACAAGGCGCGGCCCGAGGATGTCCGGCTGATCATGATCGACCCCAAGATGCTGGAACTCTCGATCTACGAGGGCATCCCGCATTTGCTGACTCCGGTCGTCACCGATATGAAGGAGGCCGCCAACGCGCTGCGCTGGTGCGTGGCCGAGATGGAGCGGCGCTACAAGCTGATGTCACTGATGGGCGTGCGCAACCTGGCGGGTTACAACCAGAAGATCAACGAGGCCATCAAGGCGGGCACGCCCATACCCGACCCCTTGTGGTCGCCGGATATCCTCACCGGGAACGAGACGCCCCCCCATCTGGAGCCCCTGCCCTGCATCGTCATTGTCATCGACGAACTGGCGGACATGATGATGATCGTCGGGAAAAAGGTCGAGGAACTGATCGCCCGCCTGGCCCAGAAGGCCCGCGCGGCCGGGCTGCATCTGATCCTGGCCACCCAGCGGCCCTCGGTGGACGTCATCACCGGCCTGATCAAGGCCAACATCCCGACACGTCTCGCCTTCCAGGTCTCGTCCAAGATCGACTCCCGCACCATCCTCGATCAGGGCGGCGCCGAATCCCTCCTGGGCAACGGCGACATGCTCTACTTGCCGCCGGGCACGGGTTTGCCCATGCGCGCGCACGGCGCCTTTGTCTCCGACGAGGAGGTGCATAGCGTGGTGGAATTCCTCAAGCGCACCGGACCGGCCAATTACATCACCGATATCACCCGCTTCACTGAAGATGGCAACGGCGGCGGCGAATATTCCGGCTATCGGTCTTCGGGCGAGGGCGATGAAGAGTCGGACGCGCTCTACGACGAGGCGGTGCGCTTCGTCACCGAATCCCGCAAGGCCTCCATCTCCAGCGTCCAGCGCCGTTTCAAGATCGGTTACAACCGCGCCGCCCGCATGGTCGAAGACATGGAAAACGCCGGTATCGTCGGCCCCGCGGAAACCAATGGCAGCCGCGCCGTGCTGGCGCCGCCCCCGCCGGCGGATTGAGTTTGTCCTGAATCTGGCTCTTTTCTTACACTGAACAGCCGATCGCCTTCTCTGGGGGATTTAGATACAGCCCAATGACGTCGCGCGGCTTCTCGGATAATGATACGCAGCCAACAGGAGTACATTCATGTCGGATCAGACCTTTACCCACCCGGATCATGCCAGCATCAGCAGCTTTGGCCTGGCTCGCGCCACGGTGTCCGGCACGCCGCTGAACGCCGAGGAACTGGCCCAGACTCACGCCTTCTGGCGGGCCTGCAACTATCTGGCACTGGGCATGATTTATCTCCAGGACAATCCCTTATTGAGGGAACCACTCCAGCCGGAACACATCAAGAACCGGCTGCTGGGCCATTGGGGCGCCAGCCCTGCCCTCGCGTTCGTCTACACCCATATTCCGGAAGCATGATCTGGACGCCATCTTCCTGGCGGGTCCCGGCCACGGCGCGCCGGGCGTGCTGGGTCCCGTGTATCTCGAAGGCAGCTACTCGGAAATCTACCCCGATAAAAGCCTGGACGAGGATGGACTCCAGGCTTTTTTCAAGCAATTTTCCTTTCCCGGCGGCATTGGCAGTCATTGCACGCCGGAAACGCCCGGTTCCATCCATGAAGGAGGTGAACTGGGCTATGTGCTCTCGCATGCCTGCGGGGCGGCGTTCGACAATCCGGAATTGATCGTCACCGCCGTGGTCGGCGATGGCGAGGCGGAAACCGGCCCGCTGGCCACCTCCTGGCACATCAACAAATTCCTGAACCCCGTCCGGGACGGCGCGGTGCTGCCGGTCCTCAACCTCAACGGCTACAAAATCAACAACCCGACCCTGCTGGCGCGCATCGGCCATGAGGAACTGAGCAAACTGTTCGAGGGTTACGGCTGGACGCCGCTGTTCGTGGAAGGCTCCGACCCGGACACCCTGCATCAGGCCATGGCCGCCACCCTGGACCATGCCGTGGAGCAGATCCGCGCCATTCAGCGGGCGGCACGGGCGACGGGTGTGGTTGAGCGCCCGCGCTGGCCGATGATCGTCCTGCGCACCCCCAAGGGCTGGACCGCCCCGGCGGAAATCAACGGCCACCAGGTCGAGGGTTCCTGGCGCGCGCATCAGGTGCCGATGGCGGATGTCAAAACCCATCCCGCTCACCTCCAGTTGCTGAAATCCTACCAGCCCGAGACACTGTTCGACGCGGCCGGCGCCCCGGTGGCCGCCCTCCGGCAATTCGCCCCCAGCGGGTTACGTCGCATGGGCTCCAACCCGCACGCCAATGGCGGACGCCTGAAAAAAGCCCTGAGGTTGCCCGATTTCCGGGACTACGGTATGGAGGTGTCCGAGCCGGGCCGGATCGAGGCGGAAAATACCCGGCCGCTGGGCGTCTTCCTGCGCGATGTCATGAAGGCGAATCTGCACAATTTCCGCGTATTCGGCCCCGACGAGAACACCTCCAACAAGCTCAACGCCCTCTACGCGGTGTCGAAGAAATTCTGGATCGAATCCTCACTGCCCGAGGATGCCGATGGCGGCGAACTGGCGGTGGATGGCCGGGTGATGGAGATGCTCAGCGAGCACACCCTGGAAGGGATGCTGGAGGGCTATCTCCTGACCGGCCGCCATGGCTTCTTCTCGACCTACGAGGCCTTCGTGCATGTCATCGATTCCATGTTCAATCAGCATGCCAAGTGGCTGTCGATCTGTAACGAATTGTCCTGGCGGCAGAGCATCCCCTCGCTCAACCTGCTGATCACCTCCACGGTCTGGCGGCAGGATCACAATGGCTTCACGCATCAGGACCCGGGCTTCCTCGACGTCGTGGTCAACAAAAGCGCGGCCGTGACCCGCATCTACCTGCCGCCGGATGTGAATTGCCTGCTGTCCGTCGCCGATCACTGCCTGCGTAGCGAGAATTACGTCAACGTCATTGTCTCGGACAAGCAGAACCACTTGCAGTATCTGAGCATGGAGGAGGCCATCGTCCATTGCACCAAGGGTATCGGCATCTGGGACTGGGCCAGCAATGATCAGGGCGTGGAACCGGACGTGGTGATCGCCTCGGCGGGCGACATTCCCACCAAGGAGGCGCTGGCCGCCATTGCCATGCTGCGGGAGGCCTTCCCGGAACTCCGGCTACGCTTCGTCAACGTTGTGAATCTGTTCAAACTGCAGCCGGACTCGGAGCATCCGCATGGTCTGAGCGACCGGGATTTCGATAGCCTCTTCACCGTGGACAAACCCATCATCTTCAACTTCCATGGCTATCCCTGGCTGATCCACCGGCTGGCCTATCGGCGCACCAATCATCCCAACCTGCATGTGCGCGGCTACAAGGAAAAGGGCAACATCAACACGCCGCTGGAACTGGCCATCAACAACCAGATCGACCGCTTCACCCTGGCCATCGACGTCATCGACCGCGTGGAAAAAATCCGGGTCGCCGGCGCCCACGCCAAGGAACGGTTCCGCAACCAGCAACTGGCCTGCCGCCATTATGCCCATGAACACGGCATCGACCTGCCGGAAGCCGCCGACTGGCGCTGGCCGGGCTAGCCGGGCTTCCAGACCAGGAGTATTCGGAGTATTCAATGGGTGAGAATCCATCAATTCGCTCGAAACCGAGCACTATCAGCCTCAACGATGAAGAGGGTGTCAAACGAATCCTCACCGATACGTTGTTCGGTCTCTGGGCCACGGTCAATAACCTGACGCGCCTCCGACCTTCGCGCCGGGAGCGCTACCGGGTGACAATCTTTGGCTCGGCCCGCACCCAACCGGGGCACTGGGTGTATCAGGAAGTCAGACGCATGAGCGCGGCGCTGGCCGCCATGGGTTGCGATATCGTCACCGGCGGCGGACCCGGTCTGATGCAGGCTGCCAACGAGGGCGCCAGCGAGGTCGATGCTCCTGAACGGGTGCAGAGCATCGGCATCCGCGTCGATCTGCCCTTCGAGCAAAAGGTCAATCCCTTCGTCGAGCAGGCCTACGAGCACCAGAGCTTTTTCACCCGTCTACACCAGTTCGTCATCATGTCCGATGCCTATATTGTCGCCCCGGGGGGCATCGGCACTGTCCTGGAGTCGACGATGATCTGGCAGCTACCGCAGGTTCGCCATCTGAACAATGTTCCGTTGATTTTCGCCCCATGTGGAAAGGGCTGGTGGACTGGGCCAGCGCAATGATGCTCAGACCAGGTTTCGAACTCGCGAATCCGGAAGATATGCAAATACCCCATTGTGTCGATACGGCTGACGAGGCGATTGCCATCATCCAGAAGCATCATGCCCGCTGGCTGGCGGCGGCTCGCTAAGCTTATGGGTCGATGGCAATAGCCGCGAGGAAAACCTATTCCCGCTAAATAGCGCCTCGCCCCTGCGGAGGTTGGGTCAAATCAATCGAAAAGCCAAAATGATTTTCCCGGCGATGAATGTTGGCGATACGCGGGCGGTGTGAAAGCCGGTACCCGCGGGGTGCGTCAACCCGGCAGAGATCCGCCGATGGGAACAGCGTCCGGCATGAAATAGAACAGCAGGGCGATCATGAGATAGACCAGGATCAACTGCACACCCTTGAACCAGTTGGAATGGCCATCGCCCGAGACCAGGGCGCCGATCAGCACGGCCAACAGCATGACCACCAGTTCGGGCCGGTTGAAGGCTAACCGGAAGGACTCCGGGCCCAGGCCTGGGCTGAACAGCACCAGCATGGGGGCCACGAACAGGGCGATCTGTATGCAACTGCCCAGGGCAATGGCAATCGAGAGGTCGACCTTGTTACGCAAGGCCATGGCGACGGCGGAACCGCCCTCGGCCGCCCCACCGATGACCGCCAGGAACACGATGCCAATGAAGGTCTGCGACATTCCCAGCGCATGGCCCGTCCCCTCGGCGGCCCCGACCAGAATCTCGCTCATCCAGGCCGCCAGGCCCGCGGCCAGCAGCAAGGTCGCCAGGGCGCGCGGCAACGGCCATTCCGGCTCGGCTTCTTCCGACGCCAGGTCCATGTCGAGACTCTGGACATATTCGGGGTGGGTTTTCAGCATGAACACCAGAAACAGGGCGTAACCGGTCAGCAGGATGATGGCCAGGAGCAGGTTGACGGTCAGTTCCTGGGCGGCCGCGCCGGTCTCGGCAAAGAAGCGGCTGACCGCGCTGGGCACCGCCAGGCTGATGACCGCGATGAGCATCATGGAGCTGTACAGCCGGGAGGCGGTGGGCTGATAGGTTTGCTCGTGATGGCGCAGACCGCCGAGGAAATAGGCGAGACCCTGGGCCAGCAGCAGGTTGGCGAGGATGGCGCCAATCAAGGAGGCGCGCACCATCTCATGCAGACCGGCCTTGAGCGCGATCACCGAGATGATCAACTCCGGGGCATTGCCGAAGGTCGCGTTCAACAGTCCGCCCCAGGCATCGCCAATGTGGCGCGCCACCTGCTCGGTGGCATGCACGATCAGCGCGGCTATCGGAATAATCGCCAGGGCGGCGGCGAAAAAGACGACGGGATCGGGAATCCCCTCGAAATGTTCGAGCAGCGCGGCGAGCGGGATGAAGGCATACAGGACCGGTTTAATCCGCATGATCTCCTCGTGTTGCGGGCTGACCCCGATAGCGGTTGAGCATCATCAATGGCCTTCCGGTGGCGGGACGGGCGTGTAGACCGGCCCATTGGCGGAATAGCCCTGGGTATACCAGGTCGAACCGCAAGGGTAGTAAGTGATCCCCTTCACCACGACCGGGCTGGCCGAGCAGGGCGGGGCCACGGTGTTGCTCGTCGTCTGGCTGGTGTTGTTGGATTCGCCCGCGGCATAGCCCGCCATGGCGCCCACGGCGGCGGCGCCCAGCCCGAGCAGGGCGACTTCGCCGTCGTCCCAGTGGTTATTGTCGTAATAGCCGCCTCCGGGTGGGTAGTAGTAGCCGCCGCCATAGTAGCCGCCCTGACCGCCGTAATATCCCGTGGCATTGCGCGAGACATTGGTATTCCGGGAGACATTGGCGCTGCGATTCAGGGTCCGGCTGCTATCTGTACTGACATTCCGTCGTTGCGTAAGCGTATCCGTTCGCTGGGTTTGGCGATTCTGGCGATGGTTGCTCAGTGACTGGCGGGTCTGTCCGTCCAGTTCGCGGGATGGGGTTCGCCCCCCCTGTCCTGGCTGCGGCTGGGGTCGGTTGCCGGCCCCAATATTGCCCCGATCGGCCATCCCGGGCTGGCCGGCGGGTCTTTGCGCGGGACGCTGCGCCGGTCGCTGGGCGGGTAATTGCGTTGGCCGTTGCAAATTCTGTGGTCGCCTGGCTCCGGTATTGGCCTGACGATCGGATACCCGGCCGGCGCCGGAGGAGAAACTGCCGCTGGCGGCGGGTCCATTGCGGGAAAAACCGCCATTGGGACGGGCCATGCCAGCGCCTGAGCCGCCGCGCGAGCCGGCGGCGCCACCGCCATGATTCATCCCACCCCTGCCGGCCAGGTTGCCGCCGCCACGGTTCATGCCGCCACCGGCGGTGCGCAGGCCGCCGCCCCCTGAAAGTCTGCCTCCACCGCCACCCCCACGGGCAAAACCGCCCCCGCCACCGCCGCGCGAGAAACCTCCTCCACCGCCGCGCCCGCCCCGGGCGGCCGCCTCGTCGATGGACACCGCCAGCAGGGCGGTACTGAAAAACATGGTGGTTACGATGAGTGTCTGCGGCTTGTTCATTGTTTACCTCCAACAGTGTTCGTGGAAACTCCATCCTGAATTTGGAGATCCGCCAGCTCCGCGAGAAATGCGATTTTGCGGGCGCCTTCGGGCGCCTTGAAGCTGAATTCGTTAGCGGAGAGGTTCGGCGACAGGTTCCAATGGGCGAGTTGGGCCCTGAACTGCGGGTTGCCCTCCGCCGTCTTGTAGGTCAGTACCAACCGCAAGGGTAGAGGTTGCTTACCCTCGGCGATCCAGAACTGGTAATCGACGGTATCGGAGCGTCCCGCCAGATGATGGACGTTTTGACCGTCGATTTTCGTTTTCTCGACATATTCCAGCGTACCGGTTCGGGCATCAAGTTGGCTGGGCAGATCGCTGGTCAATAACAGGGCCAGCGGCATGCGCATGCGAAGATCGCGCAGGAAATAGCGGACGGCGGCGTCGATGCCTCCCGTCTTTGAGGCTTGGGCATAAACCTTGTGATTCGGATCGAAGACCGTGATGTCCTTGCCGTCGTAGAGCACGATGTGCCGCTCGTCGAGCCCTTGCTCCACGATTTGCCGGAAGCGATCCGGGCGCTGTACCGTCAGCCGGCGGGTATCGCCGAATTCGATCATTTGTCCAGTGTCCTGCAATACATCGAATTGGCCCGTCACCACGACACTGAATCGCGGTGTGTTGGCCAAATAGCGCGCCATGCCATCAAGTATGCTTTTGGCGGTGGCGGGCCGGATCTGGTCGGCCGGTAAGGTCGGGGTCGGAGGGGTCAGTGCGATTTTTCCAGGCTCCCTTTTGGCGCAGCCCGCAACCAATAACATAGCGCAACAAGCGCTCAATACAGCCCGTTGTCCCCTGAGTTTGGCGAATGTCATGTGGAATCTCCGATGTCGTTCAGGCAAATTGCCGATTCGCTTTTTTCCAGACCGGATAAAAAAGAAACAAATAACGGAGTCGGCCCCAAGCTAAGTCAACATCCGGTCCAATGCCAACGCTAGGCCAATGCACCCAGTATTTTCATCAACAGTTCCCTGACCTGAACCTCGATCGCGAACATGGCCGCCATGTGGGATCGCGGCGGAAAAAGCAAGGCAAACAGCCCCAAGCCCTCGTCCGAAATCGGATCCGGCGTGCTACCGCTTGATTTCTCTACCGGTATTCCGGGCATCCTGCTTGGCCTCGCGCTTGTCCTGCCGACATTCGGGCCGGTTCTTATCGGACGCGGACTTGCACGTCTGCTTGTCCTGTCGCGCATCCTGGCGACCGATCTGGCGGGTGTCGCGCGCATCCTGTCGCTGTCCGCCGCGCTCGGCGGGATTTTCCCCATGACTCGAGGCCGACGCGGCCAGCAGGCCAATCGTCAGAACGCCGCTTGTGATCAAGACTCTTCTGTTCATGTTGAGGGCCTTTTCGTGAGAGTTAAAACCACCCACCAGATGGAGCCGGTGGGCTGAGGTCACAGTGAAAAGTCTACCTGAATCCGCGGATCTTCATGAGAACTCCATTCGGGCCGGCCGGCCTCTTTACGTTACAATCCCGCACCTTTATGCGCCAGCAGGCAGGGATTAACCTATATTCGGCCTGCTCCACTGAATCGCGTCCTGGATACTTGCGATGTTTGCCATGAAACCCAGTCTCTTGCTGACCTTGAGTCTGCTCTGTATCGCCCTGGTCGCCTGCAGTGAAAAGGAAACCGGGCCAGCGCCTGGCAAGCCCGAGCCATCCGCCCCGACCTCGACCACCGTCGAAATCAGCCCCGTGACCCAGCGCGATGTCCCGATATACCAGGAATGGGTCGGGTCGCTGGATGGCATGGTCAACGCCCAGATTCATGCGCAAGTCACGGGCTACCTGATCCACCGGCACTATGAAGAGGGCCAGTTGGTCAAGGAGGGGCAACTTCTCTATGAAATCGATCCCCGCACCTTCCAGGCGGCGCTGGACGGCGCCATCAGCACCCTGGCTCGCGAGGAAGCGGAGGTGAAGACGGCGAAGCTGGATCTCGACCGTATCCAGCGCCTGTTGCCCGAGCGCGCCGTCAGCGTCCGCGACCGGGATAACGCCCTGGGCCGGGTCACCGCGGGTGAGGCGGAGGTGCTGACGGCGAAGGCCGCCGTTCATTCCGCCGAACTGGACCTCAGCTTTACCAAAATCCGCTCGCCGATTACCGGCATCATAGGCTTGTCCACGACTCAGCTCGGCGACCTGGTGGGTCCCGGCAGCGCCGGCAAGGCCGCGCTGACCACCGTGTCCCAGGTCGATCCGATCCGGGCCTACATCAACATCAGCGAGCAGGATTACATGCGCTACGCGACCCGGCGCGGGGAAAGCGTGCCTTCCCCTACCCTGGAACTGATCCTGGCGGACGGCGGCACCTATCCACGATTCGGAAAATTCTATGTCTCCGACCGTCAGGTGGACGCCACGACCGGCACCATCAAGGTCGCCGCCCTCTTTCCCAATCCCGGCAACGTGCTGCGGCCCGGCCAATTCGCCCGGATTCGCGCCAAGATCCGGATCAAGCATGACGCCTTGCTGGTGCCCCAGCGGGCGGTCACCGAATTGCAAGGCGGCTATCAGGTCGCCGTGGTCAAGGCCGACAATACCGTGGACATTCGCAAGGTCCAACCCGCCGAGCGTATCGAATCGTTCTGGGTCATCGCCGACGGGCTCTACCCGGGGGATCGGGTAGTGACCGAGGGTGTGCAGAAAATCCGTCAGGGCATGAAGGTCAATCCCGTGGCCGCCCCGGCCCCCGCCACCGGGTCCGCGCCTGGCAATAACCCTGGCAGGCCCTAGTCCATCATGGCCAAATTCTTCGTCAACCGGCCCATCGTGGCCATCGTCATCGCCATCCTGATGGTGATGATCGGTCTGGTTTCCATGCTGGGATTGCCGACCGCGCAATTCCCCGACATCGTCCCGCCGGAAATCCAGATCAGCACGACCTACACCGGCGCGGATGCGGTGACCGTGGAGCAGTCGGTCGCCACCCCCATCGAGCAGCAAATGTCGGGCGTCGACAACATGAACTACATGTATTCGATCAACGCCAACGACGGCTCCATGATGCTGCGCGTGAATTTCGGCGTCGAGACCGACCCGAACACGGACCAGGTGCTGGCGCAGATGCGCAAGTCGCAGGCGGAGTCCCAAATCCCCAGCGATGTTCGGAACTACGGCGTCAACGTCCAGAAATCGACGTCCTCGCCCTTGCTGCTGTTCGCGCTGTATTCGCCGAACGACAGCTACGACAGCATCTTTCTGGCCAACTATGCGCATATCAACATCAACGACCAGATGACCCGAGTAGCGGGCATCGCCAGCGTGACCGTGTTCGGCGCGGGCAAATACGCCATGCGCATCTGGGTGAAGCCGGATCAACTGGCCAAGCTGAACATCACCATCCCGCAGATTGCCGATGCCATCCAGAACCAGAACCGGGTCAACCCCGCCGGTCAGATCGGCAGCGAGCCCGTGCCGCCTGGCCAGGAATTCACCTATTCCGTGCGCGCCCAGGGCCGGCTGGAAACGGAGCAGGAATTCGGCGACATCATCTTGCGGGCGAACTCCGACGGCTCCATGGTGCGGATCAAGGATGTCGGCCGGGTGGAACTGGGCGCGCAGACCTATAACATGATCGGCCGCCTGAACGGCAAGCCGGCGGCCCTGGTCGCTCTGTATCAGTTACCGGGCACGAATGCGCTGGCCGCCGCCGAAGGCGCCAAACAGATGATGGAGGAACTGAAGCAGCGCTTCCCGGCTGGACTGGACTACCTTGTCGCCCTGGATACCACCCTCGCGGTCAGCGAGGGCATCGAGGAAATCGTCCACACCCTGTTCGAGGCGCTGGTCCTGGTCATTCTCGTCGTCTTCCTGTTTCTGCAGGGCTGGCGCGCGACGCTGATTCCCCTGCTGGCGGTCCCCGTCTCGTTGATCGGCACCTTCGCATTTTTTCCGGTTCTGGATTTTTCCATCAACACCTTGTCTCTGTTCGGCCTGGTGCTGGCCATCGGTCTGGTGGTGGACGACCCCATCGTGGTGGTGGAATCGGTCGAGCACCACATCGACAAGGGACTGAGCCCCAAGGAAGCCACGCTGCAAACCATGCGGGAAGTGACCGGACCCATTTTCGCGACCTCGCTGGCCCTGATTGCCGTCTTCCTGCCGACGGTGTTCATCCCCGGCATCACCGGGCGGCTTTATCAGCAGTTCGCCGTGACGGTCTGCGTCTCCGTCGCCATTTCCACGGTCAATTCCCTGACCCTGAGCCCGGCCCTCTCCGCCCTGCTGCTGCGGCCCAAGACCCGCGGTTCCGGGCTATTGCAGAAGTTTTATGACGGTTTCAACCGGGTCTTCGGCCGGGCCACCGAGGGCTATGTCGGCATCTGTGCGGTCCTGATCAGGAAATCCCTCATCAGCCTGATCTTCCTGGCCGGGGTGGCGGCGGCGGCCGGAGGACTGGGCAAGCTCGTGCCCGGCGGCTTCCTGCCCGAAGAGGACCAGGGCTACTTCTTCGCGGGCATCCAGTTGCCCAATGCCGCCTCGCTGCAGCGCACCGATCA
>Ga0194119_10002115_pt1 | contig 34556 bp, 25 predicted proteins | sample TA2MahC100mmetaG_FD_148620 | JGI IMG/M metagenome (GOLD analysis project Ga0194119, IMG submission 148620) | Freshwater microbial communities from Lake Tanganyika, Tanzania - TA2015018 Mahale Deep Cast 100m | ecosystem: Environmental > Aquatic > Freshwater > Lake | place: Tanzania: Lake...
TTTCCTTTCTCCCTGAACACAACCTCAAGTCGGATGGATCCAGGTAAGTTTTTACATTAAACAAATTTAAGAAATTCCATTTCCTTCTGAAGCAGAACAATTCTGCATGTTTCTGGTTCCAATTTGCAAAATATCAGCGTATTCTGAAACAAGCTCAACATCTGAAGCTTCAAGAACTTCTGTGACAATTGGCAGGCCTGTTTCCTGCTTAGCTTTCTGAAGTAATTTCAAACCGTCAATCCCAAGCCCTTGAAATGTATATGGATTTGTTCTGGGCTTAAAAGCACCTCCTCGAAGTATGTTCGCACCATAAGATTTTACAATTTGAGCTGATTTTAATATTTGCTCCCCACTTTCTACTGCACAAGGTCCAGCGATCACAACACGATGCCCATTCCCAATTGACACTCCGTTAATATGGATTATTGTTGAATCTCTCTTAAACTCACGGCTTACAAGTTTGTAGGGTTTGAGTATTCTGAAAACATTTTCAACTCCAGGAAGAGTTTTGAAATTTGCCTCCTGCAATTTTCTATCATCACCAATTACACCGATAATTGTTCTTTCTTCACCGGTTGAGATATGCGGCTTGAGACCCTTTAAATGAATTTGTTCAATCACATTTTTAATTTGGAGGTCATTTGCATTGACTTCCATTATAATAACCATACTGATTCTCCTTTAAACTAAAAAACCCCTCTCAGTAGTTACTAAGAGGGGTATCTTGACTTGTAACTCTTAGCTCAATGTTTAAGCATAAAGTAAAAATATCCCGTGAAATAAAATAAATATTTTGTAATTTTAATTGTCTTTTTTTGTTTCATTTAACTGGAATGAAAATAAGAGTATCAAACACAAAAAGCAATAAATGAAGAAGAAAGTTTTTTTTCAGGGGGAACATGGTGCTTTTTCCGAGGAAGCAGCATTTAAATATTTTGGCAAAAATATTAATTCGAATTCGTGTTATACATTTGAACAAGTTTTCAGGTCGGTCCGAAGCACGAAATATGCTTATGGTATTATTCCAATTGAGAACTCGCTTGCGGGTAGTTTGCATCTCAACTACGATTTATTGATGAGATACAATCTGCAAATAGTTGGGGAAATTAATCACAGAATTTCACACCATTTAATTGGAATAAAGAGATCAAGAATTAAAGATATAAAAAAAATAATTTCACACCCTGTAGCACTTCAGCAATGTAAAAATTTTATAAAGACCATTAAATCTATAGATGTTACAGAAACTTACGACACCGCTGGAAGTGTGAAAATGTTAATGAAGTCTGGCTCTATTAATTCAGCGGCAATTGCATCGTATTCTGCATCAAAATTATACGGCGGAAAGATTTTAAAACGAAACATAGAGGACTATAAAGAAAACTTTACTAGATTTCTCCTACTATCTAAGAAGAAAGTGAAAACGATTGGCAAACCAAATAAGACATCAATTGTTTTTACATTAAAAAATGAATCAGGTATTCTATACAAAGCTTTAAGCGGATTTGCTATACGCGGGATTGATCTCACAAAGATTGAATCGAGACCAATCCGAGAAAGACCATTTGAATATTATTTCTATCTTGATTTTGTCGGATATATTGATGATATAAATGTAAAAAATGCAATTAAACAGCTAAGAGAATTAACCGATTATATAAAAATATTAGGTTCGTATCCAAAATTCATGAGCTAATTATCTTAACGAACCTTTCAAGTAGTTATTGAAGTAAATTTCAAAAATAGTAAGTGAAAAATTTAAAAATATTAATTTTAGTTTTGCTTTTTTTCCCTTTCATCCTGCAAAGTCAGAGTTTATATATAAATGAATTCATGGCTTTGAACAATACGACTATAAAAGATAATTTTAATTCTTATGAAGATTGGTTAGAGATTTATAATCCAAATGCTTTTTCTATCTCGATGTCTGGATATAAATTAACTGATGATCCAATTAATCCGTTAAAGTGGTTTTTTCCTGATTCATTATTCATTCCCGCTAAAGGATATTTACTTATTTGGGCATCAAATAGAGATACAGTCGTTGGAAATTTCATCCATACAAACTTTCGATTAGGTGCTTCAGGTGAATTCATAGGTTTAAGCTCACCAACAAAAATTTATATTGATTCTATCACCTTCCCAGAACAGACCGCTGATATCAGCTATGGAAGACGTCCAGATGCTGGATCAATTTGGACATTTTATCAGCTCCCAACGCCCGGAACTTCAAATGACAGCACAACTAAGCTTCCAATTCCATCACCTGATTTTTCGCATCCTTCAGGAATTTATTCATCTAATTTTCAACTCACCTTATCACATCCGATCGGAGGAGCATCAATTTATTACACAATGGATGGCTCGAATCCTTCAACCTCGAGTTACTTATATTCTTCACCAATTTCGATTAGTTCAACAAAAGTAGTTAGGGCGATCGCTTATGCAGCTGGCAGAGTTCCCAGTAGCGTAAGCTCGATATCATATATAAAACAGCCAAGCGGCAATCTCCCAATATTTTCGTTAATAACAGATCAAGCGAATTTATATTCTCCCGATTCCGGCATATTTGTGTTTTACGATTCAACGGGAGATAAATGGGAACGACCTATTTCAATTCATTATTTTAATCGTGCAAATATGACACAATTCGAGATCGATGGAGGAGTTCGTGTTCACGGAGGTGCTTCAAGGTCATTTCCTAAAAAACCGATGCGGATTTATTTTGAGTCTAACTTCACAAGTCAAAAATTGAATTATAAATTATTCAACAATAGTACTGTTGAAAAATTTGATAGAATAGTTTTGAAATCAGGCGGTAATGACATGGTGCAGGAATCCTGGAGATGGACTTTGCTCCGCGACCAACTGTTGACAGATCTCTACTCTAAAACTAGAGGATATTATTCTCATGGGAATTATGCTCAAGTTTTTTTAAATGGAACTCCGCATGGAATTTACAATCTCAGAGAACATATCAGCAAAAGTTTTCTTGATAACTACATGGGAGTGAATGATGTCGATCTTCGCAGCAGCTGGGTTGCAGATTACGGCGATAATGTTCAATGGAATACTCTTTGGAATTTCATTTGGAATAATCCAGTAATTGATTCAGCAAAATTTTCCTACTTAGAAAGTTTAGTAAATGTAAATGATTACATCGATTATCAAATTTTTGAGATTTGGGGAGGCAATGATGACTGGCCTCACACAAATTTTTATCTTGCTAAAGAAAGAAGTGCTGCTGGAAAATGGAATTGGATCCTTTGGGATACTGATAGATGTTTCAGAACTCTAAATTTTTCACCTTACAATAATTTCGATTGGGCTTTACGTGATACAGTCAGGAAAGATTTATCTTTCGAAGATGATCCAGGTAAAGTAGTCGGTACTTTAATGTTTCGGAGATTCATGACGAATCAAACTTTCAAAGATAAATTCATTGCAAGATTGACCGATCTTCTGAACACTGACTTGCAGCCTTTGAACGTAAACAGAGTTCTCGATTCTCTAAAAACTCATTTAATAAATGATATTAGTTTCGAAACTTCGAAGTGGGGAAGTAATTCAACAACATGGAATGCCAACATTGATACAGTGAGATTTTTTATTAATACTCGAGTTGATAGCATCCGAAAATATGTGCGCGATTATTTCGGTATTACCAGCATGAAAAACATCACAATAGTTAACTCAAACGAAGCCGCAGGTAAAGTAAAAATAGGTGATTTAACGATATCACATGCAAGCTGGACCGGACAGTATTTCAAAGGAGTTCGCGTTTCAGTTTCGGCACTCCCATCGGTAGGTTACAAATTTATTGGGTGGACTGACACAACTTTACCTCAAACAGCTACATTTTCGAAAACTATATCACAGGATTTCACTTTTCAGCCGATCTTTCAAGCTGAAATTCCATCGTCTGTAATTGCCGCTAATGATGTTATTATTAATGAATATTGGTTGAACGATAATGGAACAAAGTACACTTCAATTCAAAATAGAGGAATTCAAGGTTCCTGGATAGAATTATTAGTTGCTAAAGAGGGCGGAGTTGATCTTCGTGGGTGGCGCATCACGAATAATAAAACCAAAACGCAAAAAGATCCTATGATTATAAATGAGGGTTCCATAGTATTTAATCAAGTTCCGCAGTTCAGTAAAATTCCAAAAGGGACTTACATTTTACTGATTACAGAAAGCAAACCTTTAAATGATTACTATTTCCCATTAGATGATCTTGATTACTCAGACAGCAGTATGGTTCTTTACATTCGAAATGGAAACTTGAGTACGGATTTTGATCCATTCTTCCGATTAGCCGAGCATAATGATAGGATCGCTTTATTACATCCAGGTACCAGTGTTGATTTCTCGAATGACATCGGTGTGGATTTTATTTCGGAAGGAGATTCAATAACACCAGCATCATTTGGTATTTCAGTGAATGGAGTGAACTTCCTTAATCCATTAATTGGTATCGGTGATGATGATGGTGCAATTTTCGTTAATAGTGCTGTAGGAATTTACAATAACGACAATGGTATTGATCCAATTCCTGGAGATAATCGTCCGGGAATCGGTGGTTGGATTGTCGATCCTTCTAAGGAATATTCTGGCGACGATCCGGGAAATCCCTTAGCTGTAAATATATTAACTCCTGGGAAAAAGAATTTCTTTATTACTACTGGAGTCGAAACAGAAATCATCCCAACTCAATTTGTTCTGCATCAAAACTATCCGAATCCATTTAATCCAATTACTCGAATTCGATTTAGTTTACCAAAAACCGAAAATGTTGAATTGAAAGTATATAATATACTCGGTCAACAAGTTGCTGTTCTTCTGAATGAAACAAAAATTGCCGGTACACATGAAATAATTTTCAATTCTTCCGATTATAGGTTAGCAAGCGGTGTTTACATTTATCACATCACTGCTGGCGATTATAAGCAAAGCAAGAAAATGCTTTTGCTTAAGTAGATTAAAAAATAAAATCGGATTGTAATGCATGAAGAAAATTTTGGTAACTATTCTATTACTATACCCAGTAATTGTATTAGGTCAAAAAATTTATATCAATGAATTTTTAGCGATTAATAGCACAACTAATCGCGATAATTTTGGCAGATATGAGGACTGGATTGAACTTTACAATCCAAATTCTTACTCAATTTTTTTATCAGGTTATCGTCTTACAGATGATCCACTCCTTCCGAATAAATGGATTTTTCCAGATAATGTAATAATTCCTTCGAGAGGATTCGTGCTGATTTGGGCTTCAGATAGGGATACTGCTGTCGGCAATTTCCTTCACGTAAAATTTAAATTAAGCGGAAGCGGTGAATTCATTGGATTGAGTTCGCCCGTACAAACATTTGTTGATTCCATTACTTTTGGACAACAGACTGCAGATGTGAGTTATATAAGAAAAAGTGATGGAAGCTCAATCTGGCAATTTAGTCAGACTCCGACTCCTGGCATCTCAAACGATAGTCTTCATCTTGTTCCATTATCTGAACCAATTTTCTCAAGAATTGCAGGAATCTATTCGGCACCAATTTCACTCACACTAAGTCACCCTACACAAAATGTTTTGATCTACTACACTCTCGATGGTTCTAATCCAACGACTTCAAGTATTAAATATACTTCACCACTTTTTATTGACTCAACGAAAGTCGTTCGGGCGATTGCAGCAAGTTCAACTAGAAAGCCGAGTGAAATTATTTCAAGTACATATATAATTCAGCCAATTGGCAGTCTGCCGATTTTATCTCTAATAACTGATCCAAGAAATCTCACATCCCCCGACTCAGGAATTTTTGTTTTTTATGATTCCACCGGGCATGATTGGGAAAGACCGGTAACAGCACATTATTTTAATCGATTTAATAATACAAAATTTGAAATTGATGCCGGCATGAGAGTCCATGGTGGTTCATCTCGCAGTCGCTCCAAAAAATCTATGAGATTGTATTTCAAATCAAAATACGGCGAACCTAAATTGGAGTATAAGCTTTTTAATAATTCGAGTATTAAGAAATTCGATGAACTTGTAATTCGTGCTGGATCGAATGATATGAATTTGATGAGCAGCCGTTGGTCTATGGTAAGAGATCAATTGGTTACAGACCTTTACTCCAAAACCAGAGGATATTACACAAAGGGAAATTTTGCACAAGTTTTTTTGAATGGAAAACCACACGGTTTATTTAATTTAAGAGAACATATCAGTAAAGATTTCATTAAGGACAATTTAGGAATTTACAATCCAGATTTGTTGGAGGATTTCACTGAAGAATTGGGAGATAAAATTGAATGGAACATACTATGGAATTTTTTGCAGACAAATACAGTATTGGATACTGAAAAATATAAATTTGTTGAAGACCGAGTGGATATTGATAACTATATTGATTACCAAATCTACGAAATATATGCTGGCAATGAAGATTGGCCGCATCATAATATTTATTGGGTAAGAGATCGTCAGGGCGGAAAATGGAATTGCATTTTGTGGGATGTCGACAGGGCATTTAGAACTTATTCTCACAGTATTTGGAATTCTCTCGCTTGGGCATTGAGAGATACTGTCCGAACAGATTTATATTATAGCGATGCCCCTTATAAGGTTCCTGCGACAATTATTTTTAGAAGGTTAATGACAAATGACAACTTCAAAAATAAGTTTATAGCAAGATTCACTGATCTGTTAAATACTGAATTTCAGCCTGAAAATGTTATTCGCATTCTTGATTCTCTGGCTCATCATATTAATTCCGATATTGAGTTTGAAACAAAAGCTTGGGGGAGTTCATATTCCCAATGGTTAAAAAATTTGGACACTATTCGTACAAATATTAATGTGAAAATTGACAGCATGAGAAAATACATCGCGACTCAATTTGGATTCAACGGAACAAAGCCAATTATAGTGAACACTTCAGATCCATTTAAAGGAAGAATTTGGGTTAATAATCTTTTAATCCCATCCGGATCATGGAGAGGGGAATACTTCAAAGGTGTTAAGGTAACAATTTCTGCAACTCCTGCAATTGGATTTAAGTTTGTTCGATGGGCGGATACGACTCTTTCAACGAAAGCAACATTTACAAAAACAATTTCAAGTACTACAAACCTTGAAGCGATTTTTGAACCCGATACTGCCGCAATCACAATCAAAGCTAATGATGTAATCATCAATGAGTATTGGTGCAGTGACAATGGTACGAAATATCAAACTATTGGGAACCGACCAATTGAAGGTTCTTGGGTCGAATTATTAGTTACGAAATCCGGCGGTGTCGATTTAAGAGGATGGAGATTAACTATCAATGAAACAAAAACAACAAGAAATCCGCTTAATCCAAACGAAGGATCGATAGTTTTTGGAGCCGTTTCTCAATTTGCTAATGTTCCAAAAGGAACATATATATTGATTATCGCTGAGAAAAAAACACTGAACGATTATTACTTCCAAGAAGATGATTTAGATTTTTCTGACAGCACGATGATTCTGTATATTGGAAACAGAAATTTAATTCTGAATTCTGACATCTCTTTCAATTTACCTGAATTGAATCACAGCATTGCATTGCTGCATCCTGGAAAAACGGATTCTTATAGTGATGACATTGGGGTAGATTTTATCGCCGAGAGTTCAACAGTAACTCCAACTTCATTTGGCATAACAGCTAATGGTGTTAGTTTTATAAATCCTTTTTTAGGAATCGGTGATGATGACGGAGCAATATTTGCAAATAGTGCAATCGGAATTTTTAATAATGACGATGGAGTTGATCCTACACCGCACGACAGATATCCGGGCAAAGGTGGTTGGATTGTTGATCCAGCGAAAGAATTTACCGGAGATGACCCAACAAATCCGCTTCAGATTAACATCCTTACACCTGGTAAACGAAACTACTCGCTGACAACAAGTGTAGCTGGGGAAATACTTCCGACAGAATATAAGCTGTATCAAAATTATCCTAATCCGTTTAATCCATCGACTAGGATTCGTTTCAGTATTCCAAATGGGGAACATGTCCAAATCAAGATTTACGATATCCTTGGGAGAGAAATTGCAAATTTAATGAATGAATATAAATCTGCCGGTTCTTACGAAATTAACTTTGAAGCTTCGAAATATTATTTGTCAAGCGGGATTTATTTCATTCGGCTGAATTCAGGGAAGTTTGAAAGTGTAATCAAAACTATGTTGCTCAAATAACAACTCATATCTCATAGCTACCAAAAACCCGTGAGGAAAATTCCGAGCGGGTTTTATTTTTTCTTGGCTAAATTTTCCATAATTTCCGATACAAATTATACATTATGCCTATATCAACTTTATGAGGACAAAATGAATCTCAGGATAACCGTGTTGCTAGTTTTATTTCTTCCAATTATTAGTGTTGCACAAAAACGAGCATTCGAAATAGAAGATCTTTACAAACTCAAATATATCTCCGATCCACAGCTTTCACCGAATGAAAATTTTCTTGCTTACACTTTGGCCAGCTATGATCTCCCAAAAGGCAAATCGAATACTGACATTTATCTGATGAATTTATCAAACAAATCGATTAAACAATTGACACATTTCAAAGGAGCGGATTATAATCCAAGATTCTCACCAGATGGTAAATGGTTAGCATTTATATCGACCAGGTCAGGAGAATCGCAAATATATTTATTGCCGCTAAATGGAGGCGAATCAAAAAAGATTACTTCGGTATCTACAGGAATTGGAGAAATTACCTGGTCTCCAGATAGTCGATTTATTGCATTTTCAACAACCGTTTTCCCGGCATGCGGAAGTAATGATGATTGTAATAAGAAAATCAATGATTCGATGTCAGATGGAGTAATCCAGGCTCATATGGCAGACGAGCTTCTATACCGTCATTGGACAGAATATTCAGATGGGAAAAGAAGTCACATTTTTTCAGTCAATGTTGAATCGAATGAAATAAAAGATTTAACGCCTGGGGATTTCGACTCACCAATTTTTTCTCTTGGAGGTTCAACCAATTTTACTTTTTCTCCTGATGGGAAGGAATTATGCTTTGCTTCCAATCGCGACAAGTCAACTTCAGTTTCACAAGCAACGACAACGAATTCCGATTTGTGGATCCTAACTTCGGATAGTGGCGATGCAATAAACATTACACCGCTGAATAAAGCATGGGATGGTTCGCCAAAATACTCACCTGATGGAAAGTTTATTGCTTATCGAACACAATCTACACCAGGTTATGAATCTGATTTGATTCAATTAGCTTTATATAATAGAGCTGCAAAAAAAACGGAAATTGTTTCTGTCGGATTTGACAATTGGATCAATGATTTTGAGTGGAGTGAAGATTCAAGATTGATTTATTTTACCTGCGAAGAAAAGGGAGGAACTCCCTTGTATTCAATCAATCTTACAAATAAAAAAATTGCGAAAGTTTTAGATGCAAATGCCATTGATGCATTTACCGTTTCATCAATTAACAAGGCAGTCTTTCTGGTTCGCAGATCCACCTCTGAGCCTTCTGCTCTATTTTCCTTTGATTTAAATGGGAAAAAATTAAATCGACTTACATTTGATAATCAATCCTTTGAGAATGAAATAGATATTCGTCCGGCTGAAGCATATTGGACTGAGAGCAAAGACGGAACGAAAATTCATTACTTTGTTGTTAAGCCGCATAATTTTAATAGAGCGAAGAAGTATCCTGTAATTCTTAATGTCCATGGAGGTCCTCAATCGCAATGGATGGATGCATTCAGAGGTGATTGGCAAGTTTATCCTGGAAAAGGTTACATAGTTGTCTTTCCAAATCCCCGCGGCTCTACAGGTTATGGACAGAAATTTACCTCGGAAATTTCCAAAGATTGGGGAGGAAAAGTTTATGAAGATTTAATGGCTGTGATGAATGAAGTTGAAAAACTTCCGTTCGTTGATAAGGATCGAATTGGTGCAATGGGTTGGTCTTACGGCGGTTACATGATGAATTGGTTTCAAGCAAAAACAAAACGTTTCAAATGTTTAGTTTCGATGATGGGAGTTTATGATTTGCGTTCAATGTATAGTTCTACCGAAGAACTTTGGTTCCCAGAGTGGGACCTAGGTGGAACACCTTGGGACTCAAAAGATATTTATGATAAATGGTCCCCCTCGAATTATGTGAAGAACTTCAGTACACCGACTTTAGTGATTACGGGAAAACTTGACTTCCGAGTACCATACTCGCAAAGCGTGGAATACTTTACTGACCTGCAAAAAATGGGTGTTGATTCAAGACTAATCATCTTCAAAAACGATGGTCACTGGCCAAGTTTCGTAAAATCTATGCCGCTTTACTACAATGCTCATCTCGATTGGTTCAGCAAATATCTGGGTGGTGAAAAGGCACCATGGAATATGAACAAAATCATAAGAAATCAAATATTTGAATGACTGTGTTGAAATTAGCAACTTGCATTTAATAATTGATATTATCTAAGATATGTACTATTTTTGTTCGAAAAATTTAACGAAAGGAGTAAAAATTCATGAAAAAATTAATGTACCTTCTATTCGTTGCAACCTTATTTTTTACACTAACAAGTTCAAGCTGTAAAAAAGAGGAAAGTAACCCCGTCGATCCAGGTCCAACGGATTACCCGCCAAATTTTAACCTTACTGCTCAACCCGTTACTCTTGTGGGTGGTTCCGAAGGTTTAGCTTTCTACGCCTTCTGTACTTCCGATGATGTTGTGATGGTAAGTGTGAGATTAAGGAATCCGAGAGGTGAGCAGGTAACTTACAATGCTGGGAATACCCTTGTACTTAAAGATCAAGAATTCGAATGTCAAATTCCCGGAACTGGCTATTATAAATATTTGGGTACTTGGACATTAACATTTGTTGGAAATAAAGCAACTGGAACAAAATCAAGTTTTTCAGTGGCTAAATCGTTAAATGTTACTGGAAAACAGGTCCCTAACATTGGGATGAAATAAAATAAAATGCGTGAAGTGTTAATAAAACTTTAATTAATACTTCAGGTACAGCTCAAACCCTGACTTATTTGCTTCTTTAATAGCAAGAATGGTCAGGGTTTTTTTGTGAAAAATTTACAACTAGTGTAAGATAAAATGTAAGAAAAAACCTTTGACTTGGAGAACGAATGAAAATTTATACTAAAGAAGAATTAAACAATTATAATTACTCATTGACTTATGATGATATTAGTCTAATTCCTACTAAAATATCTGAACTTAGGTCAAGGTCAGACATAAAGATTGGAACCGATGTCTTAGGTCATAATCTAAACGTCCCAGTTCTTTCAAGCCCAATGGATACCGTCACTGGGATAGAAATGTGTAATGAACTTACAAATCTTGGTGCAATTGGTATCTTAAATAGATTTGATTCTTCTCTTGACTCTTTGATTAATAATGGAGATGAAAATGAAGGAATTCGGGCCGTGTCAATCGGACTTGATACAAATGAGTCGATTATAGAAAAACTTGCTGAGAAAAATTATATTATCTGCATTGACACTGCGAATGCGAGCAATACTTATGTGCTTCAGAAGACTGAGGAAATAAAGAAAAAATATTCTGTAAAAATAATAGTTGGGAACATCGCCCATGGTGCGATGCTTCAAACGCTTGTTAATTCCGGCGCCGATGCAATCCGTGTTGGAATTGGTAATGGTAGCGTTTGTACAACTTCAATACAAACGGGGATTGGGATTGGGCAGGTTTCATCATTATTAAATGTTTATTTTCAACGAGAGAAAAATAAACTCGATATAAAAATAATTGCCGATGGAGGAATAAAAAGTGCGGGTGATATTGCAAAAGCTGTTTGCCTCGGTGCTGATGCAGTCATGCTTGGTAGAATGATCGCTGGTACTAAAGAAACTCCGGGTGAAGTTATTAAGTACGGAGGTCAGCTCTGGAAAAAATATCGCGGCAGTGCAAGTTTTGGTGTTAAGCTGAAAAATGTTTTTATCGAAGGCGAAGAAACAATGGTGCCCTACAAAGGAGTGGTGAAAAATGTTATTGACAGTGTGGTAGATGGATTACGAAGCTGTATGAGTTATATGAATTGTCAAACACTCGAAGACTTAAGAGATTCAGATTCATTCGCTGTTTTGAGTAACAGTTCGTTCATAGAACGATTACCAAAATTCTAAATAGTTCAGCAAGGGAACTCTATATAATTATCTCTGGTTAAGTTAGTGCATTGTGTAATATTTGAATCGCGAATCGAAGTTTTTATAATTAAAATCGTTAGAATTCAATAAGAATTATATGAAAATATTAAATAAGAAGTTTATTTGTTATACACAAATAACATGACTTTACAGCTGAGACAGTTATGCCGAATGGAACAACTGAAGAGATTTCAAACTCTCAAAATTATATGGGAAGTATTTTTTTTTCATCCGTTGGGATTCATGTTCATATCTCCGGTAAAGATTATTACTCATTATCAACGATTGATTCATAATTCACATATAATGATTGGAGATAACTGTAATTTTAAGAATTATTTAAAGTTGTGTTATAAACAATTTCAAAATAAAAAGGAGACAATAAAATGATAGAAGATAAAGAAAAAGGGAATTGCCCGGTTACGGGAGGCAATCGTAAAGTTATGGGAGAGGGTACTCAGAACCATGACTGGTGGCCAAATCGCATAAAACTAAACATCCTACGCCAATACTCTCCCTCATCTCGTCCAGTGGAGAAAGGCTTCAGTTACAAAAAAGCGTTTAACAGTCTTGAATACGATTCATTAAAAAAAGATTTGCGTGAACTTATGACTCAATCTCAGGATTGGTGGCCTGCTGATTTCGGACACTATGGGCCGCTTTTCGTGCGATTGTCCTGGCACGCAGCAGGTACATACAGAATCGCTGATGGCAGAGGGGGTGCTAATGGAGGATTTCAACGCTTCGCTCCTTTAAATAGTTGGCCTGATAATGCTAATCTTGATAAAGCACGCAGATTGCTTTGGCCTATCAAAATGAAATATGGAAGTAGAATATCCTGGGCTGATTTGTTGGTTCTTGCTGGAAATGTTGCTATGGAGTCAATGGGATTCAAAACTTTCGGATTTGGTGGAGGGCGAGAAGACGCCTGGGAACCTGATGCAAGTATTTATTGGGGTTCGGAAACTAAATGGCTTTCAGATGAAACACGATATTCTGGTGAAAGAAACCTTCAAAATCCTCTTGCCGCTGTTCAGATGGGACTTATTTATGTTAATCCAGAAGGACCCGGAGGGAAACCTGATCCTATCGCTGCAGCGAAAGATATTCGTGTGACTTTTGCGAGAATGGGCATGAATGATGAAGAAACTGTTGCACTTATTGCAGGTGGTCATACTTTTGGTAAAGCTCACGGTCAAGGTGATCCAAAACATATGGGGCCGGAACCTGAAGCCGAAGATATTGAAGCGCAAGGCATCGGTTGGAATTACAAATACAAATCTGGCAAAGGTCCCGATGCTTTAACAGGTGGACCAGAATTAACTTGGACAACTACCCCAACTAAATGGGGGCACGATTTCTTCAAGCACTTATTTGAATACGAATGGGAACTAACAAAAAGTCCCGCGGGTGCCTATCAATGGGTAGCCAAAGATTCTGATTCTATTATTCCTGATGCACACGACCCAAAGAAAAAGCATTTACCCGGGATGCTCACAACAGATCTTTCATTAAGATTCGATCCCGATTATGGAAAGATTTCAAAAAAGTTTTATGAAGACCCAGATCTATTTGCAGATGCTTTTGCTCGTGCTTGGTTCAAATTACTCCACAGAGATATGGGACCAATATCTAGATATCTTGGGCCGGAAGTACCGAAAGAAGTTCTTATCTGGCAAGATCCGATTCCTGCAGTTGATCACAAATTAGCTGAAGAACAAGATATTGGTGAGTTAAAGAAAAAAATTCTCGTTTCAGGTCTATCAGTTTCAGAATTGGTTCTTACTGCATGGGCTTCTGCCTCAACTTATCGAAACTCAGATAAAAGAGGGGGAGCAAATGGTGCACGAATGAGATTAGAACCGCAGAAAAACTGGGAAGCTGATAATCCTCCACAGTCAGAAAAAGTACTTGGCATACTTGAGAAAATTCAAAAAGAATTTAACTCAGCACAAAAAGGGGGTAAGAAAATTTCGCTTGCTGATATGATTGTGCTTGCAGGTTGTACAGCAGTTGAAAAAGCGGCTAACGATGCCGGTTACAAAATCAAAATTCCTTTTACTCCTGGAAGAATGGATGCTTCTCGTGAACAACACGATGCTGAATCTTTTGAAGTTCTTGAACCGATTGCCGATGGATTCCGTAATTATGCAAAAGGAAAAGCCGGAGTTTGTGCAGAGCATCTTTTAATTGATAAGGCTCAGTTGCTTACTCTTTCTATTCCAGAAATGACAGTGCTTATCGGTGGAATGCGTGCATTGAAAGCTAATTTCGACAACTCTGAATATGGAGTGTTCACTACACGTCCCGGTTTGCTTACAAATGATTTCTTTGTCAATCTGCTTGATATGAGTACAGAATGGAAGGCAATAGATGATTCAAAGGAAAAGTTTGAAGGACACGATCGTAAAACCGGTAAATCAAAATGGAAAGCAACAAGAGTAGATTTAATCTTTGGTTCAAACTCAGAATTAAGAGCCGTTGCCGAGTTTTATGCTTGTCCGGATAACAAAGAAAAATTTGTTAATGACTTTGTTTTCGTATGGAACAAAGTAATGAATCTCGATAGATTTGATTTGAAAGAAAATTAACGATAATTGTGATCACACTTGTTAAGAATTTAATCAGTAGTGAGTTTATTAACTCATTTGACGGTGTAGTTTCGCTTGCTTAATTTCTTAAAGTTGAAAATGTAGAGTGCAACGCAACTAGTCGTAACTAATTTACCTCTTGGCGGAATTGCTGCGAATTGTGGATGCACTTCAGCATCATGAAAAACATAGAGAAGTTTGTCCGGCTGTCTGCAGAAAGGTGCTACAGGAATGAAGGCAACAACCGAGAGAGTTGCTTCATTCGTAGTATCAAATTCTGAAAAATTATAAAATTAAAGAGAGAGAGACTTGCAGTCTCGCAAGTCTCTCACATTAAATACTATTTAGCCCGTAAAAAATCTTCTGATAACTCATCCATTGGCATCATCAATAATGGGTAGCCATTATTTTTAATTCTCATCTTCAATAGTTGCATCTCAGCGTTTTCCTTAATTTCAAATGGGAATGGTGATGGAATCAGAGAGCCCAAATTAAACAGTGGCATTTTTGGGAATTGAATGAGTTTGTAGTCATCGCCGATTATCCCGGCTTTATCTTTGGCAATCATAATTGCTTTTTCGAGTCCGCCGAGTACATCGACTAAACCATTCATTAAACCGTCGTTTCCTGACCAGACTCGGCCCTCCGCAATTTTTGCGATTTCATCTTTTGGTTTGTTTCTTCCATTCCCAACCTTTAATAGAAATTCTCCATACATATCTTTTAATAATACCTCAACTTTAGATCTCTCCAAACCAGTTAGATTCCGATCTGGGATAGATAAATTTATGAATGGAAACGTCATTCCAAATCCGAGATCAGCATGTTCGCCACGCTTTACATAGTCCGTAGAGAATCCAATTTCTTCTTTAAGATTTTTGTTATAAAACCAGCCGCCAATAACTCCAATTGAACCCGTAATAGTATTTGGGGCGGCAACAATCGTATCTCCATACATAGAGAGCCAATATCCGCCAGAAGCAGCAACTGCACCTTGTGAAATTATTACAGGTTTTTTCCCTTTTAATTTTTTCAATGCTTCTGCAATAACGTCGCTCGCTAATGCATCACCTCCAGGTGAATCGACTCTTAATATGATTGCTTTGATTTGTGAATTACTAGCCGCAGATTCTACATCTTTAACTAGGCTTCTTGCTGATATCCCTTCGTCCATAGCACAAGCACCGAGAGCATAAATTATTCCAATCGCTGGCTTCTCTCCCCATTCATTATCTTGAGGAAGATTGAATTTTTCGAGACTGCTGATGTTTACAAATTTTTTCTTTTCTGTATTTGAATCTTTTGGTGGTTCGGATTCAACATACCAGCGGGCAAGAGAATCAACTAATCCTTTTTTTAATGCTTCTTGTGAAGTAAAGATAACTTCATTGTTTACAATCTCATCAAAATCTTTTTCAGAAATGTTTCTGCTTAATGTTATTTCTTTTCTCGCTAATTCGTAAAATTCATCAACAAGTCTTTTTCTTTGCTCACGATCTTTCTCAGACATCTTATCCCTCGATACATTCTCCATGGCCGACTTGTATTCAAAAAATCTCCACTCATCGTAACCAATACCAAGTTTCTCGAGAGCTCCTTTGAAGAAGGTTCTTCCCATTATATAACCTTCAAACTGTAGAAGTCCAATCGGGTCCATCAAAATTTTGTCTGCGACGGATGCAAAATGGTACAGATCGATGTTCGCATTGTCGATATAAATCCAAATTTCTTTTCCGCAATCTTTAAGCTCTTGAAGTTTAGTTCTAATTTCCCAAAGCATCTCTCTTGACACTTGAATTCCTGACGTATTTATGCTAAGCCCTTTTATGTTTTTGTCATTCTTAATTGCATCAAGCTGTGTTAAAATGCCAACAAGAGTTTTTGAGTTATCAAACATCTGAAATTTTTGGTATTTGATTGCTCCATTCAAATCGATTTTTATGTAATCATCTGATTCAATGAGTTTTGATAACAAATTTCTATCGTAAGCTCCAAGTCTAATTCCGTAAGTGCTGTTAACATATTTTTGATTTTTATCATAATGGGCTTGTGATGAAAATCCTAAATTCCCAAGACTCAATGAGAAGCCCACATTAAGAAATTTTGTGTCAAAATATCTTGCTGTAATTCGAACACCTGGCAGGGCTTCAACTGCGGCTCCAAAACTCCATGGCGCATTGCTGAATGTATTTTTTTGTCTGAATACATAATCCGCAAATAATGTGAGCCATTCATTCTTGAAAGGTCTAATTGCAAAATCGATCACAGCTTCTTGACTTTTGAAATCAGTTGTTGAAGTCCCGACAAAACCGAAGGATAACATCTTATTTGGGCGGATTAATGCGCCGATAGAAAAAATGTCTTCACGTTGAAAAAGATTTTTATCTCCATTCGACCAGCCGTACTGTAGTCCAACACTCATCGATCTATTTCCAAATGCCGTTGAAATTCTATAATCGTTGTTCTTTGAATTTCCAATTTTTTCTGCTGTCATGCCGAATCCGAGATTTGGCATTCCGGTGAAAAGCCCCCAATTATTAAAACTTGTAAAATCGTTTCGCGGCGGCGACCAGCTAAAGTAAATATCGAAATCGTGAAGGTAAGTTAGCGAGGCGGGATTGTCATAGCCGTACAAACCAAATTTCATGGCCCCTGGCGATGTGCTGTTAAATCTAGTAAGTTCGCTGTAATTTTGAAACCCAGTTTGGGAAAAAATTTGAATTGAAGTGAACAGAAAGGCAAAAAGAAACATTTTGAATTTCATTGTAGTTTCTCCTGATTAATGATTTAGAATTTTGATTTCATTTAACGGATTAATATATAAAATGTTTTAATGATTTTTTCAATTATTACTTCTATCTACAGGAAAAAAGATCATTATTAAGCTCAAGATAAATGGAACCCATAATTGGAGATCAGAAAAGAGTTTGAGCAACTTTTTTTTCTATTCCATATCTTTGTTCATTGATTGAAGATCGAAAATCCAAGTAATTAATGAGCGAAATGAAACAAAAAAATATTCCATCAAACACTAAATGGGAAGACGTAGTCGGTTATTCGAGTGCAGTAAGGATTGGAAATATCATCGAGGTATCGGGTACTGCTCCGATAGATGGAGAAAATATTATTGACAGGGGGAGAGCGTATGAACAGACAAGGTTCATTATGCAAAAAATTTCAAATGCGCTTTCAGAAGCAGGTTCAAGTTTGAATGATGTAATTCGAACTCGAATTTTTGTGACTGATATTTTGTTATTTGAGGAAGTCACCAGTGCGCATAATGAAATTTTTAGGGAAATAAAACCTGCAACTTCTCTAATTGAAATTAAATCGCTTGTGCATCCGGATCTATTAGTAGAAATCGAAGCGACAGTAGTTCTTTCGGGACAGGAAAAAATTTAATAGGAAGCAGAAAATTGAAAACAATTTATTTAGTCCGCCATGCAAAATCGAGTTGGAGTGATTCAAATATTCGAGATCACGACCGACCTTTGAATAAAAGGGGGAAACGTGATGCACCTTTCATGGGTAAATTGCTTTCTGATAAAGGGATTGAAATTGATTTATTGATCACAAGTTCTGCGGTAAGAGCGGTGGAAACTGCAAAACTTATTGCAAATGAGCTTAGCATCAAAAAAAATGAAATTCAAATCGATGAGAGATTGTATCATCCAAGTACTTTAGACTTCCTGAAAGTAATCAATGAAATAGATAATTCATGTGAAAGTTTAATGCTCTTCAGTCACAATCCTGGAATTACGGAATTTGCCAATTTCGTTTCCACCAATGATTTTATAAATATTCCTACATGTGGAATCGTAAGTCTCTGCTTTGATATTCAAAATTGGCGAGATTTATCAAACCACAGAGGTCAAACGATTTTTTACGAGTATCCCAAAAAGTACTTTTCCTGAATCCAAAGCATTCTTTTTGGTGGTTAATATTGGCCATTTGAGTGATAACCATCAACATACAATGTTCGGGATGACATATCAATTTTCCTGAGGCAATCTAGTTAATTAGGTTTCAAGATTTTTTCATCACAGCGATTACTCATACTAAGCTGTAACTGCTTGTAATAGAAAGAATTAACGAACCACGAAGTTTTTTACTTTGATTCACTAAAAGTTTTCTGAAAATCTCTCCGAAATTTTGCCCCCAAATTATTGCTGGTATGATTCTGGATGATCTACATATGTCAATTAATGAAAAATAAAAGGAGAAAATAAAATAAATGGGTCAACAACAACTTCTACTCATCGTTTTAGGAGTGATCATTGTAGGTATAGCCATAGTTGTAGGTATAAACATTGCAACCACTAGTGCTCAAAGTTCCAATAGAGATGCTGTTATTGCAGACTTAAACACAATCGGCAATTATGCACAGCAGTATTATCGCAAGCCTTCTTCAATGGGAGGTGGCAACAATACATTTACTGGTTGGACAATTCCACCCGCAATTGATACAACTGGAAACGGAACATTTGCCGCAACAGTCGCTGCACAAACTGTTACTTTAGTTGGAACTGGAAACGAAACTGGAAATGATGGTTCGGCTAAAGTAAAAGCTACTGCAACAATTACTCCGACGAGTATTACTGTGACCATTAATAACTAACTCAAAATTCATAGGTTGGCGGTGCGAGCCGCCAACCGTTTTTTGGGGGAGAATAAAATAAGTAGAAAAATGAAAAAGGTAGCTGGAGTATTTTTAGATGGATCTGAACTTAAAGTAGCAATCCTCGGAAAGCAAAAAGAAGGGATTACTATTGAGGATTTGCTCATCATCAGATCTCTAAATGAAGAAAACTCGAACAAGTCTTATAATGGAGCTGTGAAAGATGCGTTACTAAATGATGCGATGGAATTGATTATCGAGGAGGATGAAGAACAAGCTTCAGGTGAATTTAATCCATTCCAAACACTAACAGAACTCCCGGATATTAACAGTTTTAATTTTATTCCATGTGTCTCTGAGCCGCACGTTTCTTACCAGATTATTAATGATATAAATGGAGCGCCAAGTAAAGAAGTTCGAAAAGAATTATTCAAAAGATGGCAGAATTCCCCTAAATCTGTCCATTCGATGGATAATGTTAATTTTATCCGAACACGAGACCATAACATTTTATCTATCTATAGTAATGAATTTTTTCCAGTCATTAAACAACTTGAAAAGCTCACTAACTCTCAAAAGGTTAAAAGACTAAAAATTCCGTGTGTAAAGAGTGCCGATGCAGCTCTCACTTCATATATAATTGATAATTTTGATATTCAAAACGAAAAAGTCTATCTAACCGTTCATCTAGGTCATGAATCAACACGAATGATCTTTTTTAAAGATGAAAAATTCATTCATGTTTCTGAATATTTAAGTTTTGGTTCGCAAACACATGACATCGCTGAAGTCCTTGCAAGCAAAATAGCTTATGAAATGGACAATGCGCAATTATATGATGTGTATCAGATTTTCTTATGCGGTGAAGTTGCACATCATAAAATTATCGAAGCTGTAAAGAATACTCTCCCGTTTGCAAATATTAAAATTGTTGAATTTGATGAACTTTCTACCAACGGTTTAAGCGATGATAAGAAATATGCTGTTTCGGCATTTACGTTTCCAATTGCGACCGCTGTAAATTACATTAAGCAATCAAAAAGAAAATCTAAGAAGCATGACTTATCACCAAAAATGGTGAAAGATTCACAATCTCTCTTCCAACTTGGAATTATCGGTTATGCGATCTTGATTCTAATGATGATCGTAATGGTCTTTTTTGCTCAAAAGTTCTACTACAATCATAAAGACATTGCTCGAAGTGAAAAAATCCTAACAACGAAAAACAAGGAAGCTTCAGAGTTAATATTCTACGAGCAGAGAATAATTGATCTTCAATCAAAAATGACCCAGAAAGAAAATCTTCAAGTAATTGTCGATACATTGAAAATTGGTTCAGCCCGATGGATCGATCTTCTACATCAATTAAACGATTATGATCTGAAAAAGAGCAACATGTGGGTTACTAGCATCTTATTATCGAAGAACGGTATAAACCTAACGGGGGTGAGTGTAGCCCGAAAGACAATTCCCGATTTCTCACAGCATTTAGCTCAGAGTGATATAAAAAATATTCTCAATCAAAAGATAAGGGAGAAAAAAGTAAACGTTTTTGAGATTGTAGCAGATCCAGAAAAATTTGGATATCAAGCGAGTTTAAAATGAAACCCAAGCTAAAAAATACAATTTTAGTTTTGTTACTGTTTATTATAGTCACTGGAGTAAGCGGTTGGTACATATATGTGCAGCAGCCGAACAAACAGAAGAGCATCGCAAATGAAATTACAGTAGTCAATTCTCGCTTAATCAAAAAGGATTATTTTTTAGATGAAATAAAAACCCTTGAAACAAAACTTGCAATTCTGGATACGCTGCTGGCAAATAATGACAAAGTTATACCGTTCCGGAATTCATCTCATGATGCCTACAATGAAATTATTCATATCGCTCAATCGTTCTCTGAACAGACAGAGTTAAATATAGAACATGTTCAGACTACATATTCAGGATCATTTGGAAAGGACTTTTTCAATATTAAGGGAAATGGAACTTTTGAAGATGTCATGAAACTTGTTGATAATCTCGAGCATGCACGGAATTTATATAAAATCAACGACGCAAATTTTAAAGTCGGTACAGTAACCGATGATCTCGGGAAAATTAATTATCAAATCTTTTTTAACATAGTCGTGGAGGCATTCTTTACTAAAGACGAGAATTTTTCACTGCCGGTGAGACCAGCTTTATTAAATAACAATATAAACATGAGGAATTTTTTCAATCCGCTTATCTATTCTGATATTCCACCGAATTACGATGGATTGTTGGAAGTTGATGGCGCGGGACTTTTAGCAATTATTCCAGATGGTGCATTCATAGTAGATAATAACGGGAATACTCATACTATGATGGAAGGAGATGAAGTTTACCTCGGTGTCTTGACTAAGGTTGATCAAGAAAATAAACTTTGCGAATTCCTCTTAAACCGCGGAGGTATAATCGAACAAGTTATTTTGAGGATGAAGAATTTAGATCGAAAGGAGACAAAATAATGGGAAGAGTATTTATAATTTTAAGTTTAGTTTTTTCTGTTTTAGTTTTTGCTCAGTCAGAACGTGATATGAGAGCATTAGCTCAATCATCTCAAAGTGGGATGGTTACAATTTCTGGTACGGCATCATTCGATCAAGCAATTGATTTACTGAGCAAAACTTCTAAAAGAGCAATTAATAAAGTAATAATATCTGAAATTCCTAATTCAACGCCTATTGGTATTGATATAGACCTCATGCACTGGTATAAAGCATTGCAGTTGATTTCAAAATTGCATGATTACGAAATTTATGAAAATCACGAATACCTGAAAGTTGTGCCATTAAAAAACCTAACAAAAACAGAAGAAGTTCCCGACGCACTCAAAGGCGTCGATTTTGAAACACGAGAAGTAGCTATTTCTGCTGTATTTTTTGAACTCGATGTTAATCGTTCCAAAGAAACTGGGATGAATTGGAAATGGCTCCTTTCAAGAGAGGGAATAAATGTTGGATCGGAGCTTGGCAAAACATCATCGAGTTTGTTTTCGAGCGGTGGAACCGAAGGGAGCGAAAGTTCTACCTCAAGTCAAGCATCATCTGGATTTTCTATTGGTGCAAATTCGGAATTCAAGGTTTTAAATATGATGGGCAAGGCAACCACTCTATTCAACTTTTTTGAATCGAATAATTTAGGTGAGATTATTGCGAGTCCACAAATCACGGTGCGGGATCGTGTGAAAGGAGAAATCCAAGTAGGTGCAGATTTTTCAACCCGCGAGAAAGATTTTGCAGGAAACACTATTGAACGATTCTACAGCACCGGAACAATAATTAGAGTTACTCCATATGTTCTAAATGAGAATGGTAAAAATTATGTTCTTCTCGACCTTTCTGTTGAAAGAAGTACAGCGCTTCCCGGTCAATTTACTACTGAAGTTAAGCGAACCAAGGCAACTACAAATGCATTGCTGCTGGATGGAGAGGAGACAATAATTGGAGGATTGTTCATTAACGAAGAAAGAACAGAACGCTCTGGAATCCCGATACTAAAAGACCTCCCTTGGTGGGTATTCGGAATTCGTTATTTAACTGGTAGCGATGTTCAGGTTACAGCAAAAAAAGAACTAATAATTGTTTTAAAAGCACGTCTTCTTCCAACCCTGAAGGAGCGTTTGGTTGATCGAAGTACAGACACAAGAATAATTGATAGCAAACTACATCAGTATGATCAGGAGATAAATAGATATAGAACAAAAAAATGATGTTTCATAAAAAATTGTAATTAGCTATGCATTCAAATCAATTATTGTTAGTTGCTGGTGCATTAGGAATATTAGGACTTCTAATAATTTCAACAAATACAGCTACTTTTCAAAATCTTGCGGTCAAGCTTGAAAATCGCTCTACATTATCAACAATTTCGATTGCACAAAGTCTGATTGAAGAAATAAAAACAAAATCGTTTGATGAAAATACTCTTATTGGTTTTCAACACTCGGTAAATAATTTAACTGTTGCTTCGTCCTTCGGCCCAGAAGGTGAATCTTATCCTAATTTCGACGATATCGATGATTATCACAATTATTCACGAACAATTTCAACTGATGATTCTAATGCAATTACTGCAGTCGTAAAAGTAAGTTATGTTAATGAGAGTCAGCCTGAATATACATCGACAACAAATACTTACTTAAAAAAAGTTACAATTGAATTGACTGGGGGTAATCTTTTGCAGAAAATCACACTCTCAAGAATTTTTACTTGCTGGTGAAGAATGGGAAATTTTTTTCATTTAACTATATCATTTATAATCGGGACGTTAGTAATACTAATGCTTGTTCGTTTAACCATGAATGTGGGAGATGAATCAAATGAAACCAACATCGAACAAATGGTACAATCAAATCTGTTGAATCTTACCTCAACGATTGAAAATGACTTTAGGAGAATTGGATACAATTCACCGGTCGATCCAATTCTAATAGCGGATTCAACCATAATTTCTTTTACAGCAGATACCAAACTATCTGGAAAAGCAGATACTGTTAAATATGTTTTAGCCGATATTTCAAGTGCATTGCACACTCAAAATCCGAATGATAGGTCGCTTTATAGAATAATTGGATGTGATACTACGAAAATTGTTTCATCCGGTTTAACAAAATTTAAACTAAAGTATTTCGATATTAATGATATAGAAACTCTGACTCCGGTGTTCGTTAAATCAGTCAGTGTTGAACTACGATATGAATCTGAGATGCAAGTTAAAGATCATTATCCCTTTTTCGAAAAGTCTTTTTTGATCAAACCAAGAAATTTAAATTAATCATAGGTGTGATATGGGAAACTCAACTTTAATAATTGTATTATTTGCAGTAGTTTTGATTGGGAGTGTAATTTTCGGTCTCAATTCAAAAACTTCAATGAGTGTTGAAGAAACCACTGAAAAATTTAAAGAAGTGCAATCCAGGTTGATCGCTAATTCTTCACTTGAAATGTATTTGAACAAATTGAGAAGAAATAAAAGCCTTCGAGGAAATTTTACGGCTAACAATTTATTAAGTGGGAAATATGACATCTCTGTTACTGGCGGTGATACAGTAAGAATTTTATCGTATGCAAGCTTTCTTGGAAAAAATTCAATCTCACGTGCTGACTTAATATGGGAGAATATTACTTTGCCAACAGTAAAATCTGGACTAAGCATCTCGACAACTAATCTCGATCTGAAATTGAATGGCAACATATTGATCAGCGGAAATGACACAAATCCTGATGGGTCACCCGGCTCGGGTGGAAGCATTCTTGGAATTAGTGTGAACAATTCATCCGACAGTATCAGAGTTACTGATTCACTAAATAATAATGTTAAATCCAAAATTACTGGAACTGGCGGAGCTCCAAGCATTGGAGTTAGTACAGACAGTATAAATTATTCTGCTCTAGCTTCTCAATTTGTACAAGCAGCTGATATTATTTTACCTGGTGGAACTTATTCCAGCGGAACAACTATGGGCAGTATGGCTGAACCAAAAATTACTCATGTTACTGGCAATGTTAATTTTGGCGGTAACTCGACTGGTGCTGGTGTACTTGTGGTATATGGAAATATGAGTTGGAGCGGTAATTTTGCTTACAATGGTTTAGTCCTGATCTATGGAAATTCTTCAATAACTGCAAGTGCCTCAGGGACATCTAAAATTTATGGTGCAGTGCTTGTTGCAGGTCAAACAGTTAATTTTCAAGTAACTGGTTCAGCAGAAATATATTACAGCAGTCTTGTTTTGAATTTATTAAAGAACAATCTGAAATCGAATAAATTTGTTGTAAAAAATTGGCTTGAAGATTTATAGTAGTTTCTTCTAACTATAAATTTCTTTACCCGCGTAAGAAGACATCAAGTAATAAATCAATTCTGTCAGTCTCACAAATCGTTCCAATGGTTCTTAAAATACATTGAGATTATTACTTTTTTAAGATATTTTTGTACTGAAAGAAAATGAATAAACCTAAGCGAGGGTGCGAAGGGTAGTAAGCATGAAAGTGCAGAGTAAATATCACCAGCCAAGTAAAACGGTTGTCAGTAAACCAATTAACTTAAACGTTAAATCGAATTTTCATATCCCGTGTCATTTTTTTGATTTTCTTCCAGACATGAGTTTTGTCTTGTCAAATGAATTTGAAATTCGTCATTGCAATTTGTCTGCTTCACAATTTATCGGAAAATCCACCAAGGAAATTTATTATTCAAATTTCCTTGAATTAATTCCAAATGAATATCAAATAAAATTCAAAGAAATATTTGAACGTTCATTTAGAAAAAAAGAATATCTCTCGATTGAGATGAATCTTTTAAGTTCAAATGAGAATGTAGTTCCTGTTCAACTTTTCATTTCGCCATCTTCAAGTAATAATTCAATTGTGCAAAATTGCTTCGTATTTGCACGCGATATTTCTAAGCAAAAGGAAAAAGAACTTGATTTAGTGCGATTCGCGAATGTGGCTGAATTTACTGTCAATCCGCTCGAAATCACAGATGTTGATGGAAAAATTATTTACGTAAATCCAGCTTTCGAAAGATCGAGCGGATACGGTCGTGAAGAGCTAATAGGAAAAAATCCGAATATCTTTAGTAGTCATAAACATTCTAAGAACTTCTGGAAGAATATGTGGAATACGATTACTCAAGGGAAAGTTTGGATTGGGGAAGTTCAAAACAGAAAAAAAAGCGGGCAGCTATTTCATACTGAACTTTTAATTTCGCCGATTGTCGATGGGAATCAGAAATTAGTCGGATACTTTGGAATCCATCGAGACAAAACCGAAGAAAAAAAATTGGAACAGCAATTGATCCATGCGCAAAAAATGGAGAGCATTGGATTGTTAGCCGCCGGATTAGCTCATGAAGTTGGAAATCCATTGACATCAATTTCTTCACTTGTGCAGGTTATACAAAGAACTAATATTGATGAGGTTACAAATCAAAAACTTGAACTGATAAAAAGTCAAACTAATCGAATTTCGAAAATTATTCGGGACCTTGTTAATTTTTCAAGACGCTCAACTTATGAGCTGCAATCGACCGATATTAATAAAATACTAAAAGCAGCAATCGAAATAGCCAGAGTTAGTAAGAAAGCAAAAGGTATCGAGATTGAGGAACATTATAGCGGCAAAGTTCCTCAATTGTTTTTAGTACCTGATCAAATCGAGCAAGTTTTCCTTAACATCTTGATTAATGCAATTGACGCAATGTGTCTTGATGCTGCAGGTGGGAAATATTTTCGAAATCCCGCCATAATAATGATTCGAAGTGTATTAGAAAATGGTTCTGTTAATGTCTATATCAATGATAATGGGATAGGAATTGCAGAAGAAGCTTTACCAAGACTCTTTGATCCATTTTTCACTACAAAGAAAGTAGGCGAGGGAACAGGATTGGGACTTTGGGTCAGTTATAACATTGTAAAAAGTTTTCAAGGTGAGATCATCGTTGAAAGTGAAGAAGGAAAGGGTACAACTTTCACTATTAAATTTCCTATTAATACAGATTCAAAATAAAAGAGAAAAAATGGCTCATAAGATTTTAGTTGTAGATGATGAACAGATAATCCGAGAATCAATTTCATTTGTACTTCGTGAAGAAGGTTATGATGTTACTGAAGCTATTAATGGTTCAGATGCATATCAGAAAGTGTTAAACTCAAACTTTGATTTGATCATCACCGATATCGAAATGCCAATGATGAAAGGAATTGAGCTCCTAGAAAAAGTCAGCCAAACAAATCCTCTAACGATTATCATGGTAATAACAGCTTACGGTTCATTGGAAACTGCGATCGCAGCTTTACGGCTTGGTGCAAGTGATTACATTTTGAAACCGGTGGAGTTTGACGAACTGCTCATTAAAATAAATCGATTGTTAAACTACAAGCAGCTTGCATTCGAGAATCAAGTTCTTAGAAGAGAATTACAGCGTGAATATTCATTTGATAACATAGTCGGAAAAAGTGATGCAATGCAATCAGTTTTTGACATGATTAAACATGTTTCGCAAACGAACAGTAACGTACTAATTACGGGCAAAAGCGGAACTGGCAAAGAACTTGTAAGCCGAGCAATTCATTTCAATGGTCCAAGAAATAATAAATCTTTTGTAGTTGTTAATTGCGGAGCTATTCCGGAAACATTAATTGAGAGTGAACTCTTCGGTCACAAGAAAGGGGCTTTTACCGGCGCTTTAAGAGATACAGATGGATATTTTAAGACAGCTGATGGGGGTACGCTTTTCCTTGATGAGATTAGTGAAATGTCCTTAACGCTTCAGGTAAGACTTTTAAGAGCGATTGAACAAAAAGAAATTATTCCGGTCGGCTCAACAACTCCAATCCCGATTGATGTGCGGATTATTGCCGCAACGAACAGAGATTTAGACGAGGAAGTGGAGAATGGTAAATTCCGCAGTGATCTTTACTATAGATTAAATGTGGTTGAAATTAAATTGCCATCTTTAGCTGAACGTGTTGAAGATATACCAATTCTTATTGATCACTTTGTGGATAAATATCGAAAAGAAATGGGAAGAAATATTAAAGGTGTTGATCCTTTAGCAATTAAATATCTTATGAATTATCCCTGGAAAGGGGAAGTTAGAGAACTCGAAAATATAATTGAACGTGCAGTAATATTTTGTAAGGGTGAAATTATAACTCGTAACGACTTCCCTCAATCGCCAAATACAACTGAAGAATTGGTGTCTTTGGGAGGGCAAACACTCACAGAAGTGCTGAGTGATTTTGAACGCGATTATATCCGTAAAATGCTTATCCAAAACGATTTCGATAAGGAAAAAACTTCCCAAGTCCTAGGTTTTAGTACAGCTACACTTTATAGAAGAATAAAAGATCTAAACATTCAAGATAAACCTGATGGTGTGACTACTTCTCATAATTGATACTATTCTAACTGAAATTTTCAGTAATGAGAAGTTTTTATCTATAGGTTATATAATTTCATCTCACAAGACTATTTTTCTCATTTTTTCCACTTATTTCTCTTGAATTTTAGAATAAATATTTTGCACTTGTTAAATAAAATTGGCACGTGCATTGATGTAGGCAAAGAATGAGTGAAGTTGCATTTCCTCCTGAGAATACTTTGAGCGGGAAAGATTTGAGGCGTAGTAAGAAAGTTTTACTCTTCAGTCCGGACCTACATTTATGTGCCTCTTTTACTCTTCTGCTTCAAGATAGATTTAAAGTCGTAACAACTACTGAAGGTGATTTCGTAGAGAAAATTTTAGATTTAATTAAACCAGACTTATTAATCACTGACCTCTCTCCAAATGAAAAATCTGCAGATTCATTACGGGCACTCAAGGAGAAAATTCCAAACTTAAAGATAATCCTATTTTTGGATTCATGGATTACGAACAAAGGAGTTGAATCAAGTCTGAACAAAATAGTTGACGCAATTTTTTATCAACCTATCGATTTAACAGAGATCAATCGAAGATTAGACTTTTTAATGAGCTAGTTATAAGTCTTTGCAAAACACAGTGTGCGGAACTTTATTTCTCATTTGTGAAAATAAATTTTTCGGATTCTCGTTTTTGCAACATTTTAAGCACTTTTTCAATTAAAATCGGTATTTTTCGTCTGAAAATCACGGCACGTAAATTGAGCAAAATAGCCGAGTTTTGTAAAAATTACGTTCAGTATTCAAGTCTTTTTGCAGTTCGAAATCACTTTTTGAATGATATTGTTTGAAAAGAGCGTCAGACGTAAAAATTAAAGTTTATTTGGGGTGCTAATTATTGTGAAACTTAATAATTCAAATATTAATTTGTAAATAAAATAAGAGAATTTGATACTTAATTATAGGAATTGTAAAAAATAATGGAAAAGAAAAGAACAAAAATAACGATTGATGGTAATGAAGCCGCTGCTTATGTGGCTTATCACACAAATGAAGTTTGCGCTATCTATCCAATCACTCCATCATCGCCAATGGGCGAATGGTGCGATGCTTGGTCTGCAGAAAATAAAGTCAATATTTGGGGAGATATTCCTGTTGTAAGCGAATTACAGAGTGAAGGGGGTGCTGCTGGCAGCGTCCATGGTGCATTACAATCAGGTGCGTTAACAACTACATTTACTGCCTCTCAGGGATTATTACTTATGATCCCGAATATGTTCAAGATTGCTGGTGAATTAACTTCCACGGTTTTTCATGTTTCCGCACGTTCCATTGCTGCCCAAGCTCTGTCAATCTTCGGCGATCACAGTGATGTGATGGCAACTCGGTCTACAGGATTTGCCCTGCTCGCTTCGAACTCAATTCAAGAAGTAATGGATTTTGCTTTAATTGCTCAAGCTGCAACACTTGAATCACGAATTCCTTTTATACATTTCTTTGATGGATTTAGAACTTCACATGAAGTTATGAAAATTGAGGAATTAACTCTTGACGACATGCGAGCCATGATCAATAATGATTTAATTATTTCGCATCGTCAGCGTGCCCTTTCTCCAGATAGACCTGTTTTAAGAGGAACTGCACAAAATCCAGATGTTTACTTCCAGGGAAGAGAAACCGTAAATCCGTTTTACTTGAAGTGTCCCGATATAGTTCAAGCCCTAATGGATAAATTTGCAAAGATTACTGGGCGGCAGTATAAATTGTTCGATTATTACGGAGCGAATGATGCCGAAAGAGTTATAATTTTAATGGGCTCAGGCGCAGAAACTGCCGAAGAAACAGTTGATTATTTAACAGCAAAAGGAGAAAAAGTTGGTATATTAAAAGTACGTTTGTACCGCCCGTTCTCAATTGATCATTTCGTAAAGTCTCTTCCAAAATCAGTTAAATCAATAGCAGTTTTAGATCGAACTAAGGAACCTGGTGCTGCAGGCGAACCGCTTTATTTGGATATTGTAAATGCATTAACAGAAAAGTTTACTAATGATGAACTCGATTTCAGACTTCCTAAAATAATTGGTGGACGTTATGGCTTATCGTCAAAAGAGTTTACTCCCTCAATGGTTACATCTGTTTTTGATGAATTGAAAAAACCAAAGCCTAAAAACCATTTCACTGTTGGTATAATTGATGACGTTTCAAATACGAGTTTAAACTTTGATCCGAATTTTTCGATTGAGTCTCCAGAGATTTTCCGCGGAAAGTTTTATGGACTCGGGGCTGATGGTACTGTCGGTGCAAATAAAAACTCGATAAAAATCATCGGTGAAGGAACAGATAATTTTGCACAAGGCTATTTCGTTTATGATTCAAAAAAATCTGGATCAACTACTGTATCTCACTTAAGATTTGGTTCCAAACCGATCAGGTCAACGTATCTTATCTCATCAGCGAATTTTGTTGCCAGCCATCAGCAAATCTTTTTAGAAAAATTTGACATGCTCAAGGATGCTGTAGAAGGTGCAACATTTTTATTAAACACACAAGTTGAAACAGATAAAGTTTGGGAAACGCTTCCAGAAAAAGTCCAACGTGACCTAATCGATAAAAAAATGGATTTCTATGTTATCGATGCATACAAGGTTGCAGAACAAACCGGTATGGGAGCAAGAATAAATACGATCATGCAGACCTGCTTCTTTGCAATTTCTAAAATCCTCCCTAAAGATGAAGCAATTGGAATGATCAAAGACACGATAGAAAAAACTTATGGAAGCAAGGGAGAAAAAATTGTTGCCATGAATTTCAAGGCAGTTGATCAAACACTTGCTAATCTGCATAAAGTTGAAATTCCAAATAAAGTAACAAGTAAAATTCAATTCGCTCCGCCAGTTTCTGCCGGTGCGCCTGAATTCGTCCAGGATGTACTTGCAACAATCATCGCTGGAAATGGGGATTCAGTTCCAGTCAGTAAAATGCCGAAAGATGGAACCTACCCTGTTGCCACTGCACAATGGGAGAAGCGAAATATTGCACTAGAAGTTCCGGTTTGGGATGAAATTGTTTGTATCCAGTGTAATAAATGCGTACTTGTTTGTCCTCATGCAACAATCAGAGCAAAAATCTGTGATGAGAAGTATGTCAAAGATGCACCGTCGACTTTCAAATACACAAAATTCAAAGCGAAAGAGCATGGTGAAAATTTAGTTTATTCACTTCAAGTCGCAGTGGAAGATTGTACAGGTTGTGCATTGTGTGTAGATGTTTGCCCTGCGAAGAATAAGAAAGAAACGCGTCTCAAAGCAATTAATATGCAGCCGCAAATTCCACTGCGTGATACTGAAAGGGCAAATTGGGATTTCTTCTTAACATTACCCGAATTCAATCGAACTAAATTGAATGTGATGACTGTAAAAGATTCACAATTCATGCAGCCTTTATTTGAGTTTTCTGGTGCATGCTCTGGCTGTGGAGAAACTCCATATGTGAAACTTGTAAGTCAGTTATTTGGTGATAGAACAGTTGTTGCTAATGCAACTGGATGTTCTTCGATATATGGCGGAAATCTTCCAACCACACCATGGTGTGTGAATAATGATGGCAGAGGTCCTGCTTGGTCAAATTCTCTATTTGAAGACAACGCTGAATTCGGATTTGGATTCCGCCTCGCAATAGACAAACACAATTCTTATGCGAAGAGTTTATTGAAAAAACTTTCTTCCGAAATCGGCGAAAAACTTGTTGACGAACTGATCAATGCTTCACAAAAAGATGAAGCTGGAATTTATGAACAAAGATTGAGAGTTGATGAACTTAGGAAAAAATTGAATTCAACTAAAAATGGGAAATCTGATGAAATTAAACAGCTTCTTGCACTTGCGGATTATCTTGTAAAAAAATCTGTTTGGATTATGGGAGGCGATGGTTGGGCATATGATATAGGATATGGAGGATTAGATCATGTGCTCGCAGCTGGTAAAGATGTAAATATTTTAGTTCTCGATACTGAAGTTTACTCGAATACAGGCGGGCAAATGTCTAAAGCAACTCCTAGAGGAGCTGTTGCAAAGTTTGCAGCTGCCGGTAAACCAATGGCTAAAAAAGATCTCGGATTGATGGCTATTTCGTATGGCAATGTTTATGTTGCAAAAGTTGCTATGGGTGCAAATGATGCACACACAGTCCGTGCGTTCCTCGAAGCTGAAGCTTATGATGGTCCTTCATTGATCATTGCTTACAGTCACTGTATTGCACATGGAATTGACATGCAATATGGAATGAAGAATCAAAAAGCTGCAGTAGATTCTGGTTATTGGCAGCTGTATCGCTACAATCCTGATCTTGTGAAAGAAGGAAAGAATCCATTTAAGCTCGATTCGAAGGGGCTGAAAATTCCGTTAAGAGATTATGCCTATATGGAAACTAGATATAAGATGCTGACGATCTCCCATCCGGAACTTGCTGAAGAATTAATGCAAGAAGCTCAAAAAGATGTCGAAAAGAGATGGCAGCAATACGAAGATTTGGCTGCAGCAAACTCGGTAAGTGAAAACAAAGAATAATTTATTTATGAAAATATTATTCGTAATAAACGACGCACCTTATGGAACTGAAAAAGCATTCAATGCTTTTCGGCTTGCGTCACAAATTTTGAAAGATAAACCTAATGCCGAAGTTCGAATCTTCCTTTTAGCTGATGCAGTAAATTGCTCATTGAAAAATCAAATTACGCCGCAAGGTTATTATAATATTGAGAGGATGATACGTTGGATTTTGTCCAAGGGAGGTAAAGTAAAGCTTTGCGGCACTTGTTCCGATGCAAGAGGTCTGAAAGAATTGAACCTGATTGATGGAGTTCAGATGAGTAATCTCGCAGAATTTTCCGAATGGACAATCGATTCGGATAAAGTATTAACATTTTAAATTGAGGTAATTATGGATATCACAACGAAATATTTAGGAATGAAATTAAAGAATCCAATCATTCCATCTGCAAGCCCGCTTTCAAGAGATATTGGAAACATTAAAGAGATGGAAGATGCCGGCGCTGCCGCAGTGGTTTTGTATTCTTTATTCGAGGAACAAATTGAACAGGATTCGCTCGAATTGCATCATCATACCACAGTTCATGCAGATAGTTATGCTGAAGCAATGAATTATTTTCCCGAAATATCTGATATTAAAATTGGACCTGATGAATATCTAAAGCACATTCAAAAGGTAAAAGAAGCCGTTGATATTCCTGTAATCGCAAGTTTAAATGGAAAATCGCTCGGGGGCTGGACAAATTATGCAAAAAAAATCGAAGAAGCCGGTGCAAACGGACTCGAACTGAATATATATTTTCTTGCAACAGATATTAATAAAAGTTGTTCAGACGTCGACAAGATGTATGTGGACATTCTTAAAGAGGTAAAAAAATCTGTAAAAATTCCGGTTGCAGTTAAGCTGAGTCCATTCTTTAGTTCCGTCGCCTGGATGGCAAAGCAGCTTGACGATGCAGGTGCAGATGGATTGATCTTATTCAATCGATTTTATCAACCTGACATCGATCTTGAGAATCTGGAAGTTGTTCCAAATGTGATACTCAGTACGCCCTTCGCTTCAAGATTGCCATTAAGATGGATTGCAATTCTCTACGGAAGAATTAAAGCAGATCTTGCTGCAACTCGAGGTGTCATGTCGGCAGAAGATGTTCTTAAAATGATTATGGCTGGTGCATCTGCCACACAGATGTTCTCGACACTGGTTAAAAACGGAATTGGTCACATTGCAACGGTATTATCTCACATCACAAAATGGATGGAAGAACACGAGTACGAATCACTTGAGCAAATGCGCGGAAGTATGAGTCATAAATCAGTTGCCAATCCCGCAGCATTTGAACGTGCAAATTATATGAAAATACTGCACACCTATAAATGAAAGAGTTGTGAGAGGTTTTTAGGGTACTGAGCTCTTTCCTTATGTTATAAAAAGTTCTTTTTTATATACTCAAAATTAAAGAACTTTGTGAAGCAAAATTGTCGTTAATTAAATTTTGCCGAATGTTATTTTCTGATAAATGGAAAGAATATTCGGGAGGTTTGTTTTATTACTAAAATTCTAGTTCATCTTAAAACGCAAAGAGTTCTGGAGAAGATACTTGTTCCAACTGATCTCTCTGAACATTCTTTTTCAGCTCTCGAGATTGCATCCACTATAGCAGAAACCTTTGATGCAGAAGTTTACCTTTTGCATGTCATTGAAC
>Ga0194119_10002123_pt1 | contig 34469 bp, 38 predicted proteins | sample TA2MahC100mmetaG_FD_148620 | JGI IMG/M metagenome (GOLD analysis project Ga0194119, IMG submission 148620) | Freshwater microbial communities from Lake Tanganyika, Tanzania - TA2015018 Mahale Deep Cast 100m | ecosystem: Environmental > Aquatic > Freshwater > Lake | place: Tanzania: Lake...
GGACGCGCGGCGCGATGGCTGCGGCGGTGAATTTCGTTGGCCAGCACATCCTTGCCCGTGCCGCTTTCGCCGAGGACCAGCACACTCAAATCGCTGGCGGCGACACGATCGGCCAGTTGAAACAGGTCGCGCATCACGCGGGACGAACCACTCATCGCGCCGAAGTCGCCGTCGCCGGCCAGGCGGCCGCGCAGGCCCGCGACTTCGCGGCGCAGCGACTGACGCTCGACGGCGCGATCGACCACGCTTCGCAGTTCGTCGAGATCGTAGGGCTTGGACAAATAATCGTAAGCGCCGGCCTTAATGGCTTCGACCGCCAGGCGCTCCGAGCCTTGCCCGGTGACCATGATTACGGCCGGCGATTCCGCGCCAGCCAATTCATGAAGAAGAACGACGCCATCCTCGCCAGGCATGCGGTAATCCAGAAGCACAACGTCAGGGCGCCCCGCGCGAAGTTGCTCGCGCGCTTCGGCCACCGACGCAGCTTCGAGAAGAACGAACTCGCCATCGAAGGCCCTCCGCAACGCGTAACGCGCGGCCGGTTCGTCGTCGACAATGAGGATCGTGGCGGACATAAGCCCTCCGACGATCCTCTCACATCGTTCAAGGACGGCGGCCACGATAGATGACTGTGGACTTGTGGTTGAAGAGGCCGACGCCCGCGCCGTAGGCGGTAAATCGCAAGAGCCCAACTTGCGGCGCAAGCATGAGCGGGAAGCCGCCGATGAGCGCGCCGTGCGCCGCGCGACGCGCCGGATGACGATCGCGGATGGCAACGGTCATGACGTTCGCCTTGGAGAACGTCAGATCATTGGCACCTTTTTCGATGGTGATCGTATTGTCATCGGCGGAGACGAAGCGGCCCCAGTGTTTATGACGGTCCATCGACTGGACCATGGTTTGGTGCGAGGGCTCGAGTTGGGCGAGGCGAGCCCATCGATCTTGTTGCGCGAACGCGGGAAGAGCGAGCGCGAGAGTGAGTAGCAGGTGTTTCATGGTGTGGCTCCTTGTTATTACTTGCGATAGACGGGGGTCGTGGTGTTCTGGCTGAGTCCGATGAGCGCGCCGATGCCGGCGACGGCCGGGATCGCGCCAACAGAGGCACCGTAGGTTGGGATCGCCGCGGCGACACCAATGGCGCCGGCGATGATGGCGCCTTTACGAGCGCTGTGCGAACGCGGCTTCTCCCGAACGAAAACCACCTCGACGCGAGACTTCTCAATCGCCTGTTCATCTTTTCGCGTCCTGATGATCAACGCATCCGCTGAATAGGAAACGAGGGCGCCTTCGTAGCGCTTTCGGTCGCTGGTTTGGACCACTGTTTGTTGCGATTGATCGATCCGGCCGAGTGCGGGCCAGTCGTCCGGCGAGGCGAATGCGCACCTCGTTATGGCTAGCAGGAGAACAGCGCTTCTCATGGTCGCTGCCTCATGTAAATTCGAACGTGGCGCCGGCTGATCAGCCCAAAGAAAGCTCCGTAGGTCGCCGTCAGAGGGGCTAACTTGACGCCTTCTTTCGGCGCCCAGGCCAAGACGGATAACGCGAACACAGATCCGGCGGCGATTACGGCGCCTTTTCTCGCGTTTGTCGCCGAATCCGATTTCTTGACGCTTACCCAGTCGATGAGGCCGCGCTCGATCATGTAGCAGCCGGTCGCTGTATCGATAACCAGCGCCGTGTCGGAGACCGACTTGATCGACCCTTTCAATCGCTTCCCGTCGAGTGGCTTGACGATCGCCTCCTGTGCCGGGAAAACCTTCCGAAGAGCGTTCCAATCTTCTGCGAACACCGGCGCCATCGCGGCCAGAAGTATCCACTTCATCACCTTGCTCCTTTTCGATAGACCGTTCGATACGCCGGCAGCAGCGCATTCACGCTGGCCGCGATCGGCGTGTAGAAGTTGGGATTCGCGGTCAACACGGCTGAGGCCATTCCGAGACCGAGGCCGATCGTGTTGGTGCGCACGCCAATGCGCGTCACGACGACGCGAGTGTAGGGAACATCGCTCGCCTTTGTGCGCACGACGACGCGGTCACCGTCGACGCCGCCGAAGGTTCCGTGAATCGAGCGGCCGTCGAGCGTCTCGATGCGCACCTGCTGGCCGGGGCGCAGGCGTTCGACGCTCTTCCACGTCTCGGCGCGCAAGGCGAGCGCGCACAGGAATAGCAGGGTTTTCATCGCGCCCCCTTGCGCCGGTAGATCGTCTTCATGCCCGGTGTGATCAATTGCACGACCGCGCGGATGCGTTTGACGGTACCCTTCGGCACGACGGTGAGAACTCCGTCGATCAGCAGGCGGACTGTGTCGCGATCGGCGCCGAGAAACGCACCGTGCGTGGTAAGACCGAAGTTGAAGTCAATGTAGGTCACCGCGCCTTGCGGGAGTGCGGAGACGGCGTTCCAGTTGTGCGCGCCGGTCAGGATCGTGAATAGGAGTCTCATCGTTTCACCTCGCTGTAGACGGTTTTGTATCCGGGGAACAGTGCGCCCAAGCCGGCGCCGATCAGGCCCCATCCGAAGATCGCCGCCGCGACAAAATCGCCGTCGCCGTCGGACGCATTCGCGGCGAGTCCGCCCATCGATCCACCGGCGATCGCGGCGCCGATCGCCGCGTTCCGCCAGCGGCTGCCGGCGGTTCGCACCGAGACCTTCGAGATATCCTTCTTCGCATGGGAAGAGTCGCCGCTGCCGGTGCGGATGACGACGCCGTCGTCACTCGCCGAAATGAACCGGCCCTTGTGTTTGCGCCCGTCGCGAGTGTGGACGTGGGTATCTTGTCCGGGATAGATGCCGCGCATCAGCACCCAGGAATCGGTTTGCGCAAAGGCTACGGCGGAGATCAACAAGAGTCGGAGCAGCATCACCTACCTCCAGGTAACGCCGAATCGGAATGAGGTCAGGTTCAAGTCGTTGTAGCGGTAGTCGACGTGATGGCGGATTTCGGCGCGGATGCCGAAACGGGGCCTGAGCCAGGCCGTTACGCCGCCGCCGAACTGCCAGATGCCTAGGCCGGATCCGTCGCCGCCGAGAAAAATGGCCGGGCCGGTCGAGGCGAAGGGAACAACGCGGCCTGTACCGATCTTTGTTGCGTGATAGGTGACCGACGGAGAGAACGCGCCGATGCCACCACCCTCGCCCGGCAGAAAATAGCCGCCCGCGTCAACATTTGTGCCGAGGCCTTTGTAGAACAGGAAGTCGCCACCCGTGAACGCGCCTTGAATGCTTTTCGAAAAATATCCGCTCGAGCCGACGAACGGCGTGTAGACCACATATCCCTGCCGGCGAAACTCTTGGGCGTCGCCGAGCATCATGAAAGTGGCCGCCAGTATCAGTGTTTTCATGCCAACCAGAGAGGCACGCAGTTGGCCAATCCGAAAATCGTGCGTAGTCAACAGCTTGCGAATCGCACGCCCGCCAGATTTCCCTGATACCCGCCAAATTCGTATGGCGGCGTTCGGCTGTTAAACTGACGAAGCGATGTCCCTACTCGGCAACGCGCTATTGGCGGTTGCGCTCGCTGGCGGTGCTGGCCTCAGTGCTCTGATCGGCGCCGTTATTGTCGAAAAGCCCGGCAAGCGCGCCGCGCATTGGTGGGCGCTGGCGCTTTTCGTCGCGGCGTTTTGTTGGCACGGCGCGGCGCTTTACGGATTTTTGCAGACCGCGGCGCTTGACGGACGCTCGTTCGACACATCGGTCCCGTTTCGCGTGATGATCGCTCTGTTCTGTGTCGTGGCCGCGCCGGAACGACCCTGGCGATTTGTGTTTCTTTTGCTAGCCGGCGTACCGTTCGATCCGCCTCGATGGGCGGGCTTCGGCACCTTCGCCGCGTTGTTCGCACTGGGCGGATGGATTCAATTTCGCGGATGGCTCGGGCTTTACTTCAGCCGGCGCATCCGGCTGGTTGGAGCATTGGCGGTTATATCGACGATTTACTTGCTAGCCGTTCGCCGGCTGTCCGATTTTCTTTCGCGCGAGTTCGATGCGTTCGGAGAGTTGCTGGAAGTCGCGTTGATCTTTGCTGGGGCTCTCGGATGGCTTGCGCTCTATGGTTGGATGACGCGGGCGATGTCGCGACGGACCGCGCTGTACACGGCGTTTGGCCGGCGTGTAATCGAAGAAGCCGTGCCGATTCTCGATCTTCGCGAACGGGTGCAATTTCTCGCCGAGGGCGTGGCGAAGACGTTTTCGCTGCATCGCTGCAAGATACGGATTGAAGGGCCCCCAGTGGCGCAGGGCGCGGCCGGGGCGTCTTCCGGAGAATCCTGGTCGCACGAGTTTGCGTTGCGGTACGAAGATCAAATTCGTGGGACGCTGTGGGCCGACTGCCATCCGCGCGCGTCGTTGGAAGAAGACGCCGCCGTTCTTGAAGATCTTTGCCGCCAGATCGCGCATTCGATCGAAGCGTGCCGGTTGGCCGAAGAGAAACTCTCGCTTGAGCGCACGCTGGTCGAGCAAGAGCAACTGGCAACGATGGGTACGCTGGCGGCGACGATCGCACATGAAGTAAAGAATCCACTTGGGCCGATGAAGACGCTGGCGCAATTGATGGCCGAGGACCCGGAGCTGCCGCCGCGTTGCCACAAAGACCTCGAAATCATGCTGAGCGAAATCGACCGGCTGAATCGGTGCGTGGAGCAACTGCTTGGCTTTGCGCGACCGCTGCGCAACGCCGACGGAGAGATCGATGTCGCGGCACTTGTCGACACCGCGATGCGGCTGATGGCGCGCGAGGCGGCGCCGCGGCGGGTCGAACTGCGGCATACTTGTGCGCCGGGGTTGAAGCTACGGGGAAAAGACAGGCAGGGTGTACAGCAGATACTGCTCAACCTTGTGCTTAACGCGGTCCAGGCGAGCACCGAGGGCGGTATCGTTGTGCTCGATGTGACGGCGAACGGCGATGGCCTGCGGTTGCGGGTTACCGACGATGGGCCCGGAATTCCGGGGGAGATGCAGCGCCGCGTATTCGATCCATTCTTCACGACCAAGCAGCAGGGCACGGGGCTGGGACTGGCGATCGTGAGCAAAAACGTGAAGCAGCTGGGCGGCGCGTTGCGGTTGGAAAGCCCGGTGGCCGATGGGCGCGGGACGCGGGTCGTCGTCGAATTGGGAGCGGAGGCGCGATGATACGAGCATTGCTACTGGCGGCCTTCGTTGCGCACGCGCAGCAGTTCCCGGCCGACGGCGTACGACGCGCGCGCGCCGTGATGGACGCAATCTTCAGTCTCGATCACGCGGCGGGCGAAAAGTTGTGCCGCGACTGGATCGCCACCGCACCCGAAGATCCAGGCGGATACGTCTATCTCGCGCGAACCAAGTGGAGCGAGGAGTTGAGCACGCGGCGTGCGTTGAGCCTCGAACGCTATGCTTCACCCGAGTTCTTCTCCGACGATGAGCGCTACCGCTTGCCCGTTCCACCGGCTACGGTGAATTCGTTTCGGTCCTTCAACACCGCCGGCATCACGCGAGCGAAGGCAATGCTGGCTCGCAATCCCCGCGACGCCTGGGCGCTGTTCACGCTCGGCGTGGGCCATCAGAACGAGGCGACGCTAGAGGCGACGTTTCTACACAATTGGTGGACGGCGTTCCGGCAAGGCACAAGCGCGTATCGCGCGCACGCGCAACTGCGAGACATGCATCAGGGTTTGGTCGATGCGCGCCTGGTACCGAGCGTCTATCGCTACGTCGCCGGCACGGTGCCGTGGCGAGTACGATGGCTGGCGGCGCTGCTTGGGTTTCGCGGTTCGGCCGAAGGCGGTAGAAAGGATCTTGAAGAAGTCGCCTCCCGAGCGCTGTTGACCAACGACGACGCACGCACCGTGCTGGCGCTGATTTATGCGCGCGAAAAGAACTTCACCGATGCGAACCGGCATTTGTCCGACCTACGGCGCCGCTTCCCGCGAAACTACATTGTCCATCTCGATCTCGGCAGCATTGCGATGCAAATGAAGAGGTCCGACGAAGCCGCCCGGCTGTTTCGCGAGATTCTCATCGCAATCGAGAGCAAACAGAACGGTTATGAGCGGCTCGACAGCGCAACGGTTCTGAATCATCTCGGTACGGCCGAGCGCGCCTCACGACGGTTTGAATCGGCGCTGGAGCAGCACCGCCGCAGTTTAACCGATTCGTCGGCGACGGCTCGGACACGCGCGATCGCACAGCTGGAGACCGGGCGCGTCTACGACTTAATGGGACGGCGCGCCGAGGCGATCGCTGCCTATCGCCAGGTGCGGAGTATTCCCGAAATGCCAGGCATCGCGCAACAGGCAAGAGCGCACGAGGCGAAGGCGTACAGGGTTCAATAGCCAGCGGGTGCGGCGGCGTTGGAAAGGATCGGATCGAGCCCGAGCCGTTTACGAGCGTCGTCCATCATCGACGCGGTGCGCGTTGCCCCGCAGCGCGACACGCCCAGCGCCCGAACCGCCAGCAGCGCATCGAGGTCGCGCACGCCGCCCGCGGCTTTCACTTGAATGTGCGCGGGCGAGTGTTTGCGCATCAGGCGGAGGTCCTCATGCGTCGCGCCGCTGGGCGCGTAGCCGGTTGAGGTCTTGACCCAGTCGGCGCCGTGCTCGGCGCAGATTTCGCAGAGGCGGATCTTCTGTTCGTCGTTCAGGTAGGCGTTTTCGAAGATGACCTTTGCTTTTTGGCCCGCGTCGTGGGTCGCTTTGACGACGGTGGCGATGTCGGCCGAAACGTATTCCCAGCGCCCGCTCAGCACGGCGCTGATGTTGACAACCATGTCGAGTTCTTCGCCGCCATCGGCAAGAGCCTGTTTCGTTTCGGCGAGCTTGATGGCGGTCGTGTGGCCGCCGTGGGGGAAGCCGATCGTCGTCGAGGCGCGTACGTTGGACCCGCGCAGGCGATCAGCCGCGTGGCGTAGCGCGTAAGGCATAATGCAGACGGAGGCGACATCGTAATCGAGGGAAAGCTGGATGCCGCGGTCGAGATCGTCCTGGGTCAAGGTCGGGTTCAGCAACGAGTGGTCGATCATCTTGGCGACGTCGAGATAGGTGAAATCAATCATGCAGGAACTATTGTCACTGGCTGAGCGCGTAAACCGCAAATGACGCCAGCCAGTGTTCGCCGCCGTAACTGCCCGTCAGGTGCGGCATCGTTTTCTCGATCAATTCGGCGGCCGTGCGCTCCATGGCGGCGCGGCGTTTCGATGTCGCGGGTAGCGCGGATGCGATGCCCTTCAGGCACCAGGCACGGCTGAATGAGAGGCCGTCGAGATGAACGATTTGGTAGTCGGAACGGTCAGAGACGGTCGGCGGCTTCATCAGGTTCGCCAAGCCGGGCTCGCGCAGATACCGTGAGAACCATGCCGCGAATTCCTTGCCGGGGAGCACGCGGCGCATGAGGTCGGCGACTTCCAGGCTGGGCGAGAAGAAATCCGAGCCATCGGGCTCTTGCAGTGCGGTGACAGCGGTGTTCGTTTCGTAGTATTCGCGGGCGCGTTTGACGATCAGCGCTTCGAATTCGGCGTGTTTCGTGGCGCGCGCCCAGTCGAGCGCGAAGACCAATCCGAAAGCGGTGTTCGGGTGGACGCCCGTGCGGTTCGGGTAAGTCTGTTTGGGAAGATAGGCGATCCACGCTTCGCGGACCACGGCGGTCAACGGCTGCATGTTGCGGAGCCATTCGCGACCCTGTGCGTCATCCCAACCGAGAAGTTCTTCGTCGAGTTTCAACAGCCACGCCCAGCCGTAAGTGCGTTCGAAGGTCGCAGCGAGTTTTGACCGCTTGAAGTAGTCCGCTTCGGCACGCATGGCGGTGGGGGTGAAACTGGAGGCGAGCACGCGGCGGATTTCGTCGCGCTTGGGCAGAGCCGGATTCGTCTTCAGAAGCCGCACGAGCATCCAGTGCCCATGCACGCTGGAGTGCCAGTCGAAGCAGCCGTAAAAAGCGGGGTGAAGTTCGCGGGGCGAGAGCCGGGCGTCGGATTCGGTCTCGATGGTGTGCCCGGTTTTATTGGGGTATTCCTGGTGAATGCACTTGAGCGGCAGTTCGGCGAGCCGTGCGGCGATGTCGTCGGAGAGGGGGGACTTTGCGAGCATGGGTAGGGCGATTAGCAGGGCAAAACGCATCTTGGACCATGGTACAACTTGGTTATGCGCGAGATTGCGATTTCGAAGTTCAAGTCGACGTGCCTGGCGGTGATCGATGAGGTCAATCGCACGCGGCAGCCGATTCGAATTACGCGATTTGGCAAGCCCGTGGTGGACTTGCAACCCACTAAGGCTGCCCCAAAGAAGCGAGTTCTCGGTGGCATGAAAGGCAAGATGAAACTTGATCCCAGTTTCGATTTTGTCGCACCCATACACGCATTTAGCCCGTGGCGAGATGGCGGCCAGTGAATCTGCTGCTGGACACCCACATATGGCTGTGGGCTTTGGAACAGAACAGGCGGTTAGCCCCGGTCGTCCGTAAGCAGTTGGAGAACCCGCGGAATCGGTTGTTTGTATCGCCCGTTAATGTCTGGGAAGCGGGCAATCTCTACAAGCACGGCCGGATCAAGGGCGGAGCGTTTCACGAGTGGCTCGACGAGTCCCTGGAAGCACTGGCCGTCATCGAAGCTCCTTTTACCGTCGCCATTGCCAGCGAGGCCTCGCGCCTCCGCCTGCCGCAACCAGACTTCGGCGACGTCATGCTGGCGGCAACGGCTATTGTGGAGGGCCTCGTGCTCGTCACCGCCGACCAGCAACTGCTCGATTGCAAGTGGCTTCGCACGCTCGCGAACGCGTAGCGGTTTCGTCCTCTGTGATATCCTGAACTTGAAATTTACCGCACGGGAGGTCGTACCATTCGATGGGCACGCTAGGGACACAGGAGATGATCATCATTTTTCTCCTGGCCTTGCTGATCTTCGGTCCGAAGAAGTTACCGGAACTGGGGAAAACTGTGGCCAAAGCGATGGGCGAGTTCCGTCGGGCGTCGTCTGAGTTGAAATCGACGTGGGATCGTGAGATGCAGCAGATCGAGAAGGAAACCGAACCGATCAAGCAGGCTGCCGACGAGTACCACCAGCAGGTTACCAACTACGACGATTCCTCGTATTACGACTACGGAGCTTACGACTCCGGTACGTCGGATTCAACGGCAACCCCATCCACAACTGTAGGCGAACCCGCAACTCAGGGCGCTGAACAAACCACCGCTACCGCGACGGCCGAACCTCCGGCTGAAACGTTGGTTGCGCAGGCCCCGGAGGGTACGGCCGCTCAGAGCTCATCGAGCACTGGCAGCGCCGCAACACCGGCGGCCGGTTGATTGGTTAGGTAATGTCCGTCCCGGAAGAACAGAAGGGGATAACCCCGTCCGAGAATCCGCCTGTGTCTACTAACGGCGAAGCATCGGATACCGGTGTCTCCTCTTCCGGCGCGGCGGACACCGGCACGGTCAGCTATGAGCAGACCACCGATCACGACTACGACTCGCATTATCACTCCGAGCACGATCACCAGTACGACGATCCGTACGGCGGGCATTCCTATCCGCCGGCTGAGGAATCGACGGCCGTAGTTCCCGCCACGACGACTGGGGGGTCGAGCACGCCGCCGCCATCTTCTCCCGATCCGGATGAGGAAGACGAGGAAGACGACGGCATGTTGCGTATGAGTTTCCTCGAACACTTGGAGGAACTGCGCAATCGGATCGTGAAATCCCTAATTGGAATCGGCGTCGCATTCGCTCTTTCGCTTATCTTCGCCGAGGATATGTGGAAAGCGGTCAGCGAGCCGGCGGCGACCGCGCTCAAGGCCCTCGGCTACGCACCGACCTTGAAACAGCTCACTCCGATGGATGCGTTTACAACCATCTATATGAAGCTGCCGCTGCTGTCCGCGACGTTCTTGAGTTCGCCGTGGTTGCTTTGGCAGATCTGGGGCTTCGTTGCGCCGGGGCTTTACAAGAAGGAACGCCGTTTCGCCGCGCCGCTGGTTCTCAGCTCGGCGGCTCTGTTTGTAGCGGGCGGGCTGTTCGCGTATTTCGTCGCATTCCGGTTCGGCCTCGAGTTCCTGCTCGGCATCGGGCGCGACATCAACGTCGAACCGGCGATCAACATGGTCGACTACTTCGATCTGTTTGTTAACGTGACCCTGGGTATCGGCATCGTCTTCGAACTGCCCGTTGTAATCTTCTTCCTGGCGCTGCTGAAGATCGTATCGGCGAAGTTCCTGATCGAACATTCACGCTACGCGATCCTGATCATCGTCATTTTGGCCGCGGTCATCACGCCGACACCGGACGTTTTCAACCTGATGCTGTTCTCGGTGCCGATGGTGGTGTTGTACTTCGTCGGCGTCTTCGCGGCATACCTGCTCGAGTTGCGGCGCGATCAGCGCAGCTTCCCGTGGCTATCAGTGCTTGTGATTATCCTTGCCGTCGGTGGAGTGGCGGGCGGCATTGTGTGGGCCCTTGTCGCCAAGTACGGATATAAACTCCTTCTGCACTGGCCGTTTATTGCACGGTAGGCGTTTCCGCACGTAGGGCGCCGAATCTCCTCTGGAGAACGGAATGTCTGAATTGGACGAGCCGCTTGAGTCGATTCTTCTTCGGTGATACCCCTCTCAGAGATTCACCCTATAAAATCGGTACTTTTGAACGGGGAGCACTTTTCCCGATTTTCGGATAGGATAGAAGAAGTAATTCCACAAAATAATGGAGATCCAAACATTCGGTGCCGGAAGCACCGGTATGTCAACCGGAGCCGCTTCCATGGACTTGTCAAAGACCATTCAGGAACTTTACACCGAGAAAGAACGAATTGACGAGGTTATAGCCTCGCTCGAACAGTTTCTAGCTAACGATGGCCAAGGCCCGCTTCGCCGCCGACGCGGAAGGAAGTCGATGGGCGCCGACGAGCGCCAGGTCGTTTCCGAACGCATGCGGAGCTATTGGGCCAACCGCCGAGCCGACAAAGTGATGAAGGCGTCGGCTGAGTAGCGGTTAGCGCTTAAAAAACCAGAGCCAGAAATACTGCTCGCCGGCCCCATGCCTGTGGCGCGGCTCGAATCCGCATCGCTCGGCCATGGCTACCGCTTCGGCGTCCGAGAACGGCACGCCGAGCCAGGTATCGTGGCGGTCGGATTGGATGGAGGTGTCGCCCTGTACCTGGAACTTGAAAAGCGCCCCGGGACGTAGTAATCGTGCGACTTCACGGACATAACTTTCGATAACTTCCCGGCTGGGAATGTGCTGAAAGACGATTGTGGAGAACGCAAAATCGTAACCAGAGCCGGGAATCACGGAAAGGTCCATCCCGTTGTTTTGGTAAATATGCGCACCCGGGAAGGGTGCTACGGCGCGGGTTGCCTGTGCCACCATCTCTCCCGACACATCGACCGCGTGGACTTCGCCGAACAACCCCGCCAGCGCCCGGGTCACGCGGCCTGCGCCGCAGCCGATCTCAAGCACGCGCATCTGCTTGGATTCGCGCCCCTGGCAGATATTGATCATATCGGTTAGGATCTCTTCGGCGACGGTCCGTTCGCCCGAGGCAAAAAATTCGTCGTCAGTCCACGCATCGTTGGCGGTGTTGACGTAGTAGCGGGCGTTTTCCTTGGCGCGAGCGTCCCAGTCGGCGCGCATCTTTTCGAGGGTGTCTTGCATCGGTGTTTCCGGCATCCAGCTTCCAGTTTAGCGGGTCGGGATGATATACTGAAGTGTCGTCAGTGGGCGGCTAGCTCAGTTGGGAGAGCACCACGTTCGCAACGTGGGGGTCGTGGGTTCGAATCCCATGCCGTCCACCAAAATCCCTTCCCACAATGGTTCTTTCCGACATCGACATCCGGCGCTATATAGCCGAAGGGAAGATCAAACTCGACCCGCCGTTACCGTCCGATCATTTCGGAAGTTGTTCCATCGACCTGCGGCTCGGCAACGAGTTCAGCGTTTTTGAGCATTCGCGCGTGCCGTTCATCGACCCGCGCGACCGTTCGGCGATTCAGGACATGATGCGGACGATCATCGTGCCCGACGGCGAGCCTTTCATCCTGCAGCCGCGTGACTTCGTCCTGGCAATCACGATGGAGTCGATGGACCTGGCCGACGATGTCCTGGCACGGCTGGAAGGCCGGTCAAGCCTGGGACGCATCGGCGTTATCGTACACGGAACCGCTGGGTTGTTCGACCCCGGTTGGACAGGCAAGGCAACGCTCGAACTCTCAAATCTCGGCCGTGTGCCGGTGGCGTTGTATCCCGGCATGCGAATCTGCTCGTTCACGTTTGAGCCCCTCTCGACGCCGTCGTCGATGCCGTATCGCAAGAAGCCCGGCAACAAGTACGCCGGGCAGACCAGCCCGTTGGCATCGCGTCTTTCCGGCGAAGTCAGTACTCTGAAGTAATGCTACGGCACACACTGGCCACTTTGGCCTACCGGTTGGAGAAGGCGCTGCGCGACGCACCTTCGGAATTCGCAACGTTCCGCGCCTCGGAGTCGTCACGGACGCCGGTCGAAATTCTCGCACACATGGGCGATCTGATGGACTGGGCGCTAAGCCACGCCAACGGCGCCGAGCGGTGGAACGATTCCACTCCACTTGCGTGGCCCGCCGAAGTGGAACGGTTCCATGCCGCACTACGGGCCTTCGATGATCGGCTGGCGGCCGGCGGTATTTCTTGCGACGAGAATCGCCTGTTCCAAGGCCCGGTCGCAGATGCCCTCACGCACACCGGCCAGATCGCGTTCCTGCGCCGGATGTACAGATCACCCGTGCCGCCGAAAAACTACTTCAGAGCCGAGATCTAGCCGAGCGGCAGACGGATGTGAAACACGGCTCCACGGGGAGCCGCATCGGCCGCCCATATTTCGCCGCCGTGATCGATCACCGTCTCGCGGCTCAGCGCCAGACCAAGGCCAAGGCCATTCCGCTTGCCAAAACTGGTGAACGGCTGGAAGAGCTGGTCTTTGATTTCTTTGGCGATGCCGGAGCCTTGATCGGCGATTGAAATTCGCAGATTCGCGCCTTCGCGATTGGCGCGAATCGTCACGACGCCCCCGTCGGGCATCACTTCGACGGCGTTGGCGATGAGATTTACGAAGACGCGCTCCATGCGGGCGCGTTCGACCGTAGCTTCGATGTTGTCGGGAACATCGATTTCGAATTGAATGTGCGCCGCCGATTCCTCTTGCGTCTGCACGGCGGTCTGCACGAGTTCGAGAATATTGCAGGACTCCCGCTCGCCATGTTTGCCTTTCGAGGCATCAAGCAACTCCTGCAACATCTCCAAAATACGGCGCGAGGCCTTATAGATGTTATCGGCGAGGCGCTTGTTGTGCGCCGGCGGGAGATCGTCGTCGATCATCATCTCGGCGCCGGAATAGATGGCCGCGAGCGGGTTGCGGAGATCGTGCACGATGCTCGACGCCAAACGGCCGACGGTTGAGATGCGTTCCTGGCGGATCAGTTCGCGCTGCGCATTTTCCAGCGAACCGGCCATCTGGTTGAAGGCCGTCGCCAGCCGGCCGAGTTCGTCCTTCTGATTGGCGACATCACCCGGCACGCGGTGCTTCAAGTGTTGCTGCGCGATTTCGGCGGCGGCGGTGTCGAGCGCGGAGATCGGCCGCACAATCCGGTTCGCCAAAACGTAGCCAAGTACGAGGCTGACGATAAGTCCTGCCGCCCACATCAACAAAAGCTCACTGCGCAGTTGGCCGATGCGGTTGCCGGCGATGCCGAAGCTTCGAACGATGGTCAGCTTACCGACGGGCGCGCCGTCGAGTCCGGTGAGATCACGCTCGATTCGAGCATCGTCGCCGGAGACATCGAGCAGCGTGGCGGCGAAGCGGCCCGAAGGTCCCGAGAAAACGAAATCGCTGCCTCCGGTCGATTGTTTCAGCGTCTCGGCCAGCGTGTTTGTCACCGGATAGCCGGCGACAAGAATGCTTATCAGTGCCGTGCCGCGCGCGCTATCGACGAAGATTGGCGTGAGGACCAACTGAAACAGCATGCCGTCCTGCACGTGATAGCCGGAGACCTGACGCGGCGCGGAAGGAACGACGGCGGCCTCGACGGGCCAGCGCTTGAGTTTAGGATCGCCTGAAAGCACGGCGATCGGATTGCCGCGCGGATCGGCGACGACGAGGAACGTCGACTGCTTCAGCGAAGGGCTCAAATAGTTGCCGAGTTCGCCGGCGGAGTCTCGAATCGTGGCCGGGTCGCCAGTGCCGAACGCGGCCCGGACGTTGGGAAGACTGGCCAACAGCAGAGCTGCCGCGCCGATCATCTCCTGACGGGCCTTGAGGACCGACTCATACGCCTGGAAGCCGGCTTTCACTTCTTCATCAAGACTGCGTGTAGCCGTTTCGACCGCGTGCCGTTGCAGCAGCCATCCGGCGACACCGAACAAGCCAGTCACGATGCCAAAAACAGAGAGCCAGATTTTCCAGCGCAGCGGCATAAAGACCCTATTTCGGAACTCCGTAGGCGCCTTCGCGGGCTTGTGGCGGATAGTCGCGTCCGAGCTTGTTCTTGTGACCGACTTCGAGGTATCCGCTTTCCGAGATTCGAATGGCGCCGGCATCGGTATCACCAGCGACGTTAAGGCGGCGTTCGAGGCGTTCGAGGGTCTGCTCTGTGGCGCGTTCATGAAAGACTCGGAGCGTATATTCGCCCGGCGGAACATTGTTGATCCGGAAGGCGCCGTTGGCGGAGCTGATGCTGTAGTGCTGCGTCGGTACTACCACGATAACCGCACTCATCTGCGCATGAATGTTACAAAACACGCGAACGACGCCAGGACGCCGAAAAGTTATCTTTTGTGACGTGCCGGGGGCGTAGAGGCCGGTATCGAACGGCTGTCCGGCGAAGTTGGAAAAGGCGTTGTGGAAGATCGGGTCGTGGTTGGGGAAATCGACCTGCGAACCGACCGGGATGGCCATGACGTGGGGCAGAAACCGCTTGTTGCGTTGGTCGAGGATATATCTGCCGGTTGGCGCGGGGCCGGCCGGATTCACCGGTTCCAACCACACGACAACGCCAGCCGCCGAAGATCCCTTCCGCGCGTCGGCGAGTTCGATCTTGCCGTCGATCGACGCGGCGCCGAGCGCGCCGGCCAGACTAAAACAGATAAGCGATGGCAAGGTCATAGCGATTCATCCGGCGGTTGAAAGTTCCAATGTAGCTGCTGCGAATTTGGGAGGACTCGAAGCTCACGATGACGTTCGGCGCAAGGTGCCACACGATGTTTGCGCCGCCGGTCCGGTTGGCGCCGTTTTGGCCTCGATTTAGGTCGGCGTTGCGATCGTCATGGATGCCGGCGAAGACGTTTAGCGTCAGTTTGGGCGTGAACGGCACCGAGGCTTGCGTCCAGCCGCCGCGAGAACGGACCGTGTTGACAAGGCCATTGGCGGCGATGCGGAAGCTCTGGCGCAGCGCTCCGAGATGATGCACATTCTCGCCGTTGAAGAAATTGCCGGTCAGCGTTAGTTTCGACACGGGCGTGACGAGCCAGTCGACGCTGGCGATGCGCGACGGCAGCGCCTGGCCGCCGATGCGGGACTCCGAGAAATGCCCGCCGAAGCCCACTTCAACGCGGCGCGTGTCGTCGAACGAGTGACTGGCGGAGCCGCGCAGTTCGAGACCCGGACGGCGGCGCGCGTTGATGAGGTTCGCGGGCGCGCCGGTGCTGTCTTCGCTGGTCTGCATGAAGGCGGCCTGTCCTTTGAACCAGCCCGCACGTTGTTCGAAGCGCAGTTGCGGCTGCCAGCGCCAGAGGTTACCGGAGCTAGTGAGAGGCGAGATGCCGATGTAGGCGAACGAACTGGGGTCGTGGGGAGAGATCAGCGGCTTCATCATGCCGAGGGCGAGCGAACGCGTTGCCCAATCGACAGTGACTTCGGCGGTGCGCACGCGGAAGGGCGGCGCGCCGCCTTCGGTGTTGCCGTCCCAGAAGTCCATGTACATGGAACCGGAGACCTTGCCGCCAAATACCGTTTGCGGGCCGTGATAGCGCAGGCCAATCACCGATTGCCGCGGCGAGGCGCCGGCGGAGGCGCGGCCGGGCGTCACGGCGGCGGTGGTCGGCACATCGAGGCCGTTGGCGCCGCGCGTATTGTAGAAGGTCTGAAAAACGGCCATGCCGGTGATCTCGAGCGGATAGCGATTCGGCGCCTCGACCTTCGTCGACGCCTGCTCCTCGACGCGCCGTTCGACGATGTCGAGACGCTCGGCGACGGTCGGCTTGGCGCCTTCGACGATGTCGCGAAGCTGCTTCACCTCTCCGCGCAATTCGCGATTTTCGGCTTCGAGTTTTTCGAGCCTGGCCAGTATGGCGGAAAGATCCTGCGCGGCCAGCGACACGGCGGCCGCGAGCAGTAGAGCCCTTTTACGCATTGAGTAACTCCTGAAGGCGTTCGCGCACCTGCGCGAGACGGAATGGCTTTACTATAAACCGATTCGCACCCGCGGCGAGGGCGCCCGCATCGTCGTTGCGGGCGCTCATGGCAAGAACGGGCACGCGTAACAAAGCGGGCGTGGCGCGCATCCACTGGATGAGTTGGCACCCATCGACGCGAGGAAGATCGAGATCGGTAAGAACGGCCGCTGGCGCGGCATTGGATTGGAGATAGGCCTGCGCTTGCGCGCCGTCGTGCGTGACAACGATCGGGCCGAGCGGCGCGAGCGCCAACTCCAGAGTCGACGCCAGCGCGCGGTCGTCTTCGACGATGAGAATGGTCGGCATTTACGGAAGGAACCGGTAGCCAACGCCATGAACCGTGAGGAAATGGCGCGGCGTGACGGGATCGATCTCGAATTTCTGGCGCAGCTTGACGATGTGCGCGTCGACGGTGCGAGTGTTCGGAAACGAGTTGTAGCCCCAGACCGAATTCAAGATCACGTCGCGAGTCAGCGGGCGGTCTGGGTTTTGCAGGAAAAAGACGAGCAAGTTGTATTCGGCAGGCGTGAGTTTGACCTCCTCACCCTTGCGCATCACGATGCGCCGTTCCATGTCGATCTCGGTGTCGCCGAAGTGCTGCACGCGGTGGGCGTCGGACGTTGCGCGGCGCAAAACGGCCCGAATACGGGCCAGCAACTCGCGCCGGCCGAAAGGCTTGGTGACGTAGTCGTCGGCGCCGATTTCGAGAAGAAGGACTTTGTCGATCTCATCGCCCACGGCGCTGAGTACAATGATAGGAGTCTGCACTTTGTCGGCGCGAAGTTGGCGGCAGATCTCGACCCCGGTCATGCCGGGGAGGCGAAGATCCACCAGAATCAGATCGGGCCGCAGGGTGAGACAGCGCTCGTAGCCCTCCCGTCCATCGGCCGCAAGTTGTACGCGGAACCCCTCTTGCTCCAACATCAAAGCAATTGTGTCGCGAAGGCTGTCGTCGTCATCTATTACAAGGATTGTTTGCATCGTCGTGGCTGAAATGGGCCCGTTTGGAATTGTACCGGAAGGTGAGCTGAATCATGCGTAAGTTTTTTCTCATTACTTTGACCGCGGCGCTCTACGCGCAGGAATACAAGTCGTCGGCCGTTGGCGCGCCGCCATCTGAATTGAACGCGAGCGTCTCGGGGTTGCTCGAAAAACAAGGGATTCAAATTCAGAAGGATGGGAAGGTGCTGAGCGAGATCTGGTTCCGGGCCGAACTGCCCGCGCCGAAACCGACTACCGAGGGAAGCCTGACGATGCCAAACGTTCCGCACGGCACGCTGATGGGCGTAATGAAGGTGCATCAGAGCTATTCGGACCGCCGAGGCCAGACGTTTAAAGCCGGGTTGTACACGTTGCGCTATAGCTACTATCCCGAGAACGGCGATCACCAGGGCGCCGCGCCGCAGCGCGATTTTCTAGTACTCTCGCCCGCCGACGCCGATACCGACGGCGCCGCGTTCCCGGAGTTCAAGCCGCTGATGGAGCAGAGCAAGAAGGTTTCAAATACGCCCCATCCGTGCGTGTTTTCGATCCGCAAGGAAGACCCGAAGATCTTCAAGGACAATCACGTCGAGAAGGAAGGCGAGCAGGACTGGCTGCTGATGCGGAAGATCGGCGGCGTGCCGGTGACGATGGTGATTGCCGGGAAGGTGGAGGCGTAAGCGGTACACTCGTCTGTTGTGAAGACGATCTTTTTCCTTTCGTTCGCGGCCGCGCTAATGGCGCAACCTCCCCGCCCCGAGATTCCTCAGCCGCAGTTTTCAAGAACCGATTGGCAGTCGCTCAACGGCGAATGGGAGTTCGCCTTCGACGACGCCAACGCCGGACTGCGCGAGAACTGGGCCGACGGCAAGAAGGCCTTCCCGAAAAAGATCGTCGTCCCGTTCGCCTTTGAAACGAAAAAGAGCGGCATCGGCGATACGTCGTTTCATCCGTGGGTCTGGTATCGGCGCAGTGTGACGCCGCCCGCGGCGTGGAAGGGCAAGCGCGTGCTGCTGCATTTCGGCGCGGTCGACTACCGCGCTATGGTGTGGGTGAACGGCAAACATGCCGGGCAGCACGAGGGCGGGCATGTGCCGTTCCGCCTCGACATCACCGATCATCTCAACGCCGCTGGCGCACAGGTGATTACCGTTCGGGCGGAGGACCCGCCGGAAGATCGCTACATCCCCCGAGGCAAGCAATACTGGCAGCCGCAATCGCGCGGGATCTTCTATACGCGCACAACAGGCATTTGGCAATCGGTGTGGATGGAAGCCGTCGGCGAGAGTTATCTGTCGAGTGTGCGCGTGCATGCGTCCAACGATGGCCGCGTGACGTTCGCCGGAAAAGTGACGCGTCCGCAGGCGGGATTAACGCTGCACGCGGCGATCAAATATCGCGACCGCGCGATTACTTCCGGCAGCGCCGCCGTCACGGGCGAACGCGCGACGCTCGGACTCTTCGTCAACGATCCCGCGAAGTGGGGCATCAACCAGGGCAATCTCTATGACGTCACCTACGAGTTGCGCAAGGGCGCCGAGGTTCTCGACCGTGTGTCGTCCTATTATGGCTACCGGTCGATTAACATCGAGAACGGGAAGTTCTATCTCAACACGCGGCCGACGTATTTGAAGATGGTGCTCGATCAGGGCTATTGGCCCGAGTCGACAATCACACCGCCGTCGGACGATGCAATTCAGTACGACATCAAGATGATGATCGAGATGGGCTTCAACGGCGCGCGCAAGCATCAGAAGGTCGAAGACCCGCGGTTTCTGTATTGGGCCGACAGGATGGGCTTCCTGGTTTCGAGCGAGATGGCCAACGCGTATCTCTACGACGAAGACTACGCCGCCCGCTTCACGCGCGAGTGGATCGAAGCGGTCGAGCGCGACGTGAATCATCCGTCGATCGTGATGTGGATTCCGATCAACGAAAGCTGGGGGGTGAGCGATATGAGCGATCCTCGTCAGGCCGCTCATTTGAAGGCGTTGTATCAGTTGACCAAGTCGCTGGACGCGACGCGCCCGGTGATCGACAACGATGGCTGGGAACACACCGACATGACCGACCTGTTCGGCATTCACGACTACGCCGCACGCGGCGAACGGCTGGTCGAGAAGTACAGGGTGCTTTCCCAGCAGAAGTTCGATTTCCCTGACAACGGGCGCGCGGTGCTTGCGCCGGGCTTTAAGTACAACGGTTCGCCGGTGTTTCTGAGCGAGTTCGGCGGCATCGCGTATCCGCTGCCCGGATCGCCCGTGCCCGCCGATGCGTGGGGGTACGCGGGTGTCGAGAAGTCGCCGGAGGCCGCGCTGGAGCGGCTGCGGTCACTCTACATCGGCATTCGGCAGATCCCTCAAATCATGGGCATCTGCTATACGCAGTTGACCGATGTCGAGCAGGAGATCAACGGGTTGCTGACGTACGACCGGAAGCCGAAGTTCGATTCGAAGGTGCTGCGGGAGATTAATGGGTTGCTCAATTAGGGTGGGCCGCCAGCTATGCCGATGAAGGTTCGCGAGGTTATTCGCTTGTTGGAACGAAATGGATGGAGGGAGGTGCGAACGAAGGGGAGCCATCGACACTTCCGGCATGCAAACGTCCCTTTCATCGTGACTGTGCCGGGGAATCCAGGCGGCGAAGTCGCCCCGGGCACGCTAAACGATATACTCAAGAAGGCAGGTCTAAAGTGATGTCCAAAAAATATCCAATCGTGATTGAGGCAACCAGCACCGGCTTCAGCGCCTATTCGCCCGATGTGCCAGGGTGTATCGCGATCGGCGATACCGAGGAAGAGATCCGGCTGAACTTTCAAGACGCACTGTCGGAGCACTTTCGCGTGATGCGCGAAATCGGCATGCCGATTCCCGAACCGCACTCCACGGTTAACTACGTCGAAATCGCGGCTTAAGCTACCCCCGCCCGCATCTCATCCAGCGCCTGCTTCAAGCTCGCCACTTGCTCCTTGAGCGGCAAGTACTCCATGCAAATAATGCCTTCGTAGCCGGCCTTCGAAATCGCCTTGTAAATGTTGGCGTAGTTCATCTCGCCGGTGCCGGGCTCATTGCGGCCGGGGTTGTCGGCGACGTGGAACACCTTCACGTGCTGCATCGCCGCTTGGGCGGAGCGGATGACATCGCCGCGCTCGACCTGCTCGTGATAGAGATCGAACAATAGTTTCACGCTCGGGTGATTGACCTGCTGAATCAGTTTGAGCCCGTCGACGCAGTTCGACAGAAAGTAACCCTTGTGATTGACGCGCGTGTTGAGCGGTTCGACGATGAGCGTCACGTTGAACTTGGCCGCCAACTCGCCGCAGCGTTTGGCGCCGTCGACCATCGACTGGAACTGCTGTTCAAATGTCCGGTCGGGCAGGGTATTGCCGGACATGATCAGTCCGAGAGGCACTTCGAGCTTCTGCGCGAAGACGAGATTTTTTTCGACTTCAACCAGCAGCCGGTCGCGCTGCGCGGGGTCGACCATGTTCAATTTTTCGCGGCCCCACGCCGGCATCACGCCGAGCGTGTCGATCGACAAATGCAGCGACCGCAGGAGACTCTTCACCGCGCGGATGCGGGCGTCGTCCCAGCCGGTGTGCTCGCCGACAAACTGCACGCTTTGAAAACCGGCCTTCGCGGCGGCTTCCATCTTCTCTTCGAAGGTGCCTTTCAGTGTCCAGAGCATCACGCTCGACGTCACCTTGGCCTTCTTCGGAACAGGTGGCTGCTGCGCGAGCACGGCGCCGGTGGCGAGAAACAGTCTGCGGTCCATCCCTACCAGACTACTTGCGTTTCTCGACGAACGCACGCATGCGTGTTTGCGCCTCGGGGGCCATCGCGTTCGCCGTCATCACGCCGCGGGTGAATCGGTAGGCGTCGTCTTGATCCATGTCAATCTGTTGATAGAACGCGCGTTTGCCGAGCTTGATGGTGTAATCGCTCTCGGCGGCGATAGTCGATGCAAGTTCCATCACGTTCGCCGCGAGATCGGCGGCGGGAACGGCGCGGTTGATCAGGCCCCAATCGGCGGCGGTGCGCGCGTCGATCGGCTTCGCCGTCAGCAGCATCTCCATCGCGCGTTTGCGGCCGATCGCCCGCGTCAACGCCACCATCGGCGTGGAACAAAACAGGCCAATGCGAACGCCCGGCGTAGCAAACCAGGCGTCTTCGGCGGCGATGGCGAGGTCGCACGTGGCGACAAGCTGACAACCCGCCGCGGTCGCAACGCCTTGCACCTGGGCGATTACGGGCTGCCGCACAGCTTGCACCGTGTACATCAGCTCCGTGCACACATTGAACACTTCATCGACCCGATCCGACGCGCAGCCGATCATCTCGTTCAAATCGTGTCCCGCGCAGAACGCCGGACCCTCGGCGGCGATGACGATCACGCGGCCTTTCGCATCATGCAGCGCGGCGATCAGAGCCCGCATCATCGCCACCGAAAGCGCGTTGCGGCGCGGCCCCGCGAGCGTTAGGATCTCCACCGCGCCTTCGTGCGATACGTTGATCATGCCTTCTTCCCTTCCAACTGCCAACGCGTAAACGGCGAGCGCGCCCCTTGAATATTCACGTTCAACAGGTAGGGAAGCTTGCTGGCGAATGCGCGTTGCAGCGCCGGGCCGACCTGTTCGACGGTGTCGATTGTTTCGCCGCCGCCGCCAAAGCCTTGGCAAACGATGTCGTACCGAGTGCGGCGCAGTTCGCAGGCCGTTGTCGTACCTTGTGTCGCACCCTGTAGCTCGCGCTCCAGTCCCCAGCCGCCGTCGTTGCCGACGACGATTACAACGGGCACGCCGTAGCGCACCAGCGTGTCGAGTTCGGCGATGTAAAAGCCGAGTGAGCCATCGCCGGTGAGCATCATGACGGGCTGTTTTGGACGCGCCATCTGCTGGGACATTGCGTTTGGCAGAGCGGCGCCGATGGTCGCCATCGGGCCAAGCCGCAGCCATCCGCCTGGATGCAACGCGGGCATCATCGCGCGACCCCAGTGAATGAAATCACCGCCGTCCCAACTGAGCAGCGGAGAGACCGGCAGCGTACGGCGCATCTCGGCGTAGAACGCCGCGGGATGCAGCAGAGGGCCGGATACCTCGACGGTTTCAAGCTCCTTGATCCACGTCTTGCGCCACACCGCGAGTTGCTTCAACCACGCTTTGCGCGGCTCCCACGCCTTGGCCGGCGTTGCCGCTTCGAGGAAAAGCCGCGCGTCCGACAGCACGCCGAGTTCGATATCGCGCGTGTTGCCGAATTCGGGCGCGTGGACATCGACCTGAATGATCTTCGCGTTCTTGTTCAACAGGCGCGGCCCGCCCATCGCCAAGCGGTAATCGATGCGCTTGCCGATCACGAGGATTACGTCGGCCTCTTGAAACGCCGGCACACAGCCGCGGTTTAGCGCGGGATCGGCGTACGGCGCATTCGCTATGACGCCGCGCGCCATCGTGACATCGAAGTATGGCAGTGCGGTTTGCTTCAGGAATTTCTTCAGTGCGATGCCGGCATCGCTCCACCACACGCCGCTGCCGCCAATAACGACAGGCTTTTCGGCCTTGCGCAACAGTTCCATTGCCCGCGCGGGCGATTCGCAAGCGGCGCTGGTCCGATCGGCGCGCGGTACGCGCAACGGCGCGTCGGTCTTGCCGGTGAAGACGCTGACGGGAATCGACAGATGCGAGACTCCATAGCGTCCGTGGAAGCATTCGTTGAACGCGCGGCCGAGTGCGAACGGCACCTGCGCGGGCGTCGCCACCAAGTGCGCGAACTTGCAGGCGGGCGCCGCCATGCCGACTTGATCGACATCTTGAAACACGATGCGATGGCGCATGTCGGCGCCGGGTGCGCCGCTCACGGCGATGACCGGGCTACCGTTTGCATTCGCCGTCGCCATTCCGGTCAGCGCATTCGTATGGCCGGGGCCGCCGGTGACAAGCGCAAGCCCAGGCTTGCGTGTCATGCGGCTCCAGGCATCGGCCGCGTGGACCACGGCCGCTTCATGCCGCATGTGAATGATCTCGACGCCGCGCTTCTCAGCGACCGAGAGCACGTCGTTCAGATGGTCGCCGACAAGAGTGAAGTAGCGATCAATCCCGAGACCAAGTGTGGTTTCAACAAAGAGTTCCGCGCCAGAAGGCATGTCTGTCATACTAAGTCTTTTCATGCCTAGAATTCTTGTGACCGGCGGCGCGGGTTATATCGGCTCCCATACTGTCCATCAACTGCGCACGCAAGGCTTTGATACGATCGTGGTCGATGACCTCTCCAAAGGTCACGCAGCCTCGGTGCCCGCCGAGGCATTGCACGTTGGGTCGATCTTCGATCGGTCGCAATTGATCGAAATTTTGTGCGGCGAGCGGATCGACGCGGTGGTGCACTTTGCGGCGTTCATCGCCGTCGGTGAGTCGACGCGCGAACCGCAGCGTTACTTTCATAACAACGTCAGCGGCAGCCTGGCTCTCCTCTCGGCGATGTCCGAAGCTGGCGTGAACAAACTCGTGTTCTCGTCAACGGCCGCGGTCTACGGCAACATCGACGTCTCTCCGATTCCCGAAGATACCCGTTACGATCCCGCCAATCCTTATGGCGAAACGAAAGTGATGGTGGAGCGCGTGTTGCACTGGCTCGACCAGTGTGCCGGTCTGCGCAGCGTGCGATTGCGCTACTTCAACGCCTGCGGCGCTAATCCCGATGCGGGTCTCGGCGAGCGCCACGATCCGGAAACGCATCTCATTCCACTTCTATTTCGCGCGATTCTCACCGGCAAGCCGATCACACTTTTCGGCGACGACTATCCCACGCCCGACGGCACCTGCATCCGCGACTACATTCACGTCGACGATCTCGCCAACGCGCACATCGCGGCGCTGAAGCACTTGCTCGAGGGCGGCTCGTCGGACGTGTTCAACGTTGGAACTGGTGAAGGCCTTTCCGTGAAAGAAGTGCTCGCCGCCGTTGAGCGCGTTACCGGTCGAAAGGTGCCCCATGTCATCGGACCCCGCCGCGAAGGCGATCCCGCGCGGCTTGTCGCGGATTCGACAAAGCTTCGCCGCGCGCTCGGCTGGCAGCCGGTGCGATCGACGCTAGACGACATCATTCGTGACGCGTGGACATTCGAAACTAGAGCTTGAAGAAGATCTTCCGCTGATAGAGCCAGTAGCACATCCCCCACATCACGGCCATGATTGTGAGGTTGTATGGGATCGCGCCCACCGGGCCGAGGAACGCGAACTTGCCGGTGAAGTTGCCGATGCCACGTGCGAGCCAGCCGTGTAACACCTGCGAGAAGCTGTAGATGAAAATGCAGTTGACGCCGACCACGGCGGCCGGGAACGTCCAGCCTTTTGCCTGCTTCACTTCGATCAGCCAGTAACACGCCGCGAAGGCGGCAAGCACCCATCCGGCGCTGAAGAAGGTGAAGGATCCCAACCACAGCCTTTTGACCATCGGGATCATCGGCGCAAGTGCGAGTCCGAGAGCGAAACACGCGGCCGAACAACCTGCGAGAATGCGAAGCCGCTTGCCGTGTTCGGCTTCGTTTTGCAAGAGCAGGCCGGTCCAGGCGCCGAACAGAACCGTGATCGCGTTGCCCAGGAAGTTCAGCGTGGTGTAGAAACCGGAGTGGTTGTAGCCGAGGATGGCGTAGTCGAGTTGCTGGCCGACATTGCCGGTTTGCGCGAACACGCCGCCGGGCGCGGGGAAGAGATAGAACAGCGCATGATGCAGCGCCATCAGCCCGAGTGCCGTAACAGCCTGCGCTTTGAACGGCAATCGAAGTATAGAAAAGACGAGAACGTAGGAGAACGCGATCTGGCAGAGCACGTTGATGAACTGCATGCGCAGCGGTTGCGTTGTGTTCCAGTTCGAGAGCACGTTCGACAAAACCAGCAGCGCCGCCGCGCGCCAGAGGACGTGCTTGAAGAGTTGAGCGTGCGTCGCGCCCTTGCACAACCGGATGGCGGAAGCAAGCGGAATCGCAACGCCGACGATGAAAGTGAAAGCGGGCTGGATCAGATCCCAGAGCGTGCAGCCGGCCCAGGCCGCGTGCTCGAACTGATCGGCCAGCCACGCCATGCTGGCGTTGTCCCTGAAGGCATCCCGGATTCCAAAGCCGTGGGAGATGAGCAGTAGCATCGTCAGGCCGCGGAAGACGTCGAGCGATTCGAGGCGCGCGGGTGCGGTGTCCAGGCGTTCGGCTTGGCGGATTGGAGCTTCGGCGGTTGCGGCCATGGCCGGGATTGTATCAGTTACCGGCCAGGTGGTCGAGCGCCGCCTTCGTAAAAGCGGCGACGAAATCGGCGCCGTTGTTGATGAGGTTGTCGCGGGTCTGGTAGTCGTAGACGATGTCGGGCGTAACGCCGACGTTTTCGATGTAGCGCGAGGCGGGGAAGCCTGGGGCCGAGCGCATCTCGGGGCGGACGAGCATGGTTGGCGTCATCGACACCGCCCCTTCGGAATAGAACCCAGCTTCGAATTGAATCGTCGATCCGCCCGCGCCCGCGGTGCGGTAACCGAAGATCTTGCCGCGCTTGTTGTCTTGGACCAGCGCGGCGAACATGTCACCGGCGGAGGCCGTAAACTCATCGGTGAGCAAGAGGACTGGTTTTGTGTACGACAGTGGCGCTCCATTGCGATCGCGGGCCGGCGCGGCTTCGAGTCCATCCTGGCAGAAGGGCATTGTGCCCGTACGTCCGCGATTTTCCGAATACGCCGCTTCAATGTCCTTAAGCAATGCCGCGTACAGTTTTTGTTCGTCAGCCGAACCGAAGTCGAGCGCCCCCTGGTACGCGTCGCGCCACGCAAGCACGTCGAACAGCGTCGGCCGGTATTCGAGGCCAAAGACCTGGAAGTTGCGGGTCATCAGATAGCCAAGCATGCCCTCCGCATAACACCCAAAGCCGCCACCATTGCGTGTGATGTCGACGATCAGGACATCGGTGTTGGCCTGCATGAAAGCGATTTCGGTCTGAAACTGGCGCAGCGCCGAGTTGACAACGCCGAAGCTGCCGAGGTTAAACGTTCCGACTCGAATGAAGCCGATGCGCTTGCCTTCCGCGGTCCACGTCCCGGAGTAATAGAAGTCGGCGCGCGACCGGCCGAGGCGTTGCTGAAAAATAGCAGGGAGTCGAAATATCGGATCGCGCGCGTGAAATCCGCGCAGATGTTTCGATGGCCGAGCCACGTTGTTTTGCAGTTTGATCCAGGGCTTCTTCCAGGACGGCACCTCCTCGCCAATCACTTCCTCTACGTCGCTGTGTTTCTCCGCGGCGCGCCCGAGGCGGAAGTTGGGGAGCGGGCCGAGCTTCGTGATCGGCGTGCCCTCCTTGTCCCAATCGATGGTGTAGCTTTTCTCGGCGCCGTCGGCCCTGCGGATCAGTAGCGTCGCCGAATTCCCGAGTTCGGGCGAACGCGGCTGCACTCCCTGCGTGCGGTAGGTCACGTAGTCGGCGGCCCAGCGGCGCGTTGAACGTGGGTTACCGAAAACGTTCATTCTCGCGATCTCGTCGATGACCTGCGCGACAGGTCTGCCGTCGATCTGCAAGATCTCGTCGCCAACGGCAAAGTCGAACGTTCGCGCGGGCAGGTGGTTGCGGTCGATGGACTCAATCAGCAGTTTGCCGTCGTAAATGTCGCTGAACAGATGCAGGTCGGCCGAGAAATCGGAGTTCAAGATGTAATAACTGTGCACGTCGTTGAGCTTGGCGACGTACTCGTTGACGATCTCCAGATACGCCAGATCATCCTTGCTCGCGCGAATCCGCTCCATCCAAGGCCGCAGATCGAACAGGTCGAAGCCGAGATTATCGCGCTTCCATTCATAGGGCGCGTACTGCTTGGCGTAGGCGCTGGCGATGGTCTGAAAGTCGATCGCCTTCTGCTCCGGCGTCAACTGCGCCGCGAGCGGCAGGGTGATGGCTGCAAGCAGCGCGAGTCTGGAAATATACAATTTTGATCTCCTTGGCCAGCTTAGCAGCGTTGCACTTGGTACAATGGCCATTCCCGCTTTATGGTTCAAGCGATACTCCGATTCTACAGTTACGTTTTCCAATTGCTCGTCTCGCTCGGCGCTCTTGGCGTTGGGCTGGTGGCCGCAATGAGTGAGAACACGACGTTCCAGTTCGAGTTCCTGCCGTGGTCCCCCAAGGAGCTTCAAAACTGGTTGCTCGTACTCGGCGCGATTGGCGTTGCAACTGTGGTGTTAGCTTTCAAGGGAAAGATGAAATTCCTGTTCCTGGCGTGGACGCTGGTAGTGACAGGGCTTGTTGTGCGCGGAATTTTCTTTTCGAGCTATCGATTTGACGGCGAAGCGGATTTCCAGTGGGCGCTAGGTTTTCTAGTTGGCGTCTTGGCGACTGTCCTCGGCGCGTGGAGCCGCGCGCGGAGCTAATCCCACAGCTCGTGCACGGGCCCGTATAGATCGCGATCCGCAAACGGCACGTATTCAAAGCCGCGGCCCGTCGGATCGTCGCGGCGAATGGTCGTCCAGTCGATGCCGAGCGCTGAGTAAATCGTCGCTTCGATGTCTTCGGCGCGGATGTCGCGATCGCGACCCCAGCCGAACTCGCGCGATTCGGCGCCGCGGTCGTCGGTAACCCCGATCGCCCGCCGGCCGCGAATGCGGGCGCCGGCCCACAGCGCCGCTTGCTGCATGAAGTGGTCGCGCCCATTCTGGGCGTTCGGATTGTTGATCGTCCGGCCAAACTCGCCCATCGCCAGGATTAGCGTGCGGTCGAGCAGTCCATCGGTCTTCAAATCCGCAATCAGAGTGCCGAGCGCGGCGTCGAACTGCCGGCCCGTGGAGTTCGCATTGCCCGCGTTCAAGCCGGCCGTGTAAATGTTCGCGTGCATGTCCCAGCCGCCGGAAGTAATCTGGACGAATCGCGTGCCCTTCTTGGCGCGCAGCAGATTGCGCGCGGCGATGCAGGCATTGCCGAAACCGGAGTTGCCGTAGCGGACGCGCTCGGCTTGATCGAACGTGAAAATGCGGTTGACATCGGCGTTGTACATCAATCGCCGCGCGCTGTCGTTCCACTTTGCGACCTCAACGGACACCGACCCGGTCACGCCGGCATCGCGCGTTTCCTTGTCCATGTCGAGCAGCATGCCGTAGCGGCGCTCGAAGATCGTTTGGTTGTCGAAGTGCGAAGTATTGCCGAGCCCGCCGCCGCCGGGACTGACATAAAACGGCGCGTGCTCCGGCGCGAGATAACCCTGCGCGGGACCGCCACCGGTGTTGAGCGACAAGAATGCGGGAAGCGTCTGATCGGTGTTCTTCGGCCCGAGTTCCAACGACACCACCGAACCGATATGCGGCGCGATGCGCGCCAGTCCGGAAACCGGATTGCGGCCGATTTGCAGCCACGTCTGCGCGAGCCCGTGCGCGGTGGCCCACGGTTTGATCGAACGCATCAGCGAAATCGAATCGATCTGCTCGGCGAGCTTCGGAAATAAGCCGGGCGCGAATGACATGCCGTCGTACGTCGTCGCCTCATAGTTGGCGGGCAGCCAGGGGCCGGTTTTCAAATCGAACGTATCGATGTGGCTCGGCCCGCCGTTCATGAGAATGAAGATGACGTTGTCGGCGGTGGCTTTCGTCGCGGGCGCCGCGTAGGCGATGCGCTCCATCGGGCGCTCGGGCAACAGGAAGTAGCCGCCAACGGCCGATGCCGCGTGCCGGAAGAAGACGCGGCGGTTGATGTGCGGCGCGCGCCAGAATCGTTGACCTTGAATGGGGTTCGGCATGGCGTTATTCCTTGATCAGAAAGTCGGTTTTGTTGACCAGGACCCAGGCGAGGTCTTCCACTGTCGCGGTGCGGAGCGCGGGCGTCGTGGCGCGGCTGAGTGCGCTGGCCGCTTTGGCGCGTTCGGTTTCGGTCGGCACGCGGCCGAGATACCAAAGGAACAACTCTTCAACGGCGGCGTTGTTATCGGTCATCGCGACGACCGCGCGGATGTTCGGTGACGACGCGTTGCGAATGCGATCGCGGATGAAGACGTCGTTCATCATCGTCAGGGATTGCAGAATCGATCCGTCGCCGCGGCGAACAACGGTGTCGCGATTGCCACGCAGAAACGTATTCATCAGCGCACCCGCGCCACCGCCGGGTTCGGTGGTGTCGGGCAGCAGCCAGGCGCTTTGCACCGTGGCGGCGAAGCCTTGCGGCATGTAGTTCGCCCAGTTGCCGGAGCCTTGCGAAAGCACGTCATGGACTTCCTCGGCTTCCAAGCGTCGTGCGTAGTGGCGCGCGAACAGCGGCACGTAATCGATCGACCATTTGCCGTCATAGCGGGAGCTTAGCTGATACGTCGTCGAGAGCACGATGGCGCGAACAGTCTCACGCAGACTGTAGTTGCTGGCGACGAAGTGTTCCGCGAGCCGCCTCATCAACACTGGGTGCTGTGTTTGGAACGTCCACGGCGCGTCGGGCGGCTTGTCGGGATCGAGCCGCGCGGGATCGAGCGAATCGACAGGTTCGGCAAGCCCGAGTTGGAAGAGCTGCTTCCAAATGCGATTGACCATGTTCTTGGCGAACATCGGATCGGCGGTGAGCGAATCGGCGAAGGCTTCACGCCAAGGCTGACCGGCGGACGGCGTCTTGCCGTCGCGGTATTCCGGCGTGACGTTTAGTGTGGCGCCGACGCGAATACGATTGGGGCGATTGCCGAACCCCGTGTTGAGATCGTATGTGCCCGTGGCGCGATCGGTGATATCGAAACTGCCCTGATACTTGTCGCCGGCGGGAGCGGTGCGGCCGCCGATGTTCAGCCGCGCGAAGAACGCCGACATCTTGTAGGCTTCCATGCGGGTGACGCCGCGGCCCCACACGCTGAGGATGTCGAGATGGCCGCGGCCGTTGTGGCACGCGAGGCAGTCATAGTGGCCGAGTCCGAGAAAGATCGTCGCGGGGCGGATGAACGCGGTGTCGTAGCGGTCCTGCACCGGGCCGCCCGGCGTAATCGTGCGGACCGACCAGTTAGCCGGACCGCTGTCGTAGTTATTGCCGGCTGCGGCGATCAATTCCCAGGCGAGATCGCGTATCGATTTATCTTCGACAACGGCTTGTCGCAAATAGTCGTACATCGTGTTGCGGCCGTTGACGTTTTGGTTGGCGTTGAAGGCCGTGCGGTTGTTCTGCACGAGGTCGCCGAGCCAGGTCGACCAGCGATTCAGGTAATCGGGCGAATTAAGCAGGCGATCGACGAGAGCTTCGCGTTTGGTGGGATCAGTATCGCCGACGAACTCGCGATACTCGGCGGGTTTGGGAAGGCGGCCGGCGAGATCGAGATAGATGCGGCGGACGAACTCGGCGTCGGTGGTTAACGCGGCGGCGGGGATCTTGTCCCGTCCAAGCCGGCCAAGGATCTCTTCGTCGATGAAGTTGCGCCAGGGCAGATCGGCGGCGTTGGCGGACTTGGTGGCCGCTTTGCTCGCATATTTCATCGCGCGTAGGTGAACATCGGCGATGGTGCGTTCCTCGCGAAGCAGAAACTCGTCCGGGTTCGCGGTGAACGTGCAGTTCTCCCCCGAGATCTGCGCGTACAGACTGCCCGTCAGCAGGAGTACGAAATGTTGGATTTTCATTACACCCAATCCTCTTGCCAAAGCCTAACACTATTTACGAAGGAGAGTTGCGGTCTATCCGTTTGGCTGCGCGGAGGGCTTCGAGTTCTTTCTTTAGGGGGGCCCAGTAGGCCCGGTCGAGGTTGGTTTCGATGCGCTGCTCTTCGGCGAGTAGGCGGTCGATTTCGTCGCGATTTCCGGCGATGGCGGCGCGGAGGACGGGACGGCGATCCGCATGCGCTAGAGTCTTATCCGGGTAGTCGAGCGCGACTCGTAGGAGGAGGTCGGGCGTGCGAAGTTCTTGTAGCCAAAAATCGACGAGCGAATCGGTACGCGGTATCGTTTTTGAAAAGTAGGTTACTTCCACCAGCCGCTCAATCATCGGCCAATCCTTCGATCGCTGCGTTTTCTTCGCCTTTACGAGATCGGGGATCGAAATTAGATTGATCGGTCCTTCCGGCGCATTGACGACGAACCGACGCTCCCACAATTGATCAAAATCATCGACGCCTCGCATCCGAGACATAACGTCAATCCGCAGATCCTCAAGGTCCTCGCGTTTGCACCGATAGTGAACGGCGTGGCCGCGCTCCATAATTGCCGGGTCGAGCGGAGGCACCGCGATCAACTCCGCCTGCAGATCAGCGAGAGCTTCGCCAAGCTTGTCGAGCGTTTCGAAATCTGGCGTAAGCGCTAGATCGAGGTCGCGGCTAAATTGCGCCGCGCCGTACAACACGCAGGCCTGCCCGCCGATAACCAGAACCTTCACTCCACTCTTCCGGAACGAAGAAAGGGCTACTCGAATCAGGTTCGGGTCCAAGAGATCCTCCTAGCGACAAAAAGTTGGCCCAGAGCTTGGCGGACTCCCGCCACCGCTCCTCCGGCGTCAGAGCATACCACTCCGCCCACTCGTCGCCAACCAAATCCTCCGCGCGGATGCGTTCCACGCTTTCATTCTAATCCGCCAGACGCCGCATCAGGATCAGATCGCTGCCGGTCGTGTCGGCCTGGCCCCAAATCAGCGTGGTGCCATCGGGCGAAATATCCGCGCGCGTCGGGAATGCCTTTCGCTGGAACGTAGTAGATACCGTCGCGGGTGATGGCGACGCTTAGAAACCTTGCAAGGGCCGGCAGGTCGACACTACGGAGCGACTCACCGTCGACCAGCTCCATGACGAAGTAGTTCTCGCCAACATCGAACGGCGCGACGATACTCGGATGATTCAGCGCCGCGACCGGATCTAGCCGTGTGCCGGCGGCTAGGGGCATAGGCTTGTATCTTATCGCGAACGTGTTAGGATGCGTGCCATGTATCGATTGCTCCTCGCCACGCTCGCCCTTCATGCCGAAATCAAGTGCGATCTGTCCGCCTACAAGCCGCAGGAGGGCATCGCGGCGCAGATGCGTCTCGGGACCCTTGAACTTTCCTGGCAGGGCGAGAAAAACGAACGCCTCCGCGCGCGGTTCGATATTCGGAACGGCGTGCCGGTGATTCAGCAGTTGGCCGTTGGCGCGACGGTGCTCGGGCGCGATCTGGAGCCGGAGTATCAACTCACGACGGCTGTGCGCCGCATGACGACGCAGCAAGTGCAGCCTTTGCAAGGACTTGGTGTGGAGTTGACGCCCAACGTCATCAACCGCGAGAAGTGGAACGCGTTCTGGGACGCGCCGTTGATGGTGCCGGGACGCCTGAACACAAATCTCGATCTCCCGCGCAAGCCGGAAGAGATCCAAGTTTCCACCGCGAAGTTCAAGGCGACGAGTTGCGTCGTCCGCACCGCGGGCGCGCGCGTCGAGGTGGAGTTCAACGGCTTCGAAGCGGGAAGCTTCGCGGGATCGCTGCGCTTCACCGCGTACAAGGGCTCGAACCTGCTGCGGCAGGAAGTGATCGCCAAAACGGAGCAGCCCTCGGTTGCCTACAAATACAACGGCGGGCTGCGCGGCTTTGCGATCGGCGAAAACACGCGCATGGTGTGGCGCGATACGGCGCGCGGCTGGCAGCACTACGCCTTCGGCGGATCCGTGAACGACGACTCTGTCGCGCTGCGCGCGCGGAATCGCTTGGCGATTCTCGAGACACACGGCGGGTCAATCGCGGTCTTCCCGCCCTCGCACAAGTTCTTCTGGTCGCGTGAGATCGAGACGAACCTGGGCTACGTCTACTACCGCAAGGAGAGCGATACAAAAGCCGCGATCGGTGTGCGGCAGAACGACCGCGAAGTCGGCGCAAAACCGTGGGGCGTTTCCGACGCGGTGTGGAACCGGCGCGTCAGCCAGACCCGATCGCACATGCACAATTTCGCCCTCTACAACGCGCCCGCCGGCACGATGCAGCGCATGCCGGTTTACTACTACCTCAGCAACGCCGACGGCCGCGCGACCCAGCAGGCCGTGATGGCGCTGACCAACGACGATGTCTACAAACCGCTGCCCGGGTATAAGGTGATGGTCAGCCATTTTCACTTCCACTACAACGAGCAGTTGACCGACCTCGGCACCATCGACTTCGAGCCGACTTGGCTGCCCGTCTTCCGCGATCTCGGCATCAACATCGCCATCCTCGCCGACTTCCACGGCGACTCCCATGCGACCGATACCGGCAAGGTCCGGCTCGACGAACAGAAGGTCTATTTCCAAGGCTGCGAGCGATTCTCCGACAAAGATCTGCTGCTGATTCCCGGTGAAGAGCCTGACGCGCACTTCGGCGGGCACTACCTCTTTATGTTTCCGAAGCCCATCTACTACACGCACGGCAAGCCGAAAGAGAAGCAGCCGTTTGTCGAGGACATCGCGGGATACGGCAAGGTCTATCACACCGATTCCGCTGCCGATGAACTCGAATTCCTCAAGCGCGAAAACGGTCTTGTGTGGCAAACGCATCCGCGCACGAAGGGCTCGACCGGCTACCCCGATGCCGTGCGCGACCGCGACTTCTTCAAGAGCGACCGTTACCTCGGTGGCTCGTTTCAATCGCTGCCAGTCGATCTCTCCGAACAGCGCATCTGCGAAAAACGCTGCTTCGATCTGCTCGACGACATGAACAACTGGGGCGCTCCGAAATACATGCTGGCCGAGGGCGATACGTATATGAAGTACCCCGACGACGAGACCTATCCGCAGTTGATGGTGAACTACGTGAAGCTCGATCGCGTGCCGAAATTCAAGGACGGCTGGACGCCCGTGGTGAACGCGTTGCACGCGGGCGATTACTTTGTTACGACGGGCGAAGTGCTGCTGCGCAACTGGGCCCTCAAGGGGAACACGTACACCGCCGAGGCCGAGTGGCGCTTTCCGCCCGAGTTCGCCGAGCTTGTGTGGAGCGACGGCGCGAAGGTCGAGCGCCAGATCATCGACATGCGCGACAAGCCGCCGGCGTCGAGCCACAAGTTCAACATTCCGTTCAACAGCGCGGGCAAGAAGTGGGTGCGCTTCGCGGTGTGGGATTCGGCGGGCAACGGCGCCTTCACCCAGCCGGTGCATTTGAAGTAAACCAGCCGTCGCTATTCCAGACTATGTAACCACCGCCCGCGCCAAGAAGGCCGACGAAACCTTCGGCAG
>Ga0194119_10002129_pt1 | contig 34426 bp, 27 predicted proteins | sample TA2MahC100mmetaG_FD_148620 | JGI IMG/M metagenome (GOLD analysis project Ga0194119, IMG submission 148620) | Freshwater microbial communities from Lake Tanganyika, Tanzania - TA2015018 Mahale Deep Cast 100m | ecosystem: Environmental > Aquatic > Freshwater > Lake | place: Tanzania: Lake...
GATGTATCCGTACCCACCGCTGGCGTTGACTCTCGCCGTACCGGTCAAGGTCCAACCCAGCGTATTTGCATCGGCCAGTTGTTGCGGTGTGAGCGCAGAGACGAAGTAGCCGCAGCAGGTGTTCCCGGTCATACGAAGCGCGGGCAGACCCTCGTCCGTAACTACTTGGGCCGAGAGTACACCGCCGTCGCTGCTGAAACCCTGCGCTCCGGGTAAGCCACCGCTGGGGTCATAAATCTTGATAACGCCAGCCTGCAAAGCGGCGGCGCAAAGAAAAGGGACAAATAGTCTCATCGGTTGTGAATCTCCTCAGCACCCATAGGCGCGAACCGTTCACAAATCGGGAAAACAAATTTGCACCGGCCGTAAAATCGGTACGCCCAGTACCTACTTGGCCGCCGTCCGATTTCCCATCAGCGCCTTTGAACTGAGCGGCGCAGCCTCCCGCACCCGCACGTACTCCGCGTCCACCTTGCTCCACAACGCCGCCATCTCCGCGGCCTTGGCCTGATTCTGGGCGATGACGTTTTTTTGCTCGCTGCGGTCACGCCGCATATCGTACATCTCCCACGGCGAGTCCTTCCCCGCCGCCACGATCTTCCAATCGCCGGCCCGCAGCGCGCGATTGTTCGAGTGGTTGAAGTAGATGTAGTCGCGCTCCAAACTGCCGTCCTTCTGGAACACCGGCGCCAGGGAACGCCCTCGCATCGTTGGCTCGCCCGCCTCCGCCTTCGGCGTTCCGCCGCCAGCCAGGTCGATCATCGTCGGCACGACGTCGATCAGATGGCCCGGAGTGTGACGAATTTTTCCCTTGTCCTTGATTCCCGCCGGCCAGTGCACAATGAGCGGCGAAGAGATACCGCCCTCATGCACCCAGCTCTTGTGCAGGCGGAACGGCGCGTTCGAAGCACTGGCCCAACCCGGACCCAGGCACAAATGGGACGCGCCAGCACCCGGCCGCGCCTTCGGATCGTGCCCGTCGTTGCGAATCATCTGCTCGGAACTCGCGCCGTTATCGGACAGGAACATCACCACCGTATTGTCCAATTCGCCCGATTGCCGCAGAGTTTCCAGCACGCGGCCGATCTCGCGATCCATGCGCGTGATCATCGCCGCGTGAATCGCCATCTTCAAACGCTGAAATTTCTTCTGTTCCGGCGTCAACGAGGCCCACGGCACCGCCGCGGCCACCTCGCCCGGACCGATCTGCGCGATCAGCTCGGCGTCCTTTGTGTTCCAGGCGGGCCGCATCTCCGGCTCCAGCACCGAAAGCGGACAGTTCACCAGACCCATTTTTCGCAGCCGGCTATGACGGCGCTCGCGCTGCGCGTCCCACCCTTCGGCGAACTTGTCCTTATACATGTCGATGTCTTCCTGCAGCGCGTGCAGCGGAAAATGCGGCGCCGTGAATGCCAGGTACATGTAGAAAGGCTTCGCGGGGCTGTGGCCGCGCAAAAACCGGATCGCGTGATCCGCGATGTTGATCGTCGCGTAGAAGTTGTCGTCCGCCGTTGGCCGCGGCAGAGGTTCATCGTCCAGGAAATGCTGGCGCGGCGTGTAGAAGCGATCCTGATCCTGCAGCAGGTACGAACGGTCGAAACCACCGCCGGCCACAGGCTTGAACTTGATGTGCCATTTGCCCACGTGATAGCTGCTGTAGCCCAGCGGCCGCAAATGATCCGGCGCCAGCTTCGTCCACGCCGGAATGCGGCCCGGCGTCATGATGTCGCAGGCGTTCTGCTGGGCGTAGTAGCCCGTCAAAATGCAGTTGCGCGAAGGTCCGCAGCGCGCCGTCGAATACATCTGACTGAATCGCAGCCCGCCGTTGGCCAGCCGGTCCAGGTTCGGCGTCTCTACTTCGCCGCCGTAGCAGCCCGCGTCCGAGAACCCCATGTCGTCGGCCAGGATAATCAGGAAATTCGGCTTCTTCGCAGCGGCCGGAGCCGCCGCCGCGCCCATCGACTGGAGAAAGGTTCTTCGATTCAGCATTCTTATAGTGGTACTGCGTTTTTCGACACGTAGTCATCCACGGGGCTTTCGTCGCGCGCTACATAGTGGAAAACCTCGGCGTATTTCACTCCATACTGTTTGCCTCGGACGCGATCCCGCGACAGCGCAAAGTGTCTGGTGTACTCGCGGTTCGCCGTCTCGTCGTCGGCGCCCAGAATGGGCAGTTTCTTGCCTTCCTTCGCCAGCCGGGCCTTCAACCGCGCCCCTGTATTGCCCGACGGGCCTTGGGTGACGTTCGCCAGATTCGCATAAACTTTCGCGTCGATGAAGCCGCTGATATCGACGGCGCGATTCACGAGCTGCGGGCCGCGCGCGAAGTAGTAGGCGTCCTTCGGGCCGTAGGCGGTCAGCCCCGCTCGAAAGTGCTCCGGATAATCCCACGGGCTCGCGGCCATCCAGAACGCCGACTCCACAGCCTTGGCCGCGACGGTGTGATCCGGATTCCTCTCATACAGCGCCGATGGATCGTAGACCAGCACCGTATCCACCTTCAACAAACGGAACAGGAAGATCAGGCGCGCCCGAATCTCCACGATCGGCCAGGCGTCCATGTTGTGGTTCGGGTAGTTCAGAAAGAACGACTCCTTGCACTTTAACCGCCGGCCGACGTCCACAGTATCCCGCTCGTTGCGGTACACAATGTCGCCGATCGACGAGCCCGCGCCGGCCATCGAATCGTCCGAAAGCGTGATGAGGTAACCGGTGTACCCCTCGTCGATCAGCTTCAGCACAGTCCCGCCGGCGAAGATCGGAATATCGTCGCAATGCGGCTGAATGGCCGCCAGGACTTTCCCTTTGTGCGGCTGCCCGGCGGCGCGGCGTTCCACCGTGACCTGCATTTGGTACGCCACCGGGCCCGTGCCGCCCGATTCGTACTCCCTCTCGATATTTGGTTCGGCGGCCTGGAAGGCCAGACCCGATTCGAAAAACTGGCGGCGTTTCATTCCTTAGAATGTAAACCGAAGCGCCATCTGAATGTTGCGCGGCGCGCCGCCGGCCAACACTTGCCCGAACTGCGGCGTGCCGACGGTCGTGCTGGCGCCGCGGCCTACAGCCTTCGCCGGCGTGTTGAAAAAGTTATTGATGTCGGCCCGAAGCTGCACATTCATGCGCTCACCGATCGGCTGATTCCGGATCAGCGCGATGTCCCAGTTCCTTCTGCCGAAGTCGCGCAGTTGCGGTTGCGTCACCGAATCGGTGGGGATGGTAAACGCCGGAGCGTTCGCGAAAGCGGTTGTGTCGAAGTAGCGGCCCGTCGTCCGCTGTTCGGGGGCGATCACCGGATCCTTCAAGCGGTTCGCGCGGCCGGAACTCAGCGAAAAGTCGAACAGGTTGGTATTCTCCGCACCCACAATGCGCAGCGGCACGCCGCTCTGGAACACGGTGATGCCGCTCACCTGCCAATTGCCGATCACCTTCGCCGCCACGCCGTTCGACGCCCACTTCTTGCCTTTGCCGAACGGGAGATCGTAGAGGTAGCTCACCACCAGCCTTTGCGGAATATCGTTCGGCTCCAGCGTTCGCGAATATCGCGGATCATACCGCGCGTTGTGCGGGAACACCTCGCCGGCGTCGGATTCGAACACGTTGGCAATGGTTTTCGAGATGGTGTAGCCGGCCGACAGCGTCAGTCCGTTGCTGTACTTCTTATCAAGCTGCAGTTGCATGCTGTGATAGTTCCCGTCGCCGTACCCGTCGCGTGGAATCAGCACCTGCAAATACTGCGGATAGGGCCGAAGCAATTGGCGAAGCTGAACGGTTCGGAACGACAGATTGCCGGTGGTGATTCTGCCGAAATACGGGTTTGGCACCTGCTCCAATAGCCGCGAACCGAGGGAAAGCAGCAGCGGATCGTTCTGGTTGTAGAAGCGGTTCTGCGCAATGCGGGTAATCCTGTTCCCTACGTAGCCAACCTGCAGCATGATCGTAGGCGTCAGTTCCCGCTGAATATTGAAAGTCCAGTTCGCGACGTGCGGCAGCGGATGGTAGCGGTTAAACGTTCGCAGGTTCTGCCCGGCGAACGTGCTGTCGCGCGCCGGCGCCGGCAATCCGGCGGCGAACGGGTTGGACCAGGACCCACCCGCAGGAGGCGTATTCGGCAGCGGACTGGGCGCGCCGAGGCTGCCCTCAAAAAGCGTGAAGAGCCCATTGCCCCAATCCGACGTGCCGGCGTTCAGCGAATCGCTGGCCGCATAAAAATATCCGCCGCTCACCCGGAACACGGTCTTTGCGCCCATTCGATAAGCGATTCCGACGCGCGGCGCGAAGTTCTTCCGTTGCGGATCGGTCTGATACTGTCCGGGTTGCAGAAACTTATAGGTTCCTTTCGCGCCCGTCACGGGTTCGGTCCCGTCGAAATCAAAGTAGCCGACGCGCCCGTGTTTCTCGGCCCATGGCGTCGTGTACTCATAACGGAAACCCAGGTTGAAAGTCAGATTCTTCGTCACCTGCACGTCGTCCTGAAAATACAGACCGTAGAAGCGGCGATACAGCGTGAGCGCCGGATCGAAACTCTGCCGGTTGGAAATCGGAACTCCCAGCAGGAAGCTGGCAAAACCATGCCCGCCCGTTGTCGTGCGGGTATTCGCGTCCGGGCCCTGGGTGTAAAGGCGGTCAAAGAAGTATGCGCCCGACGGAGAGTTTGTTGCAAAGGTATTCAGGCGGAGCAGCTGGCCCTCGAATCCGAACTTGTACTTGTGGCGGTTCATCATCTTCGTCACGTGATACTGGGCGTGCCAAGTCTGTTGGGGGGTTCGAGACTGGTTCGCGCCGTTCAATCCGCTGACCTCGGCCGCGCTGCCGCTGGTTACTGAGAGGCCGGTGCCTACCGTATACTGCGCCACGCTGATGTTCGGAAACGGCCGGTAGCCCATCGCCGCTACGACGCTGGCCGGCAAGCCAAGGGTGTTGATGTCGAACCCTTTTCCGTCCCATTCACTCAAGCCGCCAATGCGGGTAAAGCTGAACCGCAGTTCGCCGAGCAGCGTTGGCGAAATGGTAGACGTCTCGCTCAGCAGGACGCTGTGCGCAGGCGACTCCGCAATTGTCTGGGGCACCAGCGCCACCATGCTCTGATCCAGGCCTCGAGAGAAGCTGTCGCTCAACCGGCCATTCACGCGGCCGAACAGGCGGTGGCGGTCGCTCAGATTGTGGTCCAGCCGGCCGACCCAAAGATCGTTTGCAGTTACACGGCTTCCGGTAACGAAGAAGTTGTTGAATTGCGCGGGTCCCTCGCCGGGCCGGTTCGAGGCGGGCCAGAACGGCAGCACCTTCGACGACACTGCGTTAATGCGCCCCGCCGGAATCCGGTTGCCGGGAAACGGGTCGCGCAGCACGCGCGCGGAATTCGCCGGATCCAATCGCGAAGTCGTCGGATCGTACACGAAAATTTGCCGGCTCTGCGGATCCAGCGTTCCATTGAAGTCCCCGGCCCGTTGCGCGGCCGTCGGCACCGTGTTCAAAGACTGGATCGGGCCGCTCTGCCGCGTGCGCTCGAAATTGCCAAAGAAGAATGTCCGGTTCCGCAGAATCGGGCCGCCTAGCGATCCGCCGTATTCGTTCCGCCGCAGAACGCCCTTTCGAATGCCCACCCGATTGTTGCTCCAGCTATTCGCGTTCAGCACGTCGTTACGCAAATACTCATAGAGCGAACCGTGAAACTCGTTGCTGCCGGACTTCGTCACCAGGTTCACCACTCCGCCGGCTGCGCGGCCAAACTCGGCCGCATAGGTCGCTGTATCGACGCGATACTCCGCGACCGACTCCATCGGAATCGTAAACGCCGATTTCGAGTTCACTGTCGCACGGCTCTCGCCGCCATCGGTCAGTACGGCGTTGTCGCGCGCCAGTCCTCCACTCATCTTCGCGTTCGTCGCGTCGCCGTTGGTGTCGCCCTGCACGGGCGTCACGCCTGGCAGCAGCGAAACCAGTTGCAACACGTTCCGCCCAATCAGCGGCAGACCGTTAATTGTCGAGGTCGATAGAACCTTTCCCAGAGCGGTCGTTTGCGACTCCAACAGCACCTGGCTCGCCTTCACCTCCACGACTTCGGCCACCGAGCCCACTTCCATCGAAATGTCGACCGTGGCCGTCAGGCCCACGCCCAAATTGATTCCGGTTACCACCGATGGCTTAAAGCCGGCGTGTTCCACGCGTAGGTCATAGTGACCCGGATTCAGCGCGGTCAGGTAGTATATACCGGCGGCGTTCGTCGCCGTCTTCGACAGCACACCCGTCGCCGTATTGCGCAAACTAACCTGCGCGCCGACGATCAGTGCACCGGACTTGTCGAGAGCCGTTCCAGTCAGGGATGCACGCTCCCCTTGTGCCCAGAGTGTGGCCGCCAAAAGCGGCAAAACGAAGATCCGAGTCATAGGCCCGGATCATATCAAATCCGTCACAAAGGCGGACGCGGCAGTTTCTCCGGCTTCGCCACGCTCACACCCTTCACCTTGACCGGACGCCGGTACAACGTGCCGTCCGCCGTCAGCGCATAAAGTTGATCGAAACCGGCACCGCCAAACGCAACCGCCGCCACCGCTACGCGCCCGCCGGGGGAATGCAGCAGGGCCGCCACGCGCCCGTTCGCTTCGCACATCTGAATGCCGGCCGCCGACGCGAAGTACACCTGACCGATCGAATCGAACACGGCCCCGCTCACGCCGCTCATCCAGCCCGACTCCGGAAGCTCCAATCGATAGAACGGCGCGCCGTTGGTTAATCCGCCATCGGCGCCGATCTGGAACGACCAACTGAACCGCGAACCGGCGTCCGTCACTACCACCATCGCCTGATCCGGCGACAGCGCCACGCCGGACGGCATCGCGAACTCCACGCCGGTCACGTACTTTGGCTTCCGGTCCGCGCCCATCCATCCCACGCGACGGCCTGCGCCATCGGCAAAGTATGTCACGCCTTTCGCCGATACCGCGATCGCCGTCCTGCCCGATCCATGCACCTTGCCGTTCGTGTCCACGGCGATCACCGCGCCCGGCGCCGCTCCGGCTGCCACTCCGTCTTTGAACAGCTTTCCGTTCCGCACCGAGTACACCGCGCCATCCGGCCCTACGGCCATCGCCGACGCCGATCCGATTTTCTCCCATGGCCGCGCCGCCGAGACAACCGACGAAACCTTGCCGCGCGGATCCCAGTCCGGCCCGCCCATCGCCGCCGGTTCGCGGACCGTCACCGGCCCCGTCCATAGCCAGCGCATCGCGTCTGGCAGTATCGCCGCGCCGTGTTTCATGTTGTGCGCTTCATCGCCCAGTTCGAATCGGACGGCATAACCGGCGAATTGCATCGCCTCGTACATCACCTGGTTGTTTATGGGCCAACTGCCGGCGTAGAACGTTCCGTAGGGTTGATTCGGCGCGATATGGTCGTGCTTGCCCGCCTGCAGGAACACGCGCAGGGGCTTCGCCTCGGACCGCCGGATCAGTGCGGCAAACGAATCGCCGCCTTTCATCGACACATACGTTCCGATAAAGCTCAGCACTCTCCGGAACTGATCCGGACGGTGCCACGCGGCTACCAGCGCGCCCACGGCCCCGGTGCTGACGCCGTAAATACCCCGGTCGTCCGGGTTCGTGGAAAGGTTGTAGGTCTTGGCCACCTCCGGTATCAGTTCGCCGACTAGAAAGCTGGAATACCGGTCGCTCAGCGAATCGTACTCGTAGCAGCGCTCAAACCGCCCTTGCGCATCCTCCCGGATCGCAGGCAGAACGCCGGGATCAACAAAAATGCCAATCATCGGCGGCAGTTCTTTCTTGTGAATCAAATTGTCCAGCACCGCCGGCACGCGAACGCCCTGGCCAAGCGCCCCGCTGCCATCCAGAAACACCATGAAGGCGGTGGGTTTTGCGCCGTCGTACTGTGCCGGCACGTACAGCGAAAAGTTGTGCGGAACCCCCGGAAACTGCTTGCCCGGCTTCAACACATGCTTCGTCACGACGCCCTTGGGCACGCCTTCGCGCGGCTGGGAGTCCGGACCCAGTGAATACTCGGCGGCGCCTGCCGCCACCACGGGCCAAATTAGAGCAAAAAATTTCAGTCTCATGTTGTGAAGGGGTAGGCGTATTTTATAAGATTCTATTCATGTTTCGGTCTTTTCTCGCGCTTACCCTTGCGGCCACCGCATCGGCGCAAACCAGTTCGCTGAGTGGTCTGATCTCGGACTCCTCCGGCGCCAATGTGCCCGGAGTCACCGTGAATCTCGTCAACACGCAGACCAACGAACGGTTCACCGGCGTTTCCAGTTCGGCGGGCAATTACACCTTGCCTCTGCTGAAGCCCGGTGTCTACGAGATCCGCGTGGAGCACACGGGCTTCAAGCAATTCCGCCAGACCGGCATCGTCATCGAGACCGGCGTCCCTTCGAATGCCGATATCCGGCTGGAGGTCGGTGGCATTACCGAACAGATTACGGTGGAGGCGGAGGCCCCGCTGCTGAAGACCGAGTCCGCCTCCGTCGGCAACGTCGTTCGCCGCGAGACAATCGCCAATATGCCGCTGGTCGGCCGCCGCGCCGCGCAGTTGGCGCGCTTGTCCGGCTTCGTGGTTCAAAACGGAACGGGCTCCAATTTCACCATTGCGGGTGGACGCGGCGATAACACGAACTTCTCCATTGACGGTGGGAACGCGCAGAACATCCTCCTCGGCGTCGCCACTCTGAACTTCGATCCGCCCATCGATTCGCTGCAGGAATTTAACGTCGAGATCTCGAACTACAAGGCGGAAATGGGCCGCACCGGAGGCGGCTTCGTCCAAATGACAACGCGCTCAGGCACTAACAACTGGCACGGCTCGGCGTACGAGTTTTTCCGCAACGACGCACTGGATGCCCGTAACTTTTTCGCCGCCCGCAAGCCCGTGCTTCGGTACCACCAGTTCGGCGGCAGCATCTCCGGACCAATCGTCAAAAACCGGACGTTCTTTTTTTTACAACCTGGAGAAAATCCGCACACGAAGCCAGGCCACTCGAATTCTCGGCGTGCCCAACCCGAGTGAGATCGCCGGCCGTTTCCCCGGCCCAATTACCGATCCGCTCGCCAATTTCGCGCCCTTCCCGAACAACACCATCCCGGCCGCCCGCATGGACCCCGTCGGCGTCGCCATCGCCCAATACTATCCGGAGCCCAACGTTCCCGGTCAGGCCTCCCGCACCGCCAACTTTCGCGTGAACAACCCCACTGGCGGCAACCCGACCGTCATGGTAGCCAGGGGCGATCATACGATTTCCGCCAATGATCGTTTCTATGTCCGCTACCTCCACAACGTCAACAACACCTATCAGCGGCCAGTCTTCCGGGACAACACCGATCAGTACGGCGAGGTCGTCGAGAACAGCTATTACAGTCTCTCTCCAACCTGGATCCACTCGTTCAACCCCACCACCGTCATGGAACTCCGCTACGCGTACGATCGCCGGAAATTCCATCCCATCACTGCCAACAAGGGACTCGGCCTGGCACAGAAGATCGGGATCCGCGGCACAAACCCGGACTATTTTCCGCGCGTCACTCTCACAGGCCTGGAACCCTTCCAGCGCGCCGAGCAGGAGCGCATCCAGTCGCCGATTCGCGGCGATCACTACACGGGCTCGTTAACCAGGATCGCCGGCAAGCACACCCTCAAGTTCGGCGGCGAGTATCGCTTCTCCCGCAACACCGATGTGCCTCTCGGCTCGGCCGGCGGCGTCTTCAACTTTACGCCCGTTGGCACCAACGACGCGCTGGCTTCGCTCCTGCTCGGCCACGTCGCCTCGGCCTCGCGCGACGAGTCGAAGGCCGTCATCTCCAACGGCGCCACCCTCGGCATGTACGCGCAGACCGATTGGAAGGTCAACAACTCGTTGACGCTCAACCTCGGATTGCGTTGGGATATCGACACTCCTCGCTACGAAAGCAGCAACCAGCAAAACTCCTTCGACCGTGCCGCCATCAACCCGGTCTGCAACTGCCCCGGCGTGATCACATTCTCCGGCCGCGAGGGACTCTCCAAATACGCTTCTGGTTTCGACTACAACAACTTCGGCCCGCGCATCGGCTTCGCCTGGCGCGCCAGGGACAAGTGGGTCATTCGCGGCGGCGGCGCTCTCGTGTTCGTCGGGCAATACGATCAGGCCACGCCCCTGGCCGTCCGCGCCGGCTTCTCCACGGCCGTCTCGGTCACCTCTGTCGACGGCGGACGCACGGCGGCCATCCAGCTTCGCAACGGCCTGCCGCCCACAGTGGCAAATACACTTTCGGCCGGTTTCGGCGCGGTTCCCATCGGCCAGAACCCAATCTTCGCGGTCGAGTTCTTCGATCCAGGCAAACGCCAAATCCCCTACACGCAAACATTCAACTTGAACGTGCAACGCATCCTCCCCGGCAACACACTGTTGGAAATCGGCTATCTCGGTACCCTAGGCCACAAGCTCACGGTGACCGGCACACAGTCCATCAATCAGGTCGAACCGTCCCGCATGCGCGCGGGCAACGTGCAGGCATTGCGCCCGTTCCCGCAGTTCTCCGACGTGCGTGAACACAGCCCCACCATCGGCAACTCGAACTATCACGGGTCGAACATCAAACTTGAAAAGCGTTTCAGCCGGGGTTTGCAGTTCGGCATGAACTACACATGGTCGAAACTCATTGACGACGTGAACTCCCGCAACGAACTGGGCGCCGCCGCCGCGCTGGCCAACTTCTACGATCGCCGCGCCGATCGCGGCCTCTCCGGCAACCACGTCGGCCACCGGTTCATCGGGCAACACGGTTTACGAGCTGCCCTTTGGCAAGGGCCGCGCCGTGAAGATCTCAAACAGCATTCTCGACGCCATCGCCGGCGGCTGGTCCACCGGACTCATCATGGAGTTCCGCTCCGGCGTGCCCTTTGGTATCGTCGAGAATAACGCCGCCGCCATCTACACCACGGCGGCCGCCGTACGTTCCAACGCCACCGGCCCGTATACACAGAACGCCAACTGGCGCGCCAATGTCCTCAGCCAGCCCTACTTCAACACCTCAACCTTCGTCGCCCCGCCTCTGTTGACGTTCGGGACTCTCGGCCGCGCCGTGGCCACCGGCCCCGGCTCCGTCATCGGCGATCTGTCGGTGTTGAAGGATTTCCCCATGCCCTGGGAAAACCACAAACTCCAATTCCGCTGGGAGAGCCTGAACTTTCTGAACCACGCCAACTTCGGCAACCCGACCACGGGAAGAGGCAATCCAAACTTCGGCCGGATCCTAGGCCTCACGGCCGGCAACCAGGCGCGTATCAACCAGTTGGGTTTGCACTACCGGTTTTAACTACCAGTTCGTGTAAGACCCGTCCGGCCTCCGCAACATCGGAATCGCGGCGTATCGCTCCTTGTACTCACCTATGAGCTGTAGCTGCGCCGTGTCCACATCCACGCCGATGCCCGGCCGCTCGTTGGGCCACAGCTTCCCATTCCGCAAATCGTAGTGGTTGCGCAGATACGGCCAAGGCCTCGTGCCGCCCATCACCATCTCCATCAGCGCCGGCCCGGAGAACGCGGCACAGCAATGCACCATCGCCGCTTCGCTGATCGGCCCGGTGAAGTGCGGTACCAACCCCACATAGTGCGTCTCGCACATTGCCGCGATCTTCTGAAACTCCGTAATACCGCCGACGTTAGGAATGGTCGCACGCGCATAGTCGGTCAAATGTTCTTCTATCAGCACGTTCCAATCCCACTTCGGCCCAAACTGCTCGCCCACCGCGATCGGCACGCGCACCTGCGGCCGCAGTGTCCGGTACACCTGCGGATTCTCGCTGCGCACTAAATCCTCCACGAAGTACGGTTTCAGCGGCTCCAGCTTGTTGGCCAGCGCCACCGCGTCCGGAAAATCCAGATTTGTGTGGAAGTCGATCGCCCACCCACCGTCGCGCCCCACACCCTCCCGCACCTGCTCGCACAACTCCATCGTCTTCTTAACGCCTTCGAACCGGTCGAACACGCCTTGCTCGGAGCCGATCGTCGAGATACGATACGCGCGGTACCCCGCGTCCACACAAGCCTTGGCCACCTCTTTCTGCGTACCCTTATGCGGATAGCCGGTCGAGTAGCACTCGACGTAGTCGCGCGCCTGCCCGCCCAGTAGTTGGAACACCGGCACGCCCAGCGCCTTGCCTTTCAGGTCCCACAACGCAACGTCGAGCGCACCCAGCGCGTGGACCTTCTCGCGTCCCGCCGGATAGAAGTAGCCGCGGTACATCATTTGCCAGTGGCGGTCCGTGCGGAACGGATCCTCGCCGATCAGCATGCTCGCGCACTGCTCCATGGTGTCGCCCGCGCCACCTTCGCCCACGCCGGAAATCCCCGCGTCGGTATCGATGATCACAACGTTCGTGCTTTGGTTGAACAGCGGCTGCTTCGTGTTCGGGCGCCCCGCCGCATCGGTAGGCGTCTTGTAGTAGCGAATCCGCGTGATCTTCGTCTTCGGCAGCCCGGCGGCCCACGCCGCGCCCGCGCCCATCCCAAGAAACGCTCGTCGATTCATGGCGATATCCCCATTTTCTTGGCCACTCGGGCCAGTATCTCCAGTGCGCGGTCCAGTTGCTCGCGCGAATGCGTCGCCGTCACAATCGTTCGAATGCGGGCCTGGCCCTCCGGCACGGTCGGGAACCCAATACCCGTCGCAAACAGCCCCTCTTCAAACAGTGCGCGGGAGAATGCGTGCGCCGCGCCCGCCTCTCCAACCAGAATCGGAGTGATCGGCGTCTCGCTCCGGCCCGTCTGAAATCCAAGCCGCGCCAGTTCGCCCTTGAAGTATCGTGTGATCGCCCACAACATTTCGATCCGCTCCGGCTCGGCCTCCAGAATATCAAACGCCGCCAAACACGCCGCCGTCACAGCGGGCGGATGCGACGTCGAGAACAGGAACGGACGCGCGCGGTGGTATAGATAGTCGATCAAATCGCGCGATCCGCACACATAGCCGCCCAGCACGCCCACGGCCTTGGACAGCGTGCCCACCTGAATATCCACACGCCCGTGCAGTCCGAAGTGATCCACTGTCCCGCGCCCGTTACGCCCCAACACGCCGGAGGAGTGCGCGTCGTCCACCATCAGAATGGCGCCGTACTTCTCGGCCGCCTCGCACAACGCCGGCAGCGGTCCAATGTCGCCATCCATCGAAAATACGCCGTCGGTGATCAACAGTTTCCGCCCAGGTTCGCCGGCCAATGCCGCCAGCTTCTCCCCGGCCGACGCCGGATTGGCATGTTCGAAAACGTGAATCTTCGCGCGGCTCAACCGCGCGCCGTCAATAATCGACGCGTGATTCAGTTGATCGGAAACAATATGGTCGTCCTTGCCCAGGATCGACGAAACCGTCCCGGCGTTGGCAGTAAATCCACTCTGGAACACCACGCACGCCTCCACATGCTTGAACGCCGCAATGCGCCGCTCGAGTTCCATGTGGATGTCCAGCGTACCGCTGATTGTCCGCACGGCGCCTGTACCCGCGCCGTACTTGCGCACCGCCGCGATCGCCGCCTCCTTCAACTTCGGGTGATTCGCCAGGCCCAGGTAATTGTTCGAGGCCAGGTTGATCACCTCGCGCCCGTCCACCCGGCTGACAGGCTCGCACGCGCTCTCCAGTTCCCGCAGTCGAAAATACGAGCCCGATGCGCGCAACTGCGTAAGCTGTTCGCTGAGAAATGCTAGTGGATTCGCCATCCTTCCAGGTTAAAGCGCGCGAATCCGAATGTCTTTGTACTCCACCCACTTCCCGGTCTGGTGCGCCTGCAACAGCACGTGGCCCGCATCCAGCCGGTCCAGCGCGTCATAGTCGACCATCGTCTCGCCGTTGATGCGAATCAGGCAGCGTTTTCCGTGCACGATCACCTGCATCGGGTACCACTGTTCGGGCGTCATCGGCCGGTAGCGCGCGCGCCGCAACCCGTACAACGAACCGGTGGGATACACCGCGCCTTCCACATCGTGCAGTTGAATCTCGTAGTGCGCCTTCGCGCCGGACCCGTCCGCGCGGAACATCACGCCGCCGTTGGAGTGCTTCGACGCGCGATAGTACAGCTCCAGCACGAAGTCCTTATACAGTTCCTTCGTCTCTAAATGGCCCAATCCATCGGCGCGCAGCACCGGCCCCAACGTCATCCAGCGCGCCTTCCCCTCTTCCACCTGCCAATGTGCGTTCAAATCCGCGGGGCCGCTGTAGAGAGTCTTCCACTGCAACTTCGACGGCAACTCCTTTACGCGCAAATTGCGGAACCGGATCGGATACCCCAGCGACTGAATGCCGATATAGCCCTGCCGCAGCCGGTGCGCCGTCTCCGGCTGCGAATTCACATCGAAGTCCTGCACGAGTTCGCCGTTCGTCCACACCCGAAGCCTCGGCCAGTCGAACACCACGCGCAGATCGTTCCACTCGCCTTTGCTCTTCACGTTGACCCGCAACGGCGCGACGAGCGGAAAGATCGAACCCATGCCTTCGGGCTTTGGCGCTTCGTTCTTGTGGAACAGTTTGATCGCGAACCCTGTATTCTGAGGGTCGCCGTGACGGGGCGCGTGCAGATAGATTGCCGAATCGATCCATCCCCGCACGAAGAATTCGCATTGAAACTCGAAGTTCTCGTAGACGCGTTCGGACCGCAGCCATGTCGGGGAGTTGCCGCTGTCGCTCACTACAATCGCTCCGTCGTCTACATAAAACGCCGACGCCGGGCCGTCGTTCACGTGCCAGCCGGCGAGTGTCCGGCCGTCGAACAGCGGCATCTCGCCTTGCGCCAGCAGCCCGGCGGACGACAACAGCCACTCGCGCCGCCGCATTAGTGCTCCCGGCACACCGGATACGACGCCAGCATCGCCGCGCCCTTGTATCCGAGCGTATCCGCCATCCCAGGCTTCGAAGTCCAGAACCCGTCCGACGTCAGAGACTTCGCCGCACGGAAGAACTTCTCCGGAGTCGATTTCACCTGCTTGCGATCCACCGCTTCGCAAACCGGGCGCAACAGCGCCAACTGCGCGCCGGCCGCCATCGAGCCGAACCCGGCCTTCCGCAGCCACGCTAAACCATCGGCGAAAATCTTCTGCTGCGCTTTGTTGCGCCCAACCACAAAGTCGATAAATGCCGGCACTTGCGCCGCGCCGGCGCCGGGAATAATGTGTTCGGCCACTGCAGCCACGAGCGCGAAATCGTCCTTCGAAAAATGTGAGGGCTCCGGCAGTTTGGCCACGCCGCCGTGCGTGTGTTCGTGCTGCGCGTAGAGTTCGTCGGCCGCGAACGGAAACGCGCACGTTGCGCCGATCGAACCGATAATCTTCAACGTACTTCGCCGCTCGCTCATACTTCGCCTTTCTTCAATCGATCCGCGATCCGCTCCGCCGTACGCGCCGCCAGCGCCATAATCGTGTGCGTCGGATTCTTCTCCGACGCCGATGGAAACACGCTGCCGTCCACCACGTAGAGGTTCTTTACGTCGTGCGTCCGGCACGTGGAGTCCACTACCGAGGTCTTCGGATCCGCCCCCATCCGCGCGCCACCCAATTCATGATTGGTCCGCGGTTCGTCGTAAACCCGGTGAATCTCCGCCCCGGCCGACTCCAGAATCGCCTGCGACCACTTCTGCATGTCCGCGAAAATCTTCTTGTCGTTCTCGCTCCACGAAACATGCCGCCTCGCCGAGGGAAGTCCAAACTCGTCGGCGCGCGCGTAGTCGAGATCGACGAACGACCTCGCATTCGGAATCATCTCACCGTACGGACTGAAAATGACAAACGCCGGATAGCGGTCCTTCACAGCTTTCACATAATCCGCGCCCATGCCCGGAATATCACGCGCCCAGCCGACGCCCCGCCGGTTCTGATATCCGAACTGCGCACCGAAACTCCGCCCATAGTCGCGCTTGCGTTCGTGCATGAAACTGGGCAGATACGCATGGTCCAAAAACCCTTCGTCGTCCTTTAGCGGGGAGCCCTTCAGCCCATCCAGAAACGCCTCCACGCCTCCCGTGAAGTGCGGAATGAAGTGCTTCCCCAAATGGCCCGACGAATTCGCCAGTCCGTTCGGATACTGCCTCGACCTCGACATCTGCAGCAACGCCACCGACTGCACACACGCGCACGAAATCACTACAATGCGGCCGCGCACTTCGCCCTCCGCGCGCGTCTCACGATGCAGATACTTCACGCCCGTCGCGCGATTTTCGCCGTTGACCGTCACCTCGCGCACCACAGCGTTCGGAATCAGTTCCAGCTTTCCTGTCTTCAACGCCGGCGCCATGTGCACGTCGTAGGAGTTGTACTTTGCCACCACGTCGCAACCCGCCATGCAGTTGCCGCAGAAGTGGCACGCCGGACGGCCGAATTGGTTTCGCGATAGCGTCGACTTCCGCACGTGGATGATCTTTAGCCCTAGCTTTTTCGCGCCTTTGGCGATCAGTTGGTCCGAGCACTTAAACGGCACCGGCGGCAGAAAAACTCCGTCCGGCAAGTCCTTCAAGCCGTCGTAGTTGCCGCAAACGCCCACTTCACGCTCGATTCTTTCGTAGTAGGGCGCGATGTCCGCGTAGTCCAGCGGCCAATCCTCGCCCGACCCGTCGAAGCTCTTGCCCTTGAAATCACGCTGGCTGAAACGCCACGCCACCGCGTTCCACGTCAGCGTCTTCCCGCCCAGTCCACGCGCGCGCTCGGAGGCCATGCCGTCCTTGCCCGGCTTCATCCGCGGAATCTGGCGGTTCGCGAACTCCCACGGCATCGCGTGCGTATTGAAATCGCTGCGCGTGTTGATCCTCGGTCCGCCTTCCACCACGGCCACGTTCACGCCCGCCCGCGCCAAGTGCGCCGCCAGCGTGCCGCCCGCCGCGCCCGATCCGACAATTACCACGTCGAATGTTTTTACCGGTTCAGCCATGCCTTTATCGTCCTCGACACCAGTTCCGCCGCGTCCTGCTGCACGAAATGCCCCGCGCCGGGAACGGTCACCAGCGTCAAGTCTCCGTCCAGCCACTTCCACGTATCGTTCAACGCGCCGTCCAGCAGCGCCGTATCCGCCAAGCCGTGAATCATCAGCACCGGCGCCTGCACGCGCTGCGGTGCTTCGCGCTTTTCATACGGCTCACGCGGATAGTTCCGGCGATAGTACGACATCATGGCGTTGAAGTCGGAGCGCTGAAACGCCTCCACGTACTTCGCTTTAGCCGCCGCGTCCTTCACCCAGAACGCCAGCCCTTCGGCCGTCAGTTCCTTGTGCGAGTCCGGCTTCTGAAACCGCCGCGCGTACGCCGAGTTTGCCTGCTGCTTCGCGTTCCCGGCCAGTTCGCGGCTCAACCCGTTCGGATGGGGCAGATTCAGAATGATCAACTTCTCCACCATTCGGGGCATGTGAAACGCGAACTGCCACGCGATCGCCCCGCCCCAATCGTGCCCCGCGACAATCGCCTTCTCTTTGCCAAAATGCCGGATCACCGCCGCCACGTCGCCCACCAGCAGCCGCATGTCGTAGTTTTCCTCGCCGCCCGGCTTGTCCGATAGGTTATACCCGCGCAGGTCCATCGCCACTACCTGATACTGCGGCGCCAGCGCTTCCATCTGGTGCCTCCACGTGTACCAGAAATCGGGGAACCCGTGAATCATCACCACCAGCGGCCCTTTGCCCGCCGTTACGTAATGAATCTTCACTCCGTTCGAGTTCGCGTATCCGTCCTGGAACTCGGCGGCGCTCATCGCCACGGAAACGAACAGCGCCAACCTCATCGGTCTCCTTGCGCGATCCACGCCGCGTCGAATCGCGCGTGTTTGATCGACTTCGACGGCTTTCCGTCGCGCGTTTCGTGACTCGAATAGGTGATGTGAATGGCGCCGTCGGCCGCTTGGATCAACGACGGATAGCTGTAAGAGTGCGTCGTGCCCTTCTCTAAGTGGCGCTCCCACTTCCACGTCTCGCCCTCATCGTCCGACATGCGCACGGTCAACGACGCGCGCCCTTTCTCCGTGTCGTTGTAGGCCATCACCCACCGCCCGTCCTTCAGCACGATCGCCTCCAGGCTCGACCCCGGATTCGGAATTTGCGTATCCGCCGCGCCTGTCCAGCTTTCACCGTTGTCCTTCGAATAGCTCACCTGCGCCCGCTTCGGCGCCGGCCCGTTGTCGCGCAGGTACGCAACCAGCGTGCCGTCTTTCTTGCGAACGACGGATGGTTGAATGCCCCCGAATCCGACAATCGGCTCGCTCGCGTGCCACGATTTCCCGCCATCGTCGGAGATCGCCATCAACCCGTACGAGAACCCATCCGAATAGAGCGGCACCAGAATCCGTCCGCCCGGCAACTCGATCGGATGCGTCCGCGTAAACCAGCCCAGGCGCGAAAACTGCTTGTCGCCCGCTAGAGCGATCAGCCGCGACGCCCATTGATTCAGCGGCCCGGGCTTTTGCAACTCGCGCGCGAACACCTCTTGCGACTTCTCCTGAATTCTCTTCGGAATCAGCAGAATGTTGTCCTGCCACGCCCACTTCGGCGGTCCGTCGCTCATGTAGTCGGACGACACCTTGTACTTCATCAAAGCCGACTCCCACGTGTTCGCCAGAATCGCCGGCCATAGCAGCCAGAGCCGCTTCTTCGAATCCATCCACACCACGCAATTCGTGTCCGGAAACCCCGGAGTATCCGCCAATTCGAATCTCTCGGACCATCTTCCGGTCGACTTCTTCCAGCGCGCGCCCTCGATCTTCACATCGTCCGATTGCCGCTCGCCGGAACCATGAAACCACGATACGAACAGGTCCCCATTCGGCAGTTCCACGATCGACGAGGAGTGGTTGTGCCAATGCTCCGGCGTGAATAGCAGTTCGCTCTGAAACGCGGGCTGCGCCGCGGCCGACAGACCGCACAACAAGAGTAACTTTACGGTTTCCAAATCGTCGCTCCAATGAATCGCTCGCTGTCTTTTGAGGTGTTGAAGTAGTAGACCGTCACCAGATTCCCGTCGCTGCGCGGCAGCGTCCGTGTATAACCCAGGTCCCAGGTGCCGCCGTCGTCCCGCAGCATAATGTCCTTCGACCACGTCTTCCCTTCATCGGCGGATACTCTCGCCCGGATACTGAACGGAGCGTTTCGGAACCCGTATGTCAGCACCAGATTGCCTGAAGGCAGCTTCAATATCGCCGGCGGATTGCCGCCGCCCGTATCGTCCACCGGCTGGCCCACCATTTTCCAAGACGCGCCGTTGTCGTCGCTCCGCCACGCGGCGATGAACTTGCGGTGCCGGATCGTCGTCAATATCGACTTCGACCCCAACCGCACGCTCGACGGCATAATCGCGAAGTCGTTGCCCTCTGGCTCCGGGCACACCCACGAAACCATTTTCCAGGTCTTCGCGCCGTCGGTCGTGCGCACGCACAGCACGCGGCCTTCTTTCTTGTTCGATTTTCCGGCCGTCAGGAACATCGTCATTTCCTTCGCGCCGTCGACCAGATAATCGGTGCGCGCCGCCACGCCCGGCGTGCCGAAATCCGGCAGCTTGTATGGCCCCTGCCAGTTCCGGCCCTTGTCCTTGGTCACGTAGAACCGGGACGGGCCCACATGGATCGACGTCATCCGCGCCGTCAGCGCAAAGCCCTTGCCTTTGAAGTCGAAACCGCCCGGCGAATCCATCTCCGGCCGGCCGTCGCTCTCCACCGGCACGCCCGCCACCTTCACGCCCGGCGGCGGCTTCAACCCCTCTGGCTTCTCGGTCTTCCACGTTTCGCCGCCGTCCAGCGACCGCGCCAGCAAATGCTCCGCCGGCTTTGAGTAGTCGATCGAATGCTCGCGCGACGCGGCCTCGTTGAAGCGAAAGTGCCCGGCCTCGAAGCCAACCAGAAACTCATCGCCCCACGCCCACATTCCGTGGTTCGCCGGCCAGCCGCCGAATCGCCCTTTTACATTGAAAACGTCGCGGTGCCTGGGCGCCGCGCCCAGCAGCGTCAGCGCCGGGACTCGCAGCAGACTACGTCGGAGAATTCGCATCGAGTAGCCAGTATACCGGCTATTTAATGGGTGATGGCCTCGTTCAACGATCCTTGCCGGTACCCTTCCAGATCCAACGTAACGTAGTGAAAGCCAAGGGGCTTGAAGAGTGCCACGAAACGCCCGGCCATCGATAGCTCCAGCGCCCGGGCCAACTCCTCTTGCGCCACCTCAATGCGGACCAGGTCGCCATGATACCGGACCCGGAACTGCCGGAAACCCAGCGCCTTCACGGCCTCTTCGCCGTCCTCCACCACACGAATCCTTTCCTTCGTCACCTCGGTGCCGTACGGAATTCGCGAGCTCAAACACGCCGCCGCCGGCCGGTCCCATGTCGGCAGCCCTGCCATCCGGCTTAGCTCCCGAATTTCGGCTTTGGTCAACCCGGCGTCCACCAACGGCGCCTTCACGTTGTGAGCCTTGGCAGCGCCCTGCCCCGGGCGCCAATCGCCCAGATCATCGACATTTACGCCATAGACGACGTTTAGAATGCCGCGCTCCGCGCACACCGCGTCCAGGCGCGTAAACAGCTCGTCCTTGCAGTGAAAACAGCGATTCTTGTCGTTCTTCACATACTGCGGATTATCGAACTCAAACGTTTCGATGTACTCGTGCCGGATGCTGAACTGGCGAGCGAACTCCTCGGCATCGCGCTTGTGAGAGGCCGGGATCGACGCCGAATCCGCCGTGATCGCCACCGCCCGGTCGCCCAGCGTTTCCCGCGCCGCCCACGCCAAATACGCTGAATCCGTGCCGCCCGAATACGCCACCACCGCCGTTCCCATCTCGCGAAGCATCCCGAACAACTTCTCCTGCTTCCCAAGAGCGGATTGGGTATCGACTGGCCCAAACTGGACAAGCGTTGCCATGCCTATGATTATAGGCTGATGACCAAAGACGAAATCGTTCTCGCCCAACAGGAGTGCCTCTTCCCCTGCGTGTTCCACTACTTCGGCGAGCCCCTTGTGCTCACGCGCGCCAAAGATCAATACGTTTGGGACGCCGACGGGAACCAGTACCTCGATTTCTTCGGCGGCATCCTTACCGTCTCCGTCGGCCATTGCAACGGCAAGGTGAACGCCGCCGTTCACAAGCAGCTCGACACGCTCCAGCATGTCTCTACCGTTTTCGCCACCGAACCCCAGGCCGCGCTTGCCCGCCGGGTCGCGGAAATCGCTCCCGGTCCGGGATGGAAATCCTTCTTCACCAACTCCGGGTCGGAGGCCAACGAAACCGCCATCCTCGCCGCCCGCTGCTACACCGGTTCGGACGACATCATTGCCCTGCGTCACTCGTATCACGGCCGTTCCGCCGTCGCAATGGCCGCCACCGGCAACGGAACCTGGCGGCATGGCCCCAGCTTGCAGGCCGGTTTCGTATTCGCACACAACGCCTACTGCTATCGCTGTCCGTTCGGCTTGTCGTATCCGTCGTGCAACGTCCGTTGTGCGACCGATCTCAAGGAACTGATCCAGACCACGACAGACGGCAAGGTCGCGGCCCTCATCGCCGAACCCATCCAAGGGGTCGGCGGTTTCATCACGCCGCCGAAAGAGTACTTTCCGATCGTCGCCGGGATCGTCCGCGACCACGGCGGCATCGTCATTTCCGACGAAGTGCAGACCGCCTGGGGCCGGACCGGAAACAAGTGGTGGGGCATGGAGCAATATGAGGTCACACCCGACGTGATCACCAGCGCCAAAGGGCTGGCCAACGGCCTGCCCATCGGCCTGACGGCGGCGCGCCCGGAGGTCGCCGGCGCAATCAAGGGACTCAGCCTCTCCACTTTCGGCGGCGGTCCCATCTCGACAACCGCCGCCAAAGCGGTCATCGACCTGGTAACGGAGGAGAACCTCCTGGCAAACGCGGCATCGACCGGCGGCCACCTTCGCGCCGGACTGGAAGAGTTGAAAGGGAAATACACGCAAATCGGCGACGTCCGCGGCATGGGCCTCATGCAGGCCATCGAGTTGGTGGAAGACCGCGCGTCCAAAGAACCGGCCAAAGCCGCAACCCAACGCGTGATGGAAGCCGCCCGCGACCAGGGCCTGCTTGTCGGCCGTGGCGGCCTCCACGGCAACTGCATCCGGATTTCCCCGCCCCTGAACATCCACCGCACCGACGTCGACGAGTTCCTCCGCCGCCTCGACGCGGCGCTCGCCCGGGAAATTCACTGACCTCCGATTCACGGCAGTAAAGTTAAGACCGCTTTATTCTCGCGGAAAGTGCAGACCGTCGCCCAAAATTCCCGATAAGATGGTGCCGCTCACGATGAAAATCGCCCGCTTCGCCCTTCTGCTCAACGCCGCCGTCTTCGCTCAGGACCGCGGAACGATAAGAGGCTCCGTCACCGACCCCGCCGGCGCCGCCATTCCCGCCGCAAACGTCACCGCTCAAAACGTCGATACGGGCCTTCGCCAGTCGACCGTAAGCGGCGCGGACGGCGCTTTCAATCTTCCCTATCTCCCCGCCGGCAACTACAGCGTCACCACCGAACGCACAGGCTTTCGCAAATCGGAAATCACCGGTGTCCGCGTGAATGTCGCCACCGTCACCGGCGTCGACGTCGCCCTTACTATCGGCACCGTCGATCAGACCGTCGAGGTCTCCGCCGCCCCGCCCATCCTTGAACTCCAAGCCACCAACCTCGGGAAGGTGATGCCGAAAACCGCCATCAAAGATCTCCCGCTCTTCATTGGCGGAGGCATTCGCAGCAACCTCGCATTCGTCATCCTCACGCCCGGCGTAATCGGCCCGCCAAACAATCCGCGTATCGGCGGCGGCCTCCTGGATGGGCAAAGCGAACAGCTCGACGGCGCCGAAGCGCAGAGTGAGCGCCGAAACGACCCGGCAATGAACGGCGTCTCCGTCGAAGGCATGGAAGAGTTCAAAGTGCAAAGCTCCGGCTACTCCGCCGAGTTCGGCCGCACCTCGAACGGCGTCATCAACTGGGTTACCAAGTCCGGCACGAACACCGTGCACGGCAGCGGCTTCGTGTTCAATCGCAATGAGGTCTTCAACGCGCGCGGATTCACGTTCGCACCCACGCGCCGCCCCATCGTGCGGCAGTGGAACCCGGGCGGCAGCCTCGGCGGGCCGATCTTCATCCCTAAACTCTTCGACGGCCGCAACAAAGCCTTCTTCTTCTTCGCCTATGAACGCGCTTCCACCCGCAACGGCCAATCCACCGCTCTCGTCACAGCGCCGGTCGACGAATTTAAGATCGGCGACATGCGCCGCAACGTCGACGCCGCCAACCGCACCATCCCGCTTTACGATCCCTTCGACGCCAACGGCCGTATCATCGCCAACGCCGCGGACCGCCCTCGCTTGCAGTGCCGCGGAGTCCTGGACGTCATCTGCCCCGAACGCATCGATCCCACCGCGCGCCGCCTTGTCTCGCTCCTTCCCAGACCCGACGATCCAACCCGCATCGTCAACAACTACCGTTCCCGCAGTTTCTCCACCTCCCGTTCGCACCTGCCGTCGATCAAAGGCGACTACGTCTTCAACGACAAGCACCGCGCGTCATATCTGTTCAGTCATTTCTTCAGCCCTGCCCGCCCCAGCCCCCACCCGCTCGAAGGCCTCCCCGGCACCGGATTCCCTTCGGAGGCCCTGACCGAATACCATCGCTACAACGACGACTACGTCATCACCCCGAATCTGTTGAATCACATCACCATCGGATTCAACCACCGGCACGTCATCGAGGCCCCTGGCTACGTTTCGAGTTTTCCCGCCGGCCTCGCCCGCGAAACCTACATTCAGGGAACCGTCACGCCGCTCGCGCCCGGAACATCCAGCGTCTACAGCGCCGGCGGCGTGCAATGGGGCAACAGCGTTTTCACCGATTCGCGCCAGCGCACCACGAACATTAAGGAGCAGCTCGCCTGGACCCGTGGCCGGCACAACGTCAAGGCCGGCTTCGAATACCTCCGCGGCATCTATCGACGGCTCGACTTTAACAACGCCTACGGTTCGGTCGGTTTCAACGCCGCAGGCACTGGAAATCCCACCGTCGGCAACAGCGGTTCCGATTGGGCTTCTTTCCTCCTCGGCGTCGCTAGCGGCGGCGGCTTCCGCTACCCCGGCGACACCGCGTTTCAATGGCCCTACTATGCCTGGTACATCCAGGACGATTTCAAGATCAGCAAGCGCCTCACAGTCTCGGCCGGCCTGCGATATGAACTCCCGATCCCCAAGCGAGAACGCAATCTGAAAAACTCGAACTTCTGCCCAACCTGCCCCAATGCCGCCGCCGGCGGAATTCCGGGAGCCATGGTGTTCGCCGGCCGCGACGGCGCTCCGGAGACCTTTGGCGAGACGCGCAGGAACGCCTTCGGCCCCCGCCTGGGCGTGGCCTATCAACTGAACGGCAAGACCATGATTCGCACCGGCAGCGCGATCTACTATCAGCCGAGCCGCGAGGACGGCAACGCCGACAACGGCATTCAAGGGTTCGGCGGCACATTCGGCGCCGTCGGGAACAATCTCTCCAGCGGCGTATCGTAATCTGGTGCGCGACGGATTCACGTCTTTTGCGCCGGCAATCAATGCGTTGAAACCGCCCATCCGGGACGCCGCCACCCTTAGCGCGAATCTGCTGCAACAGACGCCGTTCTTCTACTTCTCGAAAGCTGGCCGGGCGCCGTATTTCAGCGATTGGAACTTCACCATCGAGCGGCAGATCACCTCCACGTCCCTGCTGCGCACCAGCTATCACGGAGTGGTCGGCAACAAGCTGCTGTCGCGCCAGCAATCGCAGAACCAGCTCGATCCCAAATACTGGGCCATCTACGGAAACCTGTTGAGTTCGCCGGTCAGCGCCGTCCTCAACAACCCCGCCGTTGTCGCTGCCGGCTTCAGCCTGCCGTACGCAACGTTCCCGCGAAATCTCCAACTGCAACAGGCGTTACGTCCGTTCCCGCAGTACTCGGACATCAACAGCAACGCCGGCGGCCAGAACGACGGGCACTCCACGTTCCACGCGCTCGAAGCCAGCTATGAGCACCGTTTCTCCAAAGGCCTGTTCATGATGGCCTCCTACACATTCGCAAAACTGATCTCCGGCTCCAACGGCGAGGACGCGAATCGGGCCTCCGACGGTGCCGTGCAGAATCAATACAACCGCCGTCTCGACAAAGCCGTCGCGAGTCAAGACACGCCGCACAACCTGCGCGTCAGCTACGTCTACGATATCCCGTTCTTCAAGAACAACCGATACCTGGGCGGCTGGAAGGTCTCGGCGATTCACACCTATGTCAGCGGCACGCCGCTTGTCGTCAACTGCAGTCAGAACCTTTTCGGCGCCGGCAGCAACGCGCGTTGCAGCTTCGCGCCCGGCGTTTCCACCGGTGCGATCCCACTCATCAACCCCGAGTGGAACTCCGGCAAGGACACCGCCTTCCGCGTACCGTATTTGAACAAGGCTGCTTTCGTGCTGCCGCCGAACATGACCTACGGCGACACGCCCCGCCGCATGTCGTACTTGCGTACGCCATGGACGATCAATGAGGACATCGCGCTAATTAAGGATTTCAAGTTGACGGAGAAGGTCAATTTCGAAATCCGCGGTGCGGCATCCAACGCATTCAACCGCTCGCTGCTCGCCGCACCGGTCACGGCGCAAAACAACAGCGCCTTCGGCTTCATCAACACCCCGCAAGGCAACGGCCCCCGCAACATCCAACTCGGCGCCCGCGTTTCGTTCTAAGCATAACGAGACGCGGCGCCCAGCCAACCGCGACCGGTCATCTCAATAAGAACGTGTCGCAGAACCATTAACATCCGCCCCGGGAAACACTAAAACGGTCCACCACTGTGCACGCGGCGAACGCTTATCCATGTCAAGAATGAACAAGCGAAGGAGGTCGCCGCGCCGCAGGCCAGTTGCACGCTCCAAGTCCGGTCTAGGGCTAAAGAGCGCCCCCTCGATCACGCCAGCCAACTTCGCTGGCCCGGCCGCGCTTGTTGCAGCAATTTAACGAAACTCGCCACAGTTCTGGATAAGATCGTCAGAACCCCAAATGGTAAGCACTTGCGTCAGCCTCATCACTGCTGCAAAGGTATCGGCTTCGGAAGGTTGCGTCGCTAACCTCGCTTCACACGTCCTCCTAATCCGGTCCAGAAGACGGCATGGTTGTAGGGGCCGAAGGGGCCTGGATTGGCAAATATCATCTCCTTTACGCCATTCTTGAAAACGGATGCCGCACTGCCAAAAGCTCCTCGATACTGTCCTGAGAGCCATTTGAAGGGCGTCGAACGCGAGCGTTGAGACCGTTAGGAGGCCAGCAACACGGCTCAGTCACGCGGCGAACGAACACGGAAGCCGAATTCACGGAAGCCGGGCCCCGGCATCCAACATGTCCAGCATTCGGGCCACCTCAGCTCGCAGAGCTGGGGGGTCAACGCGATCAAGAAACTCCGCCCGTAAACGAACTGCCGGCTCAAATTGACCCACGCCCTCGAGAACGGCCAAGCAGTGGTAGAGGTCCTCCGCGTAAAGACCGGCGTATGCCTCCTTGAGCGCTTCGAAATGAAGCTCACCCGGCGAGGGAAGCGATTCGATGTTGTCTTCCAGAGTGAGCAGCGAACGTTCGAGAAGCCTCTCCGGCGCCCGCAAGAACTCGTGAGCGAGTCCGTACTCTTTTTCGCGTACCAGCGCGGCCAACACTTCCGGAAAACACCGATCCGCAGTGTCTCGATTGCGGCCGGCCGTCTCTTCAAAAAGCTGCACAGTCGCAGGCAGTTCGTGAAGCACGCGGTTGATTGAACAAACTTCCGCAAACAAACTAGGGGCGCGGTACTCGGCGGCGCGGAAAGCCTCGACCGCTGCATCGCGGACGGTCCTCAATGCCGAGAGCGCAGGAGGATACGCCTCGGCCAATGCGGCCCAACTGGACAGTGCGAACGACGTCCGCACCCCCGCCAGTGACGGGTCTAGAGCAAGGGCATTGGCATGGAACCACTGGTGAGCGTCGAGTGCCGATCGAAGGTCGCCGGCGTCCCTCAAACGGCGGGCGAGGCGGAGCGCTTCGGTCGGATCTGAGAATTCGTATTGCATTCGTTAATCTCCCGTGCCTCAGCCGCTTCAGTCAAAACTCTCTGGCTCTATTCTCGCGCCTTAGCGCCTTGACTCCACCGGAATGGGATTCGGCGATAATAATAAGGTTAACACCAATAAAATTCTTTCATTTTTAGGTATATTCGAATTCTGCCCGGAATGACGGAGGGTCCACAAATATCGAGTCAGTGGGGGCAGAAAAAACGAACCTGAGAATCTCGTTCACAAAAAAACAAAAATTATATTTATAATTAAATCAACAATTTAAAAAATTAGGCGATCAATTCAACTCGACCGAATGCGAACGTCGAAGTATGAAAACGGTTTTCGTTTGGACCACCTTGGCCTTTGCCAACGACCAGGCGGACGCGCTCTGCGCCAGCGCCAGACAGGCGGCGATCAGAGGGGAATGGAAGGTGGCCGAAAACGCGTATTTTTCGGCGCTGCTGGCTTGCGCCCAGTGTTCGCCCGAGGCAAAGCTCATTCTCCGCTCAGAATTGGCCAACGTCCTGGTTCACGGCGGCTCGCCGGAGGCCGCGGCCGCTCAATGGCGACGCGCCATGCTGGAAATCGAAGGTCTCGATCCCCGTCTAAAAGCGGTCGCGGAGTCCGGTCTCGCCGTCGCACTGTATACCGGAGGTCACAAAGCGGAGGCCAACCGCTACTGGGGCCGGGCCTGCGTTCGGCTGGAGGGGCTGAATCCGGAACACGCCGCCTGCCGCTTCAACGCGGCCGTCGCGCGCATGGAGTCCGAAAACGTCTGGAGCGAACTCGAAGAGTTGCTTCCAAGCATGTTGACCGTCGATTCTCCCGCCACACGGACCACGGCCCGGCTTCAAACAGCCCGTGCCGCCGCCGTGGCCGGCGCCCACGGTCGCGCCAAAACACTGGCCGAGCAGGCCGGAGCGGAACTCGCCTCGGACCATCCCTTGATGGACACCGTCTATGGTGTGAAAGCGGAAATCGCCGAAGCGAGAGGAGCGTCGAAGGAAGCGAAGGTCTGGAGGAAGAAAGTGCGGGCGGGGATAAACACGGGCAGGGTCAGCGCGGACCAATGGCGCCGGAAGCCGCAGTGAAGGGGCTTCCGGCGGTCAGGATGGGGGTTACTGGCCCAGGATGTCGTAGGTAGTCGTACCGGCGACGCGCACTTTTTCGTACTTCGACATCCATTCCTTGTGGAAAGGATTCGCCGTGTACTCCTTCAGCGTCTCCGGGCCCGACATCAACATGCAAACGCCGTGTTGGCGCGTCACGCGGTTCGCCTTCGCTTCCACGTCCTTGCCGCCGGCGGCCAGCTTCTTGCGAGCCTCGCCGTCAACGGTAAACTGGGCCAGCGGCGCGCGAAGCTTGCCATGCCAAACCTTGGAAATGCCTTTGAACTTGCCCGGCCAGGCATCCGTCGCCTCAGCGAAAGCTTTCCAATCGGCGTCGGTCGCCGATTCGATGACCGTGAACGCAAAACAGTGCATCATGCCCTTTTCGCCGGCAACGGCAAGACCTGATGTGAGCAGCAGTGTAGCCGCGGCGGAAAGAAAGAAACGCATTCTGGTGATTCTCCTTTGAAGGTTGAAAGATCCCTACGATTCTAGCAAGCCGCGATCAGGCCTTTTTGCTTTTCTTGGCCGCGCGGCGTTGTGAGCCTGGTTCCCCGGCGTTGACTTTGGGGAGCCAGCGGATGTGGTCGGCCTTTACCGATGCGAATTTCGGATCGGAGGCCAAGTTCTTCCACTCTAGTGGATCGTTTTTCCGGTCGTAGAGTTCCTCGCCTCCGTCGCTGTAACGGATGTATCGCCAATCCTCGCTTCGAATCGAATGGTTGTTCCGTCCGTACGTCGTCAGAACGGGCCGGTCCCACTTCGCCTTCGGATTGCTCAACAGCGGCCGCAGGCTCCGGCCTTCGCACTCCGCCTTTGCCGGCAGCCCGCAAACGTCCGCCAGCGTTGGAAACACATCGATCAGACCCACCGGCCGGTCACACCGGCCCGGCTGGGTCAAACCCGGAACCTTCATCATCAAAACGTTGTGAGTCGCTTCTTCCCAGAGCGAGAACTTGCGCCAATGCAGTTTCTCGCCCAGGTGCCAGCCGTGGTCGCTCCACAGGCAGATCACTGTATTGGCGGCAAGCGGGCTCTTTTCGAAACCGTCCAGCAACCGTCCTAGCTCCGTATCGTTGTACCGGATCGCGGCAAGGTACGCCTGCACGGCCTGCTTCCACTGGTTGTTATCCGTAACCGACTTGTGGTCGCCGTTCGGTTTCGCCATCTGCTTACCGATCGGCGGCACATCGTCCAAGTCGTCGCCGTTGATCTTCGGCACGACAATTCGATCCAGGGGGTACAGATCGAAATACTTTTTCGGCACATACCAGGGCAGGTGTGGTTTGTAAAGGCCGACGGCCAGGAACAGCGGCTTGCCATGAGCTTTGCCCATCTGGCCCAGGGCCCAATCCACCACTTTGTGGTCGCCCATCTCGCCGTCGCCATTCGACAGCGGGCCCCAATCGAAGTTGCCGGTTCCGGCGATGCCGTTCGCCGGGAGCTTTGCCGGTTCGGGATCTTTCGGCTTCTGCTGGGTCTTTGACGGGAAGTACTCTTCCCAACTGTCCGGATCGGGGAACGCATCGTGATACGTCTTGCCGGTTCCGATGGCCTTGTAGCCATGGTCCATGAAATGCTGTGGCAGGGTGCGGGTCTTGGCCAAGGCCGGAGCCTCCCGCCAAGGTTGGCTGTTCTGATAGATACCGGAGGTGGCCGGCTGAATGCCGGTCATCAGTGCGGCGCGTGACGGGTTGCACAGCGGAGCGGCGCAGTGGGCGCTCGTAAAGAGCACGCACTGTTTCGCCAGCCGGTCGAAGTTCGGCGTAATCGACTGCGGATTCCCGCCTAGACACCCGATCCAGTCGTTCAAATCGTCAACACAGATCATTAAGACGTTCGGCTTCTCGGCGGCCGCGAACAGACCGCCGCTCATTGCAAGGAAACCGCGGCGCGACAGATTTTTCATGGTTTTTCTAGCCTACCAATTTAGTTGAAGCCCAAACTCCAGCGCGCGCGCCGTTACAGGAGAACGTCGCGTCGATCAGCCCGGCACCGAGGTCCGGCGTTCTCCGATTTCCCGGCGTGCTCAATACGCTGAAAAAGTCGATGTTCGACCGGAAATATGCGCGTTCCTAGCCGCCGGATAGCGGAAGGAGCTGGCCTTTGCAGGGTTTCCAAGCGGCCACCTCGATCCCACACGGACCCACCAATCCGGCGGGGTGCATGTAGAGTCCGGACTCGTTGGTCAGCGTGCGGCCGGACCATTCGGGGACTCTATCGCTTTGTTTATCGAAGCAAGAAGGGGGATTGCAGCCGGCAGTGACGGGAGCGGGTGATGCCGTCGACAGTGACTTGCCGGCCCGCCACATTCACGCGGTAGGCAGAGTCCGCACCGTGTTCCAACAGCAGCGAGCGCAGCGGCCAATCGGTCCCGGCGACCATTTGGACGCCACAGGCGCCGCCCATCAGGACGGTCCAGGCCGGCTCCGCATGTCCGGCCCGAATCGCCGAAAGGGCTCCATCGAGAATCCGCGCCGCAGTATCGAGGAACCCATCCATGAGGTCCTTTTCGGCGACGGATTCGGTTTCTTGAGCGTATAATCGGCACATGCGAATCGCAGTGCTCGCGGGTCTTGTTACATTGGTTGCCTCAGCGCAACTGAAGCGGACGCCGGGAGCGTATGAGAACGACCGGATCTCGGTCGAATCGGTGTTACTGCTGGACCGCACCCAGGTCAAGGCGCTGCTCGGCAGCGACTTCGACGGGTCGGTGGCCGTTATCGAAGTGACCGTCGTACCGCGCGGCGGCGAGGCGCTGGACGTCGAGCGGGAAGACTGGACGCTGTTCTCCAACAAGGATGCCCAGAAAGCGCCCGCGTTCCATCCAAGCCAACTGGCCGGCCAGGGCGCCCTGCTGTTGACCCAGAAAGGCGCGGCCAGCGCGGTAATGGGACGGAACAACCCAAACGGCCCGATCATCGGCGGCATCCCGGGCACCGGCGGCCGGCCACGGCAGATCAACGACGGGGGCGGCGGCATCGGCAACACGGCCAGTGTGGTGACCGAGAACAAAGTCGAAGAGGCCTCGGACTCCAAAGAGAATCCAGTATTGAAGACATTGAAGTCGAAGGAGCTGGTCTACGGCAAGACGCTGAAACCGGTGAAGGGCCTGCTCTACTTCTCACTCGACGGGAAACACAAGCCAAAGGACATCGAACTCTGGTACCGGGGCCCAGCCGGAAAATTCGTTGTATCCTACAAGCCGCAATGAAAATATACGATCTCGATACGCCCGCGCTATTGATCGATCTGGATGTGATGGAGCGGAACTTGGGCCGGATGGGCAGCTATGCCCGCGAACATCGTCTGCGGCTGCGTCCCCATACCAAAACGCACAAGACGCCTGCTTTGGGGGAGATGCAGCTCCGCTCAGGGGCGGTAGGGCTTACGGTGGCGAAGGTGTCGGAAGCCGAGGTAATGCTTGAATCGGAGACTCCAGATCTACTGGTGGCGTATCCGGTCTTCGGCAATGCGAAGATGGCCCGGCTGGTCAATGTCGCCAAGCGGACGAATCTAACCGTATCGGTCGATAGCGTGGACGTGGCCCGGCCCATCTCAGAGGCTGCGATGGCTGCGGGCATCCGGATCAGCGTGTTGGCCGAGGTCGATGCCGGGCTGCTCCGGGTCGGTGTGCAGCCGGAGCTCTTCGTACCGCTGCTGCAGGAACTGGACCAACTGCCCGGTATCGAACTGCGGGGCATGGCATTCTATCCGGGGCACATCAAGGACCAAGACGCGGAAGCCCTTTCGGCTCTGTCTAGGCTCATCGGCGGGTTGATCGCGGAGGCGCGGACGGCGGGCTTTGCGTTGCCGGTTGTATCCGGAGGGTCAACGCCCACGATGTGGTCTTCGCACTTGGTGCAGGGGATGAACGAGATCCGCCCCGGCACTTACATTTTCAACGATCGCAACACGGTCATCTCCGGCGCCTGCACCATGGCCGATTGCGCCGTAACGATTCTAACCACCGTTGTTTCGACCAGCGTTCCGGGCCGCTACGTGATCGATGGCGGATCGAAGACCTTTTCATCGGACCGGGCGGCGGCCGAAGGCTTTGGAGTCATGCTCGATGCTCCCGGCGCGCTGTTTGAAAAGATGAACGAGGAGCACGGCTACGTGAAGCACGAAGGACACTCCCGCAAGGTGGGAGAGATGGTCCGGGTGCTGCCCAATCACGTCTGCGCGGCCGTGAACCTTCACCCGAAGATCTTCGGGATCCGGGGCGAGCAAGTCATTTCGGCCTGGGACGTGGCGGGCCGCGGCAAACTCCAATAGCGGTTACTGGAGATAGAACGCGAACAAGGTGTCGCCGGCGGCAACCAGAACATGTTGCTTGCCGTCCACCAGGTAGGTCTGCGGTGCATTGGAGACCGCGCCGACGCGGGAGTGCCACAGGATCTTTCCTGTCGCCGCGTTGAAGGCCAGGAAGTTGCCGCTTGGGTCACCGCCAAACAGCAGACCGCTTGCGGTTGTCAGCAGTCCGTTAGTTCCGCCGAAGCCGCCGGAGACCGGATACTTGTGACGCCACTTGATGCGGCCGGTTTTGTAGTCGATCGCGGTAAGGTAGTTTCCAACCTGCGCCAGTTGCTGCTCATCCTTGCCGCCCAGGCCCATCGCGCCGCGCGGGTCCGTCTCGGTCAGATAGTACATCGCGTAGGTGTCACTCTGCGGCACATAGAACAGGCCGGTATCGGGGGAGTACGCCGCGGGCGGCCAGTTCGTGGCGCCGTAGTTGTTCGGCGAGACCAGTGTGCCGCCGACGGTGGAGTCCTTTTCGGGATCCCGAATCGTCTGGCCTTTGGCGTTAATCTCTTTCACCCAATTGACGGTATCGGAGAACTTACTGGTCAGCAGATGAGCGCCGTTGGTACGATCCACCACGTAGAAGTAACCGTTCCGGTCGGCATGCAATGCCATCTTTCGCATCTTGCCTTTAAATAAGCCATCTACGAGAATCGGCGTTTCGGAGGAGTCCCAGTCGTGCGTATCGTGCGGGTTTAGTTGGTAATACCAGGCCATTCTGCCAGTGTCGACGTTGATTGCCACAAGCGAGCACGTATACAGGTTGTCTCCGTCACGGGACTTCGGATTGGTGTAGGACGGTGTGGGATTGCCGGTGCCGAAGATGTAGAGCTTTGTTTCCGGGTCGTAGGCGCCGGGGATCCAAACGTTCCCACCGCCGACGCGGGCCGCTTCCAGCGTGCCCCAGGATTCCAGGCCAGGGTCGCCTTTCTTCATCGGCACCATGTGCGTGGTCCACTGCACGTCGCCGGTCTCCGGATCGTGGGCCTGCAGGTAGCCCGGCGCATCCAGGTCGTTGCCGGTTCCGATGAGGATGTGGTTGCCGACGACAATGGGCGCCATGGTGGAGAAGTACTGGCGTTCGAACGACGCGATGGGCTTATGCCAGCGTTCCTTGCCGGTGGCCGCGTCCAGGCAGACCAGATAGTTGTCAGGCGTTTCCATGTAGAGCCACTTACCCCACATGCCCAGTCCCCGGTTGCCGATGTGTGTTCCACCTCGAGTGCGCCAGAAGTAGTGCCAGATAATGTGCCCGTCGCGGGCGTCGACTGCCCAGGCGTTGTCGGGAGTCGAAAAGTAGAGAACGCCGTCGACCATCAACGGAGAGGCGCGGACAGTAGATCCGCCGCCGCCAAAATCGGCCGTGCCTTCACCGCCGACGATAGTCGGGTAGCTGGGCCCGCCAAAGCCGCGGAAGCCGCCAGGGGCCTGTCCGCCGGCGCCGCCTGTGATGCGGGTGGTCCAGGCAAGGGTGAGGTTCTTGACGTTGGCCGGAGTAACCTGCGTCAGCTTGCTGTATCGTTTCGCGGAATAGTCGCCGGAATAAGTGGGCCACTCGTTGGAGAGAGGCTTCAGTAGCGAAGCCGGGTCCAGCGTTTGCGCGGCGGCGGCGAGGGAGAGAAGTGCGAGTGCGGTCTTCATTTCACAGTCACCAAGTAAGCGGTCAGATTGTGGATGTCTTTGTCGGTGTACTTCGACAGCAAGTCCTTGTGCGGTTTCAAGGGGTCTTTCACTTCGACCTTCGGCACAGCGCCATCGCGGGTGAACGTGCGCTGCACGCCTTCGGCGTCTGTCAGCGTAACGAAGAAATCGTCGATGCGGTTCAGGCGCCCCTCGTGCTTGGCACCGCCCGCGAGCGTGACGGTAACGGTGGTGGGTGAGACGCGGACGACGGGCGCTCCGCCGCCAAAACCGCGGCCTCCGCCAGTGCCGGGCATCAGCCAGGTCTGCTGCAACAGTTTGGGATCTGAGATTCGCGA
>Ga0194119_10002132_pt1 | contig 34371 bp, 24 predicted proteins | sample TA2MahC100mmetaG_FD_148620 | JGI IMG/M metagenome (GOLD analysis project Ga0194119, IMG submission 148620) | Freshwater microbial communities from Lake Tanganyika, Tanzania - TA2015018 Mahale Deep Cast 100m | ecosystem: Environmental > Aquatic > Freshwater > Lake | place: Tanzania: Lake...
CGCCCGGTGCGGGCATCACAGTATCTGGGTCGACCCCTTTCCGCCGCTGCCCCGTCATCTCCGGTCGGCCCGAAGATCAAAAAAATACGTTTTTACATGATCGCTAACAAAACGCGCAGCAACCACCCACGCGCGGGCTGTTTTGTGAGCTGAGCGGCCGCGTGGACGTACCAGCGGAGCTGCGTCTCGTAGTGCCGGCGGCGCGAGTGGAAGTCCGCGTCGGTCTTGTAGTCGACGATCTGCCATGACGCGCCGTCGAAGTAAGCGAGGTCCACAATGCCTTCGAGGAGGCGGCCGTCCGCCGCGCGGAAGCGAACCGGCCACTCGCGGTGGACGCGTGGCGCGGCGGCGGCCGCTTGCAGCAGAGGATGCGCGAGCGTGGCGGCCACGGCTTCCGCCGCGGCGGCGCGCTCTTCCTCCGGCGCGCCCATGATGCGGCTCTGCAGTTCCACCTGCGTCTCGACGGTTTCACGCGTGGCGCGGAAATCGATGTCGCGCATCACCACATGGAGGAGCACTCCGAAATGCGAGCCGAAGGCGCGCGGCGTTGCCGTGTCGCGGCGGGCATCCGCCACGTCCACTGGCAGCACGGCGGGAGGCGGCTCAGTGGCTTCGCTCGGCGAGAAGATTGTGAAAGCCGGTGTGGCTCCGCGTGCGGCGATGGCCTCACGCTGCTCGCGCCACGCTTCGTACGCCGTGATGCTGGCAGACTCTTCGTCGCCCGCCAACACCTCCTCCTGCCGGAAACCGTAGTTGGCTTCGACGCCCAACTTCAATGCCCCGGGGTCCCACCACACCAAGCGGTGCGCGCCGGCCGAGGGAGTGACCAAGCCGGGCCTCACCGACATCTCTCCGCCCCGGTTCATCTCCGGCGGCCGGCTGAGCACGGAGCTGTCTCCGAAACGCGGGCAGCCATCGGCTTGCGGCTCGGAGCGGCGGAAGGCGCCCTTCTCCGGATACACGGCACGCCACAGCGGCGATAGCCAACTGTCCTGCACTTCTTCGTCGCCCACCGTGGGCACCACCAGAAGGTCACGCGCACGGGTGGCCGCGACGTACGCCACGCGCACGCCCTCGGCTTGCTCACGCGCCAGTTCGCGGTCACGATGTGCAAGCAGCGGCCACGGCGTGCATTGCAGCAGGCGCATGGCGCACAGGTGGCGCTCGGAATCCACGTAGCGATCCGGCTCGCGAGGCGACAGGTTCGCGGTCATGTCGGCGAGGATCACCACGGGAAACTCCAGGCCCTTGGCGGCATGCACGGTCATCATGCGGACGCCTTCGGAGCCTTCTTCGAGGGCGGGCGCTTCGGACGACTCGGCCTTTTCCACCTGCGCTTCCAGCATCTCCACAAAGCCACGGAACGAGATGCCGCCTTCGCTTTCATAACCGCGCGCCACGTCGGCCACGCGATACACGTTGGCCAGCACCTGTTGGCCACCGGGGCGCAGAGCAAAGCCCGCGTGCGCGCGGGTGAATTCGAGGAGCTGATGCACGGTGGCCGCCACGGGCCGCCAGTTGCGCTGGCGGTGCAGTTCGCGCAGCAACTCCAAGGCCTGGCGAATCGGCGTGAACTTTGCGTCGAGTTGATCGAGGTCCGGCAGGTACGGCGACAGCCGCTTGTACAAGAGCCGGAACTCGAGCAGCAATGCATCGGGGATCGCGAACAACGAGCCTTTGAGCGCCGCGAAGACCGAGAGTTCATCGCCCGGCCACTCCACGGCGGCCAAGGCCGCGCGCAGCGTTTCCACCTCCTCGCGCGCGTGGAACGAACGCGAGCCCACGAGCAGGTGGGGGATGCCGCGGGCTTCGAGGCTGCGTGTATAGTCGCGCGTGAGGTCACGCCCGAAGCTGGTGAAGCGGCGGAACAGCAAGCAGATGTGGCGCGCGGAGATGGGCGTGAACGCACCCGTGTCGGGGTCTTCCACCTGCCAGCCGCTTTCGTTGATGAGCCACTCGGCGTAGGCGGCGATCGTGTCCGGCAGGCAGTTGTTGATCTCGATCTTCGAGAGCCGGAACATGCCATAAGGACGCGGCGCGGGTAGCGCGACGACGGAGGGCTGCCCGGTGAGCGGGGTGCGAACTTCTTCGAGAGGTGAGTACTCGGCTTGGCCCGCTTCCATGTCGCCCGTCATCTCCGGCGCGAAGGCGGCGTTCACCATTTGCTGAATCGGGTGCACGGAACGGAAGCTGCGAGTGAGGCGGACCACGCCCACGCCGCGCCCGGCGAGCCGGTCTCGCAGGCCGCGATACAGCACGACGTCCGCGCGGCGGAATTTGTAGATGGACTGCTTGGGGTCGCCCACGAGGAACAGCTTGCCCGGCACGGGCGTGACGTCGAGCCAGTCATCCGCGGCCGCGGCGTCTGAGCAGAGCAGCAGGAGGAGTTCCGCTTGCACCGGGTCTGTGTCCTGGAACTCGTCAACGAAGATATGCGAGAAGCGGCGCTGGAGGAACTCGCGCACTTCGCGGTTGTCGCGCACGAGGTCGCGCGCCTTCAGCAGCAGGTCATGAAAATCGAGGAGCCCCGCCTGGCGCTTGAGTTCTTCGTAACGCTCAACGAGGCCTGACATTTCTTCCCGCAACGCGTGCGCAAGATCGGCTTCAGACTGCACGCGGAACTGGTCCAGCGCGTACGTCAACTCCTCAGCGCCTTTCGCCTTGATGCGGGTGAGATCGCGCAGGAGCTTGAGGAGCAGCGCTTCAAGCGTATCGTAGTCACGTGCGCCAACCGCTTCAGACCGCTCGATCCACGCGGCGAGATCCGTGACCACCTGGAACTTCTGGTTCACGCGCGGCGCCATCTGCCGCACACGCTCGGCCAGTAGGTCCACTTCCGTGGCGCGGTCCCACTCCACGCGATCCCACGGCGTGGGATAGTCGCGCCATTCAATCAACGCGCGGCCCGCGGACTTCAGCCGGTCCAGCGGGGCTTCCTCGCCGGGCTGCAGCGCGAGGCGGATCAGCGCGCGGCGCAGCCCGGGCGCCGTTTCGTTGAGCTGCTCCTGGATCCAGGCGCGAAACGCCCGCTCCTGGATCTGGCGGCTTGCGAGTTCGGTGAGTTCGCGGAAGGCCGGATCCACGCGCGCCTCCACCGGGCGCTCACGCAGGATCTGTCCGCAGAAGGCGTGGATGGTGCCGATGGACGCTTCTTCGAGATGCGCCAGCGCGCCTTCGAGCGCCGCGCGCCGCTGATCGCTGTCTTCCTCGGCGCGTGCACGGTCAAGCTCCTGCCGCAGGCGAAGCTTCAACTCGCCGGCGGCTTTGTTGGTGAAGGTGACGGCGGCAATCTTGTCGATGTCAGCGCCTTCGGCCAGCACAGCCACGATCCGGCGTACCAGTTCCGTCGTCTTGCCCGTGCCCGCGGAGGCCTCCACGATGAGGCTTTCTTGTAGCGATGTGCGGATGCGCTCACGCGCCGCCGCGTCTTCGTTGTCGCGCGGTACGAGCCGAAGCCCTGCGCCGCTACTCATGGCAACCCTCGCAGGCGATTCAATGCGTCCAACCGCTCCGCCGGTTTGCGCCGCAAGCGCTCTTCTTCGCGCGGGCCGCACACACGCTCGTAGTCACACATCGTGCACGCTTCGCGCGCGGGGGCGGCCGGCAAGAACCCTTGCGCGAGCGCTTCGTCGATTCCCTCCAGCACCTGCTCCAGATGCTGCCGGGCGATCGGCTTCACCGGCACGCTGTATTCCTTGTAGCCGCCACGCTGCGTGCAATAAAACAGACGCCCCATGGAAACGGGCTGTCCCAGCATCTGCCCGGCGGCCAGCGAATACAGCAGCGGCTGCAAAACCGCGCCGCCGCCCACCGCCATTGGAGCTTTGTCGAGGGGGCGGCCTGTCTTGTGATCCGTGATGCGAATCAGGCCTGACTCGCGGTGGCGCTCCACCAGATCGATCGATCCGCGGAGCCGCACGCCTGCCATCGGCGCCACATCTTCGGCGCGCGAAGCATCGTCACGCGAGCCGCCGCGTTCTTTCAACCCGAAGCCCAGCTCAAAGTGAACCGGCGTCCATTCGTCGTCAATGGTGGCCACGTGCCGCGCCCATGTGCGCAGATCGGTGCGCAGGTCTTCGATCTCGCTCACCCACACGCGGTCAATCGCGGGCGCCAGCTTCTCGCGCCACTGCTCGGCTACCTGATTCAACGCGCGGTCTGCATGCTCCAGCGCGGGGGCGAGCCGCGAACGGTCCAGCGGCAAAAGACCTTCGTGCTTCATCGCCTGGAAGAACGTGAACTGCGCTTCGTGGAACAACGCGCCGCGCGTCAACGGGTCCAGTTGCTCCAACGCGGCAATGCCGTCGCGTTCGCGAAGCCCGTGCACGGCCTGCAGAAAGAAACGATACGGGCACGAAGCATACTGCTGCAGCGAGGTGGCCGAATAGACGCGGGCGCTCAAACGGTGGGCCTCCAGCAAACCCGCCGTGGGCGCGTCTTTGCTCGCCACCAATCCATCCGCCCATGACCAGGCGTTCTTCCAACGCAACCACCGCGTGCGCAGCGAACGCGCCAAGTGGGTGTTGACCGCCAGCAGATACCGCCCCACGCCGCGACGGCGTTCCGGCGGCAAGTCTTCAAACTGCCGCAACGACGCAATATCGTATTCGGTATCGTCAATGGCCTCGCGTGGATCCGCCGGCGCGGGCCATCCCAAACGCGACGGCGCGGCCTTGGCGGCGCGCTCCTGAAACTTGCGCAACTCCGGCAATGCGCCTTCGGCAGCACGCACCACTTCCAGCGCATAAAACGACGGCACGCGCGGGCGCGATTGCGCGGTATCCATGCGCGGATAGGACACCACCAGTTGCTGCTCGGCGGCACCTGCCGCGACGGCTAACAGGAGCCGCTCGCGCGCCACTAGTTGATCGCGCCCGGGCAGCGGATGCGGCAAGGCGCGGCGGTAATGATCCAGTAACAGCGGATCCTCGTACGCTTTGCGCGGAAAGACTCCCTCGGTAAGGCCCGGGAGAAACACGACGTCGAACCGGTGCGCGCGGGCCTCCTCAATCGTGCCGCAGAACACCGCGCCATATCGCCGCGACGGTGGGTCGGCGCGCAAGAAGCGCAGGCGATCCTGCAACACGCCGTACACTTCATCCAGCGTCGCGGGGCCCACTTCGCCCATCGGCCGCAGTTCATTTAGTACGGCCAGCACGGCTTCCGGCGCGCGCAGCGTCGTCTCGGCGAGTTCGATTAGTGCCGTCAGCCACTCGGTCCACTTTGCGCGGCGAGGCAAGGCGTCCAACAGCCCGATCACCGGCAGCGCGAAGCCTCTCAACGCGCTGAGTTGCTCCAGCCGGCGTGATGTGCCCTCGCTCTCGGCGCTGCTCAGTTGTAGCTTCAACTCTTCCTCGTAACCGTCAATGCGGCGCTCCCAACGCGCGCGCCCGCCCACCACGGCGGCATCCACCAGCAACTGCTCCCAGCCGCGCGGCGCGGTGATCACCGGGCCCGGTCCAGCAGCCTCGCCCTGCGGCGACTCACCCGTGTCGGCGTCCGGTTGGAAGCCTGCCAGCAGTTCGTCCTGCGGCGGCGTGAAACCACGTTCCACACGCACCGGGCCGCCGCCGGCATCGAGATCCGGCACCTGCGCCAGCGATAGATACTCAGCAAAGCGCGACGCTGAACAATCTTCCGCCGCGCATTGCAGCAGCGCCAGAAACGCACGGCCTGCCGGATCCGGACGCGCGGACCCACGCGGAAAAAACGCCGGAATGCCAGCCCGGCGCAACGCGTCCTCGAGCAACGGCTGATACTTCTCCGGGTTGCGCATCAGTGCGGCCATCGCGTCGAACGGCAGTCCTGCTGCCGCGAGCTTCTGGATGCGGCGCGAGATCTCCACACACTCCAGGCCCTCGCCCGGCGCCGAGAACACTGCCAACGAGTCATCCACCGGTGCGGCTTCGAGGTGTGTTTCAAACACCTGCCGCCGCAGGCGCGCCAGAGTTTTCTCTTCCCGCGCATCGCCGTCCACTGCGCCGATTTCAGCCGCTACGCCGAGCGCCGCTTCCAGATGCTTGCGCGATTCTTCGTCCGCCTCGAGCGTCACGGCCAGTACCGCGGGCGAGCGCTGTACGAACGCCGCCACCAACTCGCGTTGCCTGGCAGACCGCACAGCCACGTCGAGCATCAGCACCGGCAATCCCAGGACGCGGTGCGTGCCATCGCCGGCGGCCTTCAGCGCGAGGCCGTAGAGCGTGGCTTGATCAGAGAGAGACTGCTGCTGCAGTTGCGCCGCGAAGTCCAGGTGCAGCCGCGCAAGATCCGCCCCGGGCGCGCCGGTGGCGGCGAGTTCGGCGGCCCCCACGTTCTCCATGCGCAGCTCGGTGAGCGTGCGTGCCGCCGCGCGCACAAAGCCCGGCGTATCGGCGACGGGGTGGAAATAGGGTAAGCGCCGGCTCGCGCGCAACTCATGCACCACGCGCGCCACCAGCGCTTCGAGCCCCAGCATGCTGACCGGAGCCAGCCCCCAGCGCGCGAGTTCGGGAGAAGCAAGCTGCGCGGCGAGGTGCGACAGCGTGAGCGTATGGACGCCGAGGAGCCCTTCGCCGCACACTTTGCGAAGAAGATCGTCCGCCGCGCTGCGCGATGGAGCCAGCACCAGCATTTCCGATGCGCCGCCGCGATGCGCCTCCAGAAACGCGGCCGCTTCGGCATGCATGGCCGCGGCGGCCGGAAAGCGAACGAGCCGCGTCACGCCTTCTTGCGGGGTTTCCGCGCGGGCGCGGCATCGTTGGTGCCGGTTAGCAGCAATTGTTGTTCGGGCTCGGCCTGATCGGAGTCTGCCCCCGCGGCGGCGGGCTTCTTGAAGGCCGCCAGACTGGTCTTCAGGGCTTCCATGATGTCGATCACCGGCGCGAGTTCCTGCGCGGCGGGTGGCGCCACCACATCCTGATCCTTCACCTCGGACTCAATCATGTTCTTCAGCGACTCGCGGTAGGTGTCCTTATACTTCTCCGGCTCGAAGTGTCCGCCCAGCGCCATCACCAGACTCTTGGCCATCAGCAGTTCTTTGTCCTGGACCATTCCGGTGTTGACGCGGAACTCGTCAATGGCGCGCACTTCGTCCTGGTAGTACATGGTGTGCAGCAGGATGCCGTGGCGGCCCGGGCGCAGCACTACCGTGTGCTCGCGGTTGTGCATGGTAATCTTGGCCAGCGCAAATTGTCCGGAGTCGTTCATCGCCGCATACAACAGCGTGTAGGCCTTTTCGCCCGCTTCGTCCGGCTGCAGGTAGTAGCTGCTTTCGAGGTACACCGGGTCGAGTTCAGACGCGGGCACGAACTCGAGGATTTCCATCACTTTTGCCGTTTTCGGCTGGATCTTCTTGATGTCCTCTTTCTCGATGATGACGTAGCGGTCTTTCTCATACTCGAAGCCCTTGACGAGTTCGCTACGCGGCACCGGTTTGTCCGTACTGGCGGAGAAAAGCACCTGCTTGACGCGCGAGTGGTCCGCCTTGTGGAGTTGATTGAAGCTTACGGTTTCCGGCCGCGCGGCGACGGTCATCTTCACGGGAATGGAGACCATGCCGAACGTGATATGACCTTTCCAATTAGTCGCTGCCATTCTCGTTTCATAGCACTAACTGCGCTGCGCCCGCAACTACGAGATCCGCCCGCGGCCTTCAAGCCCGTGGTTTGACCGCCGGCCCGCGAATAGGTTGCACTTCTCCCGGCGGGCGCACCTTCGGTTTTTCCGAACACCGCTATAACCAGGCGTTCACTTCGGCGGAATGAAAGCGCCACTGTCCCATCGCCTTGAACCCAGGCAATCCTTCGACGCCGTGCGAATCCTCGTGCAGCCGCGCCCAGCGAGTCACTGTGCCGGCCGACATACGCAGCCAGCGCGCCACGTCCGCCGCGGTGAGCGCGCCTTCGCGCTGCGCAATCAGCGTTACGACTTTACCGTTCCGCCGCCAGAACCACGCTGCCGCCGCCGCTGCCTTGGCCATGTCTGTTCCTATCTCGTGATCCGCAGATTTGCGAAATGCGCTTCGGTTCCGGGTCCGATCCAAAGAGCCACCGCGCCTTTGGCGCCCGGGCCCAGCTTGAGATCATTGACGACCAGCGTGGGTTGGGCGTTGCCATGCACGTACAAGCGCGCCTGTTCGCCTTGCACGGCGATGCGCACCTTGGTCCACGCCCCTGGCTCGAGATCCACATACGACTCATACTTCTCCGGCGTTTCCTTGCGCGACCGCGCCCAGGGATACTCGGGAAAAGAGATGTACTGCACCGAGTGATTGCGCCTTCCCTGGTCTTCCGCCCGGCCGTTGGCGGGCCGCAGATAGATGCATTCGAACTTCGACACGTCGGGCGCCACGCGAAAGGCGACACCCACAAAGCCGCACGCCTGTCCGGATGCACCGGCGCCGGGACGCCCCGCCAGATCGATCTCAATGACGCCGTTGGTGAAGTCCTCGGTGCCGCCGATCAGCACCAGCTTGTCTTCGCTCTCCCGCGGACTCCGGCGTCACGCACAGCCCCGCACGGCCTTGATGAACCGCGGCGGCAATGGCTGTCTGGTGTGCCTTGAGTCCGTCCGGACCGTCCAGCGAGCGCGACAACGTCGTCTGCGCTGAGAGGGCGGCGGTACACAGCAATACGACTCCTGTCAGCTTCATCCTAATACTCCAGTTTCCCGCGATACACGAGGTCTTTCACTTTGAATTCCGCTTCAGCGAACGGCCTGGGATTGCCGGGCACATACAGCAAGACGTGGAGCGTGTGCACTCCTTCGAGCGGCAGCCGTGGAAACAGAATGCGCAGATACGGATCGCTCGGCGTGGGCGGAAAATGCCCCATCGGGAAAATCTTCTTGCGGCCGCCCACGCGGATATAGCACTCTTTCTCCATCTGCTTCAATTCGCGCGATTCGCTGAAGGCGGTCAGATTCGCCACGCGCGTGGCCACCACGATACGCTTGCCCGGATTCTGGGAAATGTAGGTGAAGTAGTCGTCCTCGTCCGCCCGCGCCTCGGCTTGGCCTTCCGCCGCCCCGCGCGTGCGCAACTGCAGTTCGGCGTCGCGCATGGGACTGGCTGAGGCCAGAAAAACCGGCGAGGCCGAGTTGAGCGCGGTGGCGCCCCAGGGCGAGAGGGTGAAGATGGACTCGATTTCCTCGCGGGTCCACTGTGCCGGTGGTTTGGACTCCCAGAACGGCGCCTGGGCCGCAGTGGCAGCCGTAACCGCACTCAGCACAGCGGCGGCGATGGCGCGGCGGCGAGTCACCCTACTGTCATACCAGCCATTCAATCCCGGCGCTGATGAGCATGCCGCCCAACTCGGCCGCGGCATCCCGTTCCACGGCGTTGAGTACCTGCTCGGCCAACTGGCGCGAGGCCGATACCGTCACGGCAGCCACCAGCGCCGACTGCCAGACGTCCTGATAGTCAATCTCGGCAATCGCGATGTTGTGGCGGTGGGCCAGCCTGTCTTTCAGGCTCTTCACCACGTGGCGCTTTCCCTTGAGCGAACGGGCGTGCTCAATATGGAGTTCCATGGTGAGCACGCCGAATGCGGGCATGACAATAGATTCTTAGGCGACCACCTGCGCGATCTTCTCGATCACGAAGGCTTCAAACAGATCGCCCGGTTTGACGTCGTTGTAGTTCTGCAGCGAAATGCCGCATTCCATGCCGGTCTTGACCTCGGAGACGTCTTCTTTGAAACGGCGGAGCCCTTCGATCTTGCCTGTGTGGACCACGATGTTGTCGCGCAGCACGCGCACGCTGGCGCCGCGGACGAACACGCCGTCCTGGACGTAGCAGCCGGCCACCATCCCCACCTTGGTGATGCGGAAGGTGTCGCGCACCTCGGCGCGGCCTTTGTACACTTCCTGGAGCACCGGTTCGAGCAATCCGGACATGGCCTTCTTGATCTCTTCGGTGAGGTCGTAAATGATCGTGTGCAGGCGGAGGTCCACCGATTCCTGCTCGACAACCTGCGCCGCGTTGCGCTCGGGGCGCACGTTGAAGCCGATGACGATGGCATCGGAGGCCGACGCCAGCAGCACGTCGGTCTCGGTGATGGCGCCGACACCCGTGTGAATGACCTTGATGCGCACCTTCTCGGTGGAAAGCTTCTGCAGAGACTCGCCGAGCACTTCGGCCGAGCCGCCCACGTCGGCTTTGATGATGAGGTTGAGCTCTTTGATCTCGCCGTCGCGGAGATGCGAGTGCAGCGTTTCGAGCGTCAGCCGCTTGCTCTTCGCCATGGCGATTTCGCGTGCCTTCTGCTCGCGGAAAAGTACGATCTGCTTGGCCTTGGCCGTATCAGTGATCACCTGCAGGGTGTCGCCCACTTCGGGAAGCGAATCGAAACCCAGCACTTCCACCGGCGTTGACGGGTCGGCCTCGCGCACGCTTTCGCCGTGGTCGCCCACCAGCGCGCGGACGCGGCTGAAGACCGTGCCGCAAATGAAATGATCGCCCACTTTGAGCGTACCGTTGCGTACGAGCACAGTCGCCACCGGACCGCGGCCGCGATCCAATTTTGCCTCCAGCACGGTACACAGGCCGGGCCGCGCGGGGTTCGCTTTGAGCGACTGCAGGTCAGCCACGATGAGGATGTACTCAAGCAGCAGATCGATGTTCTGCTTCGCCCTGGCCGAAACCGGCACCATCGGCGTGTCGCCGCCCCAGTCTTCGCCCAGCAGGCCGCGGTCGGCCAGTTGCTGTTTGATGCGCTCCAGTTGCGCATCGGGTTTGTCGATTTTATTGATCGCCACCACAATCGGCACCTTGGCGGCGCGCGCGTGGTCCATGGCCTCCAGCGTCTGCGGCATGACGCCGTCGTCGGCCGCCACCACCAGCACAACAATGTCGGTCACCTTGGCGCCGCGGGCGCGCATGCGGGTGAAGGCTTCGTGGCCCGGCGTGTCGATGAAGACGATCTTGCGGTTGTTGCGGACGATCTGATAAGCGCCGATATGCTGCGTGATGCCGCCGGCTTCGCCCGACGCGACGTCGGCCGAACGGATGGCGTCGAGCAACGACGTTTTGCCGTGATCGACGTGGCCCATGACGGTGACCACCGGGGGACGCGGCACGCTGTCGCCGGCTTCCTCGGTGAGCTCCACTTCCCACGTCGCTTCTTCTTCAAAGCTCATGTGGCTGGAGGTTGCGCCGAAGCTGGCCGCCAGATCCTCGGCCAGCTTGAGGTCGAGCGTCTGGTTGATGGTGGCGAAAACCTTGCGGTCCACCAGCCGCTTGATCACGAGGCTAGCCTTGATGCCCAGCTTCTCGCTGAGTTCTTTGACCGTGATGCCTTCGCCGATCGTGATTTCTTTATTCGCTGCCGAGACCTGTTCTTCACGGCGCGGGCCGGAGTGCATCCGCAGACGGCCCTCTTCGGCGTCGCGGTCCACCTCCCGTTTGTGCGCGCCGGGCTTACTGACCGGACGGCGGGTATCAGTTGGAACGACATCCGGCGCGGGCGGCAGCGGCGTGGTGGGATGCATCCCACGGCCGCGCGGTCCCCCAGCGCCGGGCCGGCCATAGCCGCCGGGCGGAGGAGCTCCGGGCATTCCCGGTCCAGGCACCACGGGCATACCGGGACGTACGGGACCACGATAAATCGGTTGGCCAGGGCGCGGGCCGCCAGGACCCGGCATGCCTGGGCCACCGGGGCCGCGCATTTGCGGAGCACTCGGACGCAACGGTAGAACCGGTTGGCCAGGGCCGCCGCGCGATTGCTGCTGCAGCCGCGCCACCATATCGGGACGGGGAGGCACCACGGGCCGCGCCGGCATTTGTCCAGACCCTGGCGCAGGCGGAGGCCCGGGTGACGCGGGCCGCGGAGGCTGTACGGGAGCGCCCGGCACAATCACGGCGACCGGCGGACGCGGAGCCAGCGGCGCACGAGGGCCGGACGGCAAGGTCGGACTAGGCGAAGCCGGAGGCGGCGGCCCACCGGTGGCCGGGCCAGCCGGCAGGGGCTGGCCCGGACCCGAGAGGATCTGGCCGGGGCGCACGGCGGGCGCGGCGGGCGGAGCCAGAGCCTCAGGAATGGCGGTTGAGCGCGGCGGCGCCGGAGGCCGCGGGCTACCCGGCGTCACGATGGCAGCCGGAGGTTGCGGATTGGCCGGCAGCGGCGCAGAGGGGCTGGGGGAACTGGTACGAGACGGAGCGGAGGGCGGCGGCGCTGCGGGCCGGGCCGGCGGAACCGGAATGGAAGGCGCAGCTCGTCCGCCGGCCGCCAAAGGCGGGCGTAGCGGCGGCGCTAACGGACGGCGCTCGTCGGCCACCGCGGCAGGCGGAGGCGGCGGCGGTGGCGGCGCGGCCACGACAGCAGGAGCGGGAGGTTCCATCGCTGGGGGCGGCGCGGCAGACGGCTGCGGCGGCTGCACAGGGGCAGGCGGCGGCGGGGCCGCGAGCGGGGGTGCGAGGGGCACATGCGGCGCGCGCATCACCGCCGGTTCCGCCGGTGGCAAATACTCTTCGACCTCGATGCCGGAGTTATCGTCGTCACTGCTGCTGCCGCCGCCCGTGGAGTCTACGGGGTCGAATCCAAAGTGACGCCGAATCGAGTTGGCGACATCGTCGTCGAGTGAGCTTGAGTGGGTCTTCTTATCGTCGACCCCGAACTCGGGCAGGAGGTCGAGAATCTTGCCGGGCTTGACCTCCAGCTCTCGCGCGAGCTCATTGATGCGGATCTTACTCATAGTATTCAGGCTCGTCTCTGTAAAAGACGCCTACTGCCCTTGGACTCCTGTGGCCGGCTCTGATATCGTAGCAGATTCGTTTTCGCCGGGCGTCGCGGAAGATTCCGCATTCTCAGCGACTTCCGGGGATTTTGGCACGGGGTCGCCACCCGCGGCCGCTCCGTCCGTTTCGTATTGGCCGTAGTATCCACCCACGGCCAGATGAATCCGCGCCGCGTCGGCCCCCGGAGCCGCCTCGGCAATCTGCTCGGGCGTCATCGCCCCCAAATTTTCCACTGTCGAAATGCCGGCGTCCACCAACTGAGTGACTTCGCCGTCATCCCATCCGTAGTCAGCCAGCACTGCTACCGGCGTGCCCGGCACCGTCAGGGCAGCCATCGTCGATTCTACTTCCTGGCGCTTTTCCTCTTCACTCTTGATATCCACGCGCCAGCCCATCAGCTTGGCGGCCAGGCGCACGTTCTGACCCTTCTTGCCGATGGCCAGCGAAAGCTGCGAGTCGTCGACAATCACTTCCAGGTGTTTGTCCGCCGAACTTAGAATCGCCACGCGCAAAATCTTGGCCGGGCTCAGCGCATGCGTGGCAAACACCACGGGATCTTCGGAGAATTCAATGATGTCTATCTTTTCGCCGCGCAACTCGCGGATGATGGACTGTACGCGCATGCCCTTCATACCCACGCAGGCGCCCACCGAATCCACGTCGCGGTCGCGGCTGAAGACGGCAATCTTGGTACGCTCGCCGGCTTCGCGCGCGCAGCCTTTGATCACGATGGTGTTGTCGTAGATCTCTGGCACTTCCTGTTCGAACAGGCGCATCACCAGTTCCGGGGCGGCACGGGAAACCAACACGCCCGCGTTTTTTCCGCTCTTTTCCACGCTCTTGATGACACAACGCAAGCGCTCGCCGATGGAGAAGTTCTCCAGGCGCGACTGTTCTTTTTTCGGCAGACGCGCTTCGGTCTTGCCCAGGTCCACCACCATGTCGCCGGCTTCGATGCGCTTCACCGAGCAGTTGGCGAGTTCGCCCACGCGCCCGGTGAACTCCGAAAAGACGTTCTCGCGCTCGGCTTCGCGTATTTTCTGCAGGATCACCTGCTTTGCCGTTTGCGCGGAAATGCGCCCAAGCGCATCGGCCTTCTTGGCCAGACGGACCTCCATGCCGAGTTCGGGCACCAGCCCTTTCTGCAGCTTGCGCGCCTGATCAGGCGTGACCTCGTTGAGCGGATCGTTCACCTGCTCCACCACGGTCTTCACCAGGTAGAGCTCAATGTCGCCCTTCTCGTTAAAGTCGATCGCCATGTTTTCGTTCGCTCGGAACTGCTTGCGCGCCGCCACCAGCACGGCGTCCTTGACGGCATCGAAGATCACTTGCGGGTCGATGCCCTTCTCCTTGGCGAGCATTTCAATGGACTGATAAATCGACACGACCCGATTGACCTCGACTTTCTTTATCCTCTACTGGTGCTTTTGGCTTTTTGAAAACGGCTACCACTCGAACTTCAGGTTGGCTCGATCCACCTGAGCGAGAGGAATTGACACCGGTTCGCCGCCCGCAGGCGCCAGCGTGATCGCCTCGCCGTTGAAGCCGGAGAGCGTGCCTTCCCAGAAGGTGCGCTGGTCACCGGGCGTCAGCGGCTGGCGCAGGACGATTTTGACTTTCTGGCCCTGGAACCGCTCGAAATCGCGAGGCCTGGTGAGCTTGCGCTCGACGCCCGGCGAACTGACTTCGAGCGTATAAGGGCCGCCCGGGATCAGATCTTCGGCATCCACCACGGTACTGACGTATTGAGAGATCATTTCACAATCGCCGTGTGTAACGCCGGCGGGTTTGTCGATAAAGATCCGCAGCACGCGGTGGCCGCTGCGCCCGCCGCCGCCGAGCCATTGAGTTTCCACCGATTCAATGCCGTCAGCCCGGCCGGCACGGTCCACGATCTCCGTGACCTTGTCGATCCAGGCGGCGGCTTTTGTCACAAATTCTTCGTTGGTAGCGGGCAAATTCAAAAAAGGGCGGCCCAATAAAAAAGTGGGCCCTACGCCCACTCGCCGCTTTCACCTAGTTCGGATTATAGCAGGTACCGACGCGCGCGGGTTGACTACCGTTCGTCCGCCGAGGGTCCGTACATCGCCGGACCGGTACGTCCAGCATGCGGAGGCACACCGACAACTGGCCGCGGTGGTGGACGATGTGATTGCAGATCATGCCGCGGACCACGGCGACCCTGGGCAACGTGAACATGGTCTGGCCGGCCAGCTTCAACGTCCAGGGCTACAGCCACGGCGCGTCGTCAGGAGCCTGTTCGAGCGACCGCAGCAGTTCGGCGGCAGCCTCGTCGAACTTGACGAGCACCTGAGCCGTGGTTGTGGCCTGGAAGCCCTCGCGCTTCGGTCCATCCACCGGAGCCAGATCCAGTTCCGTGGTGGCGAGCGTGACCGGTAACCACGTATGTATTTCCGTCAGATGGCTGGCAAGTTGTCCGAGGGTCATCGATTTTCCGTGCGGTTTCCAATCGAAACGATCGTCAGGCAGCCGGCTCAGCAGTTTCCGGGTGGTGGCGAGTTCCTGGGTCAATTCTCCGAGTAGCGACCGGTTGATGGGCATGGCCACAGAGTATGGCATGACCGGAGCGGGTTGCGATTTCGCCGTAGTTCCGAACAGGGCGCTTTCCCCGGACGCCAGATCCGGGGCGTCCGTACCGGTACTGTGATTGATGGCCTAGGGCCCTCCCAACGTGACTTATCCTCGTTAGTGAGTTTTTGGCCTCTGTGCGTCCTGTTTGTCCCGCTGATTGGCGTAACAGTTGCGGGTTCCATGGTGGACGACTCGTCGAAACCCATTTCTCTTTGCCGGACTTCGGTCTGTTCTGCGTGTGCGGTTTCCAGGAAGGCGCCGGCGTTTACTCGATATCTGTCCAATGAGTAGTCAGGTGGCACGGCAACATCAACCGCGCGGGCGGCTGCCGCTGTTCCTTACGGACGGCCAGCCCACTCGGCCAATATGGCGAATCTGCAGGATAAGGCCGGCGATTCCTGTAGCAGCGATGCGCCCAAGAACGGCTGGTTGGCGCTGGCGCCAGTGGGTCGAAGCGTGGCCTGTTTGCGCCTATACCGCGGCGCCGCCGGCAGACAACGATGCGATCGCCGCTTCTAGATCGTCAGGTTGCAGCTACGCAAGCAACCTGTCCAATCTGAACAACGGTATCTTCCACCTCACCGGCGGCGGCGCGAACCTGCTGACGGGCACAAGTACGTGAGCCGATTCGATCGGCCGCATTCGGGTTGACGGCTGCCAAACGCTCATCAAATCAATCAATGTGGCCACGAACGCCCGGGCCAGCGCGGCCAGCCGGGCGCGTGCGGACGCCGTCAGCCGCGGCCTGGAATTGGCGACCCTCGCCATCGGAGTGGGTGCACAGGCGCGGGATTGCCAACACCGCCGTCAGTGCCAGCTACGGCAATACGAAGCCGACGCGCATGTATATCGGCGCCGACAACCTCACGCAGCTTGACGAAGCGTTTGCCGCGCTTGCTTCGGAGACGATGCGCTTTGCCAAATAAGTAAGCCGCGCGCCGGCGTGTTACTTCTTCTCGGGCGGTGGGGGCCAGCCCACGATGGACTTGGCGTCCACCGCCACACTCAGCCGGAACGGTTCAGCGGAAAACGCGACCGGCTTGCCCTCAAACTCCAACGCAATACCCACCTCCGGGCAGCGCGGCTGGGCGGCGTCGAGCTTCAGGACCACTTCCTCAACGGCTGAGTCCTGCAAGCCCAGGTACACTTCGGTGGGCTTGGGGTCCGCGTCGCAGCGCACCACGTAGCCCTTCACCAGCGGCAAGGCGCCTTCTGCCAGTTTCTGATACTCGGCCTGTGCGCCCGCGCCGGTCAGCCGGCGGCGGATCTTGACCCAGGTGAACAACTGCGGATTGGTAGCCTGCATCTGTTCGTCTGCCTTGCGCTGGGCTACTTCGGCGGCGGTCTCGATCTTGAAATCCGCGGCCGGTTTGTTGACGGCGGCTGCCTTGGCCGCCGCGCCGATCTCATCGAGACCATCGAGCGCGCCATGATAGCCCGTGTAGGCGGCTTCGAGCAATGTGCGCACGTCGCGGCGCTGCGCCGCGGCCAGTGCGCCGGCGCCATCGGTATAGGAGGCGCGGGCCAGATGCCAGATGGCCTCCACTTGCCTCGACGGCTCTTTCTGCGTGGCCATCATCGCGCCCAGCCACGCCGATACTTCGGCGTTGCGCGGCGCGGCGGCGAGAGACAGGAACAGTTCTTTCTCGGCTGCCGCCGCATCGCCGCGCTGCCAGGCGGCCCAGCCCAAGGTGCGATGCGCCAGGGCGGTGACTTCGTCTTTCTGCGCGGCGGGCTGCGTGGCGGCCACCTTCACCAGGCGGCGCGCCCACTGCTCCGCTTCAGCCAGCGCGGCGGGCGTGGGGGCCAGGGGCGCTTGCGGGGCGAACAAGGTCAGCCAGTAGAGTCCGGTGAAGTGATCGGCGTTCACGGCCACCAGTTCGCGCGCGGCCTCCGTCATCTTTGTCTTGTCGCCCAAAAACTGCGCGGCGGCGAGGATCATCTCAGCGCGCTGCGGACGAAGCGCGGAGTTGGGAAACTTCTGCTTCCATTGCTCGAGCAGGGGCAGGCGTTGCGCGGGGGCTTTCTGCGCGCGGACGGCGAGGGCGAGGTCATACTCGTCGCGGCTGGTCCAGTCTTGCGCCAGCGCGGCCGATGTGGCCAGTAGCAGGGAAGGGAACAGGCGTCTCATTGCAGGTCCAGGTCCGAAGTGACATTGGCGCGCACGCGCACGCGCCGCTCCTGCGTCTTGCGGCCCGCTTCCATGAGCCGCAGCTCATACTCGCCGGCGGGCAAGCGCAGCGTATAGGGGAGTTGACGCGCGACGGCCTTGCCGTCCAGCATCACGCCCAGGCCTTTCTTGGTAGACCGAACCGTGAGTTCGCCGAACTCTTCCGAGACCAGATCGCGGGCGCCAGCTACGGACTTTACCTCCACATACAAGTCATCCAGCGTGATGCGCGGCTCATCGGCGGCCGGGGCGGGCGCCGCGGCGGCGGTTTGCACCGGTTGCTCGGCGGCTGCTGCTGCCGGCGCCGGCGCCGCGGCGGGCTGCTCCTTCGGCGCCGCCGGCGGAGGAGGCAGTTGCTTGATCAGCCCCGCATAGTCCACCCGCACCGGTTGCCGCGCCCAGCGGCGCCCGGCTTCCCAATCGGGCACGCCGAAGCGCAGCCCCGGAAACAGTTCCGCCAGCGGCGGAGGCTTCATCAGCCCGCCCTTCAACGCTTCGGCCGCGGCGGGTTCAGCGGCGGCCAGTTCCTTCAACATTGTGCCGGCGCGCTGCACGTCGGGCGTGGCTCCGCGCTGGCGTACGGCTTCGAGCGCCGCCACCGCGCGCTTCAGGTCTGCCGTGAGGAGCGCGCTGTTGGCTGCTTCGAGGCCCGCGTCCACGGCAAAGGGGTCCAGTTTCAGCGCGGCCTCGGCTGCGGTCGCCGCCGCCGCAAATTCGCCGGCGTCGAACTTTGTCTCTGCTTCGTAGCGCGTCTTCAGATACGGCAAGCGCGCCCGGGCGGCTTCTTCCACGGATCCGCCGGGTTTCTGCTTGATGATGCGCCCGGCCAACTCCATCGCCTCCGGCCAGTTTTCGTATTGCTCGTTGCGCAGCATGTCGCCGAGCCACTTGGCCACGATCGACTCGTCATTTTCCGCCACGGCGTTGCTGGGCGGATGAAAGTAGAACTTCGATGTCAGGCTGGTGTTGGACCACGGTGTTTGCTTGCCGCCGGTGGCGTCTTCCACCCTCTTCCGGACGCGCGTGAACACGTCGTCCACGGTCAGGTTTGGCTGCGCGATCGCTTCGGCGAGCGCTTCGGTGAACCAGGAGTTGGTCCCGTTCGGGTTGTCGGTTGCCACGTTGCCGGGCTGCGTGGAAAACGCGATGTAGGTGCGGGCGCCCGCCGCGCCGGTGGGGTCAGCGAGGCCAGCCTTCAATTGGTACGTCTCGGCCACCGGATTGGTGCGGCAGGCATCGAGAACCACAATGATGCTCTTGGCCTTCGAGCCCTTCAACTCATCGAACACCAGCTTCAGCGAGAACGACTTCAGCTTGGCGTCAATCAAACTCCTGGCGGACTCGAAATCCGTGGGGATCAGGACATTCTCGCCGCCCACCTGGATGGCATGGCCGGCGTAGAAAATCAACGCTACATCGTTGGGGCCGATGTTGAACAGGAACTCGCTGACGGCTTCTTCCATCGCCGCCTTCGCTGCATTCTCACGCTTGATCACCTTGAAGCCCGCGCCTTGCAACGCTTTCTCCATCGCGCGCGCGTCGTTCACGGCGTTCTGCAGCGGCCGGATCGAATAGGTGTCGTTGCCAATCACCAGCGCAATGCGCTTGCCCTCCTCAGCTGCCGGCTGCGCCCACAGGGCCGCGGCCGCCGCGAGTGTCCACAAACCAACCAGCTTCTTCATCGCTTCCCTCTTGCCCCGGCGCCAGCCGCGGCGAAAAATACTTCTCTCGACCGCTGATCGAGCGACTCATCCTTGTCGCATTCAGCCGAAACCAGCGTGGCCCCGTTCCAAACGTATTTGATCTTGCCGTCTTTCTGGCCGGCGCGAAACTCCTCGCCCACCAGACGGTCTTGCTGATACTGCATCGTGCGTTCGTAGATCTGCGGGCCGCGCGGCGCATCGGCCGCCGTCAACTGATACACGCGCACCGCCTGCAAGCGCATCTCGTTCCACTCAAACTCGGCCAACACCGGCGGCCGCGCGCCCGGCTCCTTTTCGGCCAGTTGGCGCGCGCTCTTCACGCGTCCGCGCTCGTCATATTCAAATGCAAAGTAGTAGGGCCGCTCCCACACAAACGGATGGAAGAAGCGATTGCCCGCCACGCCCACCGTGGCCTGACGCCCGGTGAGCCGGCCGAGCATGGCGGTGTCGATCAACGGGCTGTTGGGCAGAATCAAGTTCGATGCCGCCAGCAGCGCGTCGGTCCCTTCGGGCGCTTTGTGCGCGGCGTCCGCCGCGTCGGCCGCAAACGGATGCGGGATCTTATCGGTGTGGGAAAACGTGATGGTTTTTTCGGCCGCGCCGGCTGACGCCTTTTCAAACGTGGGTACGATGGAGCGCAGCCGCGGACCGTCCCAGTTGAACTTGGTGGACAGTTTGCCCGACGCTTCAATGCGGTCGATGCGCGCCGCAAAGCCGAGACTCAGCGGACAGTAGGCCGCGCCCGCCGGCGTGGGTGCGCCGGAGAGCCAGTGGCCGGCGGCATCCGCCGCGGTGAGATTCGCCGCGGGCGCCGTGGCCGCCAGGCCCAGCCAGCGCGCCACGCGGGCGCGCTGCTCACCGTTCGCATCGAGCGAGTCCGACACGTCCAGATACTTGTTCAGCCGCGCCAGGCCCGTCTTGCGGTCATGCGTCACCAGCGCGCCCAAGCCGCCGTAGTAGAGAAACACCGGGTCGTTTTCGTCGGCCAGCAGGGCCTTTTTCGCCAGAGCGGAGGTTTCGTGATACTGCGCGGCCTCCCAGGCCTTCGCCAGCCGTTCGCGCACGCTCGTGCGCAGGTCGTCCAGCTGGAAGGCCAGTTCCCCGCGCAGCTTGTTGCCCGCTTCGCGTTCGCGCTCGATGGCCAGCAGATCGTAGTTGTCCAACGTGCGCAGTGCCCGCGCCGTTTCGCCCCGCGCGCCGAGTACACTTGCTTTGGTCAACAGGAGCGGCAACGATTCCGAATCGATCCGCTCGGCCACGGCGATCTTCTCCATGGCCTCGTCCAGCTTGTTCTGCTGACGGTACCGGTCTGCCATGTTGCGGTTTTGTTCAATCACGTCGAGATCGCCCGGCGAGAGCTGCTTGCGGCGATTCTGCCGGTCGACGGCCGATTGGCGCGAGTAGTTGGCCCAGGCGCGCGCCACGTCGCTGGAAAGATCAGCCTGCGAAGGCTTGCGGAGGCTCGCCAGGCGCAGTTCGTTGAAGGCCCTGCGAAACTCGCCGCGGTCCGTACGCGCGCGGCCAGACTTCCAATGTCCGTCCAGGCTCGCCTGCATCGCCGCGCGCTGCTGCCTGGACAATTCCGGGAACGAGCCCTGGTGTTTTTCAAACGGCCGGTACGCCAGCAGAAACGCATCCCATTGCCGCCCGGCGGCGAGGGTTTTGAGAATCGCGATGCGTTGATCGAGCCAGGCTTTGCCCGCCGCCAGCTTTGCGCGGGCTTCTTTGTGTTCGGGCACGTCGGCATACGCTTTGGCCGAGAGCTCCGACATCTTGAGGCCTTCACTGAGCGACTGCGCGCTGTTTACGCCGGCATCGAAGCGCTCCCGCCGCACGCGGAGGAACTCGGCCACGCGCCGCTCCACCGTGGCCATCGCCGGATCCGATCCATGCGCCGCCACGGCCGCCGACGTGAGTTCGATCTGCACGGGAAACACGCCTGCTTCGCCGCCGCCTAATAGCGCCAAGGCGGTGCGGTCCATGCATATCGCCGCCAGTTCCTTCACTCCGCCCGCCAGATACGCGACGAACTCGTTCGCCGGCACAGGCAGCGGCGTCTTGCCCTTCTCCGCCTTCTTGTAGGTGAGCGCGGCTTCCTTCCATGCGTCAGGCGGCGCGGGGAACGGTTTCTTTAAAATCCCCTGCGGATACACATATTGCAACGAAGGGCCGTAGTGCACCAGCACGCCGGAGCCCGTGTCGCGCAGCAGCGTCGCACCGAGCTTCACATGCTGAAGCTTGTTGAAGGGAGTTGCCGTGGCGGGCTTGTCGCCGAGAATCTCCACGCGGTCTTTGCCGTTCACCTCGAGGTCCCAGGCGGGCGCAAAGCGCAGCCCGTCGGCCGCGCGCGTCACCAGTAAGCCCTGCGCGGCGGCAGGCGGGCACAGCAGGGCAGCAGCAGCCGTAGCGGCAATCGAAAACAGACGGACGAACGCAGCAGGTTGCATGGAAACGATACCGAAAGGAACGAAAAGTCATCCCCAGTCTACCGACTCGCTCTTACAGGCGCAATTCACCCGCAAAGAGGGACGTAGAATACGAATTAGTGCAACCGGGCGCCATTTCGTTTCTCGGCCTCGCCGCGGCCTTACTCTTGACGGCGCAGGAGGAGCCTGCCCGCAAGGTTTTTTGGGCCTTCCGCGCGCCTGCGAAGACTACGCCGGCCGCCGGGTTCGCCGAGCATCCTATCGATGCGTTTGTGCTGGCGAAGCTCAAGACGAAGGGGCTGGCGATATCGCCGCGCGCCGCTGGCCGCGAACTGACGCGCCGCTTGCACTTCGATCTCACCGGCTTGCCGCCTGCGCCCGCGGACTTCGACACGCCTTACGAGGAGACGATCAAAAAGCTCCTCGCTTCACCGCGGTACGGCGAACGCTGGGGCCGGCATTGGCTGGACGTAGTGCGTTTCGGTGAGACAGACGGCGGCGAACACAACTACGAGCGCTGGCACGCCTGGCGCTATCGCGACTACGTGATCGGCGCCTTCAAGGAAGACAAGCCCTACCCAGAGTTCATCCGCGAACAGATTGCCGGCGACCTGCTGGAGCCCGGGAATCCGCGGATGGCCGCGGCGACGGGATTCCTGGTGGCGGGCCCGTGGGACCAAGTTTCGGCTGAGCTCAACAAAGACAAGATCATGGTCATGACCGCGCGGTTGGATGAGCTGGACGACATGGTGACCACCACCTTCCATACGTTCCAGGCGCTCACCGTCAACTGCGCGCGCTGCCACAATCACAAGTTCGATCCGATTCCCGCGAAAGATTTCTACAAACTCACCGCGGTGTTTCGCGGCGTTACGTTCGGCACGCGCACCGTGGCGCCCGCGGCGGACGTGGCGGCCTACGACGCGCGCGTGAAGCGGTTGAAGCAGGAGCTGGGGGCGTTGCAGCAGGCGTTGGGCAAAATCGAAAACCCCGTGCTTGCGCGCCTGCAACGGGCGCGCTACGAAGCATTCGATCGTGCCCGTGCGGCGGAGCCGCGCCGCATTCCGCTGAACCCGGTCTTCAACCGCAATCAGTTTGCCAGGCGCGAAGCGGCGCACTGGCGGCTGGCGATCAGCAAGGTGCAGGGCAAACGCGCCAAGCTCGCCGAAGTGCGGTTGGGCGATGCCGTGGCGCTACGCAACTGGACCGCCGAAGCCGAAGTGAAAGACGACGCGCCGGTGTACGCTCCGCTGGCTGCGCCGCCGGGCGCGGTGAGCGAGGTCCGCTGGTGGACCGACGCCGCCACTGCGCAGCGTGACGGCATGCCGATGGTGTACCGGCTCGAAGCGTCCGCGGACGGAACGGCCTGGACGGAAATCTGCTCTTCGCTCGATCACATCCGGAGCCTGGAACTCGATCTGCCCGCCGTCTCGCCGGTTGATGTGGCTGCGCAACTGGACGCCGCGTCCGCCGCTGAACGCGCGCGTTTGCTCGGCGAGATGGCGCGCGTGAATCGCGCCATTGAAGCCGAGCCCGAGCCCGCCAAGGTCTACGGCGCCAAACCCGCTACGCTCACCAGCGCGCATCTGCTCGACCGCGGCAGCGTCGCCAAGCCCGTTGAAGAAGTGCTGCCCGGCGCGCTCACCGCCGTCTCGCAAATGCCGCCGGACTTTGGCCTCACGCCCCAGTCGACGGATCGCGAACGGCGCCTGGCGCTGGCCGATTGGATCGCCAGCCCGAACAACCCGCTCACCGCACGCGTGATGGTGAATCGCGTGTGGGCTTATCACTTCGGCACGGGTCTGGTGAACACGCCGAGCGACTTCGGCGTGATGGGAGACCGCCCGTCGCACCCGGAACTGCTGGACTGGCTGGCGGTGTGGTTCATGGAAAACGGCTGGAGCGTAAAGAAACTCCACCGCCTCATACTGACCTCGCGCGCCTATCAGCAATCGTCCGCCGTCAATGCCGAAGCGGCTGCGGTGGATTCGGACAACCGCCTCTACTGGCGCATGACGCCGCGCCGCCTGGACGCCGAATCGCTTCGCGATGCGATGCTGGCGCTCTCCGGGAACCTGCGCTTGGAAGCGGGCGGCGGCCCCAGCTTCCCGTTGCAAAAGCGCGGTGACCGCGGCAGCTACATCTACAAGGCGCTTGACAACGACGGTCCGGAGGTGTGGCGCCGCGCCGTGTATCGGTTCGTCGTGCGCGGCGGCGAGCGGATCATGATGGACAGCTTCGATTGTCCGGATCCGGCCGTGGCCTCGCCGCAGCGCACGGTGTCGAACACCGCCGTGCAAGCGTTGACGCTGTTCAACAATCAGTTTGTGCTGCGGCAATCCGGGCTGCTCGCGCAGCGCCTCACGCGCGAACATGCCGCCGACCCCGTGGCCGGCGCGTATCGCCTGCTTTTCGGCCGCGCGCCGCGCGAGACCGAACGCCGCCGCGCCGAGACGTTCCTGCGCGACAATTCCCTGGAACTGTACTGCCGCGTGCTACTCAATACCAACGAGTTTGTTTATGTTCCCTAGCCGCCGAGAGATGTTGTGGCGGGCCGGCGGCGGGCTCGCCGGCATTGCGCTGGCCGCGCTCGAAGCCCGCGCCGCGACGAATACGCCGCGCCCGCCGCATCGCGATTTTTCCGCGCGCGCCAAGAATATCATCATGGTGTTTCTGCCCGGCGGCATCAGCCACGTAGACACGCTCGACTATAAGCCGGCGCTGGAAAAACATCACGGGCAGGAGACCAGGGGCGCCAACACCATCACGCCGTTTTTCGGGCGCCGCGGCACGGTGATGAAGTCGCCCTTCACGTTCAGGCAGTACGGCCAGAGCGGGCAGTGGGTGTCGGAGATTCTGCCGCATCTCGGCGGTGTGGTGGATGACCTCACGTTCGTCCACTCCTGTGTCGCGCGCTCCAACGCGCACGGCCCGGCGTTGTTTCAGATGTCCACCGGGTTCATCTTTCAGGGCTTTCCGTCCATCGGATCGTGGGTGAGCTACGGCCTGGGTAGCGAGAACGACAACCTCCCCAGCTTTGTGGTGCTGCCGGACCGCCGCGGGTTGCCGCCGTGCGGGGCGGCGTTGTGGGGCAACGGATTCCTGCCTGCCGCGCACCAGGGCGTGATCCTCGGCGGCGCCGAGATGCCGATTGCCGATCTCGCTCCGCCCGCGCCGGTGAGCGCGCGCCAGCAGGCCGCGAGTTACGATCTGCTCTCGGCGTTGAATCAGGATCACCTGCATCACCACGAAGGCGAAGACGCGCTGGCCGCCCGCATCCGTGCGTATGAACTCGCCGCGCGCATGCAGCTTTCCGCGCCCGCCGTCACCGACGTCAGCGGTGAGTCCGAAGCCACTCGCGAGATGTACGGCCTCAATCGACCCGAAACGCGTGACTTCGGCTGGAACTGCCTGATGGCGCGCCGTCTGATTGAAAAGGGCGTGCGCTGCATCCAGATGTACAACGGCGGCCACTTCGGTGAACCGCGGGTGAACTGGGACGGCCACGAGGATCTACGCGCCAATCACACGAAGAACGCGCGTGTGCTGGATCAGCCGCTCGCCGCACTGCTGCGCGATTTGAAACAGCGCGGGCTGCTGGATGAAACGCTCGTAGTCTTCACAACCGAGTTCGGGCGGCTGCCCATCAGCGAAGGCCTCGGTGAGGGCGGCCGCGACCACAACCCCGAGGGCTTCACCAGCTTTCTGGCCGGCCCGGGTTTGAAGAAGGGTTTGCGCTATGGCGCGACGGATGAACTCGGCTACAAGGCCGTGGTGAATCCGGTGACGGTGTACGACCTGCACGCCACCGTGCTGCAGTTGCTCGGGCTCGAGCACACGCAGCTTTCCTGGTATCACAACGGCGTGCGCCGGAAGCTGACGGACGTGCACGGCCATGTGGTGAAGGATCTGCTGGCTTAGTTGCCGCCGATGAACCGCCGCTCGTTTGTGCGCTCGCTCTGCCGTACGGCTGCGGTGTTTGCCTCTGACGACCTGCTGCGCGGTGTTCCACTCGGCGTGCAGTTCGTGAACGTCGCGCGCGAGGCTGGACTGCGCAGCCCGACGATCTACGGCAGCGAGCGGCGCAACAAATACCTCATTGAAACCACCGGCTGCGGCGCGGCGTTTTTCGACTACGACGGCGACGGGTGGCTCGATATTTTTCTCGTCAACGGCACGCGCTTTGAAACGCGCTGGCCCGCGGGCGCGGCGCCCGTCAGCCGCCTGTACAAGAACAACCGGGACGGCACGGTCACCGATGTGACCGTCGCCGCCGGCCTCGCGCGCGCCGGTTGGGGCTCTGGATGCTGTGTGGGGGACTTCGACAACGACAGCCACGACGACCTGTTTGTCACCTACTGGGGCGATTGCGCGCTCTGGAAAAATCTCGGTAACTGCAAGTTCGTTGACGTGGCTGCGAAGGCGGGCGTCACGACGCGGACCGCGCCGGGTCTCAAGCGCTCAGCCACCTCGATCTGTTCGTGGCCAACTACATTGACTTCGACCCGAAGACTGCGCCACTTCCCGAGTCCGGCCCGTGCAAGTACAAGGGGCTGCTCGTGGCTTGCGGTCGGCCGGGGCTGCAGGGCGGCAAGAATACTCTTTTCCGCAATCGCGGCGACGGCACGTTTGAAGATGTTTCGCAGCAGGCAGGCATCCTCAACGCGCCGGGCACCTATGGGCTCGGCGTGGCGGTAGCGGATTTCGACAACGACGGCTGGCCCGACATCTACGTCGCCAACGACTCGACGTCCGCGGCGCTTTACCGAAACAACCACGACGGCACGTTCACCGAAAACGCCATCGAGCGCGGCGCGGCCTATTCGGCTGACGGCAAGCCGCAAGCCGGCATGGGCGTGAGCGTGGACGATTATGACGGCGATGGCCGCTTCGATATCGTGAAAACGAACTTCGCCGGAGACCCGGCGAGCCTGTATCGTGGCCTCGACGCCGGCGTGTTTGAAGACCGTACGCTGCAGGCCGGGCTCGGGCGAGTGACGCGTTTTCTCGGCTGGGGCGCGGCGTTCATGGATTTCGATAACGACGGCTGGATGGACATTCTGTTGTGCAACGGGCACGTCTATCCAGAGGTGGGCGAGAGCGCGCAGGAGTCCGGCTACAGGCAGCGCAAAGTGGCCTACCGGAACCTGCGCAATGGGCGTTTTGAAGAAGTCTCGGAACAACTCGGCTCTGAGATCCTGGAAAAGGTGACGGGCCGCGGGATGGCGCTGGGCGGTTTCGACAACGATGGCGATCTCGATGTGCTGGTGAACTGTATCAACGATGTGCCGCAACTGCTGCGGTGTGACTCGGCGCTGAAGCAGGCGTGGCTCAAGGTGAAGACGGTGGGCACCAGATCGAACCGCTCGGGCATCGGCGCGCGGGTCGTCTGCACGGCCACCATCGGCGGCCAACTTCGCCGGCAAATGGATGAAGTGCGCAGTGGCGGCAGTTATCTTTCTCAGAACGATCCGCGCGTACACTTCGGCTTGGGCGATGCGACGGAGGCGGACATCGAAGTGCATTGGCCGAGCGGACATGTGGATCAACTGCCGGGCGTTGCCGTCAATCGCGTGATCACGGTGACGGAAGTAAAGCCGTGAGGGCACTGGTGGCGCTGCTGCTGTTAGCGAGTGGCGGGCTGTTATCGGCCCAGTCGCCGGGGCGTGCGCAAGCCCGCGCGATGAAGGCGAAGGGCGACGCGGCCGGCGCGCTCGCCGCTTTTGAACAAGCCGCGACCGCTGAACCCAAAGCCGCGGACCTGCGGGATGAGATCGGCTTTCTGCTGGCGGTGTTGGGCCGGCGCGATGAGGCTGTGTCGAGCTTCCGCGCCGCGCTGGCGCTGAATCCGTGCTATGCGCCCGCGCACTTTCATCTCGGCGTTGCGTTGTGGCTGAAGCCCGTGCGGGTGCGCGTCTCACTCCGCCGCGCCCGGAGCTATGGAATCTGATCGGGACGATTGAGCAGAGCCGCGGCGCGCTCGAGGCCGCGCGTGATGCGTTTGCCCGAGCTGTCGCACTGCGCCCCGCCGACGCCGAGTATCGGAACAATCTCGGCTTCGTCCTGCTGGATCTCGGTCTCGGCGGACAGGGCCTCGCGCAGTTCCGTGCCGTTTTGCATCGCGACCCCGCGAATCTCCGCGCGCAGGTGAACGTCGGCCCAGCGCGACTCCAGCAAGGCGATTACGACGCGGCGTTAGCGCACTTCACGCGCCTGGCGAAACTGCACCCGGAGCACGCCGTGATCCGCCATGACCTTGGCCTCGCGCTCAAGCAAAAGGACCGGCTCCACGAAGCCAAACGCGAGTTTCGCGAAGCGCTGCGCTTGAATCCTGACATGGCCGAAGCCTACTGCACGCTCGGCATCACGGCCTGGCAGGACGGCGATTTCGCCGAGACGGTGACGGCGATGCGCGGAGCTGTTGAGCGCCTGCCGGACTACGCCGCGGCGCAATACATGCTGGGCACCGCGCTCAAGCAGCAAGGCGAGTTCTCAGCGGCGGCTGAAGCGTTGGAGGCCGCCATTAAGCTGGATCCCGATTCGCCAGGGCCGTTCAACACGCTCGCGCAGATCCGGCAGTCGCAGGGCAACGCGGAGGCGGCCCGCCGGCTCTTTGCGCAGGCCGCCGAAGCCAAGCGCGCTTTGGAAGCGAATCAGGCGCGCAAGCTAGGAGCGATGGGGCCAGCCACGCGCGATACCGCGCCGTTGCCGCGCGGGGTGCGGTAGGGGCCGTCACTAATCAACGCGCAGCAGACGCCCGCCCGACGGCCTCTGGAAGCGCGAACCCTGAATCGCCTTCAGCAGATGAAGGTACTCGCGCCCATTGACCTTGCAGAGGACGATACAGTTCGCGAGGGCTGCGCCAGCCCTCAGAACGCGTACTTCAACGCCATCTGCCATTGCCGCGGCACATAACTCGGGAACGCGCCAAAGATGTGCTCCGCGACGCCCGGGCAATCTACGCAGGCGTTCGGATTCGCCAGGTTCGTGTGGTTGGTGAAGTTGAATGCCTCGGCGCGGAACTGCACGCTGTGGCGTTCATTGAAGCGGAACGTCTTGAAGAACGACATGTCGAGTTGTCCGAACGCCGGTCCGACAATCGCGTTGCGTCCCACCGTGCCGAAGCGGCCGCGTTGCGGAAGCTGCCATGGCCCGTCGGTCTGCCCGTTGGCCGTCAGCGGCGCAGCTGCCGTTCTGAACCAGCCGAACTGGCCCGGGTTGTTCACCGTGAAATCGCCCACCAGATTCGGGCGGCACCAGCCGGTGTCGCGGTCGGCATTGCAGTCGCGGTAGCTGGGCGTGAAGGGCTGGTCCGACATGTAGCTCCAGGTGCCGTTCATCTGCCAGCCGCCGACCAGGAAATCGAGCGCCTTGGGTGCGTTGGCCAGATGCGCGCGGCCTTTGCCGAACGGAAGCTCGTAGAGCGATGCCAGGAAGAACACATGGGCGCGGTTGTTGTTCGAAATGCCGCGTGCGGGCTTGGCGTCGCGCGGATAGTACGTGCCGTCAAAGTCGATGTTCTTTGAGAACGTGTGGTGCGACATCACGTTGAAGCCGCCTGAAAAGCGCTTGTCAAAACGCATTTGCACGGAGTGGTAGTTGTTGCTCGCGTCGCTTCCGTAGTAGCGGAGGTTTTGCGACCATCCGAACTTCTTGAAGAACGGCTTGCGCTGGTTGGTGGTCGTCGTGCCGAAGCCGTTGATGTCGGCCTGATTGGGATTGTAGTCGCCGCCGATGCCCGCAAATGTGTGCGTGCCCTTGGTGCCTACGTAGGCCACCTCGGCCGAAGACGTGCTGCTCAACTGGCGTTGAATGGTGAAGTTCCAGGCGTCCACCGTGGGGAAGCGGATAGGGTTGGTGATCACAAACGCCGTCACGCCGTTCGGCAGAATGTTTTTGCCGTTCGGACCCTTGCGCTGCGCGGCGAGAATGCTGGCCGAATCGAGCGGTTGCGGGCCGTTGTTCAGCATGAACACCGCATCGAAGTTGTTGGCCGGTTGCACGGACTGAATACCCAGAATCGGCAGATTCTGCGTGACATTGTGGCCGAATATCGAGCCGAACACGCCGAGGTTGAAGCCGCGCCCGTAGCCCGTGCGAATCACGGTTTTCGGAATGAGTTGATAGGCGATGCCGAGGCGCGGCGCAAAGAGCTTGTTCGACGTTTTCACGTTCAGATCGAGTCCCACGCCGTCGCGGCCCGCCACCAACGCTTCGCCGGTTTCCATGTTCAAAAAGCCGCCGTTACCCGGTGCGTTCACGCGCTGCGGCCGGTAGGTTTCCCACCGCAGGCCGTAGTTGACTGTCAGCTTGCTCGTGACGCGCCACTGGTCCTGCGCGAAGAAGAACAGGCGGTTCTGCGTCTCACTCGCGTCGAGCGCGTTCGAGACATAACGTTCAAAACGCGAAACGTCGCCCATCAGGAACGAGGCGAGGCCGGAGCCTCCGCCGCTGGGGCCTTGTGTGCGCGCCGCATCTAAGTTGAGCTCGCCAGACCAGTGACGGTCGCTCGGCACGCGCAGGTTGTAGGCGCGGCGGATGTCAGCGCCGAACTTGAAGGTGTGGTTGCCCTGGATGCGCGTCCAGTTGTTGACGAACTGGAACTGCTTCTCGTCCTGAATCAGCGGGCAGTTGCAGCCGTTCCACCGAGGGCGTAGCCAAAGCGGAACAGGTTGTTGCCGTAGCCGTTGATGAAGAACGCGGGCATGCCGGAATTGAAATTGTCATCCACGTTCAGGCCCGGAATCCCGGCGTCTTTGACCGGCGCCGTGCCGATGCCGTCCGGTTGGCCGAACACGTGGTAGCGCATGAATCCGAAGCGGAAATCGGTGAGCAGGTTGGGCCGCACGTTGTAGTCGAAGCCGCCGGCAATCGAGTGATTGCGGGAGTCCGACGCGCCGGCGTAGGCGTTGGTGCATCCGTAAGCATCGAGGCCCGGCCCGCTCGCCACGAGGCCGAACGAGCCCGGCGCAACCATGCGGAAGTCCTGCATCGAGTAGCGGCCAAAGACGTGGATCTTGTCGGTGGTGAAATGAGTAATCCGGATGTTGAAGGCATTGTCGTTTAACCGCACGCCGCCAGAGGACGCGAAGTTCGGCTGGTCGAGCGCGGCATTGGTGTTCGGGCCCGGTATCAGTTTCAGCAGATTCTGCGTCTGCGGCGACAGGCGGTTGGCGGGAATGATGTTGCCCGCAAACGGCATCCGGCTGGCCGGCGCGGCGCCGCTCCGCGGATCGAAGATGTTGATCCCGGTGGCGCTCATGTCGCCGGCGCGTTCGGCCAGGGACGGCACGCGCAACAGCGTTCCGCCTCCCGTGTTCCGGCGCGTCCCCTGGTAGTCGCCGAAATAAAACAACTTGTTCTTGACCACCGCGCCGCCAATTGAGCCGCCAAACTGGTTCCATTGCGTGAGCAAAATCAGCCGGCCGTTGGAGTTCGGAATCGGCCGCGATTGCGTGAACGGGTTCCGCGCGTTCATCCTGCCGTTGCGCAGGAATTCAAATGCCGACCCATGAACTGAGTTGGTGCCGGACTTTGTCTGCGCGCTCACCACGCCCGCGCTTGCCACGCCGAATTCAGCGTCGTAGTTGGCGGTCGTGATCTTGGCCTCGGTCACCGATTCCAACGTCGGGTTGATGACGATCCACCCGAGCACAGCGTCGTGGTTATCCGTGCCGTCCAGCAAGTGCGAGGTGCCGGCAAAACCCTGGCCGTTCACCAGCATGCGGTAGGAGCCCTACGGGTTCTCCGCCGACGCTGACGTCAGCGACGTGGGGAACGACACGACGCCGAGGGTCATCAACTGAAAATTCGCGAAGCGCCGGTTTAAGACCGGCAATTCCGTTACGGTGCGCTCCGTGTAGGTAGAGGCTACGTCGCTGCGCTCGGTCTTCAACACGCCCGCGCCCGACGTTACTGCCATCGTCTGCGTCACCTCGCCTACTTCTAGTGTCCTGCAATTGAATTGCCTTTAAATAAAGGCGGAACTGTGCCATACTTAGCCGTGGCACGCCCTGTCTCGACCATCGAGCTCACTCCAGAAGAGCGATCCACGCTGCGCCGCCGTGCTCACTCTCCCACCAGCGCGCAGCGCGACGCACTGAGGGTAAGGATTGTCCTGATGCGAGCCGAAGGGCACAAGGAAACCGACGTAGCTGCTGCTACCGGCTTGAGCATGGCGACGGTATCGCTTGAGTAGGATCAGCGCCTTTTCCGGTGGGTTCAGATACAGGCCGATGACCTGACTGCGGCGGATTCTCCACGGTCACCACCGAGTCCACATTATGGATGAAACCGTTGGCCGCGGCGTCGGCATAGGCCGCCGAATTGGCTGAAGTCGAGCTTTGCGTCCGCTTCAGTTCAATGGCCGCCGCCCGCGCCGCCTGCGCCGCCGCGTCCGCCGCGGTTTGCGCCTTGCGCTTCCACATCTGAAGATAGGCAACGTCTAGAGCGAGGCCGGCGAACTCGCAGAGCATGAAGGCGCCGATTGCGAATGTAACAATCAGCACGCCTTTGCGTTTGGATTGGCGAAAGTGAGCGAGGTTGAAATTTTTAATTGCTGTGACTCCACCGTCGTGAGAGAATTCGGCGGGTCACGGAACAAAAAATAGGCTGGGCATAGCTCCTAAGGGATAGTTGGCCCAAGCCTCGGCAATCACACCTATGCAAGATTCGCCCGGTTTGCGTAATTATTTCCGTTCGTGCAAAAACACACACTTCTCCAGCCGGCTCTGCCCGCCATCGTTCACCGCAAACTGCGCGCTGGTGAACCCGGTTCTCCGCTGCCGCCCGTTCCACAAGGCGGCGCCCGCGTACGCGCCGTCTTTGCGGAGGCAGTAGAAATTGATGTCGAACTTCTCCAGCCGCTTCAGGTCATTGCCGTAGTTGCGCGCCACGCGCTTCAGGCAATCGAGCACGGCGTCCTTCGGCTCCATACCGTGCCGCATATTCTCAATAATCGTGTGCGCGCCGGCCACGCGAATGTTCTCTTCGCCGCGCCCGGTGGAGCCCGCCGCGCCCACCTCCTGATCCACGTACAGGCCCGCGCCGACGATCGGCGAGTCACCCACGCGGCCAGGGATCTTCCAGGACAATCCGGATGTGGTGGTGACGCCGGACATCTCGCCCCTGGCATTCAGCGCGAGGCAATTGATGGTACCGGTCACCGGATGCGCGGCGCGGTCCCAGGCGTAGGCGAGCAGTTCGTCCGTCACGCCTGGAAACACGTTGCGGAGCGCCGCCGCGGCTGCCTTCGGCGGGGCGTCCAGCCCGTCGGTCCAATTGTTGTGGCCGCCGGCGTCGCGTTGCGACTGCTTCCAGGTGAGCCACGCCAGGCGCGACCTCTCGGTGAGCAGATTCTCCTCGCGCATCCCGAACGCCTTGGCAAACCGCAAGGCGCCTTCACCCACCAGCATGATGTGGTCGGTCTGCTCCATCACCAGTTTGGCGAGGCGCGATGGATACTTGATGTTCCGCACGCTTGCCACCGAACCGGCGCGGCGCGAAGGACCGTGCATCACGCTGGCGTCGAGTTCCACGATGCCTTCTTCGTTGGGCAGCCCGCCATAGCCCACCGAATCGTCCTCCGGATCTTCTTCATTGATGTTCACGCCGGCGATCACGGCGTCGAGCGTGTCTTTGCCCTGCTTCATCCACTCCACGGCGCGCGCGGTGGCGCGCAGCCCGTTGGCGCTCGAAATCGAGATCGTCTTCGGGCCACTCTGCGCTGCCGCTGCTGAAGCCAGCGCGGCGGTGCCCATCATCCAGTCGCGACGGTTCCACATATGACCCACTATACTGAACGATGTGACGCGCAGGGGTTGGTTGGCTGGCGTGGCGGCAGCGCCGTTGGCGGTGCACGCGCAGGTTCGTCAGCGCGCGGGCCGGGGCAAGAAGGACAAAGAGAAGCCGCCGGATCTAGAGATCGTTGAGTTGAAAGTCCGGCGCGATGAAAAACTCATCACCGTCGACGGGCGCGTGCGGAACATTTCCGCGAAGCCGATGAAGGGCGTGGTGCTGTTTTTTGAGTTTCTGGAGGCTGACCACAAGATGATCAGCCGCATGATCGCCGAAGTGACCAAGGACGCAGTGGCGCCCGGCGAAGACGGTACGTTCGAAACCCAAATGAGGGACCAGTCGCGTGCCGTGGCCGTGCGCCTGGATGCCGAGGATATCGATGGGCGCTACTTCAATGTAGACAAGCCCGGTCCTTACGAAATCGAATAGCGGTCCAGAATGGCCGACAATGCCCCGCGGCCATTCGAACCGGCTCGGCTCCCAGTCTGCTCCGCGCGGCTTTCTCCCACCGTTCGGGATTGATCGCTCGGTCCTCGGTGCAGGAGATGTACAGCGAGGGAACGGCAGCGGGCCAATTCTCGAAAGGGCTGGCTTCGGTAACTAACAGCTCGTTTGGTGAACATCGATCGCAGGGTCGAAACTGCCCATCGGGCTACTTCGGGCGGGCAGTCATGGAAGAGAAGCGCCAGAGAAACCGCGGCCGAGAGCGATTCCGTCTCGGGCGCGGCCGATCATTTCCAACTGCCGAGACTGGGACTTCGCGATCGTGTCAGTTGGATCCGAGATCTGTACGAGTAGCCGACTCCGGAGCTGTCTCGATCGGCTCGGCGGGCCTAAACGCGCACGACATCCTTCTTCATACTGTAAAGAATGGCTCGTCAGAAAAATTCGTGGGCAAGTGGCGGCTCGGGCAGCTTTCCAAGTGTGTGATGTAGCGCGAGTTCGAGGATGCGATAGGTGCGAAAGCCGTAC
>Ga0194119_10002133_pt1 | contig 34357 bp, 17 predicted proteins | sample TA2MahC100mmetaG_FD_148620 | JGI IMG/M metagenome (GOLD analysis project Ga0194119, IMG submission 148620) | Freshwater microbial communities from Lake Tanganyika, Tanzania - TA2015018 Mahale Deep Cast 100m | ecosystem: Environmental > Aquatic > Freshwater > Lake | place: Tanzania: Lake...
TTCGAATCCCGTCGCCCGCTCCACTTTCCACGTTTCCCAATGCCTGTCTTTGGCCGGTCTTTGGCCTGTGTTGGCGGGACGTTGGAGCATGGCCCTTGGACGTGTCTTCGGGACACCGATGACCCCAAGGATCCTCGAACGCAGAGAACCTCACCGGATTCCTCCGAGCGAATTCGGGGTCCGGGAAACGGGGGTGACGGTGGTCGAAAGTCGCCACGTTGGACATTAGTGAGCAAACCCTCCGCCCGCGCGACGAGGCCGGGCCGCATGGGGGCTCCTACAGCCCTTCCCCTCCGAGGCCGTGAGGGATCGCGCCGGGCTGTTTCGGGGCACGGGGCGGTCGCGGGCAGGACCAAACCCGGGCTTCCGGGAGACACCCGCTCGGATGGCACACCGTATGCGTCCAAGCGAGCCACGGTCTCGTCGGCATCCGCGGGGCCCGTTGTGCCATGAACTTCTCCCGCTATGACCGGGGCGACTTCTACGACGAGATGATCTCGGCGTCCGGAGACCCCCACCCCGCCTCACGCCTGCTGGCCCGCGAGATCGAGGGTCTGCCCCAGGGCGAACTCAAGCTTCGCCAGAAGTCGGCCGAGCGGGCGCTGATGCAGGCGGGAATCACCTTCAACGTCTACAGCGACAACCGGGGTGTCGAGAAGACCCTGCCCTTCGACCTCATCCCTCGCATCGTTTCCGGCACCGAGTGGACCCGGCTCGAAAAGGGCCTCCAGCAGCGCATCCAAGCGTTGAACCTCTTCCTCGACGACCTCTACCACGACCAGAAGATCCTCAAGGACGGGATCATCCCGCGCGAGGTCATCGCCTCCTCGAAGGGCTTCCGGGAACAGTGCGTGGGCCTCAAGCCGCCGCAGGGCATCTGGTGCCATGTCACCGGCACCGACCTCGTCCGGGACCGCACCGGGCAAATCCTCGTGCTTGAGGACAACCTGCGTTGCCCATCGGGTGTCTCCTACGTGCTGGAGAACCGGCGCCTGATGAAGAGCCTCTTCCCCGAGGTCTTTTCGGGCGCGCGCATCAAACCCGTGTCGAACTACCCGGCCCGCCTGCGCGACATGCTGGAGTTCATCGCGCCGGACGGCGGGACCCAGCCTCGCGTGGTGGTGCTCACGCCCGGCCGGTACAACTCGGCCTACTTCGAGCATTCGTTCCTCGCGCAGCAGATGGGCGTCCAACTGGTGGAGGGCAGCGACCTGGTGGTCCACGAGGGCTTCGTGTGGATGCGCACGACCAGCGGCTTCGAGCGGGTGGACGTGATCTACCGCCGCATCGACGACGATTTCCTCGACCCGAGGGCCTTCCGCCCCGACTCCATGCTCGGCGTGCCCGGCCTGATGGACGTGTACAAGGCCGGCAACGTGGCCCTGGCCAACGCGCCGGGAACCGGCGTGGCCGACGACAAGGCCGTGTACGCCTACATCCCCCGGGTGATCCGCTACTACCTGGGCGAGGAGGCGATCATCCCCAACGTGACCACCTACATCTGCTCGGAGGAAAAGGACCTCCGCTACGTGCTCGAGCATCTCGGGGAGCTGGTGGTCAAGGCGGCCAACGAGTCGGGCGGCTACGGCATGCTCATCGGTCCGCACGCGTCGCGGGAGCAGATCGAGGAGTTCCGACGGCTGGTGATCGCCAACCCGCGCAACTATATCGCCCAGCCCACCCTGTCGCTCTCTAGGGTGCCCACGATCTGCGAGACCAACCTCGAGGGGAGGCACGTCGACCTCCGTCCCTACATCCTCTACGGGCGCGACATCTTCGTGCTGCCCGGCGGCCTGACCCGGGTCGCCCTGCGCAAGGGATCGCTGGTGGTGAATTCGTCGCAGGGCGGCGGCACCAAGGACACCTGGGTGCTGGCCGAGACGGACGAGGCGGGCGCAGGGCAGCCCGGCTCACCGGGCGGCGGGAGACCTCCGTCGATGGTCCTGGCGTCGCCGCTGGGGCCGCACTGACATGGCACGCCCTCAGGCCCAAACCCCAACGCCCGAGCCAGCGATCCCTTGAACCCCCAACGCATCCCGCACCCCAAACCGCCATGCTGAGCCGCGTCGCTGATTCGCTCTACTGGATGAGCCGCTACGTCGAACGGGCCGAGAACGTGTCCCGCATCATCGACGTCAACCTCAACCTGATGCTCGACAACCCGGTCGGCGGGGAGCAGCAGTGGCAGCCGCTCATCGATACCCTGGCCGACCATCAGGCCTTCGCGGACCGGGGCGTGGTGGCCGACTCGGAGACCACCATCCGTTTCCTGAGCTTCGACCCCGGCAACGGCAACTCCATCCTCTCCTGCCTCGGCGCGGCCCGCGAGAATGCGCGCTCGATCCGCGAGATCATCTCCTCGGAGATGTGGGAGCAGCTCAACAGCTTCTACCTCCGCCTCCAGGACCAAGCGGCGCAGGCCGAACGCGGCGAGGAGACCCCTCTGGCCTTCTACGCCGAGGTCAAGCAGGCCTGCCACCTCTTCAGCGGCATCACGGGCGCCACGATGACCCGCAACGAGGCGTGGCATTTCATCGAGCTGGGCCGCCTCATCGAACGGGCCGACAAGACCTCGCGCATCCTCGACGTGAAGTACTACATCCCGGTCGGGTCGAGCGTGGAGACGGCCGGCCTGGACGACATCCACTGGGCGGCCGTGCTGCGCAGCGCCAGCGCCTTCGAGATGTACCGCAAGCGCCATGGACGGATCCGTCCCGACGGGATCATCGAGTTCCTGCTGCTGGACGCCGACTTCCCCCGCAGCGTTCGCCACTGCCTCGACGGCGCCCGCAGCTCCCTGCACCACATCACCGGCACGCCCCTGGGCACCTTCCGCAACCCTTCCGAGAAGCTCCTCGGGCAACTGTGCTCCGACCTCGCCTTCACCCAGGCGGACGAGATCGAGGACGAGGGCCTCCACGAGTACCTCGACGGCCTGCAGACGAAGATCAACCAGGTGGGATCCGGGGTCTACGACACCTTCTTCGCGTTCCGGACGCCCACGCTGAGCCGGCGCAACCGCTACAACGAGGCCGACTGACCGGGCACCACCGGTCCTCCCTCGACCCACGCCATGGCCATCCACGTCGCGCTCCACCATCTCACGCACTACCGCTACGACACGCCGGTCGCCCACGGGCCGCATGTGATCCGGCTGCGGCCGGCGCCCCACAGCCGCACCCGCATCCTGAGCCACTCGCTGCGGATCGGCGGCGGAGACCACTTCATCCACTGGCAGCAGGACCCGTTCTCCAACTGGAACGCCCGGCTGACCTTCCCGGAGCCGATGGCCGAGCTGCGCGTCGAGGTCGACCTCGTGGCCGAGATGGCGGTCCACAACCCGTTCGATTTCTTCCTTGAGCCGGGGGCCACCACCTTCCCCTTCGACCACGAGCCGGCCCTCGCGCGGGATCTCGAGCCGTTTCTCCGGGCCGGTGCCCCCGACGAGGCGGTCCGCGGCTTCCTCGACCGTCTGTGCCGGGATCTGCTGGGCGGCACGGCATGGCCCCATGCCGGCACGCGGGGGAAGCGGGTGCCCACCGTGGACTTCGTTGTGGCCCTGAACCGGCGGGTCCAGGAGGCCGTCCGGTACCAGATCCGCCTCGAACCTGGGGTCCAGTCGCCGGCCCAGACGCTGCGCCTCGGCTCCGGTTCCTGCCGCGATTCGGCGTGGCTGCTGGTGCACCTGATGCGGCACCTCGGCCTGGCGGCGCGCTTCGTCAGCGGCTACCTCATCCAGCTGACGCCCGACGTCAAATCCCTCGACGGACCCTCGGGAGCCGAGAGCGACTTCATCGACCTGCACGCCTGGAGCGAGGTGTACCTGCCGGGGGCTGGCTGGATCGGGCTCGATCCCACCTCGGGGCTGCTGGCCGGAGAAGGCCACATCCCGCTGTCGTGCACGCCCGAGCCCGGATCGGCGGCCCCGGTGACCGGGGCGGTCGACCCCTGCACCTCGACGCTGGTGCACGAGATGAAGGTGTCGCGGGTGCACGAGAGCCCTCGGGTGACACGGCCCTACACCGAGGACCAATGGCGTCGGATCCTCGAGGTGGGACGCCAGGTGGACGGGGACCTCGATGGCGGTGATGTGCGGTTGACCCTCGGCGGGGAGCCCACCTTCGTCTCGATGGACGACCCGCAGGACGCCGAGTGGAACACGGCGGCGGTGTCGGCACGCAAGCGGGTGCTTTCGGGCGATCTGCTGCGGCGCCTCCAGCGACGCTTCGCCCCCGGGGCGCTGCTCCACCATGGCCTCGGAAAGTGGTATCCGGGCGAGCAGCTGCCCCGCTGGGCCCTCTCGGCCTTCTGGCGCCGGGACGGCGTCCCGATCTGGCGGGATCCCTCGCTGATCGCCGACGAGTCCAGGGACTACGGGTACGGCCCCGGGCAGGCGAGGGCCCTGGCGGCCGGCATCGCCCGTCGCCTCGGGGTCGACGAGGGCCGGATCCTACCGGGCTTCGAGGACGTCTTCTACCTCACTTGGCGCGAACGCCGGCTGCCCAGCAACGTCACCGCCGAGGCCTCGCGCCTGCGGGACAAGCTGGAGCGCGAGCGGCTGGCACGGATCTTCCAGCAGGGGATCGGATCGGTGGTGGGCTATGCCCTGCCCCTCGCGGCCGACGCCCCGGGATCGTGGCGCTCGGGCCCGTGGTTCCTGCGCGACGACGACACGCTGTGGCTCATCCCGGGCGATTCGCCGATGGGCCTGAGGCTGCCGCTCGACTCGATCCCGTGGGTGTCCGACCGCGACCGCCCCCACGTGATCGCGCCGGATCCGACGGTCCCGCAGCCGCCCCTGCCCCGGGAGTTCCGGAGGTGGATGGAGGCCCGGGGGCTTCCGTCCCGGCAGGACGACGGGAGGCCCGGGGCGGCCTACCCTGAGGGGGGCGCCGGCAGGCCCCGTCCGCAGTCGCCGGAGGATCGGCCTCCTGCGCCGGGCCAGTCGGCCGACTGGATCGTCCGGACGGCCCTGTGCGTCGAGCCCCGGGAGGGACGGCTGCACGTGTTCATGCCGCCGCTGCCCTCCACCGAGAGCTATCTCGAATTGGTCGAGGCGATCGAGGCCACGGCCGGCAGCCTCGCGACGCCGGTGATCCTCGAGGGCGAGGCGCCTCCGCGCGACGCGCGCCTCGAACGGTTGTCCGTGACGCCGGACCCCGGCGTGATCGAGGTGAACATCCACCCCAGCCGCAGCTGGGAAGAACTGGTGGACCGAACCACCGCGATCTACGAGGAGGCGCGGCAGACGCGCCTGTGCGCCGAGAAGTTCATGCTCGACGGGCGGCACACCGGCACCGGGGGCGGCAACCACATCGTGCTCGGCGGGCAGACGCCGTCGGACTCGCCCTTCCTGCGTCGGCCGGACCTCCTCCGGTCGCTCCTGGCCTACTGGCAGAACCATCCCTCGCTCAGCTGGGTCTTCAGCGGGCTGTTCATCGGGCCCACCAGCCAGGCCCCGAGGATCGACGAGGCCCGGCACGATGCGCTGCACGAACTCGAGGTGGCCTTCCGGCAGGTTCCCCCGCCCGGTGCCCAGGTGCCGCCGTGGCTGGTGGACCGGCTGTTCCGGAACCTGCTCATCGACTCCAGCGGCAACACCCACCGGGCCGAGTTCAGCATCGACAAGCTCTACTCGCCCGATGCCGCGTCCGGACGCCTGGGGCTGGTGGAGATGCGGGGCTTCGAGATGCCCCCGGATGCCCGGATGAGCCTGGCCCAACAGCTCCTGATCCGGGCGCTGGTCGGGCGATTCTGGAAGGAGCCGTACACCCGGGGGCTGGTGCGCTGGGGCAGCGACCTCCACGACCGCTGGATGCTGCCGCACTTCTGCCGCACCGACTTCGACGAGGTGGTGCGCGACCTGCGCGAGTCGGGCTACCCGTTCGAACCCGCATGGTTCGACCCTCATTTCGAGTTCCGGTTCCCGAGGATCGGCGACTTCGCCCAGCGGGATGTCCACGTGGAGCTGCGCACCGCCCTCGAGCCATGGCACGTGCTCGGCGAGGAGCCCGCCGGCGGCGGCACCGTGCGCTACGTGGACAGTTCGCTCGAGCGCCTGCAGGTCTTCGCCCGCGGCATGGTCGGCGACCGCTTCGTGCTGGCCTGCAACGGCCATCGGGTGCCGCTGCACCCGACCGGCACTCCCGGCGACCAGGTCGGCGGGGTGCGCTACCGCGCGTGGCAGCCGCCGCAATGCCTGCAGCCCACCATCGGGGTGCACGCCCCGCTGGTCTTCGACCTCGTGGACACCTGGAACCGCCGTTCGCTCGGCGGCTGCACCTACCACGTGGCCCACCCGGGAGGGCGCAACCACGAGACGTTTCCGGTCAACGCCTACGAGGCCGAGAGCCGGCGTCTGGCCCGCTTCATGACCCATGGCCACACGCCGGGGCGGGTGGAGGTGCCGCCGGCGGCGCGGCCGGCCGATTTTCCCTTCACCCTCGATCTCCGATGCGCCTAACCATTCCCGGACCCCCGGCAACACACGGGGACGTCACCTGACGGCCACGAACCACCCGCCACGTCACGGACCATCGCCACGATGCTCGAGACCCCACAGGCCAGCGCCCTGATCCGGCCGGCCGGCATGCGCCGGACGACAGGCGGGCTGCCCGCCCCGCACGACGAGTGCTTCGGGGAGGACGGCCGACCGCGGACCCAGTGGGCCTCGATGATCGAGGCCATCGAGCGGCTCGGGCCGTCGCGCCTGAGTGCCCGGTGGGACGAGGGATTGAGGATCATCCGCGAGCACGGGGTGACCTACAATGTGTACGGCGACCCCCAGGGACGCGACCGGCCCTGGTCCCTCGACCCGGTGCCCCTGATCCTGTCGGCGGCGGAATGGCGCATCCTCGAGGCCGGACTGGCACAGCGGTCCCGGCTTCTCAACCTCATCCTCCGCGACCTGTACCTCGGGACCCAGCGCCTGCTCGTCGACGGGTTCCTGCCGCCGGAACTGGTCTACTCGAATCCCGGCTTCCTCCGCCCATGCCGCGGCCTGCCGGTCGCCGGCCAGGTGCTGCTCCATCTGTACGGTGCAGACCTGGTGCGATCCGAGGACGGGGGCTGGAGGTGCTTCGCCGACCGCACCCAGTCGGCCAGCGGGGCCGGGTACGCCCACGAGAACCGCAAGGTCGTGTCCCGGGTGCTCCCGGACGAGATCCGCGAGGTGTCGGTCCGCAGCCCATCCCCGTTTTTCCGGAACCTGCGCTCCATCCTCGAGTCGCTGGCCCCGATGGGTCGCGAGAACCCGGTCATGGTGCTCCTGACACCCGGGCCCCTCAACGCGACCTACTTCGAGCACGCCTACCTCGCCCGACACCTCGGGATCCCCCTCGTGGAGGGCGCCGACCTGACGGTCCGGGACCTGCGGGTCTGCCTGAAGACCCTCGCGGGCCTCCAGCCGGTGGACGTGATCCTGAGGCGGGTGGACGACAGCTTCTGCGACCCCCTGGAACTGCGGGCCGAGTCGGTGCTCGGGGTGCCCGGGCTGGTCCAAGCGGCCCGCGCCGGCCACGTGACGCTCGCCAACGCCCTCGGGTCGGGATTGCTCGAGAGCCCGGCCTTCCTCGCATTCCTGCCCGCCGTCTGCCGGCACCTGCTCAACGAGGAACTGATGCTGCCCTCGCTGCCCACCTGGTGGTGCGGCGAGGCCGAGGGGTTGCGCTACGTCACGGGCCATCTCGAACGGCTGGTGGTCAAGCCCGCCTTCGGCCGGCGGCGCGGACGGATCTGGTTCGGCCACCAGCTCTCCACGGCCGACAAGGCCCGTCTGCTCGACCTCATCGCCGCCCGTCCCCAGGAGTTCGTCGCGCAGGAGTGCGTGCTGCCGTCCTCGGCCCCGGTGTGGACCCCCGCCGGGTTCGAACGCCGCTCGGTGCTGCTCCGGGCCTACGTGGCCACCGACGGCGCCGACCACGCGGTGCTTCCCGGGGGCCTCGCCCGGGTGGCGGCATCGGAGGACGACCCGCTGGTCTCCATGCAGGGAGGGGCCGGGAGCAAGGACACCTGGGTGCTGCGCTCCGGCGATGACGACCACGAGGAGGCGCTGGCGGCGGCCCCGGCGCAGGGAACGTCCGACCGACGCCTGACCGGGCTTCCAAGCCGCGCCGCCGACAGCCTCTTCTGGCTCGGACGCTACACGGAACGGCTCGAGCAGCGTCTCCGGGTGCTGCGATGCGTGCTCGGGCAACTGGCCTCGGACACCAGCCCGGAGACCTCCGGCCTCGACGACCGGCTCGGGCATCTGGTCGCCGGGATCGGGCTGCTGCCCTTGGGCCCGGATTCCACGCCGGCCCGAGCCGTGGCCCCGGCCGGCGACACCGAGGGTCACGATCCCGAGGCGCCCCCCTCCGACCTGTCCGCGAGGGTGCTCGACTGGGTCTACCGCTTCGATGGGCCGGGATCGATCCCCGACCTGATGGGGCGCATCCGCCAGAACGCCGCCGCGGTGCGCGATCGCCTGTCGGGAGACACCTGGCAGATCCTGGACCGGCTGGTGCCCCACCCGGAGGTGCCGCTGGCGCGGCGGTCGATCGCCCACGCCCTCGGGCTCGTCCAGGGGTTGATCCTCAACCTGGCCGCCTTCAACGGCCTGGCGATGGAGAACATGACCCGGGGCCCGGGATGGCGCTTCCTCGACTGCGGCCGCCGCCTTGAGCGTGGCTTCTCCATGACGGCCCTCATGACGGCCGCGGCCTTCGTGCACGGGGCTCCGACCCCGCTCCTCGAGATGATCCTCGACATCGCCGACAGCGGCATGACCCACCGGCAACGCTACTTCGCCAGCGCCGGCTGGGACGGGGTGGTCGAGGTGCTGGTGCGCGACGTGTCTAACCCGCGTGCGCTGGCGTTCCAGCTGTCGGCCCTGAGGAACCACCTCGAAGCCCTGCAGGACGAGTTCCGGGTCGGCGTGGACGACCGCTGGTCGGCCCTGGTCGAGGGCATCCAGGGCCGGTTGCGCTCCTCCGGGTCCAACCCGGCGCCGCCGGAGCCGGAGGGCTTCGACCGCCACGCGCTCATCGCCCTCATGGAGACCTGCGCCCAGGGCCTCGCGGGCCTTTCCGACGACCTGACCCACCGCTACTTCAGCCACACGCATCCTCGGGTCAGTTGACCGCCCCCCCGCAAAGCCCCCTTTCCTGCCCGAGGCCCGCCATGCAGCACCTGCTCTACGATATCGTCCACGTCACCGACTACGACTACCAGGGGGCCGTGTCGGTGTCGCACCACCTGCTCCGTCTCGAGCCCCGGCAGACCTCCCGGCAGCGGTGCCTGCAGCACGAGTTCCGAATCTTCCCCGAGCCCACAGTGGTCACCTCCCACGGCGACTACTTCGGCAACCGCGCGCACTTCATCGCGGTCGAGCGCCCGCACGGATCGCTGTCGATCACCTCGCGGGCCCGCGTGGCCGTGTCGCCGGCCTTCCTGCCCGACACCTCCGAAACCCCCGCCTGGGAGATGGTGCGCGCCCGCTGCCGGGTCGACCGGACCTGGGCGGCGCTCGAGGCCAACGAGTACACCCACGCCTCCCCCCTGGTGCCTACCTCGCCGGAGTTCGCCGACTACGCCCTGGGCTCGTTCACCCGGTCGCGCCCCATCTTCGAGGCCCTCTCCGACCTCATGACGAGGCTCCAGGCCGACTTCCGCTTCGATCCCACCGCGACCACCGTCTCCACCCCGCTGGCCGACTTCCACCGGAACCGTCGCGGCGTCTGCCAGGACTTCGCCCACTTCCTCATCGCCTGCCTGCGCTCCATCGGCCTGCCGGCCCGCTACGTGAGCGGATACCTGGAGACGGACCCGCCGCCGGGCCTGCCGAAGCTGCGCGGCGTCGACGCCTCGCATGCCTGGGTCTCGCTCTTCTGCCCCGGCATCGGCTGGATCGACGCGGACCCGACCAACGGCTGCTACGCCTCGCTGCGGCACCTCTCCATCGGCTGGGGCCGCGACTACGGTGACATCGCCCCGGTCCGCGGCGTGCTGATCGGCGGCACGCAACAGATCCTCCGCGTGTCCGTGGACGTCACGGCGCTCCCGCCCGCGGAAGAGTCCGGCCCCACGATGGACACGGATTCCCCGGCGGATGCCGGAAGCGCCGACGCCTCCGGCCAGTGACGCGCAACGATCCCGGGGATCCCCCGGGCCTCTGGGAATCCATCCAGAAGTCTCCCGTGGGCTCCCTGGCCAAGTGCCTCTCACGAAGAACCCGCCCGCGTGGGAAGCGCAATCCCGACCGTCCGGCCTTGACGGCGACCAGACGCTCCCCCGGGATTTCCGTCCGGCATCCGCCCGTCCCATGTCGCCAACCCGATCCTCCCTCCGCCGCCCGGTCACCGTGGTGGTGCTGGTGCTGGCCCTTTGCCTGGGCGGTGTCTTCGGCCTGTTCCGGATGGCGCGCGACGTGTTCCCGCCGCTGGGCATCCCCACCCTGTACGTCGCCCAACCCTACGGCGGCATGGATCCGGCGCAGATGGAGGGCGCCCTGACGTACTACTACGAATACCACTTCCTCTACATCACGGGCATCGAGCACGTCGAGTCGCGCAACATCCAGGGCGCCTCCGTCATGAAGCTCCAGTTCCATCCCGGGACGGACATGTCGACGGCCCTGGCCGAGACCGTGGCCTACGTGAACCGGGCCCGGGCCTTCATGCCGCCAGGCACCCCGGGACCCTTCGTGACACGCTTCGATGCAGGCAGCGTGCCGGTGGGGCAACTGGTCTTCTCCAGCACCAATGCGGCGCGGACCGTCGGCCAGATGCAGGATGCCGCGCTGAACCGGGTGCGCCCGCTGTTCGCAACCCTGCCCGGGGTCTCGGCGCCACCTCCGTTCGGCGGCAGCGCGCGCACCATCACGGTGGATCTGAAGCCCGAGCGGATGGCGTCCCTCGGCCTGTCGGCGGACGAGGTGGTCCAAGCCATCGCCCAGGCCAACACCCTGAGCCCGTCGGGCAACCTGCGCCTCGGGGACCTGTACCCGATCGTCCCGGCCAACAGCCAGGTGCGTGACAGTCGTGACCTCGAGGCGGTCGCCGTGCGCCTGAAGGGTTCCACGCCGGTCTTCGTCCGCGACGTGGCGACCGTGTCCGACGCGGCCGACCTGGTGACAAGCCACGCCCTGGTCGACGGCCGGCGCACGGTGTACATGCCGGTCACCAAGCGTGCCGACGCCTCGACCCTGGCGGTGGTGGACCTGGTGCGGGAAAACCTCCCGAAGTTCCAGGCCGCCGTCGCCGACGACATCCGGGTCAGCTACGAGTTCGACCAGTCCCCGGTGGTCCACCGGGCGATCGGCGACCTGCTGAAGGAAGGAGCCCTTGGCGCGGTCTTGACCGGCCTGATGGTGCTGGTCTTCCTGCGGGACGCACGCAGCGCGCTGGTGGTGGTGCTCAACATCCCGCTGTCGCTCCTGGCCGCCTCGCTGGGCCTCTGGCTGACCGGTCAGACCATCAACCTCATGACCCTCGGCGGCTTGGCGCTGGCCGTGGGCATCCTGGTCGACGAGGCCACCGTCACCGTCGAGAACCTGCACGCGCATCTCGCGCGCGGGCAATCGGCCGCGCGGGCGGCCCTCGATGCGTCCCACGAAACGGCCGTGCCCCGTCTGCTGGCGATGCTGTGCCTCCTGGCGGTGTTCCTCCCGGCCGTCTTCATGCAGGGGGCCGCGCGGGCCCTGTTCGCCCCGATCGCCCTGGCCGTCGGCTTCGCGATGGTCGCGTCGTACGCGCTGTCGGGCACGCTCGTGCCGGTGCTGGGCGCTTGGTGGCTTGGCGGGCCCGGCCACCGGTCCGAACCGGCATGACTGGAGTCCCTCCGTCGGAACCATGCCACCCTGCTCGGGTGGACCCTGGCGGCCCGGTGGCCCTGGATCGGTGCCGGGATCACGCTGGTCGTCGCGGTCCTCCTGGGGGCCACGCCTCGCCTCGGGCGGGAGATCTTCCCTTCGGTCGAGTCCGGCCAGTTCGCCTTCCGCCTGCGCGCCGCGGCGGGCACCCGCCTCGACCTCACCGAGCAGATCGCCCTCAAGGCTCTCGAACTCGTCCACCGGGAGGCCGGCCCGGGCAACGTGGACCTGACCCTCGGTCTGGTGGGGGTGCACGCGCCGAACTACCCGGTCAACCTCATCCATCTCTGGAACAGCGGGCCCGACGAGGCGCACCTGTCGGTCCGGCTCCGGCCGGGTTCCGGTGTCGGCGTGCCCGACCTCAAGGAGCGCCTGCGCCTGGCCTTCGCGGCCTCCCTGCCCGAGGTCCGCGTGTCCTTCGAGCCGAGCGACCTCGTCAGCCGGGTGATGAGCTTCGGCTCGGCGACACCGATCGAGGTGGCGGTGAGCGGCCCGAACCTCGCGGACAACCGGGAACATGCCCGCAAGATCCTCGAGCGTATGCGCGCCGTGCCGGGCATGCGCGACGTGCAGATCGCCCAGGCCCTCGACTATCCCAGCGTCGAGGTTTCCGTGGACCGGGAGCGGGCCGGTCTCCTGGGGGTCCGGGTGACCGACGTCGCCCGGTCGCTCGTCCCGGCGACGGCCTCGAGCCGGTTCACGGTGCCCAACTTCTGGGCCGACCCCGCCTCGGGCGTCAGCTACAGCGTGCAGGTGCAGGTGCCCCAGGCCCGGATGACCTCCCTCGAGGATCTCGCCAACCTGCCGGTCGGTGCCGCCGGCCCACGGTCCGGGACGCTGCTGCGCAACGTGGCCACCCTCACGCCGGGCACCACCGTGGGCCAATACGACCGCTACAACATGGCCCGCGTCGTGAGCATCACGGCCAATCTCTCCGGCCGGGATCTCGGCTCGGCCCTGAGCGAGCTCGAATCGATCCCGGAGGTCGCCGACCGATCCCTCTGGCCCGCGCGCACCCGGGTGGACCTGCGGGGACAGGCCGTGCCGATGCGGCAACTGGCCGACGGCCTGAAGACCGGCCTCGGGGTCGCGGTGGCGGCGGTGTTCCTGATGCTCCTGGCGAACTTCCAGAGCCTGCGGCTGGCGCTCGTGGTGATGTCCTCGGTGCCGTGGGTGCTCGCCGGCGTGGCGGGACTGTTGGCCGCCACCGGGACGACCCTGAACCTGCAATCGGCCATCGGCGCGATCATGGCCGTGGGCGTGGCGGTGGCGAATGCCATCCTGCTGGTGAGCTTGGCCGAACAGGCGCGACGGGAGGGCCTGGCTCCCGGGGAGGCCGCGATCCGCGGGGCGACCTCGCGGCTGAGACCGATCCTCATGACCAGCCTGGCGATGATCGCCGGCATGGTGCCGATGGCCCTCGGCCTCGGGGAGGGTGGGGCCCAGACCGCGCCGCTGGGCCGAGCCGTGGCGGGCGGCCTGCTTGCCGCCACCGTGGCCACCCTGACGTTCCTGCCCGCGGTGTTCGCCGTGCTGGCCCCGAGGTCCGCCGGCTCCCCCTCCCTCGATCCGGACGATCCCGAAAGCCCCAGGTTCCAGAAGGAAGACCCCGCATGATCCCCACCCCTCCCCGAAGTCGATCCCAGGCGCTCCCCCGGGCCACGCGCCCCAACCCCGTCCCCACCCCACCACCCCGGGACATCGGCCGACCGGTCGGCCACCTGGGGGTGGTCTCCGGCCTGTCGGTCCTGGCCATGGTGCTGGCGACACACGAGGTCGCCCTCGGGGTCGATCCGGTGCGCGTCACGACCACGCGGCCCGCGACCGGCGAGATCACGCGGTACGTCGCGCTGCCGGGAACCCTCCGGGCCAACCAGCAGGTCACGGTGCAGGCCCGGGTGGCCGGCTTCGTCCGGTCCATCACGGTCGACCGGGGTGACCGGGTGTCCGCCGGCCAAACCCTGGCCGAGATCGAGGTGCCGGAGCTGCTCGCCGAGAAGGCGCGGCAACTGGCCGAGGTGAAGGTCGCCGAGGCGGAGGCCCGGCGCCTGGAGACCGCCCGCCAGCGTTCCCCCGACCTCGTGACCGCCCAATCGTTGGACACGGCCACGGGCCGTCTCGAGGTGGCCCGGGCCGACCTCGAAAAGACCTCCACCTTGCTCCGCTACGCCAACCTCACGGCCCCGTTCTCCGGCACGGTCACCGGCCGCTTCGTCGACCCCGGGGCCTTCGTCCCGGCCGGCGCAGGCGGGGGGGCTTCGGCGGTGGTGACCCTGGTCGACACGACCGTGATCCGGGCCCTGGTCGGGGTGCCGGAGACCGACGCCGTCCGGATCCGTCCCGGGCAACCGGTCCGGGTCTCGGTCGAAGGATCGGGCCCACCGCTCGCGGCCACGGTGAGCCGCCATGCCGGCGCCCTCGACGAGGATACCCGGGTGCGGACGGCCGACTCCCAACTCCGGATCGCCCGCCTGCAGGGCGACCAGTGGCGGGACGAGATCATCCGCGAGGTTGTCGAGCTCCGGTCCCGGGCCGAGATGGCGTCGGGCAAGGTCGATGCGACCACCCGCACGGTCGCCGCCGCGAACCGTCTGGCGGACCTGACCCGCGCCCGGCGGGATTTTGGCATCGGCGTCGTCCTCGAGGCCCTGGAGGCCGAGCGGGACCTCGTCCGCGCCAAGGCCGAGCACCTCCAAGCCCTCGCCGACCACAATCGCACCCAGTGGGAGTTGTGGCGCGCCTCCGGCCTCGACGAAAAGGGGTCGGGACTTCCCTAGGAGTCAGTCCTCACTATTGACACACTTGTGTCAATAGTGAGGACTGACTCCCTCTTACGTGGGGTGGGACTGTTTTTGTCCCAGGGGTCTGCGAGGATGCGCCTGTGGATCGGCGGTGACGGATTGCCTTGCGGTCGGTGCGGCCGGATGGTCGAACCGTCCCGACCGATTCGTCCTGATCCATTTCTCCTGACATGCTCTTCGTCGCCGAGACCCACGATGCCCTGCTGGACGAGATCGCACGCCAACTGGCCGCCACCCGCGACGTGCGGGGGCGACATTGGCTGGTGTTCCCCCGGCGGGGATTGCGCGAAGTCGTGCTTCAGCGCTGGGCCCGAGTCTCGGGAGTGGCCAGCCACTCGCAGGAGGTCGAGTTGCGCGAACTCCTCGAGCAGGCCTCGGGAGGTGGCCAATCCCGTTTCGATGTGGAGCGGCTTCGCTGGACGATCGCCGGTGCCCTGCCCGGGCTGCGGAACCACCCGGCCTTTCCCCTGCCGGCCAACGCCGCCCTCGACCCGATGGACGCCACCGTGCTCTCGGCTGTCACCCAGTGGGCAGGGGCGATGCACGAGACGCTGACATGCCGCCCGGGTGGCAACCCGTGGCCCGAGGACTCGTTCCTGGCGACGCTGGCCGGAACCGAGCCGGTGGCCCGGCTGCTCCAGACCCACCCCGGCGTCCAGTCGGAGTCGGACTTCCTCCAGGCCACCGACGCCTGGATGGACGCCTGGGACGCCAAGGGTGGCATTCCGCACCTCTGGATCCTCCTCGACGCCGCCCTGCCGGCGGGCCTGTTCGAGAGACTCCAGTGCCTGCTCGGGCGCCTGCTCTCCCGTTGCCCGGGGCGGATCCACCTGTTCGCGATGACCCCGAGCCTGACCTTCTGGGCCGACCAGCCGCTCAAGTCCCGATCCCGACGGTCGAATGCCGCCGGCGACGCCGGCGGTTCCGACGACGCGGCCCCGGGCGGTCTGCTCTGGGCCTTGGGCCGGCAATCGCAGGATCTCCAACGCGCGCTGGCCGACACCTTCCTCGCCCAAGGGGACGGTGGCACCGAGCTTCCCAGCCGGGAGCCGGGCACCTCACTGCTGGGCCGACTGCAGGCCTCGTGTCGCCGGGCCGAGGCCGTTCCCGCAGCAGACCGCCTGCCCCTCGACCCGTCCGACGCCTCCCTCACCGTCCATGCCACGCATCCGGGCCTGCGGGAACTGGAAGTCTGCCGAGACCGGATCCTCCAGGCCTTCCAGGAGCTGCCGGACCTGCGACCGGAACAGGTCCTGGTGCTGCTGGCCAACCCGGGGGAACAGGCGCCATGGGTCGAGGCGGCCCTCGGTGGCGACACCTCCTCCTCCTCACGCCTCCCGCACCGGATGCCCTCGGGCGGGGGTCTCGTGCCGTCACCCTTCGCCTCGACGCTGCTGCGATTGCTGGAGGGCTTGCAGGGACGTCTCACGCTCGACGAAATCGAGGCCCTGCTCGAGAACCCCCTGGTCGCCGACCGCTTCGATCTCGACCTTGCCGATGGAGACGGCCTGACACTGGTGCAGTGGCTCCGCGACGCCCGGTTCCGCTGGGGCCTGTCCCCGGGACATCGCCAGGAGTACCAGGCCATCGACGAACCCCGCTGGACCCTCGAATGGGCCCTGCGCCGTCTGGGCCTGGGAGGCGTCGTGTCGGAGGAGGCCCGGGACGCCGTCCGGACGGAGCCCGGGCTGCCCGTGGGCATCGTCCCGCTGGAGCGGGCCACGGGCCTGGGCCTGGGGCTGCTGGCCCGCCTCGCCCGCCTCGCCGACAGCCTGGCCAAGGCCAGACGCCTGTGGTCCGAGGGCGGTGCGCGCACCATCACGGCCTGGAACGAGGCGGTGGCCTGGATCGTCCGGGAATGCCTGTCGACCCGTGTGGGCGATGCAGCGGCCCAGACGGCGGCCCTGCACCGTGAAGTCCTTGAACCGATGGCCCGGGCATCGGCCTCCGCACCGGCCCTGCAGCCCACGGCCTACCTGCGACTGCTCTCCGTGAAGCTGCGCGCGCTCGCCGACTCCGGCGGCCGGGGCCAGGGCGGCATCACCGTAGCCGACCTCCGGCAGCACGCCGGAGTCCCGGCCCGATTGGTGGTCGTGGCCGGCCTCGCCGACGGGGTGTTCCCGCGCTCCGACGACCGCCCGGGCTGGCATCCCCTGACGCTGGCGCCGGCTCCCGGCGACCCCTCGTCGCGGGACGCCGACCGCCATTGCCTGTTGATGGCCATCCTCGCCTGCCAGGACCGGCTGGTGCTCACCTACGGCGCGCATTCCGACGAGGATGGGGACGAGCGCCCTCCGTCCACGGCGCTGGCCGACCTGCTCGAGGCGGTCGACCAGGTGCTGCCGGAGACGCCGACCTCGCCAGCCCCCGGGCGGACGACTTGCGGCACCCGGGTCTGGCATCATCCGCTCCATGGCTTCAGCCCCGCGGCATTCCAGGACCACCTTCCCGCCAGTGCGCGCGGATTCCGCCCGGCCGATTACCGGGCGGCCCAGGCCCTCTTGGATCGACGGGGCCTGCCCCCGCTGCCGGGTCCGTGGGCGTCGGTCCTCCCGGAGTCCCCGGGAGCGCGGATCCGCCTCGACGACCTGCGCCAGGTGCTTGACGAACCCCAGCGACTGTTCGCCGAACGGCTCGGACTGCACTGGCCCGAGAAGTCCGAGTCGACACCGGGTGAGGATCTCATCGAACTCGACACCCTCGAGCGCTGGTCCCTGCGGGATCGTCTCCTGCGGGCCCGGATCGAGCGACGCGATCCCCAGGTCGAGGCCCGGATCCTTGATGCGTCCGGGGATCTGCCACGCGGTCCGATGGGCCGGTGCCTGCTCGAGGAGACGCTGGAGGAACTTCCCGACCTCTCGACCCTGCCGGAGTTCGCCCCGGGCGACCGCCTCACCGCCACCCTGCGCTTCGAGCTGCCCGACGCCGAGACCGATCTGGGAACCGACCCGGGCCGGACCCCGGATCCATCCGGCGGGCAGTTGCCTATGGAGGGTCGCCCGAGGTCGACCTGGTACCGTCGCCCGGGCGATCCGGTGGTGTGGCAGTTCATGGCCTCCAAGCCAAGCGTCGGCAGCGATCACCGGCGCCGGCTGCTCTTCGGGTTCGATGTACTGGCCCTGGCAGCCTCCGCGTCACCCCAGGACCCGCAGCCGATCCGGGAGGCACGGTGCCTCGGGCCGGGTCAGACCTGGACGATGCCACTGCCGGATCCTCCCACCGCCCGGGCGAGACTTGCCCGGCTGGTGCCGCTGGCACGCCTCGGGCGCCGCCTCCCATTGCCCTTCTGGCCACGGACCACCGGTGATGCTCTCAAGAAGGTCCCGCTGACCGACGCGCCCACCCCGGAGACCCGGGCCGAGTTCCTCGAGGCGGCGCTGCTGGAGTGGTCGAAAGAGCCCCTCGAGAACACCGGGGAGCCCGACTGCCGCCGCCCGCTCACCCGCGCCCTCTTCCGAGGCTGCGACGACCCCTTCACCCTCGTGCCGGAGGGGTTGGCCGAAGACCTGCCCGACCCGGGAACCCCACTGGCATGGCGGCTCGTCGTCGAGATCCGGTCGTGGGTGGCGCAACTGGATCTCACCAGCACCAAGTCATGAACCCGGCCCCCGCATTCAACGCCCTGGCCCTCCGGTTGGACGGCGTCACCTCGATCGAGGCCAGCGCCGGCACCGGCAAGACGCACTCCATCACGCGGCTGTGGCTGCGCCTGCTGGTGGAGGCGCGGCTGCCGGCCGACCGGATCCTCGTGAGCACCTTCACCCAGGCGGCGACGGCGGAACTGCGCGAGCGCCTGCTCCGAATATTGCGCACGGCCCTCACGGCCGCCCGGGAGGCCCGCGAAGGCGTGGCCTTGGGCGACGGGGCCACCGACGAGGTCCAATGGATCCGGCAGTGGCTGGAGGACCATCGGGACCAGGCCGACGCCGTGGTCGCCCACCTGGCCCACTGCCTCAGCGCCTTCGACCTGGCCCCGATCCAGACCATCCACGGGTTCTGCCAGTCGCTCATCGGCCGGCATGCGCTCGAATTGGCCTGTGATCCCGACCTGGCCATCCGGGAGGATTGCGAGCGGATCGTCCGCCAGGTCACCGACGACTTCATCCTCGAGCTGTCCACAACCGGGGCGGTCGACGTGGGGGCCTTGCGGAAGGTCGCCCGGACCCTGATGGCGCGACCGGCAGCCGAGGTCTGCGGGGTCGGCTCGTCGCCGGAGCAACTGGCGTCAGCCAAGACCCGGTGCCGGGATCGGATCCTCGCGGAGGCGCCTGCGGCGATCGCTGCGGCGAAGCCGGCGCTCCGTTCAGGGACTCGGAAGCGGGTGGAAGAACTGACCGGAGCCGGTCGTTGGCGTGGACTGTCCGACCCTCAGATCCAGGGGCTGCCCGCCGGGTTTGTGTCACTGTGCGCCGAATACAGGCACCTCGAATCCGCGGAGGCGCGGTGGCCTGCGTCCCGCCTGGCGCAGCATCTGCGGGAGCGGTTGCCGGGTCTCCAGGCGCGGGCGGGCGTCCGGACCTTCGACGACATCCTCCGCACCGTGCGCGACGCCCTTCGCGACCAAGGCCCCGAGGGGCCGCTGGCGCGGGCGGTCCGGGATCGGCTCCGGGCGGCCATCCTCGACGAATGCCAGGACAGCGACACCCTCCAGATCGAGGTTTTCCGTGCGCTCTTCGAGCATCCGGACATCCGGTCGTTCCTGGTCATCGGCGATCCCAAGCAGAGCATCTACCGTTTCCGCGGCGCCGACCTGGCGAGCTACCGGGCGCTGGCCGAGCATGCCACGGCGGCGCCCCGCATGACCGTCAACCACCGGTCCGATCCCGCGCTGATCGAGGCCCTGAACCAGCTGTACGGCCCGGCATTCCAATTCCCGGACAGCCTCGCCGGCGACCGGCCCTTCGACTACGTACCGGTGACCGCCCAAGCCATGGCCAACCGCCTGTTCGACCCGGCGGACCCGGGGGAGCTGGTGATCCATCCAAGCGTCGAGGACAACCGCCCGCGGGCCGCCAACCGGCTCGCGTCGTGGGCCGCCCAAGAGATCGCCCGGTTGCTGTCGGAGCCCGTGGAATTGATCGACCGGCACTCGGGCCAGCGACGCCGCTTGGGGCCCGGGGACATCGGGGTGCTCGCCGCCAGCCACCGGGATCTCCGAAGGGTCCGGCGCGCCCTGCAGGCCCTGGGCATTGCCTGCCGCTCCTCGGGCAAGGGACTCGGCAGCGTCCTCGACAGCGACGAGGCCCTCGACGTGCTGGGCTGGCTGGAACTCCTCGAGGCCCTCTGCCACCACGGCCGACTGATGGGCAGGCTCTCGGCATTCCTGCTTGGGCCGCTCGGCGCGGCCACCGCGGGCCGAGTCCTCGAACTCCAGGCCCGCCCGGCCGATCAGGCGGCGCTGCTGCGCAAACTCACCCAGGCCCGCAACGACCTGGCGCGGGTCGGACCACTGCCCGGCCTGCTGCGATGGATCCAGGCGGAGGGAATCGCCGCCTCGACGCTCCGCTTCGTGGACGGCGAGCGCCGGCTGACCAACTGGCGGCAGGTCGGAGCCTTGTTGCAGAGGCGGTTCGAGGAGGGCCTGAGGAGCCCCGAGGCGCTGGCGGCCTGGCTGTCCCGCCAGATCGGCCGGGCGCCGGAATCGATCGATGGGGCCGCGGCGTCCACCGCGTCGGAGAGCGCCCTGATGCGCCTCGAAACCGATGCACCCGCCGTCCGCCTCGATACGATCCACGGGGCCAAAGGTCTGGAATACCCGGTGGTCTTCTGCCCGTTCGCCGGAGCGCCCCCAGGACGCTCCCGCCAAGGCACGCCACCGGCGGCTGTGGCCCGTTTGGCCGATCGCTGGGTCGTGGACCTCGGCTCCGACCGATTCGAGGAGATCCTTCAGGCGGCCGAGGCGCAGGAGGCCGAGGAGGATCATCGCCGGCTTTATGTGGCCCTGACCCGGGCTCGCCACCGGCTCTACCTCGGGATTGGTCCCAATCTGGGTGGTTCCCCGCTGGACAAACTTCCCGGCCTTTCGGCGGCCATCGCGCGGTCGGCGGAAAGGAACTCCCAGACCACCCCGCCCCGACCGACCGACGGCGGCCTTTCCCCGGCCGCCGATCCCTGCGGCGCCGCCTCCGCGCCGGAATCTCCCGGACCGGCCCCCGCCCCACCGCTGGCCGCTCCCCCGGCCGAACCCGCGATGCCGCAACCGCTGTGGACCCACCACAGCTTCACCTCGCTCTCCCGATCGGACCTCGATCATGAGCCCGCAGCGGCCGACCGCGACCTGGGCATGCCCGGGTCCGCGGCGGAGGGTGGCGGGGTGGATGCACCACCGACGGCCTCCGACCGGGTGGATGCGGCCCTGGTCGTTCCAGGCCGACCGTCCATGCCCGCTGCGGTCCCGCCCGCAGACGATCCCCTCGCGGCACTGGGGTCGGCGGGCAACGTCCTGGGCGACCGCCTGCACCGCGCCCTTGAGGACGTGCTGGGCAACGGACGCGACCTCGGGTCGGCTGTTGCCGGGCTCGACGATCCCACCGCCTGGACCTCGAGCCTCCAGGGCATCCTCGAGGCCAACCTGGAGCTGATGCCGGAGGTGCGCTTCCGCTTGGGCGACCTCCGGGGGCGCTGCATCACCGAGATGGAGTTCCACCTGCCCGTGGACAACCTGTCGCCCCGCACCCTGTCCGAGGCGTTGGAGCACGACCCGGCCGTGAAGGCCATTCCGGGCGGCACCGCCTGGGCCCGGGGACTTTCGGAGTGGACCTTCCCGGGCTTCACCGGGTTCCTTCGCGGCTTCATCGACCTGATCTTCGAATTGCAAGGCCGCTGGTATGTCGCCGACTACAAGAGCAACCGGCTCGACGCCTACTCACGGCCGCGGCTCGACCGGGCCATGCTGGAGTCGAACTACCTCCTTCAGGCGCGCCTGTATTTCGTGGCGCTGCACCGGCATCTCAAGGCCAACCTGTCGGGCTACGATCCGGCCCAGCACCTCGGCGGCGTGGCCTACCTGTTCGTCCGGGGATTCCCCTCGCAGGGCGTCTGGTTCGAGGCGCCATCCCGGGAGACCCTTGCCCGGCTGGATGCCTTGTTTGCGATCCCGGCCATCCAGTCCATCCCCACCGCCCCTGCGGCCACCCCGCCTGTCGACCCCGTGTTCGAGCCATGAAGACTTCCGCCTCCCTCCCGATGCCTGGCCGACCTTCCGGCGATCCCCAGCTCCACGGCACCGCCGAGGACGGATTCGAGGAACTCGCGCGGGCGATCTGGCCCCCGCCAACCGGACGGAGCCCCGATCCGGCCGAGGCGACCGGCCGACAAGCCCTGGCCGAACTGCTTCGACGGGCCGCCTCGGGTGTCGGCTCACTGCCGCTGGCCAATTCGGGACTCGGGCCGGACGCTCTTTCCCGCCTGGAGGGGGCGGCCGGATGCCTGGTCCTCGAGGGCGCCTCGCTGGTGCTGCCCCGCTACGCCATGCAGGTGCGGGAGATCCGGGCCTTCCTCGAACACCGGTGCGAGGCCGCCGGCACCCGGTTCGCCGACGACGACGTCGCGCGTCCCCTCGCGGCCATCCTCCCGCCTGAGCGGATCGCTGGGGAATCCCGGGGATCGACGCCGCCGGCGCAGTTCGACAACGCCCAACAACGCCTCGCCGTCGCGGCGCTGGTCGATGCGCCCCTCGGGGTGCTCACCGGCGGCCCTGGCACCGGCAAGACCACCACCGCCGCCGCGTTGCTGGCCATCCGGCACCGGATCGACCCGGGGCTGCGGCCCTCTCAGGTGTTGGTCGCCGCCCCCACCGGGCGTGCGGCCAGCCGGATGGGCGAGGCCATTTCTCAGGCCGCAGACCGTCTGCCCGGCCTGAATCCGGACGACCGGGACTTCCTGCGCCGCATCCCCACCACGACGCTGCACCGGGCCCTCGAGTGGGGACCCGAGCCGCCCGAGCGTGGCGGGCCCTATCGCCGCAACGCGTTGCGACCGCTGGAAGTGCGGATGCTGGTGGTGGATGAGGCGAGCATGGTCGACCTGGCCCTGATGCACGCACTGGTGCGCGCGATGCCGACCGACGCCTCCCTGCTGCTGCTGGGCGACGCCGACCAACTGGAGAGCGTGGAGGTCGGAGGCGTCCTCTCGGAATGCGTCCGGCGCGCCGATCGGCAGCCGGGTGCCGACTGGAGGAACCGCCTCGCGGCCCGCCTCGGCATCCCCGGCGACCAGGTCCAGGCCGACCACACGGAGGGCCTGCCGACGCCGGGGCCCCAGGCGGGCGTGCCGACGTCGCCGCTGCCGGGGGTGGTCGTGGGTCTCAGGCACAGTTGGCGCGCCTTGAACGCCCCGTGGATCCTTGAGATGGCGTCCTTGGTGCGCCCCGGGGGCCTTGGAACCTCGGCCTCGGTGGCCGGTTGCATCGCGCACCACGCCGGTGGCCCGGACCCGGTGATGACGTGGCAGCCGGAGGAAACCGACGCACCGGCCTCGAGGCTGTGCCTGGGGCGCTGGCAGGCCTCGCGCGACGAGGCGGCCCGATGGCCCCGCCTGGATGCCGAACCGGAAGGTCTCGAACCGGACACCGCCACGGCCATCCTGCGCGGCCGGCGCGACGCGTTGCGGCAGCTCGCGGCGTTCCAGTTGCTGTGCAGCACCAATCATCAGGTCGAACGGGCCAACCTCGCCGGTCTGGCCGTCCTGTGGGCCGGCCGCGCCCGGCCGGCGGGCGAACTGCCCCACGGCTGTCCGGTGCTCGTGCTCGCCAACGACCGCGATCTCGGCCTCAGCAACGGAGACCTCGGCATCGCGCTGGGCGAGGGCTGCGGGATGCCCGCCGGCCTCGTGCTCTTCGCCGGACCCGACAGCTCCCCCCGGGTGATCCCGCGCGTGCGCCTGCCATCCCACCAACCGGCCTTCGGCATGACCATCCACAAGAGCCAGGGCAGCGAGTGGGACACCGTGGCCATCGAGCTGCCCGACCGGTCCGAGTCCCCCCTGCTGACCCGCAACCTGCTCTACACCGCCATCACCCGCGCCCGCCGCTCGCTCCACCTGTTCGGCCCCATCCCGTCGAGCCTCCTTCCGTCGCCGTGAAGGCAGGATCCCGACGCCGGCCGTGGGCAAGGTTTGCGTGGCCTCGGGGCGGCAGGCGTGGTCTCCTCCAAGCCCAGAACACATGAGCGATCCGCGTTACACCAAGCTGGCCCAGCTCCTCATCGAGTACTCCTGCGAACTCAAGGCGGGGGAAAACATCCTGATGGACCTGGTCGACACCCCGGACGCGATGGCGGTGGAGCTGATCCGAGCCGCCCGGGCCCGCGGGGCGACCCCGATCATCGAGACACGGCACTCGCGGGTGTTGCGCGAGGCGCAGATCGGCACCGACGAGCGCCACGCCCGACTGGTCCGCGACCTTGAGCTGGCCCGCATCCGGAAGATGCAGGCCTACATCGCCATCCGCGGGGCCAACAACGCCAGCGAGAACAGCGACATCCCCTCGGCCAAGACCCGGCTCTACTCCAAGACCCTGCGCCCCGCCCTCGACCACCGCATCAACAAGACGCGCTGGTGTGTGCTGCGCTGGCCGACGCCGAGCATGGCCCAGTCGGCCAACATGAGCACCGAGGCCTTCGAGAAGTTCTACTTCGACGTGTGCACCATGGACTACGCCCGGATGGCGCGGGCGATGAAGCCGCTGGAAAAGCGCATGCGCAAGGCCGACAAGGTCCGCATCGTGGCTCCGGGCACCGACCTGTCCTTCTCCATCAAGGGCATCGGGGCCAAGCCCTGCGCGGGCCTGCGCAACATCCCCGACGGCGAGTGCTTCACCTGCCCGACACTCAAGTCGTCCAACGGCGTGATCACCTTCAACACGCCGACCCTCTACGCCGGCACCAAGTTCGAGGGCATCCGTCTGGAGCTGAAGGATGGCCGCATCGTCAAGGCCACCTGCCAGGGTGGGGCCGAACGCAAGCTCAACGAGATCCTCGACATGGATCCAGGCGCCCGCTTCATCGGAGAGTTCAGCCTCGGTTTCAACCCGTACATCCTGAACCCGATGTGCGACATCCTCTTCGACGAGAAGATCGCCGGGTCCCTGCACTACACCCCGGGGCAGGCCTACGAGGACCCGGGCAACGGCAACAAGTCGGCCGTGCATTGGGACATGGTTCAGATCCAGCGGCCGGAATGGGGTGGCGGCGAGGTGTGGTTCGACGGTGAACGGATCCGCAAGGATGGGCTCTTCGTGCCGAAGGACCTGCAGGGGCTCAATCCGGAAAACCTCCGCTGAGACCTCCCCCGGCCCGACCGGCTCCATCGCCATGACGCCCCGGCCAGCCCCACGTGCATGGAGTCCGCGAAGATGGCCCCGGGGTCCCTCGGAATCCGGCCGGCCCGTCGGGCCGTTCGGGAGCCCATCCCCGGCACGGCCCGGGCGCACGCCCGCCGACTTTTGGCCAACCACCGTCGGCCTGCGATGGCTGGCGGCCGCGCTGCTGGGGTTCCTCCTGACGGCCACGGGGGCCTCGGCCCGTGGCTGGGAACCCGGTTTCCGGGACCTGGCAGCCTGGGGACGGGACATGCACCTGCGGCCCATCGCCTCGAAGGAGGAGATGCTCCTGACCAACCGCTGGACCCGGTTCCGGTTCCGCAAGGACTCCGACCGGGTAACCTACAACGAGGTCGAGTTCCGCCTTTCCGACCGCATCACGATCGAGTCGGGGCGGTTCCGCGTCTCCCAGCGTGACATCGACTCCCTGATGGCCCCGCTGCTCGCGCCCCCGAAGCGGAGCGTGCGCCCCATCCGGCGCATCGCGATCAATGCAGGCCACGGGGGCCGTGACCCGGGCAACATGGAAGGACGTCGGATGGAGAAGACCCTGACCCTCGACCTGGCGACCGACCTGGCCCGGCACCTGAAGGCGGCCGGACTCCAGGTGGTCTTCATCCGAAGTACCGACCGCTTCATCGAATTGCCCGAGCGGGCGGAGGCGGCCAACCGCTCCGGGGCCGACCTCTACGTCAGCCTGCACTTCAACGGGTTCGACGGACCGGGGAGTGATTCCGTGCAGGGGTTGGAGACCTATTGCCTGACTCCGGCTGGCGCGCCCTCCAGCAACGATGCGCAGCGCCGGGGTCGCATGGCCGGATTCGAGGCCAACCGGTTTGACCGCGAGAACCTGACCTTGGCCCATCAGGTGCACCGGGCGATCCTGGACCAGACCCCACTGGCCGACCGGGGCGTGCGCCGGGCGCGCTTCAAGGAACTGACCCTCCTCAAGATGCCCGGCATCCTGGTCGAGGGTGGCTACATGTCCCACCCGACGGACACCCGGCTGATGGAATCCCGGAAGTCGCGGGACCAACTCGCCGCCGCCATCGCCGATGGCATCCTGCGGCACAAGAAGCTCGTCGAACGCGGGGCGCCCGAGTGATCCGGCGCCCGTTGGGATTGGGTGACGGGATGAGGGCGACGGTATTGGCTTGAGGGTATTCGCCTGAGGGTATTGGGGCGCCCCCAGGAGGGCCGCCGGGTCCATCACCCGGCAGCCCGCACAGGGGTCACTTGCGCGGGCCGGCGAGCAGTTCGTTGACCAGCGGCTTGGCCCCGTAGACGCTCCGCAACGACTCCAGGATGCCGGCACTGTGGACCGACAACGCCCGGGCCTGCGTCTCCTCGTAGGCGAATCCCAGCACGAGCGACTCGATGTTGCCGTCGAAGATGATGCCGACGAATTCCCCGGCGCGGTTGACCACCGGGCTGCCCGAGTTGCCCCCGATGATGTCATGGGTGGAAACGAAGTTGAACGGCACGTCGGCACGGATGGCCTTGCGTTTCTTGAGCCAGCGATCCGGCAGATCGAACGGCGGCCGCCCCTCCATCTCGGCGGACCGCTCGAAGATCCCGCCCAGCCGCGTGACGGCCGGGACCGGCTTTCCGGCCGAGGTGTAGCCCTTCACCACGCCATAGGAGAGGCGGAGCGTGAAGGTGGCGTCGGGATACCGGCCCTTGCCCTCGAGGGCGAACCGGGCCGCGGCGATCGCCGCGTGCGCCTGCTTCTTCACCTCGGACTCGGCCTCCATGCGGCGGCGCACCTCGCGGGCCTCCGGGTCGATGGTCCTGGCCAGCTGGATGAGCGGATCCGCCGAGGCGGCAACGGCCGTCGCCCCGGCCTGATGGAGACGGCGGCGCTCGTCCACGGAACGCAACCGGCTGCCGGTGATGAGTTCCGCGGCACGCGCGCGGGGCGACTTGCCGGCCAGCACCTTCAGCACGGTGGGGTTCTGGGCCCCCAGCTGCTCGGCGAGATACGTCAGCGAGTCGGCTAGGCGCAGGATCTCCAGGTCGTCATGGATGGGCTTGTCGGAGAAGAGCCCCATCTCGAGGGATGCTTTCCCGGCCTCGGCGAACTCCCGGAGACGCTCCCCGTCGGCCTTCGGGTATTCTTCGGCGGCCCGGACCAGCGTGTGGGCGATGTCGAAGAGCTCCGACTGGAAGGCGTGGCCGAGTTCCAGCAGGCGATACACTTGCTCGTGTTGGGCGATCTTCGCCTGGGCGTCCTGGATCCGATCGAAAGCGGCGGCCGCCCTGGCAAAGTCCGGGTTGGCGGCCAACCGGACCCGCAGGGCCTTCTCCTGCTGTCGCTTGGACTCCATGAGCGCCGGATCGTACAGGCCGGCGTGGCCGCCATCGCGGGCCTTGCGGCTGTTCTGGATGCCGAAGAGCTCGTCCTTGGCCCGACGGGCGTTCTCGGCGCTGCGCTCGCTCCACGACCTGAGCAGCACCTCTCGGCGCTTCAGGTAGGCCAGAGCGATGGGGTACTGCCGATCACGCAGGTACTCCAACTCGGCGACCGTGAGCAGGCGTTCCGTGCGTCCCGGGTGTCCCGAAACGAAGGTCAATTCACCCTCGGCGGCCCCCTTCTGGGACCACTTCAAGAAGTGGGGCACCTTCACCGGCTTCCCGTTCTCGTAGGCCCGGAACAGGCAGATATCGAGGTCGAAACGGGGATACTCGAAATTGTCGGGATCGCCGCCAAAGAACGCCACCTGCTGTTCCGGGGCGAAGACCAGACGGACGTCGGTGTACTTCTTGAACCGGTAGAGGTGGTAGGCGCCGCCCTGGTACAAGGTGACGACATCGGATCGGAATCCGGTTGCGTCGAGGGATTCCTTCTCAATGGCGGCCATCACCGCGCGCCGGGCCTTGGACGCCTCGTCGGGCGACATGCCGGCGGGAACGGCGGCGTTGACCCGGGCCGTGACGTCCACGATGGACTGAAGAACGTTGAGTTCGAGGTCGACGCACGGGATCTCCTCGGACCAGTTCCGGGCATAGAAGCCGTCGCGCAGGTAGTTCTTCTGGGCGCTCGAGACCTTCTGGAGGGCGTCGGCCCCGACGTGGTGGTTCGACAGGACCAGGCCGTCTTCGCTGACGAAGGACCCGGAGCCGCCCGAATTGAACCGCACCGACGATTTCTGCAGATGCTCCAGCCAGGCGTCGGTCAACTCGAAACCGTACGTGGCCCGCACCCGCTCCCGGGGAGGATCGTTGTAGAGCCACATGCCCTCGTCGGAACGGAGGACTCCGGTGCCACAGATCACCGCCAGCGAGGCGGCCAGGAAGGTCTTGCGCGACATGGGTTCAGGAACCCCTCGGAGCACCCGCCCGTCAAGGGATGAATTGGCGGGAATGCCACCGACACTCGGAACGGCTGCCGACGCCGGGCGAAGGCCCCTGGGGCGTCGCCCCGATTGACAGGAAGGCCGGCTTTGGCATACCACGCCCTCCGCAGCCGAAGCCTGGTCGGTGTCCGATCGAACGGGCGCGGGGGACCCAACGCCGGGGGATGAAAACGTCCCCATGGCATGGGGCGCAGGGTCGGAACACCGATCCGGGGCACTTCCAGGCCCTAGCCCGTCAGCTAACCTCGCAGGCAATTGGAAGGGTATCCGGTGGCGTGCCGCCCGGTGATGACCGGCAGGCGCCCTCGGCGACCCTCGGTCGTCGTGCGCCACCGCCACCCATGAACACCCTCACCCGACCGGCTCGACGCCGGATCCAGGGGCCCAACGGCCCGGGAGTCCCCCCTACCACCACCTCGCCCGGGCCATCCGGCCCGATCGCCCGGAGGAGACCGAGCCGATGAGCCATCCCACCTCCACCCCCACCGGCAGCCGGCTCGCCGGCCTGTCGATGGCAGCCTTGGGTATCGTGTATGGCGACATCGGCACCAGCCCGCTCTACGCCTTCAAGGAATGCTTCGCTCCGGGACACGGGGCCCCGGCCAACCCCGCCAATGTCCTGGGGGTGCTTTCCCTGATCATCTGGGCGCTCGTCCTCATCGTCACCATCAAGTACCTCGTCTACGTCCTGCGGGCTGACAACAAGGGGGAGGGCGGCATCCTGGCCCTGATGGCGCTGGCGTTCCCCGAGGCGAAGTCCGGCCATCGCACCCGGTTGGCCAAGACCTTCGCCGCCATCGGCATCGCCGGAGCCTGCCTGCTTTACGGCGATGGGATCATCACCCCGGCCATCTCGGTGCTCGGGGCGGTCGAGGGGCTCAAGATCGCCACCCCGGGATTCGAGCGGTTCATCCTTCCGGTCTCGGCGGGCATCATCGTGGCGCTCTTCGCCGCGCAGCGCGTGGGCACCGCGAAGGTGGGCCGGATCTTTGGTCCCATCACCCTCCTGTGGTTCATCGCCATCGGACTGCTGGGAGTCCGGGGCATCCTCCTGAAACCCGAGGTCCTGGGCGCCTTCAACCCGCTCCACGGTCTCGGCTTCCTGGCCGGACACGGCTGGGTCGGCCTGGTGGTGCTGGGCTCGGTGGTGCTGGCCGTGACCGGTGGCGAGGCCCTGTATGCCGACATGGGACACTTCGGGATGCAACCCATCCGGCTGGCCTGGTTCTGCGTCGTCCTCCCGGCCCTCGGACTCAACTACCTGGGCCAAGGCGGCCTGCTGATGGCGCGACCGGAACTGGCCACCGGGGCGTCGTTCAACCCGTTCTACCAGCTCTGCCCCGCTTGGGCACTCTACCCCACCGTGGCGCTGGCCACGGCGGCGGCGATCATCGCCTCCCAGGCCCTCATCTCCGGGGCCTATTCGCTGACCATGCACGCGATCCAGCTGGGGTACATGCCTCGCCTGCTCATCGAGCACACCTCGGAGCGGGAGCGCGGCCAGATCTACATGCCGCAGGTCAATTTCGGGCTGATGGTGGCCTGTCTGGGACTGGTCTTCGGTTTTCGGACCTCGGACAAACTCGCGAGCGCCTACGGGGTGGCCGTGACCTTCACCATGGTGACCACCACCCTGCTGTTTTTCTTCGCCTCGCAACGGGTGTTCGGCTGGTCGCGACTTCATGCCTCGCTCGTGGCCGGGGCCATGCTGGTGGTGGAAACCCCGTTGGCCCTCTCCAACCTGCTGAAGATCCCGCATGGCGGATGGTTCCCGCTGCTGATCGCGGGTTCCATGTTCTTCATCATGTCGACCTGGAAGACTGGCCGTCGACTGGTCTGGGAGCGGCTGCGGGTGAGTGCCATGCCGGCCAAGAAGTTCGTCGCCGAGATCGCCCGCAAGGACCCGCTCCGCGTCGCGGGCACGGCCGTCTATCTGGCGGGCAACCCCAACACCACGCCGATCGCGTTGCTCCACAACCTCAAGCACAACAAGGTGCTCCACCGGCGGGTGATCTTCTTCACGATCAGCATCGAGGAGGTGCCGGTGGTGGACGCCTCCGAGCGGCTGGAGGTCGAGCGCATGGATGCCGGGTTCTGGCGCGTCCAGGCCCATTACGGCTTCATGGAGACCCCGGACATCCAGGCGATCCTCAGGCTGTGCGCGGAGCACGACCTCGAGTTCCGGGAGATGGAGACGACCTTCTTCCTCAGCCGCGAGACCGTCATCCCCAAGTCGGGCAATGGCGGCATGAACCCATGGCAAGAGCGCCTCTTCTCGGTGATGTCGCGCAACGCCCTGAGCGCCACGGCCTACTTCCGATTGCCGGCCAACCGCGTGGTCGAACTCGGCATGCAGGTCGAAATCTGACGACGCCGACCCGACGATCGGACACGGACCCAACCGACTGGATGGGAGGGCGGACCGGAAATCCCCTTCCTTCCGGCCTCCCAATCGGCGCCGGGGACTCAGAACCTGCTTAGTCGCTCGAGTTCCTTCACCCGCTCCAGGATCTTGGCCTTGGTGGTGCGGGTGGTGACGTTCAGCCCGAAGCCCTCGCAGCAGAACGAGGCCACGACGCTGCCGTGCAGGATGGCCCGACGGAGGTTGGTGTCGACCGATCCGCTCTTCTGGGCGGCGAGGTAGCCGATCAGCCCCCCGACGAACGAGTCGCCCGCACCGGTCGGGTCCACCACCTTCCGCAGCGGGTAGGCTGGCGCCAGGAACATCCCCTTCGGACCCGAGAGGATCGAGCCATGCTCGCCCTTCTTGATGATCACGTACCTCGGCCCCATGCGGTGGATCTTGGCCAGGGCCAGCACGAGATTGTCGTCGGAGACCAGTTGACGGGCCTCGCCGTCGTTCAGCACCAGGCAGTCGATGCGCTTGAGCAGGCTCAAGACCTCCGGCAGCGCGATGTTCAGCCACAGGTCCATGGTGTCGGCGATGACGAACTTGGCCTTGGACACCTGGTCGAGCACGCGGTGCTGGACGGCCGGAGAGATGTTGGCCAAGAGCACGAACGGCGTGGTCTCGTAGTCGGCCGGCAGGGCCGGCTGCCAGTGCTCAATGACCCCGAGGACGGTCTCGACCGTCCGACGGTTGTTCATGTTCACCTCGTACTCGCCCGACCAGTGGAAGGTCTTGCCGTCCTTCACGCTCTCGAGGCCCTTGAGGCAGACGCCGTGCTTCTGGAAGAGGCGGATGTACTTGGCGGGAAAATCTCCGCCGACGACGCCCATCAGCTGCGTCCGTGCGAAGAAGCTGGCCGCCACGGCCGCGTGGCTGGCGGAGCCGCCGAGGAGACGGGGGTTCTCCGACTTCGGGGTCTTGATGGAATCCAGCGCGGTGGTGCCGACGACGAGAACGCTCATTTGGTGGAGCGCAACCTACCGTCATCCCGGCGTCCCGATCAAGACCGTCGCCCAGGCCGCCCCAGGTGGGGAGAGCCTTGCCGCCACCGGATCCTCCATCGGTGGACCGTGGACGCGGCCGCGACGTGGCTACCGGATGTAGTCCATCAGGGATATCGTCATGATTCGCCCGCCGGTCTGGAGGGCGGCCTGGTAGGACAACTGGACCTGGTTGAGCTGCACGAGGGCCTTGGCCAGGTCGACATCGGTCTCGCCGGAGATCTGGCTCTCCAGCGCCGGCAGCCGGTCCCCGACCGATGCACCGGCCGCCTCGAGCCGCCCCTGCACGACGCCGTTGGCGGCGACATGTCGGAGCAGATTGTCGGCGTCGGCCTGCAGTCCCACCGCCGTCGTGGAGGTGATGGCCGCCCCGTTGCCCGCCAGCAGCTGGTCCTGCAACTGGATGAGGTGACCGAAGAGGTCGGCACTGGACCGGGGATCCTGGATCAGGCCGGCCGGCCCGCTGCCCGCCGGGTTGGATCCGACCACCCCGGCCACGAGGTCCTGTCCCTCGGCGATCTCCAGCGCCGGGGCGTCCTGGTTGCCGTTGTAGGTCACCGCCTGGACCCTTCCATCCGCACCGAGGGTCACGCTGTAGGCCGGTTGCCCGTTGCGGGTGCCCGCCAGCACGGCGTCCCCGCGCAGGTTGGCGTTCGCCGACGAGACGGCCTGATAGATCATCTGGGTCACCTCCGCCGCGTAGGCCTTCAGGTCGTCCGCCGAGCGGACGCTGTTGGCCTTGACGGCGATCTCCGAGGCGCGGGTGGCGATCGTGGTGAGCGACCGCATCACCGTATGGGTCGTGGTGGCCGTCTCCTTGAGGCGGGTGATGTTGCGGCCGTACTGCCCGAGGCGGCCGCGCTCCGTCTCGAGGTCCAGCGTGCGGCGGACGGCGGAGGGATTGTCCTCGGGCAGGGCGATGCGCTGGCCTGTCGCGACCTGGTTCTGGTAGCGGGCCTGTCGCGTCGTGATGTTGCCGAGGTTGGCAACCAGTCGATCGGCGCAGGAACCGTTGGTGACTCGCATGATGTCAGTGGCCTTTCAGTGGGGCTAGCGCTTGAGCCCGAGGGTGGTCTCCAGCATCTCGTCGATGGTCGTGATCAGCTTGGCGCTGGCCTGATAGCCGCGCTGGAAGCGCGTCAGGTCGGTCATCTCCTCGTCGATCGACACGCCGATGACCGAGTCGCGCTGTCCCTTGAGCAGGTCCGAGACGACCTTCTGGTCGGCCAGACGCTGGTTGACCGAGGAGAGTTCCCCGCCGAGGCGGCCGACGGCGCGGTTGTAGGCGCCACCGAAGGTCTGGCCGCCGAGGTCGGCGATGGCTTCATTGCCCAGCTTGGACAGGGCCAGCGCCGTGCGGTTGTCGCCGCGCGCGAAGGAGCCGCCGACCGGCGGTGCACCGGCCGCCTGCAGGGTGGTCGGGTCGTCGAGCAGGACCTGGTTGACCCGGATGTCCGCCGCCGAGGAACCGAGGAAGAACGCCCGCCCGGTGGTCCCGTCGAGGGCCAAGCCGGTGGTGTGGATGGCGTTGACCTCGTCGATCAGCGCGGCCGCCAGCTCGTCGATGCCGTCGCGCAGGTCCTTCAGGGCCCCGTCCCGGGCGTCCATCGTGCCGTGGACACGGCCGGAGGTGACCACGAGCGGACCGGCGGTGCCCGAGGCGCGGATCAGGCGGCGGCCGTCGGGGGCCGTGTAGCCCTCGAAGGTCTTGGTCCGGGTGTCGACCACCACCATCGGCTCACCACCGACCAGGATGGCCACGGAACCGTCGGAAGCCTCCACGGCGTCGAATCCGACGAGACCCGAGAGCGATTCCATCTTGGCCTGCCGCTGGTCGCGCAGGTCGTTGGCGGTCCCGCCCGAGACGGCCTCGGTCCGGAAGACCTGGAAGTTGAGACGGGCGATGTCGGACAGCAGCGCGTTGGCCGAGTCGAGATCGGCATCGAGCGACTCGTCCAACTGGTCCGAGAGACGGGACAACCGCTGGTCGAGGGCCGGGAACTGGGCGGCGAGGGCCACCGCCTTTTGCACGGCGATCTCGCGCTCGAAGATGGATGCCGGCTGCGAAGCCAGCGAGGCGAAGGCATTGAAGAAGTCGGTCAGGCCCGTCACGAGCTGCTGGCTGCCCTCCCCCGAGTCCGGGGCCGAGGCGCTGGAGGCCAGTTTCAGCGCCCGCTGCTGGGATTCGAGCGAGCCGGTCACCCCGCCCTCCGTCACCACCTGGCCGTCGAGGATCTGGTCCCGGATCTGGCGGATGGCAGCGACCTCGGATCCGGTGCCCACCGGCTGGGTGAACCCGTCTCCGGAGGCCGTGGACTGGATCGAGACGCGCTGATGGGCATAGGCCGTGTTGTTGACGTTGGCCAGATTGTGGCCGGCGACCTCGACACCCTGCCGCTGGGCGGCGAGGGAGCGGGTCCCCATGCGCAATGATCCGATCAGTCCCAGCATACGATCTCGATGGGTTGGTTCAGCCGACGGCCTCGTAGAGGCGTCGCGGATTGCCGGCGGCCCCGAGCAGGGCGCCGTCGCCGGAGTAGGTTCCCCCGGCCTTGGTGGCTAAGAGTCCGCCCATCAGGCGTTGCATCAGGTCCACGGTCCTCGAGAGCAGCAGATGATTCTG
>Ga0194119_10002140_pt1 | contig 34312 bp, 29 predicted proteins | sample TA2MahC100mmetaG_FD_148620 | JGI IMG/M metagenome (GOLD analysis project Ga0194119, IMG submission 148620) | Freshwater microbial communities from Lake Tanganyika, Tanzania - TA2015018 Mahale Deep Cast 100m | ecosystem: Environmental > Aquatic > Freshwater > Lake | place: Tanzania: Lake...
CCTCAATCGAGGAAATCTTCCTCGTCGAGTCGCTGGGGCACGTACTGTTCGGTGACGTAGCTGATATCTTTGCTGATCAGTGCTTCGACCTCGAGCTTGAATCCATTCTTGAGCATTAACTCGATTTCCTTCTGCCAAGGCTTCTTATTTGCGAACCAGGGATACTGAGCGATCTGCCTGGCGCGTTTGATATCCTGATCGTTAAGTTTGATCTGCACGCTGGGATTCAACTGGCAGCGTTCGAAGTCGATACTGCGCAGGCCGAGGTAACGCGCGGCCGGGATCGCCATCCGCTTGGATTCGTAGGCCAGGTTGATCGAGCCTTGTTTGATGACGCTGTAGATATAGTACCCCCAGGGGTCGTTATCGAGCAGGCAGTAGACGGGCAGTTTAAGTTCATGGTGCAGTCGATTTAACATGCGCCGCACACCGCGCGGCGGCTGACCGCCGCCGTGCGTGAGGATGCAGTTATATTCCCGCCAGAACTTGTCCTCGTTGAATCGACGCCAGACGGTGTCTTTTTCCACATGCAGGATGAACTCCGCCTGGTTCTTCTTGAATTGCACGATCTCCGGTTCAACGATGGAGGGAATGGTATAGCCGCCGGATCCCATGCGCGAGCAATCGATTTCGTCGCCGCTATCGACCAGCACGATCGGTCCGACCATTGAGCCAGCACTTTTGGCGTACAGATGCAACTCTTCGCGCAGCGCGTCGAGCGTCACTTCGGAATCCTCGATGATCGGATCGCAGTCGGCCTGTTCGTCAAAAGTTTCCTCGCGCGTTCCAGGAATCGTATGCTTCAACAGGTAGTAGAGACCTCGGATGCTGGTAGTTTTTCCCTGTTCGATCAGTTGCTTGCAGCCCGATCCGACCAGCAGCATCTGCATGTAGGATTTGGCTTGGGACAGATTGAAGAGTTCGCGGCGGTTGGTGCCGCTGCCCATTTCGATGATCCGGCGGGAGTTATTGAAACGGACATTGGACAGTGACCGGGACGGCACGTCGAAAAACGGAGCGCGACCGCGTTCCGCGGAATCGATGACGCTTCCGGCCAGTTCGCGCAACGACGACAGCGTCTTTTTGTCGCGGCTTGTCAGTGTGACTTCGGTCTTTTCCTGTTTCCTGGCCTTTTTCGCCATGTGATCCTCGGTTGGCTAAGCTGGTATCGCGGCCGCGTCAGGCGGAAACGGCGTGGGGGGCATCTCCCGCCGGCTCGACGATCAGAACATTATCCCCGAATTCCTCGTTCCCCGATTCGATGCGCTCGCCGCGATCGTTGAACCGGGCGTCCGCTTCGGACGTTTTGCGTTTGGCGACGTGCAACAGGCGGTCGTAAAGATCTTTTTTCTGTTTGTCGCCGAATTCACGGATGGCGCTGACCGCCGACGCCACTTCGCCCAGGTAACGCAGGAAGACAGATCGTCGTTCACCTTCTTGCAGGACCTTGTTGCGTCGATTGAGGTAGATCGACAGTTTGCGGCCGACGGCCTGCAATCCGAGTTTCAGTTCCTTCATGATTTCTTCGTAACCGGCGATCGCTTCTTTCGATTCGCTGGTGAACGGCACCCAGACGCTGGCCACATGCACCATCACGGTCAATGGTCCGGCGGGAAGTTGACCGCGCGCCTGCTGCAGCCCGTAGGCCCGCCAGTTCGTGCCGGTGACCGCCTGGGTGATCGCGCAGCCGGCGGGAGAGAACTGCAGCGGCACACGGTTGGCGTAGCGCAAAACCTGCATCGTCTGTCCTTCGCTCAAATTCACATTCCGCATCGCCTCGTGTAACCTGGCGATTTCGTCTTTCTTCAGTTTCGCGGCGCTTTGCCGCGGCCCGATCTTCGCTTCGTCCAGGATTTTCTCGGCGCCGTCGCCCCCGATGCCATCAAACGTCGTGATCAGGAACTGCCGCAGTGACCGGGCATCGCTTTCTCCCAGAAGTTCCGTGAGCGTGTCGAGTGGAACTTTCTGCGCCGAACTTGCGCCACCAAACGCCAATCCCACTTCGATCAGGAACGGGTTGCCGCGATAGACCGAGGGAGGACGCGTCGCCGCGCAGTAGAATTCTCCGGGGACCACATGGTGCAGTCCCTTGAGGATCAATTGTTCTCCAATGGGCGAAATGCAGTCGGTGGCCGGCGCGCTGATGCGCGTCTGCTGAATCGACTGATATAGGGCATCGGCCTCCTGGCGGCCGATGCGTTTCGGGTTAGCCCGCGTGCTGATTTTGGCGCCGTTGCAGACATTGCGCGCGACAGACGAACTGACTCGCGAAAACGAATCGGTCAGGAACTGCGAAATCGTCCCGGCATGGGTGTCCTTGAGCATCGTCACCAGCCGGCCCAGTTCCACGCCGTATGGGTGCGGCTTGATTTCCTTCGGCTCTTTCGGCAACTCCTGCGTCGACCGTTCGTACAATCGTTCGTTGCCTTCCGGATCGAGATAGTGAATGGTCACGTGCGGGTTGGCAATCGCGGTCTGTTCGAGATAGTCGTCGACGCTTCCGCGTCCGCGGTTGAAGCGGCCTTCCAGTTCGATCGTGACGCGCGTGCCACTCTTCACCTCAGGGGGATGCTTCCCCTCCGCCGCCGTGTAATGCGTGACCCACTCGATGCCGTGATCGGCAATGTACTTCATTCCCTTATCGCCCGGTGGGATATCCTCGCCTTCCCCTTTACCGTTGAGGATCTCCGGAAGATTTCTTTTCGTATCAATCTGAATTTCGTAGTAGTGGGCCGGCTTGCGCGGCGAGATCTTGGAAATGATGCGTACCGGCTTACCGGTGGTCAACATGCCGTACATGCCGGCCGCGCTGATGCCGATCCCCTGCTGGCCGCGGCTCATCCGCAGGCGATGAAATTTTGAACCGTAAAGCAGCTTGCCGAAAATCAGCGGAATCTGCTTCTTCACAATCCCGGGGCCGTTGTCCTGCACGCCGATCTTGTAGCGGTTATTTCCCAGGCTTTCGATATGCACCCAGACTTCCGGAACGATGCCGGCTTCTTCGCAGGCGTCGAGCGAATTATCGACCGCTTCTTTGACCGTGGTCAGCAGCGCTTTGCGCGGGTTGTCAAATCCCAGCAGGTGGCGATTCTTCGCGAAGAACTCACTGACGGAAATGTCGCGTTGTTTGGCCGCCATCGATTCGGCGGTGGCACGGCGGCGCGGTCCGGCGCCGGATCCCGCACCGTCTTCGATCGGACTCTCCGAATCCTCGCGTCCCGAACCCGCCGATTGCCCACGTTCTTGGCTGTTAGCCGTTCGCGCGCTTGACTTCGCCATCGATGATTCCTGGCCTCCTGCTCCCGCTATCTTGCCTGAGTTCCGTTAAGCTGGGGGAATTATAGCGACTATGCCGGCATCCTCCCAGTCGGTTTTCCTGGTACGAACGTTACGGCAATTCCGGCAGTTATAGCAGGCACACAAAGTTTCACCCGCTTTGACGGACCCTGCCGAGATAGGTAGTAACATTCGTACGGCCGGCCCCACCCGGACCGTCGAATCCTGCCGATGTTCGCGACGCCCCCTGGTCTTTTCCTTGCGCCGGCCGCCGCGAAACGATTCAACAAGTTACCGAAGGAGCGACCCAATGCGTCAACAATGGATTGGTACCCTGGGCCTGTTTGCAGCGATTTGCCTCCTGGGAATCGCTGCCACCAGCGCGCGGGCTCAAGACGGATGCCCCTGCCAGAACGAGTGCGGGTATGCGGCTTCCTGCAGTCCCTGGCGATACGGCCAGAACAGTCTGTTCCACAATTACTACGTGCCCGGCGTGTGTGGCGGAGTCCCCGCCTCCCTGTACGTCTCACCGATGCCCGTCCCCGCGGTCGTTGGTCATACCTACATTACCAACGAGGCGTTCATGCCGCACGAACAGATGCACAACCATCACAAGAAATATTACCGCTATACCAACGACGGTCGAGGAATGACGCGGACCAGCGTTCATTGGTACAGCCCACCGTTCAAGAATGCGGCCCGGACCGGATTGAATGCGTTTCGCATCGCCCGTTAACTCCGTTACGGTTTCGCTCTGTCCGTTTACGACCTGATCTCTGGAACCCACGCACCGCCCCGACGTGGATCAGCATAAAGGGAAGCGTCCCATGAAAAATCTGTCACTCCTGTTAGCACTGACTGTAGGCTGCACCGTGTTTGCCACGTCCAGCTCCGCCCAAGCCGATCCGAAACTCCGCAGCTATTGGCATGCGGCACACCGTTCGGATCGTTCGTCGTGGCACCAACCGTATTATCACACTGCCTGGGGGCGACCCGTGGCGCTGGTCGTTCCGCCGACCGCTCGCACGGAAACGCACTGGGGCTGGGGTGTGGCTCAGTCCAGTATCACGCCGATCTACCAGCAATTCAAACGGCCGTATCCTGGCGGAGAATCGGGCGAATACGGCGCCTTGCTGGGAACGCCTCCCTGGCCCAGTCATACCAATCAGTTTGGCGTCTATTACATTCGCGGGCCGTGGTAACGCCTGGCTGAATTGTCGCGCTCCTCGCGACCGTCCATCACCTCGCTCGCAGCGATATCCCGTTGGCGATTCTTCGCAAAAAGGGTCTCCTCGGATCCGCTGCGAGCGACGGCAGGACGCCCGGCGTTTCCCTGGTTTAAAGAAACCGCCGGACGTATGCGGGGGGATTGAGTGTGCGTTCTGAGTGCGTCCATTGGTTTTGTATCCGGTACTCCACCCAACGACCTTCCGTGCGGATCTTAATCACCACGGCATTGCGCCAGCCGAGGAATCCCGGCCGACACAAATCGGCGACGGAACTTCCCAACTGCGGATCGGGGGGCGGGAAGAGTCGCAGCCAGCCACGCAGTGCCGCCTGTTGCTCTGCCGTCGTCGCGATGGCGCCGACTTCGGTCCAGAAGCGGTCCGCGAGCTTTTTCTGTGGGACCATCAAATCGGCGATTTGCACGATGCGTTGTCCGGAGGGATCGACTTCGCGCGTCACCGGTTCGGCGGCCAATTGAGATTCGGCTCGGGCGAAATCAAGAGACAGCGGCAGAGTTCCGCCGCCCCGCTTGATTGCACTTCGCGCGCGCAACTCGGCTCGCCACTTTGATCGCTCATCGTCGGCTGCTGACCCTCTTCACAGTACACCGGAACTTCGCGCGGCGAAATCCCCAGCCCTCCAGTGTCCTGGCGCAAGACCGATTAACGTTGGGGCCCTTGCCTCGGATCGATCGATGGCAGCCCGCCGACGGCCCGAATTCGGAGCAACTCGTCCCGCGACGACTCGCAAAACGCAATCACGCGAGAACGTTCCTCAAACTTCCGCCGAGAGACGGCGTCGATCTGGTCCTGGATCCGCTCGAGCAGCCAGTCGAGGTCTTTTTCACGGTACGGCGCCCGGCGGTCCACGTTTACGTAAACCGGGTTGGTGTGGGATTCCGCATCGGGCTTGGATCCGTTGCCGGACGAGTGTGCGCGTGCAGCGATCCAGGACGATTCGGAGAGTTCAATCTCCCGCTCCAGCTCCAGCCACTTTCCCTGCTGCTCCAAACGAGGAACGAGAAACCGATCGATCGCCAGGCCATTGACGATCAAATCGATCTGTGCCACCGGAGTTACTTCCGATCGGCAACGCAGTCGGACCCGCACGCGATGCGGGCCTTTGCCCCGTTTGTCGATGGTCCCACCGGGCGACTGGTCCTCCACTTCCAGCAACAACAGCGGTCCCGTCGTAAAGAAACTTCTGCCCTCGGAGGCAAGCCGCGCCCATTCACCCGGTTCAGGAGCCGTCGGAGCATGAACGTAGGTGCGGCTGTCACCCAGGGAGCGACAAAAAGGAAAATCGCTTGCGCCGATCGCGGGAAAGCGAAAACCGATGTTCAGCACGCGATACCAACCTTCGACGCCGATTCCGCGGTAGGCCGCGAACTGCAGTAGTTCGACGCCATCGGTGGCGCGCGACGCAATATCCGCAAAAATCTCCTGGCTGTGGCCGCCATGCGCATTGAATGCATATCCGCCCATTGCCCGCACTTCGCGACCAAGCACACCGATCAACGGCCAATCGGTCGTTATCGCCGTTTGCTCGGAAAGCGCAAGCCGCCAATGCATCAGGAAGCAGGCGTGCCCGTAGCTGCTGGAAGTGTATTCCTGACCGGAGGCCAGCGCACAATTGCCGCGCCAGACAATCGAGTCCGGACCCAGGCCGCGCATCTGCGGCGCTGACATGCGGCCCATCGTCCCGGAATAGTGATGAAAGCGGTTCCAGCAAAGCAGGAAACCTCGGCTCAGGTCTTCCGCTTCCAGCAGGTCGAGCGCCCGCTGATCGTCCGATTCCGTGCGGCGATTCAAATGAATGTGGGTATCGCCGGAATAGTAATGCCGTTCTGTCATCCCTGCGGTGCGTTCGAGGGATATTGTCACGTCCTGTGTTGCCGCGGCTTCGAGATGCGTGGTGGCGGTTTCGGGACGAAATTCGATGCCTTTCCAGACTTCCACGCGCACGGGCCCTGGCGGAACTCGAACCTGTGTCTGACCCGAACAATAGAAGTACCATCCGATGTAGCGCAGCGGGCCGGCACCGGGCCGATTGCCGACGCCGTACAGCGGCTCCTCGCCCGGCGGCACGACGCCGTTCAATACCGTCGAATACGGCACGCCCAGACCGAACGCCGCCAGGGGATTCTCCTGCGGCTGATAATAATTGCCGTCCGCTGCGATGACGTTGACGCGCGCGGGAGTCGGTTTGCCGGTTGCCCGATCCAGGATCGACAGGTTGATCACTCCCGTGTGGTCACCGCGGGCGATCGCGCGAACCCCGGGACGATCGAATCCCGGCGGCGTGAACAACACCGCGTCGTCCGCCGGATCGGACTCGGGTTGCGGCAGGTCGTCGTGATTGGCCCGTACGGCATTCGTGGAATGGGCGATCAAAAGCAGCAACGTGAGCAACGCCATGCGCAGTCGAAGGCAAACGGGCAAGAACGCTCTTGTTCGCGCGGGGCCTGCCACGCCACCGCTCCGCGGTCGAAATCGTGTCGCCTCGCTGGCGGCGGTTACTTCGTCGATTCGCCCGATGGTATTCACTTGGTCTTTGGTTCCCAAATGCGCGACTTTTGTGCTTCGCAGAACCCGTCGTTTGCTGGTCGCAGTTTCCAGATCTCCACCTTCTTCAGAAGCGTGGGCTCGCCAACCGTAAACGCATCCACTCCGGAGTGAGCGCGGTATTCGGGATATGCCGCGAGCAGTCCCTGTCGCCCGTTGACAAACAGTTCGACCAGATACTTGTCGATGAAAATCCGCAATTCAACATCCTCGTCGGCCGCCAGATCGGCGAGCGAAATTGGTGCCTTCGTCTTCGAACAAACGATGCCGGACGGGGGCCAATATCGCATGAGGCACACCTCGTGAAAATCAGGGTACACTGACTGCAGAGCGTTGCGTTGCTCTTGGTTGTCTGCTCAGATTAGTCGCGGGCGAGACCGCCTGACAAGTGGTCGCCGATTTGGGTTGACTGGCCGAGCGATGCAGCGAAAATCGATCGCTGACCGACCCGCAATCGGAGGTTGGCACCGGCATCGATCCTCCCGGAACTCGTGGCATGGCGCGGTGTTGGAGGTTGTGGTGCCCCTGGCTTCCGCGTGCGTAGGCGGTCCCGGTTTCGAACGACGGGGGGGCTCGAACCAAGTTTGAGCTACGTAGCTCGAAACTTGTTTCGAGTCTTCCTTCCTATCGAGGCTAAACTCACCATGCTTTATCCACTCGCCCACTCGATTCCCTGGACCGGCTTGCGTCTCGTCATACTCCTTGCAGCCCTGTTTCCGAACAAAACTTCCGCCGCACCGACAGCCCGATCGAAAAGGGAATGCCGGGTTACGTTGCTCAAAAAGCCGATCAGATCCACTTGACGGGCGAGCTCGACAACGGCCAGTTGGCGGACAGAATCGGCGGTACCTTCTCGCGAAGTTCGCGAAGCGCGGCGTGCCGGAAAGGCAGTTGTTGCTTCACGGTCCCGCGGAGCATTACCGTTACCTGCAATACTACGATCAGATCGACGTGGCACTGGACGCTTTCCCGTACAACGGTGGAACGACGACGATGGAGGCCCTCTGGCAAGGGGTTCCGCTGCTGACGTTCGACGGTGACCGCTGGGCATCCCGTACCAGCCAGACAATTATCCGTCGCACGCCGCTGTGCGAATTCGTCGCATCGGACTTGTCGCACTATGTGGAACTGGCGGTCGGCCTCGCGGCATCGAATAAAACCCCGGAGAAGCTCCGTACGCTTCGGCCCCGAATGCGTGAACTGTTGCTGCAGTCCGTGGCCTGCGATACCCGCCGTCTGGCAGGAGCAATGGAAGTGATCTACGAGGAGGTGTATGAGCTGTAGATTGTCGGTACCACGTCAAAGCGGACGGGCGATGGACTGCCGTCGACAAAGTGTTCCCAGCGAGGCGGGACATCGATGCAATCCGGCTCCGACGCGTACGGATCGCCGTTCACCGCGCAAGCGCGGGCTCGACTGCCTCCGCACAGACGGCGATATTCGCAGACGCCGCATTTGCCCTCGAACGATTCGGCGTCCCGCAGGCGGCGGAAAATGGGCGAATTCTGATAGACGTCGACGACATTGTTCCACGGAAAGACGCCGCGCATCCGGTCGTGGGTCGCGGCATCGGCGCCGTCGATACTGACCGCCATCCGCGCAATACCCGCGCGCTTCAGACGTTGAATCGCTGCGATGGTGACCAGCGGAGTCGGCGACGGTGTAATCCCCGTTTCCAGGTTCTTCGACACCGCATGCTCGATCAACTCGTACACGTCGGCGTGCTTCAACGGATCGCCGCCTGAAATCACCAGCAGCGGTGGTTCCGGGAAGGTTGCCAGCTAGTCGATCATTGCCATCGCATGGGCCGTCGAAAGCTCATTCGGGTCGGCCGTTGCCTGAGCACAGGCGCGGCAATGCAGACAGACCAGGTCGCACGCTTTGGTGATTTCGTAAAAGACAATCAAGGGACTGCTGTCGCGAAATTCACGCGGCCGTAAAAACGCGTCCCCGGACGAGGCGCAGTCGTCGGCACTGACCGGCTCTCCGAGGGAACATTCGGCGGAATATTCGGCTTGGGGCTCCCGGCTTCCACCATCACCCGATCATCCTCGCTTGATTGGCTTTCCTTCGCGCTGCGCCTGCCAGACCTCGACGCTGAACCTGTCTGCGTGCAGAATAGGTGCGAGGGAGACTCAACGTCAATGGACGCTCATTCAAAACCGCCGCCGGCTCGCCACATCGCGATCATCGGAGCCGGCATTTCCGGACTTGCCGCGGCCTGCCGTTTGCGGGAACTGTTGCCGGATTCCGCGGTGACCGTTTTCGAGTCGAGCGCACGACCGGGCGGCGTGCTCCGTACGGTACGACGCGACGGATTCCTGATCGAAACTAGTGCCGACAGTTTTATCACTTCGTTTCCCTGGGCACTCCGTCTCTGCGACCGACTGGGACTGGCGGACAAAATCATTCCCACCGATGCCGCACACCGTCGAGCCTTCGTAGTCCGACGCGGCCGTCTGCTGCCGATTCCCGACGGGCTGATGATCATGGCGCCCAGCCGACTCGGCCCCCTCGTCCGCTCTGCGATTCTCAGTCCCTGGGGCAAACTGCGAATGGCCGCCGAGGCATTTGTCCCGCGCGGTTCCGGAAACGACGAAAGCCTGGCCTCGTTTGTGCGTCGCCGCTTCGGACGCGAAGCTTTCGAGCGCCTGATCCAACCACTGGTCGGCGGGATGTATACCGGCGACCCCGAACGCTTGAGCGTGCTGGCAACCATGCCGCGTTTCGTGGAAATGGAACAACAGCACGGAAGCCTGATCCGCGCGATGCGAAGCAAGAACCGCCCCGGAGCCGAAGCGAACCAGGGCAGCGGCGCCCGCTACGGACTATTCGTCGGATTGACGGACGGTATGTCCGAACTCGTCGATGCGATTTGCAGGTCGCTGCCTCCCGGCACGATTCGCTGCGACTGCCCGGTCTCCGATCTGACACGTGACGGTCAGGGCCGATGGGGTATGCGCATCGCGAACGCGTCCGAGCCCGCATGGTTTGATCGCGTCGTCGTGGCGGCTTCCGCACCCCACACGCAACGGCTGCTGAGTACGATCGATTCCGAACTGGCCGAGAGCTTTCGGCAGGTACCGACGAACAGCAGCGCGATCGCGTCGCTGGGATATCGCCGCGAGCAGATCGAGCACCCGTTGGATGGTTTTGGCTTCGTCGTGCCCAGCGCGGAACGACTGCCGATCCTCTCGGGCAGTTTCTCCAGCGTCAAGTTTCCCGGTCGGGCTCCAGCCGGTCATGCGCTCGTTCGCGTCTTCCTGGGCGGCGCGACACGCCCCGATCTGCTGGAACGGAGCGACGAATCGCTGATGCGTCTGGCGCACGAAGAACTCTCACGCCTGATCGGCATCCAAGGCGAGCCCGTTCTGTCGATGCTCAGCCGCTGGAGTCAGGCGATGCCCCAGTATCAGATCGGCCACCTGCAATGGCTGGAGACGGTCCGCTCGCGACTCGCATCCCTGCCAGGCCTTGAACTTGCCGGTAATGCGTACGAGGGCATCGGCGTGCCGCAATGCGTGCACTCAGGAGAAATGGCGGCGGAGAGAATCGCCGCAAGCTGACCCCGGACAGCCTCGCGAATTGTCCGCCCCGGATGTCCCCGCAGCGGCTCTGCGACCGGGCCAGCGGACGCGGCGCTCGCCCGAAAACTCACCGGGCGTCGGCGAAAATTCCTACGCCGTACCAGATCCCGTTATTTCCGCGTTTCATGTCGTAGGCGAATACCGGATGCACCCTTTGCACCGCATCCCAATGCCCCGGCGAATGACGCCAGCTGCGGACACATTCCACCGCCGCGTCCCAGAGCGATTGCCCGGGCCAACTCTCCGCGCAAACTTCCTGTGCCACCATGTTGCCCAGCCGGTCGTTGATGCGGTGAAATCGTGTCTCCCAGTTATGGTGTCCCTGCACCCCAATTTCCGCCTGGTAGTGCGCATGCGATTCGCACTCGTCCGCCAACCGTCGGTCAAATCGCAAGCCGGCGCTTTGCGGCATTTCCGGATGCGTTCGCACCGCCAACGTCAACATTCGCTGCGTCAAACTCCCCAACGGCAGCCGCAATAACTCCCGACATGTCACCGCGGTCAAATGCTCCAATTTGGGAACAAGGCTGACCGCATGTTGATAATACGGTGAGTCGCTTTCCGTCACGTCGATCACCGCGATGCCGCCGTGCGGTGCCAGTTCCGAAAACGCTGGATGCGAAAGCAAGGCAGTTCGTCCCTGCTCCAAATCGACCTCCGCGTCGAGCGGCAGCCAGACGAAAACGTGCCGTTCGACCAGGTCGCGATCTTCAGCGTCCGACTGCATTTGCCGAACGACCCGTTCGATCACGGGCTGAAGCCGGAAGTCGGCAAAGACCAGAAACACCAGTTTGTGCCCCGCGGTCGCTTCGCGCATCGCTCCGGCGTAGTCGTGGTGCCAACAGACGGTTCCCGGTGGCGGCAGCGACGCGGAAATCCAAACGGAGAGCATTAGCAGACTCGGGAATGCCGTCATGACCGCTCGATGCCGTAGGAACCGCACATTGCCCCTATCGATAAGATAGGTAATATACGTCAATCGTTAATTTTGGGAAGCATGGGATTTATGCATTGACTTTTACGGGCCGATCCTGTGTGGAGACTCCAGCATTTACCTGAATTGCCGAGACCGCCTGTTTTGGAAAGTTCGCGTAGCTTAAAAATCCAAATCATGCTAAGACATTACACCATGGATGTTTGTAACCGGCTCGTCATCGTCTAAAGGGAGTGGGGTCATGTTTGCGCGAATCCAGATAGGGATTGTGTTGTCTATTGGCTGGTTCGTCGCGAATCTGCCGGTTTCGGGGGCCTTCAGCCAGGACGAGGCAGCGGCACCACCTGCGGCGACTGCGGCGGCTACCACGCAGGAAAAAGGGGCCTCGGTTCCCGTCGATCCCAAGATTGCCTCGATGCTGGAACAGGCTCGGTCGACCTATGTACCGCTTACCGACGAGCGTGTCGGCGAGGCGAAGCGGCAGTTGCAACGGGATCTGCGGGAATTGGATCAGCGTCTGATTCAAAGCGGCCAGGAGCGGCGGGCGGACTGGCATAAATTCTTGATGTGGAGTGAACTGCAGCAGCAAATCGCGGCTGCAAAAATCGATGCATCCACGATGCGGACAATTCTGGGTCGATTCACCAGCGGGGAGCCCGGAATGGAGTGGGAGCCGGTTGCACGGGCCCGTCAGTCGTTGCGGTCTTTTCTGCATTTGGCTCTGTTGAAGGGCGATGAGCGTGCTCGTGATTCTTTCGAGGCGGCGTTGACCGAATTGGCGAAGCGTCACGAGGCGTTTGCGGCGTCGGGCCAATGGGACGATGCGGTCGCGTTGGGGCGGGCGGTTGGCTGGTTGGATCGATCGCGCATGGCAACGGACCTGGTAGCTGCGATACACCAGAAATTCGGTCACTCGAACCTGCAGATCCATGTTTCCCGCAGGCTTGCCGCATCGGGAGTTGAAGACGACGTGGAAGATACCATGCCGGTCTCCGAGAACATCCTTGGCACACAGTTGGAGGGGACCGCACACACGAAGGGCAGGATTTCGCTGGCGCTGATGCCCGATTCCAAACGTGCCAGCATGCGAATTTTGTTGAACGCCAAGACCGAATCGAACAATGTTGGTTATCACGGACCGGTCACGATTTTCAGTCGCGGATGGACCGACGTGAGCGTGTTCAAGAACATTCATATTGATTCGACCGGCATTGCCGATGAGATGGCGCACGCGGATTGTGATACGACGACGGTCATCGACGACATTCAATCGCAAATTTGCTTGATCGAAAAACTGGCCTGGAAGCAGGCGGCGAAGAAGAAGGAACAATCCGAGGCGATCGGCAACCATCGCGCCGAGGTGCGGGTGGCTGGCCGCGTTGATTCGCAGGCGGCGGAGATGTTGGAAAAAGCCCGCGACAGTTTTGAAAAGAAATTCCGCGCACCGCTTTTGCGCCGCGATGCATTTCCGCGTCGCCTGGCGATGGCGACCAGCGAAAGCGCTTTAACGGTCGACGTGCTGCAACTGGGCGCGAATCAGCTCGCCGCCACAGGAAGTCCACCCGCGGTCACTTCCGGCGACGATCTGCACGTTCAGTTGCACGAGTCATTTGCGGGCAACTTGAGTGAGGGAGCACTCGGAGGCACCACGTTGACCGACGAGAAAGTGGAAAGCATGATTCAGGAACAGACCGGAAACGTTCCGGAGGAATTGAAGGTCACGCCGGACAAGGACCCCTGGTCGATTACGTTTGCCGCGGATCAACCGGTCTCTACGCAATTCGCCGCGGAGGGAGTCACCATCAGCATCCGAGGGAGGAAGTTCACTCGCGGCGATCAGGAAATCACCGATCCGATCAAGGTTTCGGCGACCTATGCGATCGAAAAGACGGCGACCGGAGCAAAATTGACCCGCAAAGGCGATGTGGAGATTGATTACATTGGCCACAAGGGCAACTTGAGCGTCAAGCAGGTCGCATTCAAGACCTTCATGCGGCGCAAGTTTGAGGCGCTGCTCAAGTCGGAAATTGTCTCGGACGGGATTAAACTTCCGGGGCGCTGGGAGCACGCTGGAAAACTCGTCGTGCAGCAGATGCAATCGGGCAACGGCTGGCTGACGTTGGGCTGGAACCTCGAAAAGGCGCCGGTGGTCGCCGAGCAACCGAAGCCGGCATCCCAGGTTGTCGCGACACCATGAGCCAATGGGTTGAAATCGGTTTTGATTGTCTGCCATTGCGGTCCGTTACCAGGCTCGATATTCCGATCGATGCCTCTCCGAAGTTCCGCGCGCGATGCGAGAGCATCAAGCGGGCGATCGAAACGCACGGAAGCCATAACAGCTACTTCCTTTACAACGCGCGATGTGGATTCCATCTGACCAACCACCCGCAAATCGGTTCGATATCGTTCCGTTTTCAGGGAACCTTGTTGACGGACAGCGACGATATTCGCGCGGTGCGTGCCGACCTGGAGGTTGACCTCGAAGGAGAAACATGCGACTGGCTGACCCAGTCCGATGTCGAGTTCTTTAGGCGATCGGTTTCCCACGCGTTGCTTGCGGAATTTGATCGGTACATTGACGCCGGTGATCTGGCGCGCACCAAGCAGCGGGTTGAACTGCTCCAGTCGCAGACGGATCAATCCGGCGGTTACCTCGGGATGTACCTCTGAAACGCAATGTACTATCTGGGCATCGACGTCGGTTCGTCGTTCATCAAGGGCGCCCGCCTGTTGCCGGAAGCGGGGACGCTGGATCGCATTCGCCGCCGTCCGTTTCCCGCACCGCTCGGACAGCGCCCGGCGGGACATTTCGAAATCGACGCCGACCAGGTGGCGCGGTGCGTGCGGGAGCTGATTGACGAACTGTTACAAGAGCGCCCTCTGGAATGCGAGGGCATTTTCTTCTGCGCCCAGATGGGCGGTGTGCTGCTGGCGTCGCGGGACGGTCGGGCGATCTCGCCGTATTATTCCTGGCGCGATCAGCGTACAGCGGAACGGGATTTGGGTGGCGGCGAATCGTGCCTGCAACGCATGTTGGCGCGACTTGACGTTGACACACTCTGCGCGATCGGCAACGAAGTGCGGGCCGGCTCCGCCAGCGCGCTGCTCTACTGGCTTGTCGAACGTGACGCGTTGCCGGCGCGGGCCATCCCGCTTGCGTTGGGCGATTATGTGATTGCTCGCATTTGCGACTGCGAACCGCGAACGGAATACACGCAGGCGCTCGGGACGCTCGACCTGCGCACTCGGGATTGGTGCTGGCCGTTGTTTGCGCGGCTGGGGGTCGCCGATCTCGTCTGGCCCGCTTTGACCGGAACGACCGATCCCGCGGGGGAGCTTCGAATCGGCGGCCGAACCGTACCCTGTTTCGCCGCGATCGGCGACCACCAGGCGGCACTGGCGGGTGTCCAGCTGGATGCGGATGAGCTTTCGCTGAATATTTCGACCGGCTCCCAGGTGAGCCGACTGACCGAGCGGTTTGAACCGGGCGATTACCAGACGCGGCCTTATGTCGACGCGCGGTTCCTGAACACGATCACGCATCTGCCGGCCGGCCGTTCGCTCGACGTGCTGGTGAATCTTGTCACGGAGATTTCCCGCCGGACCGGTCCGGCGCAGGAATCGGCGCCGTTGGCATCGGCGCCAGTGGAATCGGAACTGTTGGAATCGGCGTCGTTGGAAGCCGATGTCTGGGACTATCTGGCAAAAGCGGCGGAACGCGCGGTGGACTCCGAGCTGCGCGTACAGCTCACTTTTTTTCCAGGGCCGCTCGGCGAACGCGGATCGATCGAAGGGATTTCCACGGACAATTTTTCCGTGGGATCGCTGTTTCGAGCCGCATTCAATTCGATGGCGGAAAACTATTCGATCTGCGCCGAACGACTTCGAGGCGTTCGGAGCTGGGAGCGTCTCGCCTATTCCGGCGGACTTGCCCAGAAACTCCCTTTGCTGCGTGCCATGATCGGTGAACGTTTGCCGGGCCTCAGCCGGCTGTGCGATCTGCGGGAAGACACGTTGATGGGCCTGCTGCATCTGGCACAACGCAAGCAGCAATGATGCCTCCAGCGATCCACTTCGTGTGCCACGGGCGAGGGCAGTCCCGAACCCGTGCCCGTGGCCAAGGGACGGAGTCAACGTTGCATCGTCGTCCCTCCACCGTGCTGCGATCCACCGGCGCGCGGTTCTCAACGCTCGCCGGGTTTCGATTGTGTGATGCGGACAACTGATTTACGATTTGAAAGTGAATAGTCGCATTGTCTTACCAGGAGCCCGTTGGAGCCAGCCATGATTCAGATGCTCGGCAGTCGTCGACGTTGTTGCGACGGGATCACACGTCGGGAGACCTTGCGGGCCGGTGCGCTGAGTGCCCTGGGCGGATTTTCCTTGACCGATCTGCTTCGTTCGGAATCCCGCGCGGCGGATGCCGCGGGCAGGCGACGCATTCGCAATGTCATGGTGGTTTATCTGCTTGGCGGTGCGGCAACGCAGGATATGTGGGACTTGAAACCCGACGCGCCGGCCGAGATTCGTGGGGAATTCAAGCCGATTCCCACCCGTGCTGCGGGGGTCGCGATCTCCGAGATGCTGCCGCTCACCGCGCAATGGATGCATCGCGCGGCTCTGGTGCGGTCGGTCAACCACAGCGCCGGCTGCCACAACACGCTGCCAAGCTATACCGGTTACGAGGTACCCCTGTCCGATATCACGACGATCAAGGACAGTTATCCGCCCAGCATGGGATCGGTGGTTCGCTACCTGGAACAGTCCGATCGTGAAGCGGAGATCCCGCCGTACGTTTACCTGCCCTGTTACCTCGGCTGGGGACAGAATATTCGCCGCCCCGGCCCGTACGGCGGATTTCTCGGCCGTCGCTTTGATCCGCTGTTCACCGAGTGCGCTCCGTACAAGGATCCGGACGCTGCGGCCGCCTCTCCAGGACAGCCGCGCGTGGTTCGCGGCGCCCCCGTGTTGCCGCATACGACCCTGCCCGAGCAGATGACGCTCGATCGGCTCGATTCCCGTAAGTCCCTGTTGGCTCAGATGGACGACGAATTGCGGCGGATCGAAGGCAGCACCGCGGTCCGGCAACAATCGCGACTTAAGGAACAGGCGTTCGGCATTCTGACATCCCACTCGGCCAAAGCGGCCTTTGATTTGACGGCGGTGCCCGAACCGCGTCTGGAGCGGTATGGCAAGACGCTGTTCGGCAACAGCATGTTGATCGGCCGCCGCCTGCTTTCGGCGGGCGTGCGGTTTGTGAACGTGACCTGGGACTTGTTCTGGGACCGTATCCCGATTGACTACGACGCCTGGGATACCCATACGCGGAACTTCCAGATTCTCAAAGAAAACAAGCTGCCCTATCTCGACCATACGTTGACCGCGTTGTTGGAGGATCTGGACGCTTCCGGCGAACTCGACGAAACACTGATCGTCGTCATGAGCGAAATGGGGCGTACTCCCAAGATCAATGCCAGTGCTGGCCGGGATCATTGGACGTACTGCTATTCCATCGCGTTTTTCGGCGGTGGAATCCGGGGCGGAACGGTTTACGGCGCATCGGACGCTCATGCCGCCTACGTCAAAGACCGGCCGGCAAGCACCGCCGACATTTGTGCGACCGTCTACAAGGCGCTGGGAATCGATCCCGCTTCCACGGTGCCCGATCGCATCGGACGACCGGTGGGAATCGCGCATGGTGGCGTTCCGATCGATGAGATTCTCGCATGAGAATCACGCGTGTCGACTGCCATGTGCTGCTCGTTCCCAACCTTGATCCATCCGCCTGTTCTTCCGCGCAAGACGATCTGGTCGTGGAGATTCACACCGATGCGGGGATTGTCGGCATTGGCGAGTCGGATGTAAGTCCCTGGATCGGGCGCGAGTGCATCCGCGCGCGTGGCACGCACTGCATGTCGCTGGGTGTCGAGGAACTGCTACTCGGCGCCGACCCGATGCAACCGGAATCGCTTTGGGCGCGATTGTATTCGGCGACGAAGATGACGGGCCGTCGTGGAGCAATGATCTGCGCTTTAGGCGCCGTCGACATGGCGCTGTGGGACATCCGCGGCCAGGCCTTGGGCGAACCGGTCTGGAAGCTGCTCGGAGGGGCCGCGGTTCCGCATGTCGTTCCGTACGCGTCGCTTCTACCCACGGGCCATTCGCGGCAGGAACAGCGGGAGTCGCTGCTGCACAAGGTACGCCGCGCGCGTGAACTCGGGTTCCATGCCGCGAAGCTCGAAATCTGCTGGCAAGGACCGTACAGCCACGGCGGGCTTCAGGAGCCGGACGAAGCGGTTGTGGCCATGGTGGCGGAAGCGCGTGCCGCCGTCGGTCCGGAGATGACGCTGATGGTCGACGTCGCCTACGCCTGGAACGATGCACGACAAGCCCTGCGGATCCTGAAACAGTTGGAGCCTTACGACCTGTTTTTTCTGGAGACTCCTCTGAATATCGATGATCTTGCGGGACATGCTTTTCTGCACGACCATAGCCCGATCCGGATCGCGGCCGGGGAGTGGCAGAATACGCACTTTGAATTTCTCGATCTGGCGGACCGTGCAAAAATCGACGTGTTGCAGCCCGATGTGGGGCGCGTCGGCGGATTCACCGAAGCACGCAAGGTGGTTCAACTTGCCGAGGATCGGGGCAAACTGATCGTGCCCCACTGTTGGAAAAGCGCCATCGGCATTGCCGCCAGCGTGCATCTGGCGGCTTCGACGAATTGTTGTCCCTACGTCGAATTCATGCCGGCCGAGCTGTCGGAATCGGAACTGCGAACCAGCCTCGTCGAGGACGAACTCCTGCCGATCGGTGGAACGATTCCGCTCCCCGCTCGACCCGGTCTGGGAGTCCGTCTGAATCGGGACGCTTTGCGGCGATACTCAGTGAGCTGATTTCCCAATCGCTGCTAGCGCCCCGTCGTGGCAGTCGTGGGACGATCTGAACCGATGGGCGGCAATGTGATCGGCGGTAACTCCGCGATCAGGCTCGCAGCGCGCTCGTTCAGGAATACCTCGATATTGTCATCATTCTCGTACAATTCTCGGCCATGGGGTTGCAGGTTTCGCCCATGCATGGCTTCCCATTGGTCTGGCATTCCGTCGCGATCCGTATCGTGAATTGCTGCTGGTGGCGTCGCCGAAATGCGATCACTGCATGGTGACGTCGCAGGCGGCATCCACGACCTCCGCAGCGCCATCGCGAAAGAAAGAGACGGAAACGTGATCCAGAATGATATTTCGAGTTTGTTTTCCTCGCACCAGGAAGGCATCTGTTTCCGGACGTAAGCCGCCACGGTGCCGAACATGCCGTATCAAGACGTCATGAGTCGGACTGTCTGAATCTCCAATGACGATGGATGCGCCCGAAAAAGCTGTTCCGTTGCCCGGGACGGTCTGTCCAGCGATGTACGTGTTGGGTGGTACTTCGGCTTTGCGTTTCAGACGAATCATCCCCGACACATCGAAGACGATATACGCACCCGCCAATTTTCTCGCAACTGCCAGCGCCCAGCGAAACTGGCCCGGTTTCAGGTGCTTCTCATCCTGGCCTTTGTCCTCATCGTCCAGTCTCGTCACATGGATTACGGCTTTACCCCGCGCATGCACCGTTCTCGTTCCGAAGCCTTCAGCTCCGGGAAACGCCGGGACGTTCTCCCCCGCATCGAACTGGGGCATCGAGGATATAAGCAAAATCGACAGCAGCCAAATTGCAGTTTTCAAGATCGACACACACTTGAAGGGCACGTTCAGCGGGGATTCACCTGGACTGCGCTATGGTACTAGATTGCTCTATGGTAACTCCAGCAACGAATGTCTCCATTGCGATTTTTTGCACCATCGTGCACTTCCGCGCCAAAAAGGCCAAGAAGGAGAAACCGGCCGAACCGAGCTTTGACAAAGCACTAGCGGCGTGAATCGTCCCTGCCCGGTTCTTTGAGCTCAAAGCCGCTGCAGCGCCGCATGCGCAGCAGTTCGACGAAGCGAATGATCCGCTCGGCGGCGTCGGCAGTCGTCACGCCGCGGGGGTGAATATTGGAAATCAGATTACGCTGCGCGTCGCTGTGGGTCGGATCCGGGCGGTAGGCGAGGTAGGCCGAGAGCGATTGCGCGGTGGCCAGGCCTGGCCGTTCTCCGATCAGCAGCAGGACGACTTCCGGACGGAGGATCTCGCCGATCTCGTTCATCAAGGCGACGCGGCAGTAACGCACGACAAAAACGGGCCCGACCGCCCAGCGGCGAATTCGCGCCTGCGTGATCAGCATCGGAAGCAGGTCCGGAATCTGCGTGGCGACGGCGGCCGCCGAAAGCCCGTCGCCGATCACGAACTGCACGTCGATGGCTTGCCTCGCGTGCGTCCGCAGCGTTTCGCGCGACGGGTTCGACAGGATGCGGCCCCGATCGGGGCGCAGAAGATATTCCGATTTGTCCTGGACGCTTGAAGATAGTTCGAAAATCCCCAACTCCTGGATCAGCTGCTCGGGCCAGGCGGCGCGCCAATCGAGTTCCTTCTGGACGGCATCAACCGCCAACGCGTGATCCTGACGCAATTGCAACTGTGTTGACGTCGCGTACGACGGTGCGCGTCGGTCGACGAACAGGCGCGCCGGCGTGTGGCGGTCGATTAATTCCCGAAGGTCCTGGGAACGCAATCGATGCTCGTGTTCATCCGTCACGGCCAGGCTCCTTGCGTCCTTCGTCCGTTGAGGGTGCGCGTCGAGGATCGGCCAGCAGGTTCGCGATCGGCGGGCCAGGAAAAGAGTGCCGGGCCAACCCGTACCAGGCCACGATCAACAACAGGCTCATCCCAACCAGCACGGCGCCCGCCTTCTGATTGGGGGGCTGCAGTCCGATCAGGATCAGCGCCAGGCAGCCGACGACGCTGATCGCGCCGGCCGGTCGAAACCACTTTCCCAGGTGCCAGGGGCCCATACGCGTCCAGGATCGGCCGAACGCTCGCAGGCCCAGTGCGGTCGGCAGGACATACGACACATAGAGAAAAATCGTACAGACGGCCGTAATCGTGGAATAGACGGGAGAATAGACGGTGAAGAGGATCGCCGCGCTGGCGACACCCCAGATCGCCACGGCCGGCGAACGGTAACGAGGACTGATCTTGCGAAAGCGATACGGCAAACCTCCATCCCTTGCGAAGGCGAAGGCCATCCGTGAGGCCGATGTGACGGTGGCCAAGCCACAGAGGTACTGGGCGATCAGGATCGCGGCGAACAGGGGCAGACGCACGCCAGCCGGCACCATGGTTCGCATGACCCAGTAAAAAACGGTGGGGCCCTGCAACGCTGCCTCCTCGAGCGACGGCATCGCCATGACGATCGTTGCCAACATGATCCAGCCGGTGATCCCGGATAAGACAACCGACCGCACGATCCCGCTTGGCACATTCCGGGAGGCGCTCACCGTTTCTTCCGCCACATGCGCGGACGCGTCGAATCCGGTAATCGTGTAGGCCGGGAGCAGCCAGCCCAGCGCGAAGGCGACGCCGATCGATCCGTGTGCCGGCCAGACTCGACCGTCCGGGATTCCCGTGAAGTTGCTGAAGGTCCAAAGTCGGGAAAGGTCATGGGTCGCGCCGAACGAAAGCAGAGCGGCGACCAATGCCGTCGCGGTTGCCAGAATCCAATAGCCGCTGAAATCGGTCAACAATGCCGTAACGCGAATGCCGGCGTGGTTAAACGCCGCTTGCGTCAACGTGATCAGCGTTAAGGCGGATAGCTGGATCCACCAGCCGTGCGGAGAGTCTTGCCACGAAAGGCCGAAAGCCTGCACAAAGAACTCGTAAGTCCCCACGTTGATGGCGGCCAGCACTGTAACCAAACCGATCAGGTTGAACCAGGCGGTGCCCCAGCCCCAACCCCTGCCTCCCAGGATCGAGGCCCAGTGATAGAGTCCACCCGCAGTTGGAAATGCGGAAGCGATCTGCCCCATGCTCAGCGCGACGACTGTGGAGAAAGCACAGACCAACGGCCATCCCAGACCGATCGATGCCCCGCCGGCCGCACAGAATCCCAGATGAAATGAAGTGATGCCGCCCGCCAGGATACAGATGATTGAAAGCGAGATCGCCAGGTTGGAAAAGCTCCCCAAGCGGCGTGCGAGCTCCTGCGTGTAGCCGAGCTGCTGGAGGGTGTGCGCATCGGAGTCGAATTGCCGCGTCTCTTTCGACATCCCGTCGTTTTTCATCGGATCGCTCATCGGATCAGCGACTCAAATGCGTGAAACAATCGGTCCCGCACACGCTCCGCGTGCTCCGCCTGCTCGGCGTGCGGGGAAGCCGTCTGCGCCGCGGGCAGCATCGATATCGGCCGCATCGAGATGGGCGGGTTGGCCTCGGCGGGAAGTGCCGGGGGCGCTGCCAGCCGGTCACCGGCGAAAATTCCACGGCGCTGCAGCCAGGCGAGAAACTCGGGCGCGGGGCGGAGGCCGAAGACCCGCCGCGCCATCGCGGCGTCGTGGAAACTGGTCGTCTGATAATTCAACATCACGTCGTCCCCGCAAGGCACGCCCATAAAGTAATTGCAGCCTGCCGCCGTCAGCAGCATCAGCAGATTGTCGCACGAATTTTGATCGGCAATCGCGTGGTTCGTGTAGCAGACGTCACAACCCATGGGTAGTCCCAGGAATTTACCCATGAAGTGGTCTTCCAACCCGGCGCGCACGATCTGACGTTCGTCGTAAAGGTATTCGGGCCCGATAAAACCAACAACCGTATTCACCAGAAAGGGATCGAATGCCCGGGCCACGCCGTACGCCCGCGCCTCCAGCGTGAGTTGATCCAGGCCGGCGTGGGCCCCGGCCGACAGGGCACTGCCTTGTCCGGTTTCAAAGTACATCACCTGTTCACCCACCCAGGCTGTACTCGAACGTTGCCGATGTTGTTCCACAACGCGTTCGCGTCCTTCCCGCAGCAGGTCGAGCGTGACTCCGAAGCTGGCGTTTGCCGCCTGCGTACCGGCGATCGACTGAAACAGCAGATCGACCGGCGCGCCCCGATCGATGCAGGCGAGTTGCGTCGTAATATGCGCCAGGCAGCAAGCCTGGGTCGGAATTTCGCCGACCTCGATCATACGATTCAGACCGCGGAGGATCTTGTCGACGGTCTCGACCGAATCGGTCGCCGGATTGACGCCAATCACGGCGTCCCCGCAACCGAACAGCAGGCCATCGAGCGTAGACAGCAGGATACCGGCCAGATCGTCGGTCGGGTGATTGGGTTGCAGGCGGATTCCCAGAACACCTTGTTCGCCCATCGTATTGCGGCAGCGCGTGACATTACGAAATCGGCTGGCGGCAAAAATCAGATCCTTGTTGCTCATCAGTTTGGTCACGCCGGCAGCGATCTCTGGAAATATCGCACGACCGAGTCGCCGCAATTCGGCGGCTGTGGCCGCCTCATCGAGCAGGTATTCCCTCAACTGCCCAAGCGTCCAACGGCCATAGCGGGCAAACTCGGCGGTATCGATCTGCTCGCAGATCAATCGGCTGACGTCGTCCTGGTCGGGGTCGAGCAGGGGGAGACGCAGGATTTCGTCCAGCGTAAGCTCCGCCAGCGCCCATTTTGCGGCCACGCGCTCACGCTCCGAAGTTGCCGCGATCCCTGCGAGGGAATCGCCGGACTTGCATTCGTTCGCCTTGGCAAACAGTTCGCACAGGTCCCCGAAACGAAATCGCTCGCCGCGGACCGTCGCTGTGTAGGTCATAGGAATATTCCGAAGGACGGATGTCGTTCGCCATTATGGACCGGGCCTTGGGGGAAGGCGAGCCCCGCAAGGGTGAATGGGGATCGGTGCTTCATCGGCGAGCCTTATCACGGGCGCGGTCAGGAACTGCTATCATCGGCCGATAGCGAACGATCCCTGTCCGCCCACGAACAACGATCCGCGCCCGAGTGCGGGGCTCCGTAGATCGCTGGCCCTCGGAAATCGAAAATGCGACTACCGCGTTTGCCGGTCGATCCCCTGCCTGTCGATGACGTATTGGCATCGTTGATCGAGGCGCTGCGTCAGCATGGAATGGCGATCTTACGAGCGCCGACCGGTGCGGGCAAAACCACGCGAGTGCCACCGGCAATTGCCCGGGAGTTGCTCGAGCAGCGAAAACAGGTATGGATGCTCGAACCCCGCCGACTCGCCGCCCGCGCCGCCGCACGGCGGATGGCATTTGAGTGGGGATGCGCGGCAGGCGAACAGGTCGGCTATTGGGTTCGCAACGATCGGCGGGCGGGCCCCGCCACGCGCGTCCTGGTAATCACCGAAGGAATCTTCATGCGATGTTTGCTCCGAGATCCCTACCTGGAAAACGTCGGCGCGGTGGTGCTGGACGAATTCCACGAACGGAGCCTCGACAGCGATCTGGCCCTGGGAGCCGTTCGGCTGTTGCAGCAGACGGTGCGGCCCGATCTGAAGCTGCTGGTCATGTCGGCGACTCTGGATGTTCATCAGCTGTGCGAATTTCTTCCGCATGCGCCGCAGATCAGCAGCGAAGGACGTCTCTATCCGGTCGCGGTCCATTATCGGCCTCGAACGGCGCACCAGACTCTGGCGGACGCCGTGCGCGAGGCGGTGGAATTCGCGGCGCATCAGACGGCGGGCGATCTGCTGGTCTTCCTTCCGGGGATGGCCGAAATCAAAGCGGCCGAACGGGCACTGTCGGTATTTGCCGCCCGGGAGCAATTCGACGTGCGGATCCTGCATGGAGAGCTGCCGGTGGAGCAGCAGGATGCGGCATTGCTGCGCGGCGCGCGACGCAAGGTCGTGCTGTCGACCAACGTCGCGGAAACGTCGGTCACGGTCGAAGGGATTACCGCGGTCGTGGATAGCGGACTGATGCGACAACTGGTTTACGATCCGCGCGTCGGGCTTGATCGACGCGTTCTGGTTCCGGTTTCCCAATCGTCGGCGGAGCAGCGGATGGGGCGTGCCGGACGGCTGTCGGCGGGGATCTGCCTGCGTCTTTGGGACGCGAATTACCAGCGCGCGCGAGCGGCGCATGCGGAACCAGAAATTCGTCGCATCGATCTGGCTGGTGCGGTCCTGCAACTGACCGCGATGGGGGAGTCGGACGTGGAACGGTTCCCTTGGCTGGAAGCTCCACGCAGCGAGAGTATTGCGGCCGCCCGCGAACTGCTGGAGCGCCTAGGGGCGCTCCAGCAGGGAAAACTCACGGAATGCGGCGAGCGCATGAGCCATCTGGGAGTGACGCCACCGCTGGCGCGGATGCTGCTGGAGGGAGAGCGCTTGGGCGTGCTGCCCGAAGCGGGGTTGGCAGCGGCGTTGCTGTCGGAACGCGATCCTTTCCGTCGTGGCGAAAACCGGCATGGCGGCCGCCACGCCGGCCGCGGTGAGCCGCTGCCCGCCACACGATCCGACATCGTCGATCGCGTCGAAGGGCTATTGGAATTCGAACAGGCGCGTCGCGTCGACTTTCCGTTCGGGACCCTCTCACCCGGACAAGCACGATTCGTGCTCCAGGCGCGGGACCAGTTGCTGCGGACGATGCGCCGGGCCCGCGACGTTGGTTCGCGGCCGTCGGATTCAAGGTCCCTTGCGGATCGTCTGGGCCGCGCTCTTTTAGCGGGATTTCCTGACCGAGTCGTAAAGCGCCGCCAACCCGACTCGCCACGCGGCGTGATGGTGGGTGGTCGAGGCATCAAGCTGGAGGCCACCAGCGGCGTTTCGCAGTGGGAGCTGTTTCTCGCGGTCGACCTGGAGGCGGGAGCAGGCGAATCGCGAGTCTGGCTGGCAAGTGCGATCGAGCGGGAATGGCTCGATCCACGCCAGATCGCCTCGTCCACCGAACTTGAATTCGACGCGTCGTCCGAGCGGCTCGTGGCACGCCGGCGCGTTCGCTACAGCGATCTGATTCTCGAACAGGAAGTCGTCCCGATACCGAAAGATGAACGACCGGCAAGCCTGTTGGCGGAAGCCGCCAAAACCCATTGGGATCGGGTGATGCCTCCCCCCGACTCCGATGTCGGCCGCTTGCTGGTGCGTGTCGCATTCTTGCGCGAGGCGATGCCCGAACTGGAATTGCCGGAGATCGGCCCGGAACGACTCCGCGCGGCATTGCTCTGGCTTTGCGAGGGGTGTCGCGGGTTCGAAGATCTGCGCCGCGCCAACTGGGCCGCGGTCGTGAATGCCGAGCTGACTCCGCTGCAACGGGCGGCGCTGCAGCGGGAGGCACCTGAGAAAGTGCCCGTACCCAGCGGAAGCCAGATTTCCATCCTTTATCAGCATGGTCGTCCCCCGGTGCTTCCGGTGCGGATCCAGGAGTTGTTCGGTTGGAAGGAAACCCCACGCATCGCGGGTGGACGCGTCAAGTTGCTGTTGCACCTGCTGGGTCCGAATTATCGGCCCCAGCAGATTACCGACGATCTGGCCAGCTTCTGGACCAATGGCTACCCCACGATTCGGAAAGAACTGAAACGTCGTTACCCGCGTCACGCCTGGCCGGAAGATCCACGAACCGCGACCGCCGAAAGACGGCCTCAGCGTCGTTGACCGGGCAGGCGTTGTCCGATAGAGTCGCCCCATTGGCGCGCCGCGCTGCAACCACTCGGTCGCGGCGTACCCCATTCCGCGGCGTAACCTAATCATCAGCTAAATTCTGCTGGAGGCAGCCATGAAAGCGGCGTTCATCCACGAAACCGGTCCCGCGGAGAAGATCCAGTTCGGAGAGCTGCCGGTCCCCGTGCCGCAGTCAGGGCAGGTGCTGGTTCGCACCTGCGCGGTAAGCGTCAATCCGATCGACACCTATATCCGCAATGGCGCGAACTACTGGGAGCTTCCCAAACCATATATCCTTGGCGCCGACCTTGCGGGAATCGTCGAAGTCACAGGGCCCGGGGCCGGCCGATTCAAGGTTGGCGATCGGGTCTGGTGCAGTAACCAGGGCCTGATGGGACGCCAGGGAACGTTTGCCGAGTTCTGCGCCGTGGAGGAACGATTTCTTTATCGGACCCCGGACAAGGTCAGCGACGATGCGGCCGCCGCGTGCGCATTGGTCGGGATCACGGCGCACCTTGGGCTCTTCCAAACGGCGCGCATCCAATCCGGACAAACGCTGTTCGTGAATGGCGGCAGCGGTGGTGTCGGGTCGATGGTGATCCAGATGGCGAAAGCGGCTGGGGTGCGCGTGGTAGCTACCGCCGGCAGCGAGGAGAAAGTTGCCGCCTGCCTGGCTCTCGGCGCGGAGATGGCAATCAATTACAAGACCGAAGACGTGGCCGCGAAGGTGAAGCTGTTTCAGCCCGAAGGCGTCCATGTTTATTGGGAGACGACGCGCGACCCCGACTTCGATCGGATCGTGCCGCTGCTGGCCGAACGCGGAAAGATCATTCTGATGGCTGGAAGGGAAGCTCGCCCCGCATTTCCGGTAGGTCCGTTCTATGTCAAAGGCTGTTCGTTGCATGGGTTCGTGATGTTCAAAGCGACGCCCGACGAACAACGACAATGCGCCGAAGACATCAATCAGTGGCTCGTCAGCGGAAAAATTGTGCCGCGCATTTCTCATGTCCTTCCGCTGTCTCAAGCCGCGGAAAGCCATCGGCTGCAGGAAGCCAATACGCTGCGAAAGGAAGGCTCCTTGTCGGGCAAGATCGTGCTTCATCCTTGACCAACGATCGGCGCCGTCGCATGGGGCGAGGGATTCCGAGGCCCACCCGCACCTGAACGGGAGATTCTTCAAGCGTTCATTCGATCGACGGCTTCGCGTCGAAATTCGCCAACAGGTTGGAGAAGATCGCTTCGAACACAGGCTGCAGGCGATCGAATTCCCGGTCTTCCGCCTGGTACATCACCAGCAACGTCCAACGATCGTGACGGCCCAGCGATACTCCGCGAACTGCCGAGCCTACCAGCAAGTCAAGACAATAGAACCGCATGTCGAAACCGTGGATGTCTCGGCCCGCGATCGACTCCAGGACCGGATCCGACTCCAACTGCTTGTACTCGTCGCGCATCGCTTTCAGAGCCTGCATCGTCAGGTCGTGGGGATTTCCATCGCTATGCAGTTGCGCGACCCAGAACCCGCCATCGGGCGTCAAAAGTGTTACCGAGCGAGGCCAGCCACTTGCCAATTCCTCGGCGATCGTCCAGTTCTCCGGAAACAGGAACTTCAGCCCCAGGTTGTCGTATTGATTGCTCATTTGGCACCATTTTAGCGAGTTTCCGTGTGACGTGTCGGTGCTCCACCCGATCCTCTGTCGAGCGTTCCTCACCCAGGCCACCCGTTGCGTTGCCGAACTCCTGCAGCCGCCGGATTCCAGGCCTCACACCGGGCAAAAGGTCCCGCCGGGAGCGATCGCCTGACCGCCGAAAACCGTCATAGGCGGTATCCATGGCAAATTCCCCCCCTACCGGAGCGAGGATATCGTTTTGTGAGGCGTTGCAGAAACTTGGGCGAATTCCAGGGGTTAAATGCCTAGGACTGGGTCGGCGGTATTCGACCAAGGAACGGCGTTGCGAATGGCGCCACCAGGTCGGTCGGGACGGTTTCCGGCGGAAATTCGGAGATCGATCTGGTACGACCGGGTTGACTTGCGGAAACTGATGGAGACAAACGGCGATTCGGTCCGATTCGAGCTGAAGATCCGCCGTGGCAATGCGCTAAATAACGGTGAGTTCCGCGAAGTATTGCGACGGAAAAATCGCGACGAGAGGCGAGGCATGACACGCAACGCAACTTTTCTTTCGGGCACGATTTTAATTCTTGGGATCGTTGGTACTACCAGCGGCGCCGAATCGGGGCGCGTGCAGCCGAGCGCCGCCGCCGAGCAGGTCGATCGGATTCTGGCGTCGGAACTGCCTGGTAGCGGTCCGCGCGCGCTCCTGGCTAATGACGAGATATTCATCCGCCGCGTGACGCTCGACCTGTTGGGCCAATCGCCGTCTCCGGAGGATGTGGTGCTGTTCAGCATCGATGATAGCGCCCAGAAGCGACAGGAGTTGATCGAACGTTTACTGAACGATCCCCGATTCGGTGAAAACTGGGGCCGTTACTGGCGCGACGTAATCTTCTACCGCAAAACGGAAGAGCGGGCGCTGTTTGCCGCTGATGTCTGTGCGAAATATCTGGCAGAAGAGTTGAACCGCAATGCATCCTGGGATCAGATCGCAACCGCCTTCATCACGGCGACCGGCGACGTGCGTGAACATGGTAACGCCGGGCTGATCATGGCACAGGGCGGCAAACCCGAGGAAGTCGTCGCGGAAGTGTCGCGGATCTTTCTCGGGATCCAGATCCAGTGTGCGCAATGTCACGACCATCCGACCGATCGCTGGAAGCGGGAGCAGTTCCATGAATTAGCCGCGTTCTTTCCTCGTGTCGCTGTGCGCCGCGATATGAGCACGCAACCACCCACATTTACGGTCGTGGTCAACGACCGCGAGCAGTCGATGCCACGCCGCCCCAATGCGAATCAGCGGCAGATCGGCACCCCCGAACATCGGATGCCCGATAAGGACGATCCCAGCGCGCGGGGAACGGTGATGAACCCGGTTTTCTTCCTGACAGGTCAAAGCGTGAAGACTGGCACCAAGGACAGCGAACGGCGCGGCGCGTTGGCGGAATGGATCACCAATCCAGGCAACCCGTGGTTTGCCAAGGCGTACGTCAATCGCATCTGGGCGGAACTGGTTGGCGAAGGGTTTTACGAGCCGATCGATGACCTGGGGCCCGATCGCGAGTGTGCCACACCGGCGACGCTGGATTACCTGGCCGCCCGGTTCGTCGAAAGTGGCTACGACACGCGATGGTTGTTCCACACGATTATGTCGACGGAGGCCTACCAGCACGCAAGTCTGGCCCGGCACCCTCCGGATACAGCGCCATTTCAGGCCAGTGTGCCGCAGCGGCTGCGCGCCGACCAGATCTACAGCCAGATCAGTAATCTCTTCGGCATCCCCGAAAGTGGCGCGCCGGCGGGAGCGGCCGCGCGCCCCGGCTTGATGAATCGTTCGCCTCGTTTTCAGTTCAACTCCATTTTCGGCTACGATCCTAGTGCGCCACGCGATGAAGTTGCCGGCTCGATTCCGCAGGCACTCCTGCTGATGAATCACAACGTGGTCCGGCAAGGCGTTGATGCCCGGCGCGGCGTTCTTGCCCGCCTGCTGGGCTCCGTCAAGAACGACGACGAACTGATCGTGGAATTGTACCTCCGCACATTGTCCCGACAGCCGTCCGACGGCGAGCTTGACGTCTGTCGCAAGTTCATCCGGGAGGTAGGGAATCGCTCGGAAGCGTTTGAGGACATCTTGTGGTCTCTTGTGAATTCCACGGAGTTCCTGCATCGTCGTTGATCGGGCCGCTTTTCCCGACCGGGGTGGGAAATCCGAGTCACCGTATCCACTCTCCATTCGGAGTTGCAACATGAACGAACAATTTCATCGGGAAACGGAAATCGAACTGCGTCACGGCCATACGGTTGGCAGACGCGAGTTCTTTCGCCGCATTACGCTTTCGGCCGGCGCCGCGGGCTTCTTGAGTTGGGCCGATCTGGTTACGGCAAAGGCCGACCAGATTCGGCAGGACGGCCGAGCCTGCATCCTGCTCTGGATGCAGGGAGGCCCCAGCCAGTTCGAGACATTTTCGCCAAAGCCAGGGCACGAAAACGGCGGCGAAACCAAGGCGATCGATACACGGACCGCGGGGCTTCAGTTCTCGGAAAATCTCCCGGAACTGTCCCGCGTCACGGAAGATCTCTGCCTGATTCGATCGATGACCAGTAAAGAAGGAAACCATCCACGGGCGACCTACCTGCTGCACACCGGTTATCTGCCGACCGCCAGCTTGAAGTACCCCACGCTGGGTTCGGTGGTCGCTCGAGAACGATCCGACAGGAATTTTGACCTTCCCAGTTTTGTGCGGATCGGCCGAGGTCGACAGGGCAATGACTCGGCGGGATTTCTGGGCGTCGAGTATGATCCGTTCGTGATCGGCGATCCCAATCGGCTTCCCGATAATACGACGTTGCCTACCGACGAACGGCGATTCCAACGCCGCCTGCGATTGCTGGGGCGACTCGAAACCGACTATGCCAACCGCGGCGGGAAACAGGAAGTCGTCGACCACGAGAAGCTCTACGCCAAAGCGTCCAAAATGATCCTCAGCTCGCGCATGGAGGCTTTTGACGTGAATCGCGAGTCATCGTCGGTTCGCGAGGCGTATGGGACAGGAGATTTCGCCACGGGCTGCCTGCTCGCTCGGCGGCTCATCGAGGCCGGTGTGACGTTTGTCGAAGTTACGGCCGGCAGCTGGGATACCCACGACGATAACTTTGATCGCTGCCGTAAACTGTGCGGCGACATCGACCGCCCCTTCGCGCAATTGATTCGGGACTTGCGTCAACGCGGTCTCTTGGACAAGACTCTGGTGGTATGGATGGGGGAGTTCGGACGTACACCGAAAATCAATCCACGCGGCGGGCGGGATCATTATCCTCGCGCGTTTGACGTCGTGCTGGCCGGAGCCGGTGTGCGCGGCGGTCAGGTAATCGGCCGCACCGATGCCGCGGGCGCCGATGTCAAGGACGAGCCGGTAGCCGTGAACGATCTCTTTCAGACGCTTTGCCACAGCATGAAGATCGACGCGAACCAGGAGAATATGAGCAGCATCGGACGACCGATCAAAGTCGTCGATGGTGGACAAGTCGTCGGCAAGGTGTTCGGGTAATCCTGTCGAGTCTCGTCGATGGTAAACGGATCGGCCCATTTCTCCCGGGCATGATTGTTCGTCGACGGCAATCGATTATCTTGGAACATGTCCACCAGGGTCCCGAAGTCCCGTGAATGCTCGGTCACGGTAAATTGCCGAACGATCGAACCGCATTGCGCCGGGGTTCCATGATCCGCCAAAGCCTGGCCGAGACAGGGTCAAGCCTCGCGCGCATTTCGATTCCACCTGGAGTTCCTTCATGCTAACGGCCGAATCGCGAAGATCCGACTTCCCCACTCTCTCCCGGATGGCCTACCTGAATACGGCGGCGGAAGGCATTGTGCCGCTCTGCGTCGGCGAGGCATTGCGCCAGTACTTCGCCGATAAACAACTCGGGATGGACGGGCGCGAGCGGCACTTTGCCGAATTGCGCGGTTTGCGAGCATTGACGGCGGAGTTCTATGGATTATCTGAGGACGAGGTCGCTGTTTGCTCGTGCACCTCGGAAGCATACAATCTGCTCGCCTCCGCGCTGCGTCTGCAACCGGGCGACGAAGTGGTCGTTAACGACCTGGACTTCCCCGCCGGTGTAACGCCCTGGTTGCAGAACTTCGAAGTTTCCGCGACTCGTGTCTGGCGCGCGCGGAACGGAATGCTGCTTTGCGACGATCTGGCGCCGCTCCTGGGACCGCGCACGCGCCTGGTCACGACGTCCCTGGTGAGCTTCTACAATGGATTTCGGCTGGACCTTCCCGAGTTTCTGGAGACGGTTCGGCGCTGCTCCCCGGCGCTGGTGGCCGTCGACGTCACGCAGGCATTGGGGCGCATCCCTCTCGACTTGCGCGGAGTCGACTGGATCGTCAGCAGCACGCACAAGTGGATTCTCGGCCCGCACGGTGGAGGACTGGTCGGAGTTCCCCGCGGACGGATGCAGGAACTGACGGCGCATGCCGGCGGATGGTACCACCTTCAGGAACCGTTTGGCGCCGAGCGATTTGAGCGGGCGATCAGCCAGCCGGGGGCGGCCAGCTTCGCTGTCGGAATGCCGAATTTCCCGGCAATCTATGCCACGCGCGCCGCTTTGAACTACATTCGCAATGTGGGTGTCGCGGCGATCGACTCCGCTGCCTCGCCGCTCGTCGAACAATGCCTGGACGGCCTGCGCAAGCTCCCGCTGCAACTGCTCACGCATCCCGAAGCGCCCCGCGCCGGAATCCTCGCCTTCCAGCATCCCGATGCGGAACGGGTCCACCGCGAATTGCGGCACCGCGGCATCCACCTGATGTGCAGCGCCGGGCGGCTGCGGATCGCCATCCACGGCTATAATACGGAACGCGATATCGAACAACTGCTGGATGCGTTGGGGTGAAGAGGGGAACGGGGGCAAGGAACAGGTTTCTATTGCGCGAAGTCAAGCGGCGCGGCGCGAGCCGCGTTGCCGCCAAAGACTCCCGACCCCGGTCTTGGAATTCGCATCGACTTTTGGCTGCGGTTGGCGATAATAAGGCTCGCAAGTCGTGCGGATCCGGCGCAACAGCTTTCCGGCAACGGACCGTATTCAACCGCGGAGAACAGACACGATGCTGACGATATTTGGCCGCAAGACGTACGGCGGTTTCTGTGACCGAATCGCCCGGCGTGATTTCCTGACGATTGGCGGCATGGCGTTAGGGGGATTGGCGATGCCGTCGCTGTTGCGTGCCGAAGCGCAGCCCTGGTCGCGCGGGCACAAGGCGATCATCAATGTTTTTCTGCCGGGTGGGCCTCCTCATATCGACATGTGGGATTTGAAGCCTGACGCGCCGCGCGAGATCCGCGGCGAGTACAATCCGATCAAGACGAACGTGCCGGGGTTGGAGATCTGCGAGTTATTCCCGAAGCTGGCGACGATGGCGGACAAGTTCGCGATTATTCGCTCGTTAAGCGACAGTTCGGGCGATCACAGCGCCTACCAGTGCATGACGGGGCGACGGCCTCGGGAAGGCCAGCCACCACCAGGCGGGTGGCCGTCGTTCGGGGCCTGGCAGAGTCGAATGCAGGGTCATGTCGATCCCGCGGTACCGCCGAACATTTCGCTGATGTATCGATGCAGCCATTCGGACTGGGGGAACTCTGGGGACGGCGGTTTTCTCGGCATCGGACATGCGCCGTTCAAGGTGGTTGATCGCGAAGCGACCGAGAAGCGGAAAACCGACAGCATGACTCTTCAGGGGATCACCCTGGAGCGGCTTGGAGACCGGGAGCTTCTGCGAACCTCGCTCGACCGATTCCGCCGGGATGCCGACAGCAGCGGTGCCATGGACGGACTCGATTCTTTTTCCCAAAAGGCAATGGGAATCCTCACTTCCAGCAGATTGGCGGAAGCGCTCGATTTGTCGCTGGAAGATCCCAAGGTCCTGGAAAAATACGGCGTGGACGATCCGATTTTCGAGCGCGACGGCGCGCCGCGCATGACGCGCAACTTCTGCATTGCTCGGCGGCTGGTGGAGGCGGGAGCGCGCGCGGTATCGATGAACTTCATTCGCTGGGACTGGCATGGTGGGGATGGCATGAATTTCGTCAATTCCAAACGGGATTTTCCGCTGTTGGACATCGGCCTTTCCTCCTTACTGCGTGATTTGAGTGAGCGAGGCATGGACCGCGACGTCAGCGTGATTGTCTGGGGCGAATTTGGCCGCACGCCGCGTCTGAACGGCATGAACAGCCGTGACCACTGGCCCCAGGCCAACGCGGCGGTGATCGCCGGAGGCGGAATGCGGCTGGGACAGGTCATCGGTCAGACCAACAAGTACGCCGAACACCCGGTCGACCGACCGATCAAGTTCCAGGAGGTGTTTGCGACGCTCTACGCGAAGGCCGGACTGGATCTCAACGTGAGGGAATTCGATTTGCGCGGCCGGCCGCAGTATCTTGTGGAACCTGGAAATGCGCCGATTCGGGAGCTGATCTGAATTGGTTCCCGAATCCACGTTGGACGATCTCCGATCGGACACCGCCCTCCAGGAAAGCGATACCGCTGGGCGAAGTGGAATACCGGTCGCCGGCACGCTACCG
>Ga0194119_10002141_pt1 | contig 34310 bp, 34 predicted proteins | sample TA2MahC100mmetaG_FD_148620 | JGI IMG/M metagenome (GOLD analysis project Ga0194119, IMG submission 148620) | Freshwater microbial communities from Lake Tanganyika, Tanzania - TA2015018 Mahale Deep Cast 100m | ecosystem: Environmental > Aquatic > Freshwater > Lake | place: Tanzania: Lake...
GCACCGCGATCAGCATCGTGGCGTACATAAAGAACAACTGGCCAGTGACCGGCATGCCGGTGGTGAACATGTGGTGCGCCCACACGATGAACGACAGGATCGCGATGGATGCCGTGGCGTACACCATAGAGCTGTAGCCAAACAGACGCTTGCGGGCGAAGGTGGGAATGATCTCTGACACGATGCCGAAGGCCGGCAGGATCATGATGTAAACCTCGGGGTGCCCGAAGAACCAGAAAATATGCTGGAACATCACCGGGTCACCGCCGCCGGCCGCGTTAAAAAACGAGGTGCCGAAATGACGATCGGTGAGCAGCATGGTGATCGCACCCGCCAGAACCGGCATCACGGCGATCAGCAGATACGCGGTGATCAGCCAGGTCCAGACAAAAAGCGGCATCTTCATGAGCGTCATGCCGGGCGCGCGCATGTTCAGGATGGTGGTGACGATGTTGATCGACCCCATGATCGAGCTGGCACCCAGGATGTGCAGCGCGAAAATGCCCAGATCCATGCCAGGGCCCATCTGTACCGACAGCGGTGCGTAGATGGTCCAGCCTGCCGCAGTGGCGCCACCGGGCACGAAATACGACACCACCAGCAGCAGCGCCGCAGGGGGCAGCAGCCAGAAGCTGAAGTTGTTCATTCGCGCAAACGCCATGTCGGAGGCGCCGATCATGAGCGGGATCTGCCAGTTCGCGAAGCCCACGAAGGCGGGCATGATCGCCCCGAACACCATGATCAGTCCGTGCATCGTGGTGAGCTGGTTGAAAAACTCGGGGCTGACGATCTGCAGCCCCGGCTGGAACAGCTCGGTGCGAAGCAACAATGCGTTCAGACCGCCCACGATCAGCATCGCGAACGAGAACCACAGGTACAGAGTACCGATGTCCTTGTGGTTGGTCGCATAGACCCACCGCCGCCACCCGGTGGGGTGATCGTGTGTGTGGTCATGGGCGTGGTCATCATGGTGACCGATCACTGCGCTCATCGTCTGACTCCTGCTTGAATCCTTGATCGTTACGGGTGGCAGTCAATCCGTGCGGACTTACTTGCGGGCGTCTTTCACCGCCAGCGGCTGCACCAGATTGTCTTCAGCCTTGTTGCCCCAGGCATTTCGCGAGTACGTGATCACTGCGGCAAGCTCGGTGTCCGATAGACCCTTGAACGACGCCATGGCGGTTCCGGGCTTGCCGTTCAGCATGATGGCAATATGGTCATCACGCTTGCCGAGCACCAGCTTCGAGCTCTCGAGTGCCGGGAAAGCACCGGCCACGCCCTTGCCATTGGCCTGGTGACAGGCCACGCAGTTGGCTGCATAGACTTTTTCACCGCGAGCCGACAGATCGGCGAGCGCCCACTCTTTGTTCGGATCGTCGGCGCGCGCGAGCATTTCTTTTTTCTTCTCTTCGACCCACTTCCTGTAGTCGGCTTCGCTCTTGGCCTCGACGACGATGGGCATGAATGCGTGATCCTTGCCGCAGAGCTCGGTACAGGCGCCGCGGTACACACCCGGTTTGTCGGCCCGGAACCAGTTGTCGCGCACAAACCCGGGAATTGCGTCCTGCTTGATGCCGAGCCGGGGCACGTAGTAGGAGTGAATTACGTCGTTTGCGGTGATGATCAGACGGACTTTTTTATCGGCAGGCACCACTAGCGGGTTGTCAACCTCCATGAGATAAGTGGGGTTGGCTTCGCGTTTGGCCTTGGCGTCGGGGTATGCGCGGTCGTCGATCTGCTCGCGCGGCGTGGCCAGATTGGACAGGAAGGCGATGCCCTCACCCTCACCCTTGAGGTAATCGTAGCCCCACTTCCACTGGTAGCCGGTCACCTTGATGGTGATGTCCGGGTTGGATGTGTCTTTCTGCGCGATGACTTCGCCTGTGGACGCAATCCCCAGTCCCACCACGATGATGAAAGGCACCACCGTCCAGACAATTTCAACCGTGGTGCTTTCATGGAACTCAGCGGGCTTGGCGCCGCGCGACTTCCGGTGCGCCCACATGGAATAAAACATGACCGCGAAGACGCCGATGAAGATCAGCACGCAGACCCACATCAACATTTCGTGAAGCCAGATTTGGCCGCGCGCAATGGAGCTAGCCGGTTCGGGGAGATTCCACTGGTTGACCTGCGGGCCCCCCGGCATGTCTTTGACTGCCCAGGCCATCGACGCCAAGCCGCCCAAGAGCGCCGCAACCCCTGCGCTCATCACGCCTTTCCTGAATGTTTCAAACATTGTTCTCTTCCAAGCTCGAGACACAGAAATCTTTCAGCCGTCTACCCCTGCGACAGCGCGCCACGCAGTTCCTGAACCAGCGCCGGCTTGCGATGGTCGGGAACGAACCTGCCCACTGCGATCTTTTGTCGCCCTGCCACGAGCACGATCGGTTCACGCGACCGCCCCCGGTAATCCACGCGCACCCAGGACGGGCTCACTTCTTCGACGCGCAGACTTGCGCCGTGGCTCGCCTCAACTCGCAGCCGTCCGGGACTGGCTTCGATCCGCTCGTAGTCCCCCGCATGGCGCGCGTAGCAGAAGAAGGCCGCACCCAGGACGCTTACCTCGATCAGCGCAAACGGCACCACCATCCAGGCACCAAACGCTGCAAAGGCTGCCGCTATCCCCAGGGTCACCGCTGAGAGCGATATGAACCAGATCGCCAGTTGAGCAGGCGTGAGTACGCAGTTGCGACGCAGCGTCCAGAAATGCTGCTGACTCCGGACCTGATACTGCCACTCATACTGCATGACTTTTGAGTCTTATTTGGATCGAACACACCGGTGCAGCGCGGATTATACGGGCTCGTACAGAGGGGCAGCAAATTTACCGGACAGCCAGCGTTCCTTAAGCGCCACCACGTCGCACCACCCGGATCGGCGCCAGACCGTCGGCAAGCCGCCGATCCGGAGGGCACCAGGCGTGCCCGTAAATCAATTCAACGCTGATCGAGATCAAGCCATCCGGGCCCCGAAGCGTGTCGATGGCGCTCAGCCAGTCACGTTGGTGACGCGGCGTAAGCAGCCCCCTGAAACGATCGGCGAGGGCGTTGCCGCCCCAGTGCCGGACGTCAGTGAGCAGCGTCTGGGCCGATCGCCAGGTGATGGTGAGCCGCTCGGTATCCACCACCGGCTCGGCAAAGCCCTGGGATACCAGCGCATCGCCAAGGTCATGCATGTCCGGAAACGGCTGGATGCGGGCACCCAGCTTTCGCAACTCGACGAGGGTGTCGACGCCAAAACACGCAAACGCCAGCACTCCACCGGGCTTGAGCACGCGCCGCCACTCAGCCATCTGCAGGTCGGGGCGCGGGCAGGCATGTAGCGCGAGCACCGACAGCGCGAGTTCAATCGACCCGGTGCCCAGGGGCAGCTGCCCGCGCGCGGCCGCTGCGATCATCGCAACCGGCTGCTCGCGAATCAGGCGCAACCGCGACAGCAGACCGCTGCGGGCCGGGGCGATCCGGGCAGCGGTGGCAGCAAGCGCGGGCGGGTCATCGTCGATCGCAATCAGATGGGCTTCTGGGAAACGCTGCCTGAGCGCAAGCATGCCAGCGGTGGCACTGACATCGGTGACCAGGATTCGCTGCGGCGCAAGGCGTACCGGGTCAAGACGCTCAAGCAGGCCGCGTTCAACCGCCTGCTGTAGAAAATGAGGCGCTGCTGCGCGCGCACGGCGGCGCGTCTGCAGACGGATGGCCAACGGATCTAAGCCGGCAGTGGCATTCATGGCGGCGAAAGTATAGGCCCGCGTGCATCAATGACGGGATGATCAACATCGCTCGCCAAATGGGCAGGCGCTGGCGCTGTGCAATTGCCGGCGTCGCTCTGCAAACCACTGACCTGCTGCTCGCGCGCGCCTGCTGCGGCTGCTCGCAGGCTTTCGCACCGGGGCAAGCCCCCGATGGCTGGTGCTCGCCCTGCCTTCGCGCCATCACCTGCGAAAGGCCGCGCTGCCAACGTTGCGGCCTTCCATCCCACCACACGCCCTGCCCGAGCTGCCAGGCCACGCCCCCACCGTTTGAACATACCGTGGTGCTGGGCGCCTACCAGCCACCCCTTGACCGCGTCATCCGTGCCTTCAAATTCGGCCGCCAGCCGGCGCTGGGGCGCGCGCTGGCGGCAGCGCTCGCGCCCAGCGTCACACAGGCGCTGGCGCAGCGGCCACCAACGCGGCTTCCTCCCATCGTGGTGGCGATTCCGCTTGCCAATGAGCGGCTCGCCGAGCGCGGCTACAACCAGTCATTGCTCATCGCGCGCGCGCTTGCCGCACGGTGCGGTCTCGGGTTGTCGGCGGGCGCGCTGCGCCGAACGCGGGCCGGGCAGCCTCAGTCAAGCCTGTCGCGCAACGCACGCCAGCCCAACATTGCACACGCCTTCGTCGCAGCGCATCCACTCAATCAGCCGGTTCTGCTGATCGACGATGTCATGACGACCGGTGCTACCCTTGTTGCTGCGTCCCGTGCGCTTCTTGAGGCGGGCGCGCCTTCAGTTACCTGCGCGGTCATTGCCCGCACCCCTGCGCCCGATCTCACGCCATTGCCCGATGTTTCACGTCGTCCTGGTTCACCCTGAAATCCCGCCCAACACCGGCAACGTCATCCGGTTGTGCGCCAACACCGGCGCCACCTTGCATCTGGTGAAGCCGCTTGGGTTTCCGCTCGATTCTTCGCGCATGAAGCGCGCCGGACTCGACTACCATGAGTTCGCCAGCATGCGGGTGCATGACAGCTGGCGCGCGTTGATCGATTGCGAGCAACCAAAGCGCGCATTCGCGCTCACCACGCGCGGTGCGCGCGCGCCGCACGAGATTGCATTCGAGCCGGGCGATTATCTGGTGTTCGGCTCAGAAACCGCCGGCCTGCCACCACCGGTTCTGGCCGAGTTTTCTGCTGAACACCGGCTGCGACTGCCGATGCGGCCCGACAACCGCAGCCTCAATCTGTCAAATGCGGTTGCCGTGACCGTGTATGAAGCCTGGCGCCAGCACGGCTTTGCCGGCGCACGCTAGCAGGCGGCCCGCACAGCGCCGTCACGCGCGCTCGGGACGAAGCCGGTTCAGCAGCCGCTCCAGATCACCGTCGTGAAGCAAGGATGTCATATCCTGAGGCGCGACAAAGCCCGCCTGCACGAACCCCTCGCACATGGCCAGCAGCCGGTCGAAGTATCCATGGGCGTTCAGCAGGACAATTGGCTTGTCAATGAACCGCACCTGCCTGAGCGTCAACACCTCGAACAGCTCGTCCAGTGTTCCCAACCCACCGGGCAGCGTCAGAAACGCGTCAGACAGCGCGATCATTCGGGTTTTGCGCACGGCCATGTCGGGCACCACCTCGAGCCGCGTCAGCGATCGGTGACCCTGCTCCCGAACCAGCATGCCTTCGGGGATCACACCGATCACCTCGCCGCCCGCTGCCAGCGCCGCGTCGGCCGCAATGCCCATGAGGCCGACCCGGCCGCCGCCGTACACCATTTGCCAGCCGCGTTCTGCGATGGCTCTGCCCGCCGCACGCGCGAGCTCTGCATAAATCGGATCGAGGCCCGGTTTTGCGCCACAGAATACGCAGACCGAAAACCGGTTAGCGCTTTCGCTCATGGTCGTTGCTCCTTACGAACCGCCGCCTGGCGCTTCAGATTCCTTCTCGACGCGGCTCTCGCGACAGAAGCGCCAGCACCGCATCGGTTGCGCGGGTATGCCCTTCAAGCACCGCGCAGACGGCCTGCAGAATCGGCATGTCGACCGCAAGCCGCGCGGCCAGATTGCGAGCAACCGGTGCTGTGCTGACGCCTTCGGCCACATGCCCCAGCCCACTGATGATCTGCGCGAGCGGCTCGCCTCGTGCAAGCGCGAGACCCACGCGGCGATTGCGCGACAGGCCGCCGGTGCAGGTGAGCACCAGATCGCCCAACCCGGTCAGGCCCATGAACGTTTCAGCGCGCGCACCGAGCGCCACGCCCAGCCGCGTCATTTCGGCGAGCCCACGGGTAATCAGGGCCGCACGCGCGTTCATGCCCAGTTCAAGCCCGTCGGCGATACCGGCGGCAATGGCCATCACATTCTTGAGCGCACCGCCAAGCTCTACGCCGATCACGTCATCGGTCGCGTAGATTCGGGCCGCGCCATGGTGCAGGGCTGACACCACCTGTTCACCCAAGCGCGCGCCACCACCCGCCACCGTAAGCGCCACCGGCAGTCCGGCCGCCACCTCCTGCGCAAAGCTCGGCCCCGCCAGCACCGCGCCAGCGACTTGGCCCAGCCGGCTGGCTGCCAACTGATGCGGCAGTTGCAGCGTTGAAGGCTCAAGGCCTTTACAAAGCCACGCGAGCCCCGCACAGGTGGCGGGCAGACTGGTCACGAGCGCATCAAGGGTCGGAGCAAGCCCGGCAACCGGCGTGGCGATGATTGCCAACGACGGCTGGTCGGACAGCCACTGGCATGCAGCGTGAAGATCGCTCGCAACCTCAAGTCCCGGCTCGAACACGACGCCGGGAAGGTAGCGTTGGTTCGCGCGTTCGCGACGCATGTCGGCCGCCTGCGCTGAATCGCGGGCCCACAACAGCACCGCGTGGCGTCGTGCTGCGTGCTGGGCAAGCGCCGTGCCCCAGGCACCGGCGCCAAAAATTGCAATTTTCACTGCCTACCGCACTTCCAGTACCAACACCCTGCTCGCACGAAGCGGCTGGCGACTTAGACTCGACCGGGCACGATGAGCCCTGAGGCTGATGCGCCCGCCTGCTGCTGCTCCACCCGCTGCTGGTGAATGGCACCGAAGTCGAGATCGGCCAGGTGAATCGGCGGGAAGCTGGTGCGCTGAATAGCGTCGGCCACGTTGGCGCGCAGGTAGGGAAACACGATGTTCGCGCACACCACGTTGAGCAGGACGCCCATCTGATCGGCCGGGACATTGCGGATCTCGAAAATGCCGGCCTGCGTTGTTTCGATCAGGAATGCCACCTTGTCGCCGACGCGGGTGGTCAGGGTGACCGTGACTGCGGTTTCAAAGATGCCTTCAACGATCTGCAGGGTACCGACATCGACGGCCACTTCCACCGACGGCTGCTGAGACTCAAGAAAAATCGCGGGTGCATTGGGCATTTCAAGCGACATGCCCTTCAGGTAAACGCGTTGAATTGAAAATGCCGGAGCCTGTTCCTGTCCGCTCATCGGGAAATCCTGGTGGGTGACGGCATCAGGCCGTCGGGGTTGGAAAGAAGGGCTCCTCTGGCGGCCAGCCCACAGCTGCGCTTGGGCTCAGCTGGCTGCCAGCAGGGGCGTCAGTTCGCCGGCGCGGTCGACCGCGTAGAGATCGTCGCAACCACCGATGTGGCGGTCGCCAATAAAGATCTGCGGCACGGTTCTGCGACCGGTACGCGCGATCATTTCGTCTTTGCGCTCGGGCTCAAGATCGATTCGGATTTTTTCGATGTCGGCAACGCCGCGCTGACGCAGCAGCTGCTCGGCGCGCACGCAATACGGGCAGACCGCTGTCGTGTACATCTGGATTCGCGCAGCCATGGCAGTTGGGCCTTTCTGAGGTCGGTTTTTGATTCAGTTCTTGACGACGGGCAGACCGGCCTGGCGCCAGGCATTCAGACCGCCGTCGAGGTTGAAGACTTCCTGCCGACCCGACTTCCGAAGCGCAGCCGCACCCTTGGCAGAGGTCATGCCCGTGTTGCAGCACACGATGACCGGCCGACCCGCAGCGAGTTCGCCCGAGCGCTGATCGAGTTCGGCCAGAGGGATGTTGCGGGCATTGGGCAGATGACCCGCCTCGAATTCGCCCGAGGCCCGTACATCGAGCACGATGGCCTGGGTGTCATTGATCATTCTGGTGGCGCCCAGCGTGTCAAGCGATGCGCCCGCTGTGCGTTTCATGACCATGGGCCACAGCAGCATGGCGCCTGATGCAAACGCAATCGCAATCAGGATGATGTTTTCGGTAAAGAAAGCCAAGTTGGTATCCAGAGAACAACTAAACCGGAAATTATAAGATAGCGGCTGCTCCGTCTGACCCAGACCCCTTCGAGCCACCATGAAATCCCAGATCGTCATGCTTCGCCACGGCGAAAGCCAATGGAACCTTGAGAACCGATTCACGGGCTGGACCGACGTCGACCTTACCCCCCACGGCCTCACCGAAGCCCGCCGGGCCGGCGAACTGCTCAAAGCCGAGGGTTACGACTTCGACATCGCCTACACCTCGGTGCTCAAGCGCGCCATCCGAACGCTGCACACGGTGCTCGACGAAATGGACCGGCTGTGGCTGCCGGTGCTCAAGACCTGGCGCCTCAACGAGCGCCACTATGGCGCGCTGCAGGGGCTGAACAAGGCCGAAACCGCAGCGAAATTCGGCGATGCCCAGGTGCTGATCTGGCGGCGCGCCTACGCGATCGCGCCCGATCCCCTGCCGGCGGGCGATCCGCGCGGCGCCGAGCTGGACCCGCGTTACCGGACGCTGCCAGCGGCCGAGATTCCGCGCACTGAATGCCTGAAAGACACGGTGGCGCGCGTTGCGCCGTTCTGGGAACAGACGATTGCGCCTGCGCTTCGATCGGGGCGGCGGCCCATCATCGCGGCGCACGGCAACTCGCTCCGGGCCCTCATCAAGTACCTCGAAAACGTGCCGGATGACGATATCGTCAACCTAAATATTCCGACCGCCCGTCCGATGGTCTACGAATTTGATTCGTCACTCAAACCAATCGGGCGCCGCTACCTGGGCGATGCCGCCGACATCGAAGCGGCCATGGCAGCGGTCGCCGCACAGGGGCGAGCAAAACCGGCCTGATCGAACGTCAGGGCGGTGGTAACTCGCAACAAACGGCCAGACGGCGCGTGCGCGCAACAAATTCGTGCGCGCGAAGAGCCCTGAGGCTGGGCTGGGCAAGGATGCGGGGTTTATACTCAGTGGCTCGTTAAGTCAGAGCCTCTGCTCGTCCTCTCAGATTGCGGTTCAGCGCCGCGCGCCCCATGAAGTTCAAACTTAAGTCAGTCGGTCTGGTTCTCGCAGGTGCTTTTGCCGGCATCCTGGTAAGCGTTGGCCTGTCGGCCGTTGCCCAGCGCAGCCAGCGCGCGGTGCTGCCGTTGGAAGAGCTGCGCCAGTTTTCCGATGTGTTTGGCGCCATCAAGGCGAACTACGTCGAGCCGGTCGAAGACAAAAAGCTGATCACCGAGGCGATCAGCGGCATGATCTCCGGGCTCGACCCGCACTCGGCTTACCTCGATGCCGATGCGTTTCGCGAGCTGCAGGTCGGCACCCAGGGCGAGTTTGGCGGCCTGGGAATCGAGGTCGGCACTGAAGACGGCTTCATCAAGGTGATCTCGCCCATCGAAGACACGCCTGCGGCGCGGGCTGGCGTCAAAGCGGGCGATCTCATCATTCGAATCGACGACAAGTCCACCAAGGGCCTGCCGCTCAACGACGCGGTCAAGCTGATGCGGGGCAAGCCCAAAACCCCGATCACGCTTACCCTGTCCAGGAAGGGCGAAGCGCGCCCCATCGTGGTCACCATTGTTCGTGACGTGATCCGGGTGCAGTCGGTTCGCTCCCGAGTGATCGAGCCGGGTATCGGCTATGTCCGCATCTCTCAGTTCCAGGAGCACACCGTTGAAGCGCTGGTGCGGCATCTGGAAACCCTCGATCGTCAGGGCGCCATCGGCAAGGGCCTGGTGCTTGACCTTCGCAATGACCCGGGCGGTCTGCTGCACGGCGCGGTGGGCGTCTCGGCTGCGTTCCTGCCGTCCAAGGTCACGGTGGTCACCACCGAGGGTCGCAATGAAGACGCGCGGCGCAAGTACAGCGCCATTCCCGAAGACTATCTGCGCGGCAGCCGTGAAGACTTTGTTGCGCGTGTGCCGGCAGCCGCCAAAAATGTCCCGATGGTGGTGCTGGTCAACGGCGGCTCGGCGTCAGCCTCGGAAATCGTGGCGGGCGCACTGCAAGACTACAAACGCGCCGCGGTGCTGGGCACGCAAACCTTCGGCAAAGGCTCGGTGCAGTCAATTCTGCCGCTTTCGAACTCAACCGCCATCAAGCTCACCACCGCGCGGTATTACACGCCCAACGGCCGGTCAATTCAGGCGCGTGGCATTGAACCTGACTTCATCGTCGAAGAAACGCCCGATGGTGATCCCGCCAGTTTCCGTGTGCGCGAGGCCGATCTGAACCGGCACCTGTCAAATTCGCGTGAGCAGGAGCGTCCGTCAGGCGCCCCGCGTCCCACGACCGATGCCGACCGTCCACGCGAGCGCAAGCCCATTGAATTCGGCTCCGCCGACGACTACCAGCTGCAGCAGGCCTTGAATCATCTGAAGGGTCAGCCCGTCGCCATCGCCAAGCCGCGAACAGGCGATTCCGCCGCGGCCCAACCGACGGGTGGCGCAGGTGGCGCCAGCCGCTAAGCGGGCCCGGCTTCGTTCATGGATGACCGGCAGCTGCTTCGCTACGGCCGGCACATCCTGCTCGATGACATCGGTATCGAAGGCCAGGAGCGACTGCTCGGCGCAACAGCGCTGATCGTAGGTGCGGGTGGGCTGGGGTCACCCGCGGCCATGTATCTGGCTGCTGCTGGCGTAGGCACCCTTCTGATCGCAGACGGCGACACCGTGGACGCCAGCAATCTGCAGCGGCAGATCCTGCACCGCGAACACTCCATCGGGCTTGCCAAGGTCGAATCAGCCGCGCGCACGCTGGCGGAACTCAATCCCGATACTCGGATCGAGCGCATCGCCGAACGGCTGAGCGGCGATGCACTTACGCAGGCGGTGGCCCGCAGCCAGGTGGTCCTTGACTGCAGCGACAACTTCGTCACCCGCCACGCCGTCAATCGCGCCTGTTTTGCGGCCGGTGTACCACTGGTTTCAGGCGCGGCAATACGGTTTGACGGCCAGTTGTCGGTGTTCGATCCGCGGGCGCACGACTCGCCCTGCTATCACTGCGTGTTCCCGCAGACGGAAAGTCTCGAAGAGGTTCGTTGCGCGGTCATGGGCGTTTTTGCGCCGCTTACCGGAATCGTCGGCACGATGCAGGCAGCCGAGGCGCTGAAGGTCCTGGGCGGTTTCGGTCGGCCGGCCATCGGTCGCCTGCTGCTGATTGATTCGCGCTCGCTGCAGATCGACAGCGTGACGCTCGCGCGCGACCCCCACTGCCCGGTCTGCGCCGCACGCTAGCGCGCTCGCGCGAGCGCGCGCACACGCCCCATCAGCGCACTGCCTTGCCTGAAAGGCAGTGCAGCCGCCACCAGCGACACGCCTGAGACCACCGCCACGGGCCAGTAGGCATTGGTCAGGTCATGCAGCAGCCCTCCCGCCCAGGCGCCCAGCGCGGCACCGAGCGCCATCAGCCCAAAGATTGTGCCGTAGATGGTTGCAACCCCGGGCCCGGCGAATAGTCGACTGGAAAGCGCCGAGACAATGGGCCCTCGCGCCCCCTGGGCCACGCCAAAGCAGGCGACATACACTGCCAGCCCCAGCAGCGAACCGGTCAAGGCAACCGCGATCAGTCCGCAGAGCCCGCAGGCGGTCGACAGGAAAGACAGCAGCGCGGTTCGTTGATGGCCGATGCGGTCACTCGACCAGCCGGAGCCGATGATCCCGATGGTCGACAGCAGTCCGGCAAGCCCATAGGCCGACGCAGCCACCAGCGGCGCAAACCCGCCCTCGATCAGCATTGCCACCACCTGCGGTGTGACCAGGTAGGAGGCGAGCGCAGTAAAGAAAAATACCTGGCTCAGGCGCCAGTAGGCGGGGTCGCGCCATGCTGCGCGAAGCGCCGCGCGTGCCGGGTCGGATTGAGAGGCGGGCGGCGAGACGGTGGTGGCCCTGGGTGCCGCCGAGTCCACCAGGGGTTCCTGGGGCGGGCGGGACAGCGTTGCCCAGGGCAGAAACGCGCAGACCGGCACCAGGACGAGCGCACCCGCACCCAGCGAAAGCCAGGCAGCACGCCAACCTATCGTGTCAATCATCGCCTGCGAGAGCGGCACCATGACCAGCACCCCGCAACCCGATCCGGCATAAGCGATGGCGATCGCAGTGGAGAGTCGGGCCCGATACCAGCGTCCGATCAGTGAGGCAGCGCACACCATGCCAGTCGCGGCCGCCCCCGCACCCATCAGGACGCCTGCCCCCAGATAGACGATCCAGAGCGACTGGGCCTGGCTTGCCAACAGCACGGCAGCGCCCAGCAGCGCGAGGCCCGCGCAATAGACGGTTCGCGGTCCGTATCGATCAAACAGCCAGCCCGCGACGGGCGCCGCGAGGCCGCTGACCAGCATCTGCGTGGCCACCACGCCAGTGAGCGCACTGCGCGGCCAGCCGAAGGCCTGCTCAAGCGGCAGCACAAACGCGGAGAACCCTTCGACCAGCCCGCGTCCGGCGAAGTTCAGCACAAACGCGACTGCAAGCACCGCGATCGCCAGCCGGCTCGCCCGGTCGGAGGCGCGGGCTTCGGAACGAGGCTCGGTGTCGGTCATGTCAGCGAAGGTACCCGGCCCCCGACACCTCGGCAAGTCGGCCCGTACGCGTTCGAGGCCAACACCGATTCTCTCTTCGCGGCGCGGCGATTACGCCTGCGGCGCAGCCTTGACGAAAGCACCCCCCTGATAAATGACTGCTGGATCCTGCAGGTCCAGGCTGGGCTGCCTCGATTCAACCGCGGCGCGGTAGGGATCCGCCGAGTCGAGTGGCCGAAAGCCGATATGACGGGCCAGACGGTTGTCGTACCAGCTGCTGCAGTTATCTGACGTGCCGTAGAGGATGGTGTGGCCCACCACAGGCGCTGTGAGTGCGGCCACCACCAGCCTCTCAAGGTCGTCATAGCTCAGCCAGGTCGAGAGCATGCGCCGGTCTTTAGGCTCGGGAAAAGACGAGCCAATCCGTACGCTCACCGTCTCAATACCCCAGCGGTCCCAGTACATCTGCGCGACATCTTCACCAAAGGCTTTTGACAAGCCATAAAAGCCGTCAGGCCGGGGGGGCGACAGTGCGTCGACCACCTGGTTCTGACGCCAAAAGCCCATGACGTGATTGGAGCTGGCAAACACCACGCGCTTAACACCGTGCTTTCTCGCAGCCTCATAGAGATTGACCACGCCGACAATGTTGGCCGGAAGAATCTGGGCCCAGGGCTGCTCGGTGGATACCCCACCCATGTGCACGATAGCTTGAACTCCCGCCACCAATTGAAAGATCGCCTCGGCGTCTTCGAGCGCGCAGGGCATGATTTCCTCGCCGGTTGCAGTGTGCGCCGGCTCGAGCGGAGCGATGTCGCTCAGGCGCAAGGTGTCGCAATAGCGCTTGAGGCGAGGCCGCAGCTGCCGGCCCAGGCCGCCTGCTGCGCCGGTGAGCAGCAGGCGGGTAAATCGTGAAGGCGGGGCTTGGGTTACAGACATGACGGCTCCATTGATGAACGCCAGGCGCGCTTGCTCTGTCGCGTGCCGACCGAAGCAGGCTTGGTGCCCAGGGCGCTTCGCGGGGCGTTCCGGTAGGGTTCAGGCCCTCACCATGCACGGCATCTTGGGGTTGAACGTCCAGCCCGGCATAAGGTACTGCATGGCGATCGCATCATCCCGTGAACCAAGCCCATGCTGCCTGTAGAGAGCATGCGCCTTCATTACAGAATCCATGTCGAGCTCCACTCCCAGACCAGGCCTGCTCGGCACATCGACCCAGCCACCGCGAATCTGCAGCGGCTCCCGGGTCAGGAATTGGCCGTCCTGCCAGATCCAGTGCGTGTCGATGGCTGTGACCTTGCCCGGCGCTGCGGCCGCGCAGTGGGTGAACATCGCTAACGACACGTCGAAGTGATTGTTCGAGTGCGAGCCCCAGGTCAGTCCATGCATGTGGCACAACTGGGCCACGCGGACAGAGCCCTCTAGGGTCCAGAAGTGCGGGTCAGCCAAGGGAATGTCCACCGACTGCAGCGCGATGCTGTGCGCCATCTCTCGCCAATCGGTGGCCACCATGTTGGTGGCAGTGGGCAAGCCAGTAGCCCGTCGAAATTCAGCCATGACCTCGCGACCAGAGAACACACCTTCAGCTCCGCAGGGGTCCTCTGCGTAGGCCAGCACGCCGTGCAGATTGCGCAGCAGTCGAACCGCATCGCGCAGCAACCATCCGCCATTGGGGTCCAGCGTGATACGGGCTTTGGGAAAGCGTTCGTGCAGGGCCACAACAGCCTCTACCTCTTCCTCTCCGCGCAGCACGCCGCCCTTCAGCTTGAAGTCTTCAAATCCGTAGCGCGCGTGCGCGGCTTCGGCCAGGCGCACGACCGCAGCAGCCGTCAGTGCCTCTTCATTGCGCAAGGCAAGCCAGGCATCTTCCGCATCGGGGTTGCTGCGATAGACCAAATCGGTGTTGCGCCGGTCGGCGATGTAGAACAGATAGCCGAGCATCTGCACTTTTTCGCGCTGCTGGCCCTGCCCGAGTAGCGCGCACACCGGCACACCCAGATGCTGGCCCAGCAGATCGAGCAGCGCACTTTCAGCGGCGGTCAAGGCGTGAACGGCAACACGCAGGTCAAAGGTCTGCTGACCGCGGCCCGCACCGTCGAGGTCAGCGAAGCGTTGGCCCATGCGATGGAGCAGACGGTTGTAGTGACCGATGGACTGCCCGACAAGTAGCGCGCGGGCCTCCTCGAGCGTCTGTCGAATCTTTTCGCCACCCGGAACCTCTCCTACGCCGGTATGACCTGCCGAGTCGGTGAGGATCAGCAGGTTACGCGTGAAGAAAGGGCCATGAGCGCCGCTGAGGTTGAGCAGCATGCTGTCGTAGCCGGCCACGGGAATGACCTGCAGTCCGGTGATGACGGGCGTGGCTGGGTAGGCTGTAGGCATGACTTAAGATCAGACGTCGTATAACTCTACCGAGAGACACGTCTGAAGTTCATACCCGACCCAGGGCGCGCACGGTTACAGTTTCTCATCAGGCGCTGTACTGGTCTCCGCGACGCAGGCGATCGCGGCTATTTGAAAGGTGGGTACGCATGGCAGCCCGCGCCGCCTCTGCATCCTGGGCGGCAATCGCATTTAGGATGCTTTCATGCTCCAGGTTCACCCGCCGCAAATACAGTTGCCGGTCGGGCACCATCAACTCGGGGTTTTGCAGCCTTCGCCGTGGGATCACGCTCAGACCCAGGGAACTGATCAGGTCGACAAAATGCGGATTCTGGCTGGCGCGGGCAACTTCTCGATGGAATTCAAAGTCAGCGCTTACTGCGTCTTTATCATCGATCAATGCTTGATTGAAGCTTTCCAGCGCCCGGCGTATTTCAACCAGGTTTTGTTCCTGTCGGCGCTGCGCGGCAAGGGCGGCGGCCTCGGTTTCGACACTGATTCGGAACTCAAGCAGGGTGATGACCTCGCGTAGCGTGCCCAACTGGTCAGCACTTACCCGGAAGGCGGGAAACGCGCTGGGCTCGAGCACGAACGTACCCACGCCGTGACGGGTCTCGACCAGTCCGGCAGCCTGCAGATGGGACAACGCCTCTCGTACGACGGTGCGGCTCACCTGATGGGCTTGCATGATGTGCTGCTCCGTAGGCAGCTTGACGCCCGGAGGCAATTCTCGAGAGCGGATCCGCTCAATCAGACGACTGGCGAGGTAAGTGGACAGCGTTTTTCGGGGCAGGCGCTGCATAAGGGTTAACCACGAGGCTGTTCAGAGACACTTTGAAACGATCACTGTTGTACGACGACTGATGTTATCGTATCCTTCAATGTCTGGCAACCGTCTCGATCTGCAGAGGCCTGGGCGCTTCCCGTCAGGCCCGGGACCCACCATAGCGCCTACGGCGCCAAGGAGATGACTTGATGAAAAATCGTAGACTGATGATGACTTGGCCGGTAGCGGCTGCCGCATTGCTGGCCAGCGGCTGGGTATCCGCTCAGACTGTTATCAGGGCTGCCGATGTGCATCCGCAGGGATATCCGACGGTGGCAGCCGTGGACAGCATGGGCAAGAAGATCGAGGCGGCCACCGCCGGCCGCATCAAGTTCCAGATGTTTCCGGGCAGCGTTCTCGGCGACGAGAAGGCCATGATTGAGCAGACGCAGGTGGGCGCTATCGGCCTGCTGCGGACGTCGCTCGGCCCGGTCGGGCCAGTGGTCCCCGATGTCAATGTCTTCAACATGCCCTTCGTGTTCCGCGACGTCGCGCACATGCGTGCGGTCATTGATGGAGCGATCGGACAGGAGCTGCTGGACAAAATCAGCGCCTCCCCGGCGCGCATGGTCGCTCTGGCCTGGATGGATGGAGGATCCCGCAGCCTTTACACCAAGAAGCCGGTTCGCAAGCCCGAAGACCTGAAGGGACAGAAGATCCGCATGATGGGTAATCCCCTGTTCGTGGACACCATGAATGCCATGGGCGGCAACGGCATCAGCATGGGTTATGGCGAGGTGTTCACGGCCCTTCAGACCGGGGTGGTCGACGGCGCTGAAAACAATCCGCCAAGCCTGTACACCGCCAACCACTTCAAGGCGGGCGCCAAGTTCTACACCCAGACCAATCACCTGATCATTCCTGAAATCCTGGTGATGTCCAAAGTGGCATGGGATCGGCTGAGTCCGGCGGATCAGGCGCTGTTCAAGAAACTGGGCCGCGAAGCGCAGATTGAACAGCGCAGGCTCTGGGATGCGGCCGTGGCTGATTACACCGCCAAGCTGAAAGCCGAAGGCGTGGAATTCATCGAAATCGACAACAAACCCTTCTTTGAGGCCACCGCTCCCGTGCGGGCCAAGTACGGTGCGCAGTACACCGATCTCATGAAGCGAATCGCCGAGGTTCGATAAGCCTGCGATGGCCCCCGGTCAGCCGCCGGGAACCCAACGCGACCCCGGTTGAAAGCCTGGGGTCGCGGCGTCTTCGGCAAAAGCAGTCATGAAGAAGCGTTATGTCGCCCTGATGGATCTCGCGTACCTGGCCTGTATCTGGCTGGCCGGCACGGCAATCGCACTGATGTCGGTCATCATCCCCTGGGGCGTATTCACCCGCTACGTGCTCGGAACGGGCTCTCAGTGGCCCGAGCCGATCGCCATCCTCCTGATGATGGTCTTCACATTCTTAGGCGCCGCGACCGCCTATCGCGCGAATGGCCACATTGCGGTCACTTTACTGACGGAGGTTCTACCGCCGCCCGCTCGCCACCTTGCCGACCTCCTGGCAGACCTCCTGATGATGGTCGTCTGCGCTTTCGTGGTCGCTTACGGGACTCGACTTTCCCTGGGAACCATGGGGCAGACCATCAGCGAATTGCCATGGCTACCGGTGGGCCTGACCTATGCTTGGCTACCCCTGGGCGGACTGATCACTCTCCTGTTCGTGATTGAGCGACGGTGGATCGGGCCGCAGCACGAGCGCCGTCTGATGCGATACGAGCAAGACCACGGCGAGACGAGCCAGGGCAGCGAGGGGCTGCGCTGATGGACGCTTTTGTTCTTCTGGGCAGTTTCGCACTGCTGATGATGATTGGTCTGCCCGTCGCCTACTGCCTGGGGCTGGCGGCGCTGATCGGTGCGCTCTGGATCGGTCTACCGCTTGATGCGGTCATGATCCAGATCGGTGCAGGCGTCAACAAATTCTCATTGCTGGCCATCCCATTCTTCGTTCTGGCTGGCGCGATCATGGCCGAAGGTGGAATGGCGCGCCGCCTGGTTGCCTTCGCCGGCGTTTTGGTGGGGTTTATCCGCGGGGGGTTATCACTGGTCAACCTCATGGCCTCCACTTTCTTCGGCGCCATTTCCGGCTCATCAGTCGCAGACACCGCCTCTATCGGATCCGTACTGATCCCTGAAATGGAAAAAAAAGGCTATCCGAAGTCTTTTGCCACAGCCGTCACCGTGAGTGGCTCGGTGCAGGCCATCCTGATTCCGCCCAGCCACAATGCGGTGCTGTATTCGCTGGCTGCAGGCGGCTCAGTTTCAATCGCAGCACTGTTCATGGCGGGTGTTCTGCCCGGCCTGCTGCTGGGTCTCACGCTGGCGATACTGTGTTTATGGAAAGCGCATCGCCATGGCTATCCAAAGGAGCGTGCCATCCCTTTCCGTGAAGCCTGCCGCATCACGATCGATGCGCTCTGGGGCCTGATGACCATGGTGATCATTCTCGGGGGAATTCTCAGCGGCGTTTTCACTGCCAATGAGTCGGCCTCCATCGCGGTGGTCTGGGCCTTTTTTGTCACCATGTTTATCTATCGTGACTACAAGTGGCGTGACCTGCCCAAGCTCGTGCATCGAACGGTCAAGACAGTCACCATCGTGATGATCCTGATCGGGTTCGCCGCCGCTTTCGGATACATCATGACCATGATGCAGATCCCGATGAAGGTTACCGCGTTCCTCACGGAGATCTCCAGCAACAAGTACGTTCTGCTGGCGCTCATCAACATCCTGTTGTTGTTCCTTGGCACCCTCATGGACATGGCGCCCCTGATCCTGATCCTCACTCCGATTCTTTTGCCGGTGGTCAAGCTCATGGGAGTCGATCCGGTGCACTTCGGCATGATCATGATGGTCAATCTGGGCATCGGACTGATCACGCCTCCGGTGGGTTCGGTCCTGTTTGTGGGCAGTGCAATCTCGAAGCTCAAGATCGGGGTCATCACCCGCGCCATGCTGCCCTTCTTTGGCGCTTTGTTTGTCGTGCTCATCATGGTCACGTACCTGCCCTGGCTGTCTCTTTGGCTGCCTCGCGTCATGGGCCTGTAACGCCGTGGGGCAGAAGCATCCGGCATGCGTCTGCATCGCCCGTAGCGGCCAGATCCAGAACCTCAATCGAATGGAGGTGAATGCTTGATGATTCAGCCGCTTTTGCTTCGCGTTCATCCGCATGACAACGTGGCTGTCGTCGCCAATGAAGGGGGGTTGCCGGCAGGCACCGTGATCGGGGCGGGGTGCGTGGGGGCTGGTCTGGTTTTCTCCGAGAAGGTGCCGCAGGGGCACAAGGTGGCTCTACAAAAAATCCCTGCCGGGGAGCCGGTGAGACGCTACCGGGTATCGATTGGCCATGCTCTCCGAGACATCGAGGCGGGCAGCTGGGTGCATGAGCGTCTGCTGCAAATGCCCGAAGCGCGTTCTTTCGATGGTTTACCCGTGGCCTGCGAGCGGCCGGTCGACCTCGGGCCGCTTGAGGGCTACACCTTCGAGGGATACGTCAATTCTGATGGGTCGGTCGGCACGCGCAACCTGCTTGCCATCACCACCACGGTGCAATGTGTGGCCGGTGTTGTGGAAATTGCCGCCGAGCGTATCCGGCGCGAACTGCTGCCGCTGTACCCGAATGTCGACGGGGTGGTCGCGCTCGAGCACAGCTATGGTTGCGGTGTGGCAATCGACGCGGCAGGTGCCGAGATCCCGATACGCACCTTACGGCACATCTCACTCAACCCCAACTTTGGCGGCGAGGTCATGATCGTCAGCCTTGGTTGCGAGAAGCTGCAGCCAGAACGCCTGCTGCCCGTTGGCAGCATTCCGATGACTGCCGGTGGCCAGCCGGCCTTGCATACCGTCTGCCTGCAAGACGCTCAACACGTTGGCTTTGCCTCGATGATCGACAGTATCGTGTCCAGCGCTCGCCCCCACCTGGAGCGGCTCGATGCGCGGCGGCGCCAGACGGTGCCGGCAAGCGAGTTGGTGGTGGGTGTGCAGTGCGGTGGCAGCGATGCGCTGTCGGGGGTAACGGCCAATCCGGCCGTTGGTGCCATGACTGACCTGCTGGTACGAGCGGGGGCCACGGTGATGTTCTCCGAAAACACGGAGGTACGCGATGCGGTTGATCAGCTGACCGCGCGCGCAGCGACCCCGGAGGTCGCTCAGGCCATCGTGCGCGAACTGGCCTGGTATGACCAGTACCTGCACCGTGGGCAGGTCGATCGGAGCGCGAACACGACGCCTGGAAACCGGGCCGGCGGCTTGTCCAATATCGTCGAGAAGGCCATGGGCTCTATCGTCAAGAGCGGCAGCGCCGTCATCTCGCATGTGCTGCCGCCCGGAGAAAAGTTACGCCGCGACCAGCGCGGGCTCGTGTTTGCGGCCACACCGGCCAGCGATTTCATTTGCGGTACCCTGCAGCTGGCAGCCGGTATGACTCTGCATGTCTTTACCACTGGTCGCGGGACGCCCTACGGCCTGCAGGCCTGCCCGGTGCTCAAGGTGGCCACGCGCACCGATTTGGCCCGCCGCTGGCACGACCTGATGGACGTCAATGCGGGACGCATCGCAGAGGGCCAGATCAGTATCGAACAGGCGGGCAGGGAACTCTTCGATCTGCTGCTCGACGTGGCCAGCGGCAGACGCACTTGGGCCGAGCGATGGCGACTGCACAACGCACTGGTGCTGTTCAATCCGGCGCCGGTGACCTGAGCGCGGTTCGTGTCGGTTCGTGTGCTCAATCCGGATGCGTTTACGGGCCAGGTTGATGGCCGCGAGGTTTCGCTGCATATCCTGCGATCAGGGCCTCTGCAGGCTGCCATCTGCAATCATGGTGCGCGTCTGTTGCAATTAGCAGTGCCAGACCGATTCGGACAGGCGCGTGACATTGTCCTCGGCTACGACAGCCTGGGGCAGCTGTTATCCGGCCTGCCATCTATGGGTGCCTTCATCGGGCGTTACGCCAATCGTATCGGCCGCGGTCATCTTCATCTTGATGGGCGCCGCCATCAGCTGCCCATCAATGAGGGGCCGCACTGTCTGCACGGCGGCCCGGGCGGCAGCCGACACCAGGTCTTCAGCGTCCTGGACAGCCAGGAGAACCGCTTGCGGCTCGGCTGGCGCTTCGGCACCGACAGCGACGGCTTTCCAGGCGAGGTTGATGTCGAGCTTGAGTACATGCTTGACGATTGCTCGCTAACGGCCAGCTACACCGCAAGTGTTCACCGGGAAGCCACCCCACTGAGTCTGACCTGTCACCCCTTCTTTAATCTTGAGGGGACTCAGGCACCCAGCGCGCTTGATCACAGTCTGCAGATTCTGGCCAACGCATTTGTGCCGATCGATCAAAGTCGGATACCGCTCGGTCATCGGGAGCCAGTGGCCGGTACGGCCTTCGATTTTCAGCAGTCGCGGTGGCTGCGCGGCGCGCTTGAACAGGACCACATGCAGCTCAGGCTGGGTAGCAGCCCCGGTTTCGATCATGCGTTCAGCACGCCAGGCGAGCCTGGGCTTGTGAAGTTGCAGGCCCGCCTGTTCGCGCCAGGCAGTGGAATCATGATGGAAGTCTGGTCGGATGCGCCGTGCCTGCAGTTTTACAGCGGTGCCGCCCTCGATGGACAACTGCCTCGACATGCCGGCAAGCATGGACAGGTTTATCGCAGCGGTGCAGCGCTGTGCCTGGAGCCGCAGCAGTACCCGGATGCGCCTAACCAACCGCTTTTTCCGTCCTGCATTGTTTACCCGGGTGAGCGGTTACAGGGGCGGATCGAATATCGCTTTTCAGCAGGCGACCACGCCACGCCAGCAATAACCAGCCGCGCCGTGTAAGTCGCTGCAACCCGGCGCACCCTCCTGATCCCGAAAGCCGGTTTGACGCCTCAGGCGTGAGCATGCCAGCATCGCCGCCCCGACCTGGAACTTTCTGACTGGGAATTGACTGGTCGTGAGCTTGCAGCCATGCCCTGCCGGGCCGCGAGCCTCGATCGGCCACCTCACCCTCTTCCGACCCGATGAGTCCACACGATGACGCTGCCGCCCATTCTTGATGCCCTGCCACCGCTCGCCTCGCTGATCCGCGCGGGCGATGCCGTCATCATCGGCCAGGCAGGCGCCGAACCCCTTACCGTGACCCGCGCCCTGGTTGAGCAGGCCGACACGCTGGCTGGCCCGGTCGATGTGTTCCTGGGCGCAGTGCTGTCGGACACCTTTGCGCGGGCCCTGCATCCGAATCTGCGCCCGGGCGGCTACGGCATCATGGGCGGCGCCGCCAAGGGCTTTGCCTCGCAACCGGGCTCGATCGTGAACGTCACGCCCACCCCCTATCGCGAGCTCGAAGGCGCTTTTGGCGCCGGGCGGCTGCGTGCCGATGTCGTCATGCTGCAGCTGGCCGTGTCGGCCGACGGGCGCCGGCTGAGTCTTGGCATGGCCAACGATTACGTCGTCACGGCCGCACGGCGCGCGCGCTGCGTCATCGCCGAGATCCACCCTGCTGCACCGTTCACACCCAGCACCGAAGCCGACGCGGCAAGCCTTCGGATCGATATCGCGGTGCGAGCCGCCGGGCCGGCCGTGCAATCGCCCACGATGGCCCCGGAAGAAGCCGAACGCCGAATCGCAGCGCATGTGGCGGCGGTGGTCCCCGACCGGGCCACGATCCAGATCGGGCTTGGCGCATTGCCCGATGCGGTGCTGGGTTTACTTCGCCAGCATAAAGATCTGGGCCTTCACAGCGGGCTGGTGGGTGACAGTGCCATTGCGTTGATCGAGTCGGGCGCGATCACCAACGCCTACAAGCGCCTGGACACCGGATTCTCGGTTACCAACACGTTGGGCGGCACCGAGCGCGCCCATCGTCATGTTCATGACAACGCGCAGTTTCTGATTCGCCCGGCAACCTACACACATCATCCGGCCACGCTTGCCGCGCTCTACCGCTTCCATGCAGTCAATTCAGCGCTTGAGGTCGACGTGACCGGACAGGCCAACGCCGAGCACGATGGCCGCACCTGGCGGGGCGGCCTGGGCGGTCTGGGCGATTTCGTTCGCTGCGCGCGATTGTCCGAGGGTGGCCGGGGCATTGTTGCGCTGGCATCGACCTCGCGCGATGGCAAGCGCAGCCGAATCGTGGCCTCCACCTCGCGGGGTCAGGTCACCCTGGGGCGCGGCGATGCCGATATGGTGATTACCGAGTGGGGTGTGGCGGATCTGCGCGATGCAACCTTCGGCGAGCGTGCCAAGCGGATGATCGCCATCGCCGATCCGCGTTTCCGCGAGCAACTCGAACGCGATTGGCATGCGCTGAGCGGCGCCGCTTGAGGCTGGGTTGAAGCGGCGCTGACGCCTCGCTGAGCCCACGTTCAAGCGGCGACAGGGCACCCTTCAGGCTGTGTCAGGGCTGCGGCCCTGCGCGGGCGGCCAGCGCTTGCGCGATGGCGCGCTGCCTGCGCCACAGCATAAGCGCGCTCGCGATGCTGACCATCCCATAGGCAGCGAGCGAGGGCCGCGGACCGAACAGTTCGGTGAGCCAGCCCACCACAAAGCCGCCCACCGGCATGGTGCCCAGGAACGCCATCATGTAGAGCGAGATTGCGCGGCCGCGAAGCCGCTCATCGACCAGGCTCTGCAGCAGCGTGTTGGTTCCGGCACCGGTCACGATGACGCCGAACCCCACCGCCATGAGCGCAATGGCAGCCAGCGGCAGCGAGGGGCTGAGCGCAAACACCGTGAGCCCGATGCCGGCTGCAAACGAACCGAGATTGATCACGCGCGCAATGCCAGCGGTTGAACTGCGCGCAGCCAGCATCATGGTGCCCACCAGCGCACCGGCACCGGCGCAACTGACCAGCAGCCCCTGCAGCCGCGCATCCCCACCGAACACCTCGCGCGCGAACACTGGCATCATCGCCTGATAGTTGGGCGCGCAAAACGAGACCAGCACCAGGTTGATCATTGCGAACCGGGCGGGCAGCGTGCTCCAGACCCATTCAAAGCCTTCGGCGAATTCACGCAGAAGCGACTGGTTCGAACGCGCCGCGCGACTCGATGGCAGACGCGAGAGCGAAACAATCACCGCCAGATAGCTGACGGCATTCAACACAAAGCACCAGCCCTCGCCAATCCAGACCAGCAGCACGCCCGCGATGGCGGGCCCCGCGAATCGGCCAAGATTCATCACCAGTGAATTGAGTGCGATGGCGTTGTGCAGCTCTGCCGTACCGCCCACCATCACGGGCAGGAGCGAATGGCGCGCTGGCCCATCAAACGCATTGGCGATGCCCTGAATCAATGCGAGCCAGACCACATGATGCGGCTCGACCCAGCCGCCAAGCGTCAGCACCGCCAATGCAATCGCCTGCAGCATCTGCGCGCCCTGCGTCAAAAGCACCATCGTGCGGCGATCAACCCGATCGGTGACCAGCCCCGCGAGCGGCGCCACCACCAGAATGGGGATGAACGATGCAAACGTGACCAGCCCGAGCATGACCGCCGAGTCGGTGAGCCGGTAGACCAGCCAGGACTGCGCGATCGATTGCAGCCAGAACCCGATCACCGAGATCGTCTGGCCGAAAAAATAGTGGCGAAAGCGCGGGTGATCGAGCGAGCGAAAAATTTTCACGGTCGCGGTTCGACCGCCTGCATGGGCTCAGGCGACCAGCGTGGCAAGCTGCTCAGCAAGGCCTTCGGTGGGCGGGCGCTTGAAGCCGCCTTTGGCAAAGCGCAGCCAACGTCCCTGAACGAACGCGATCACGACGGCCGCGCGCGCGCCCGCATCGGTATCGGCGGCCAGAACACTCTGCGCCACCGCAACCCGAAACGACTGCCGCAGCGATGCCTCGATGCGATCGACCAGCTGATTGATTCGCACCTGAAGCCGATCGTCTTCGGTGACGAGCGCATCACCGATCAGCACCCGCGTCATGCCCGGATTGCGCTCAGAGAAGTTGAGCAGCATGGCGATGATGTCGCGCAGTTGTCGCTGGCCATCTTCCTGCGCGCTGGTGATCTGGTTGATGAGCCCGAAGATGGTGGACTCAATGAATTCGATCAGGCCCTCGAACATCTGGGCCTTGCTCGCAAAGTGCCGGTACAGCGCGGCCTCCGACACCTTGAGCCGGGCTGCAAGCGCGGCGGTGGTGACGCGCTCGCCTCCGGGCTCCTGCAGCATCGCTGCAAGCGCCTGCAAAATCTGCAGCCGCCGCTCGCCTGGCTTGGGCCGGGCGGGCTTGGAGCTTGCAGAAGCGTCGGGAACGGGAGCGGCGGCGGTGTCCATGTCAGAAGGTGGAGCGCGACGGCACGCGGCGCGAAAGCTGACCGATTGATTGTACTTGAAGCTCCACCCGCCGTGATGAACCCGCGCGCGCGCGACGCGATACCGGCTTTCGCGCCTGGTTCAGTGCGCTCGCCAGCACTGTGCGAACCCCTGCCGCATGCGCGCCCGCGAGATTGGCCACGGTGTCGTCCACCAGCACGCAGCGCGAGGGATGGGTGCGCAGCCGTGCCGCCAGCCGACGCATCATCGGCGATGAAGGTTTGGGCTGAAAGCGGCCGGCAAAGCGCATCGCTTCAATGGGCACGATCGCCTCGATGCTGCCCGCGATACCCAGTGCGCGCACCACCGACCGGGCGTAGTGCCAGGGTCCGTTGGTGACGATGATCCGCCGACCGGGCAACCGGCCGAGCGAGCGCGCAAGCGCCGGGCTGCGCCGCACCAGCCGATGCATGTCGGGAAATTGATGGGTTTCGCGCAGATAGTGGTGCGGGTCAACCTGATGATGCGTGACCAGACCGAGCAGCGTTGCGCCATAGCGGCGCCAGTAGGAGAGCCTGAGCGCGCTCGCCTCGGCGCGCTCAAGCCCAAGATGACGGGCCACATAGTCCGTCATTGCCGCATCGATTCGCGGCATGATCGAGGGCTGCGCGTCGTGCAGTGTGTCATCGAGATCGAGCAGCCAGATGCGCTGCGCCGCCCGACGCGGGCTGGTCGGTGCGGTAAGCGGCCTGCGCAGTGCGCGCATGCGCGGTGCGTCAGTGACTGCGAATCATGGTGCCCACCCCGTGATCGGTCATGATCTCGAGCAGCAGGCAATGGTCGACGCGGCCGTCAATGATGTGAACCGAGTTCACACCGGCCCTGGCTGCATCGAGCGCAGACGAAATCTTGGGCAGCATGCCGCCGGAAATGGTGCCGTCGGCAAACAGCTCATCAATGCGGCGCGCGGTAAGCCCCGTGAGCAGCTTGCCGGACTTGTCGAGCACGCCCGCGGTGTTGGTAAGCAGCACCAGCTTTTCAGCCTTGAGAACCTCGGCCACTTTGCCCGCCACCACATCGGCATTGATGTTGTAGGTTTCGCCATCGGCACCCGACCCGATCGGCGCGATCACCGGAATGAAACCATTGGAGGTAAGCGTGTGCACGATGCCGGGATCGATGGATTCGATTTCGCCCACCTGGCCGATATCGACCTCTTCGCCAGGCTGTTCGGGCAAAGTCATCCTGAGCTTTCTCGCGCGAATCAGGCCACCGTCCTGGCCGGTGAGGCCAACCGCCCGGCCACCCGCCGTATTGATGAGTTCAACGATTTCCTTGTTGACCTGGCCGGCGAGCACCATCTCGACGATATCCATGGTCTCGGAATCGGTGACACGCATGCCCTGAACGAACTCGCCCTTTTTGCCGACCCGCGCAAGCAGCTGCTCGATCTGGGGGCCGCCGCCGTGCACCACTACCGGGTTCATGCCAACGAGCTTCAACAGCACGACGTCGCGTGCGAAGCTCTGTTTGAGCAGCGGGTCGGTCATCGCATTGCCGCCGTACTTGATCACCAGAATGCGGCCGTGAAAGCGACGGATGTAAGGCATTGCCTCAGCAAGGATCTCCGCCTGCAGGGCAGGGGCAATCGGCGTCTTGTCGGTCATGGTCGGGCTCCGCGGAGCGGTCTACAGAATGTAGCGGGCAAGATCGTCGCTGCGCGCAACCTCGGCGAGTCGGGCATCGACGAATGCCGCATCAATGATCACGGTGTGTCCGGCCCGGGCGTCCGCATCAAATGACACCTGCTCGAGCAGACGCTCCATAACCGTGTGAAGCCTGCGCGCACCGATGTTCTCGGTGCGCTCATTGACCTCGAAGGCAATATCGGCGAGCCGTCGAACGCCCTCTGCGGTGAAATCAAGCGTGACGCCTTCGGTGGCAAGCAAGGACTGGTACTGGCGAACGAGGCTTGCGTCGGTATCGCCCAGAATGCGCACAAAATCGTCAGGCGTGAGCGCCTGCATCTCAACGCGAATTGGCAATCGGCCCTGCAGCTCGGGAATCAGATCGGACGGTTGCGAGAGATGAAACGCGCCCGAAGCAATGAACAGAACATGGTCGGTGCGCACCACGCCGTAGCGGGTGTTGACAGCCGTACCCTCGATGAGGGGCAGCAGATCGCGCTGCACACCCTGACGCGAAACGTCTGCGCCCTGATGCTCGCCGCGGCTTGCCACCTTGTCGATTTCATCGATGAAGACAATGCCGCTCTGCTCGGCCGCCTCGATCGCACGAGCGCGCACCTCTTCTTCATTGACCAGGCGCGCGGCCTCTTCCTGAGCGAGCGTACGCATCGCCTCGGCCACGGTCATCTTGCGAGCGGCGCGCCGGCCGGGCATCTGCGAGAACAATGACTGCAGCTGCTGGCTGATGTCGTCCAGGCCCTGCTGGCCGCCCGCACCCAGGCCCAGCGGCATGACTTGAGGCGCAGCCATCGTGACCTCGATTTCAATTTCGCGCGAATCAAGCTCGCCTTCGCGCAGGCGCTTCCTGAGCTTCTGGCGCGCGGCTGATTCGGCGGGCGATGCAGGCTGTGCGGGCGCGGGCGGTTCGGCCGCCCCCCCAAAAAAAGGAAACGCCGCTGCCGGTGAGGCCGGCCGCGCGGGCGGTACCAGCACATCGAGAACCCGCTCTTCGGCTGCATCGAGCGCACGCGCCTGCACCTCGACCATCGCCCGCTCGCGCACCTGCTTGATGGCGGTTTCGACCAGGTCGCGGATGATGGTGTCGACATCGCGCCCGACGTAACCCACCTCGGTGAACTTGGTGGCTTCAACCTTGATGAAGGGTGCCTGCGCAAGCCGGGCGAGCCGGCGCGCGATCTCGGTTTTTCCCACGCCGGTCGGCCCAATCATCAGGATGTTCTTGGGCGTGATTTCGGCGCGCATCGGACCCTCCACCTGCTGACGCCGCCAACGGTTTCTGAGCGCGATTGCAACCGCGCGTTTGGCCTGCGCCTGCCCGACGATGTGTTTGTCGAGCTCGGCCACGATCTGGGCCGGCGTGAGCGTGGCAGCTTCAGGCACCGACCGTGCCCTCCAGCGTTTCAACCGTGTGGTGCTGGTTGGTGTAGATGCACAGCTCGCCCGCAATCGTAAGTGACTGCCGAACGATTGCTTCGGCATCGAGCGCGGAATGCGACATAAGCGCAAGCGCTGCCGCCTGCGCATAAGGCCCGCCGCTGCCGATTGCAATCAGACCGTGCTCGGGTTCCAGCACGTCGCCATTGCCGGTAATGATTAGCGAGGCCTGCGCATCGGCCACGGCAAGCATGGCCTCGAGCCTGCGCAGCATTCGATCGGTTCGCCAGTCTTTGGCAAGCTCAACTGCCGAGCGCACCAGGTGGCCTGAATGCTTCTGCAGTTTCGCCTCGAAGCGTTCAAACAATGTGAATGCGTCGGCCGTGCCGCCGGCGAATCCAGCCAGCACCTTGCCATCGTGAAGGCGCCGCACTTTACGCGCGCTCGCCTTGATCACGATATTGCCGAGCGTGACCTGCCCGTCACCGCCCAACGCAACGCAGCCGTCGCGTCGGACCGAAACGATGGTCGTGCCGTGGAACTGTTCCAATCAGTCGCCGTAGAGCTTTTGCCGCAGCTCACGCCGCTGCTGGGCCTCGAGCGACAGCGTGGCCGTGGGCCGCGCGAGAAGGCGCGGCAATCCGATGGGCTCGCCGGTTTCTTCGCAGTAGCCGTAATCGCCGGAGTCGATCCGGGAGATGGCCTGTTGAATTTTCTTCAGGAGCTTGCGCTCGCGATCGCGCGTACGCAGTTCGAGCGCATGCTCTTCCTCGATCGTGGCGCGGTCGGCCGGATCGGGAACGACCACGGTTTCTCGCAGGTGCTCGGTGGTTTCACCGGCGTTGTGGAGAATCTCGCGCTCCATCTGCTGCAGCAGTTCGCGGAAATACGCGCGCTGCGCATCATTCATGTAGGCCGACTCGGGCATGCGCAAGAGCGCTTCCTCATTGAGCGGCTTTTTGTCTTTCGTGGCTGCCATGTCAAATCCTGCCTGATTGATCAGCCTACGCGAGGCACTGTTCGAGGCCTTTGATGAACATGTCCTTCGGCAGGTTGCGTCCGATGAACACCATTTTGTTGGAGGGCTTTTCTCCGGGTTGCCAGCGCCGACCCAAATCGGCACCCATCATCATGTGGACGCCCTGGAAGACGGTCTGACGATCGGACCCCTTCATGAAAAGCACGCCTTTATACCTTAACAAGTCCGGACCGTAAACCTGAACCAGTCCGGACAGAAAGTCTTCGAGTTTGCCTGGATCAAACGCGCGATTGGACCGGAACACGAAAGATTGGATGCTGTCGTCGTGCTCATGCTCATCGCTGTCGAGGAACTCAGGATCGATCTCGAGTATTGCATTGAGATTAAAACCGCGGATATCGAGAATCTCGTCAATCGGTGCGTTGCCGAAATGCACCGGGCGAATCGGGGCCCGGGGGTTCATCTGGCGCAACCGTGACTTGAGCGCGGTATGCTCCTCTTCGGTGACCAGGTCCACCTTGGACATCAGGATGCGGTCGGCAAAGCCCACCTGCTCCTGTGCTTCGCGTCGCTCGACGAGCTGCTGGGGTGCGTGCTTGGCATCAACCACCGTGATGATTGCATCGAGCAGATAGCTGTCGGCGATGTCGTCATCGACAAAAAATGTCTGAGCGACCGGGCCGGGATCGGCCATGCCGGTGGTCTCGATGATGACGCGATCGAATGCGATATCGCCCTTGCTGCGACGCTGTTGGAGGTCGCCGAGAATACGGATCAGGTCACCGCGCACCGTGCAGCAGATGCAGCCATTGTTCATCTCGACGATCTGCTCGTCGCGTTCCTGGAGCAGCAGGTCGTTGTCAACGCCTTCTTCGCCGAATTCGTTTTCGATGACCGCGATCCGGTGGCCGTGCTGCTCGCTCAGGATGCGCTTCAGAAGCGTGGTTTTCCCGCTGCCAAGAAAGCCGGTGAGAATGGTGACGGGAATATGCGTGGTGGACATGGCCTTGCAACCTCATGATCAATCGATCGGGTGCGGCGGGCGGGCCGCTTCCGGGCGCAAGATTCTACGCGCGCTGCGCAGGCTTTGCCCGATCCGCGCAGGGCTTTGTGTCACCCGGCACGATTGGCCGCAAACAGTTTCACAGCCGCGCGAGCAGCAACCCCTTCAGATACTCGCCTTCGGGATGCGTCATCGACACCGGATGGTCTTCGCCAGCGGCCAGTCGCTCAAGCATCTGGGCGTCAACCCGGGCATCGATCACCGCGCCTGCAACCACTTTCTGGAACAGGTCGACCGACACCGCGCCCGAACATGAAAACGTCAATAACCTGCCATCCGGTTCGAGCAGCCTGAGCGCCGCCAAGCTTAACTGCTTGTAGGCCCGGGTGGCCCGATCGAGGTGCTGGACCGATGGCGCAAACTTTGGTGGGTCGAGCACGATCAGATCAAACCGCTGGCCGTCGGCGGCAAACCGTTTCAGCGCGTCAAAAACATCCCCCTGAATCCAGTGTGCGGGCGAATCGATGGAATTCAATACTTGTTGCGTCTTTGCAACGGCCAGCGCCTCGGCGCTCGAATCAATCGACCAGGCTGCAGCAGCGCCAGCCGACAAAGCCGCCAGGGAAAACCCCCCGGTGTAACAAAAACAGTTGAGCACCCGCTTGCCGGCGGCGAGCTGCGCAAGGCGTCGACGGTTGTCGCGCTGATCGATGTAAAAGCCGGTTTTATGGCCGCGCACCACATCAACCTGATAGCGAACCCCGTCTTCGATGATGTCCACTGCGGCAACGGGCACAGCGCCACGCAGCGCCCCTTCCCGGCTGGGCAGGCCCTCCCGCTGGCGCGAGGCCGCATCGGATCGCTCGTAAACCCTGGACGCGCCGGTGGCGGTCACCAGCGCATCGACAATCGCCTCGCGTCGAGCATCAACGCCGGCAGCCATCAACTGAACCACCAGCTGATCCGCATAGCGATCGACGATCAGGCCCGGCAGGCTGTCGGCCTCACCGAACACCAGCCGAATCGCATCGGTTCGACGGGTCAGATGCGCGCGGCGCGCGACCGATGCGGCGACTCGCGCGCTCAGCCACGCATCATCCGGAATTTCATGTTCGAGAAATGACCACGCGCGCGCCCGAATCGTGGATTCGGGACTGAAGGCCGCCCAGGCAAGAAAGCGCTGATCGGCACCCACCACCCGCACCAGATCGCCGGGCGCAGGTCGGCCGATCACATGGGCCACCGCACCGGCGTATATCCAGGGATGTCGCCGCTGCAGCGATCGCTCTTTACCGGGGCGAAGTTCGAGCGTTGCAACCGGTGTCATGGGCGCTCCGCGTTGGGATCGGGCGGGGGCTCAGCGGCCCGAGCCTGCGCCTGTGTAGGGGCATGGACCTCTGCCTGCGCGTGCGCCTCTGCCTGCGCGTGCGCCTCTGCCTGCGCGCGGCCCTGTCCGTGGCCCTTGGCCGCGTCGGGCGTCGCGTCGGGCGTCGCGTCGGGCGTCGCGTCGGGCGTCGAGGTCGCCGCTGCATCGCGACGGCGTGCCCGCGGATGCGCTGCGTCGTAGACCGCGGCCAGGCGCTGAAAATCGAGCGCGGTGTACACCTGGGTACTGGCGATGCTGGCATGACCAAGCAGCTCCTGTACCGCGCGCAGGTCACCGCTCGATTGCAGCAGGTGGCTCGCAAAAGAGTGGCGAAGCATGTGCGGATGCACATTGGCAGGAATGCCCTGTGCGATACCGCGACGCTTCAGGCGAAGCTGTACCGACCGCGCCGACAGACGCGTACCCCGGCTGGACAAGAACAGCGGACGCTCGTCCGAAGCGGGCCTATCAGTGAGGAAGCGCTCACGTTCAGCGAGCCAGCCGCCCAGCGCAGCGAGTGCGTCGCGGCCCACCGGAACGCTCCGCCGCTTCGAACCCTTTCCGGTAACGATCACTTCAGCCTCGTCCAGGCTCAGCCAGCTGACCGAGCGGGGCACACCCGACGCCGCCTCGAAATGGCGCACGTCCAGACTCGTGAGCTCGGTCAGCCGCAAACCCGAGGAGTAGAAAAGCTCCGCGATCGCGCGGTCCCGGATCGCCTCGAAGCCCTCGGCCTGTGGGTCGCTCACCAGCCTGACCGCCTGGTCCGGGGCCAGGGCCGAAGGCAGGCGTCGCGGCTGCCGGGGCGCCCTGACCCCGCGGGCCGGGTTGCCAACCAGGCCGCGGTGTTCAGCCAGCCAATCGAAAAACCCCCGCCAGGCCGACAGCCGGCGCGCGATGCTTCGCGCTGACAACCCCTCGCGGCTGGCGCGCGCCACCCAGCCGCGCACGGCGCGTTCGTCGACGCGGTGCCAGTCCGGCACGCGCCGGTCGGCCGAACGCCCGATGGCGATGTCGATCAGATGGACGAGGTCGGCGCGATACGCGGCAAGCGTCTGGGGTGAGTAGCTGCGCTCGACGCGCAGCTGTTCCAGATAGGGCACAACATCGGCCTCAGGTCCAGACAATGCGTTCGCATCGCCGGTGACACCCGACGCCTGCCCGGTCATTGGGGCGACTCGGCCAATCTCCCACCGACAAGCCCAGGCATCGGTCAGCTCGACTCGGCCAGCCGCCCGAGCGCCGCGCTGGCAAGCTCGGCGATTCGCGCGAGAAACGACACGCCCATTCCGGAGTGGAACCGGTCGGCGTCCCCCGAGCCCAGTACCAGCAGCCCGAAACTGATCGGGCTGACACCGTGCCGCATCGGCAAAAGCGCAAGCGAGCGCGCATCAGCGCCCGCGTTGGGTAACCATCCGGCAAAGCGCAAATCGCCACGCGGCCCGCAGTAAGGCATGCGCATGGCATCGACCTGATCGATCCACTCGGCTGGCGCTGAACGCGTCCATTCGGGAGACAGGACACCGGGCTTGACCCGCCACAGCCTGAGCGCGACCAGCGGCACCGAAAAACCCGACCGCATGCCGTCCACCACAATGCCCGGCACGCGCTCCGGCGACTCGGCCAACAGCAGATCACGCGTCCATCGCTGCAGCCGCTCGCCGATCGCATCGTTTTCCTTGCCGGTGTGAACCAGCTCGCCAAACCGACGCTCGATATGCCGCAGCTTGTCGCGCAGCACCTCGAGCTGACGCTCGTGCAGCGAGATAGCGCGATTGCCGTGCGCAGGCGAAAACCGCATGCTGGCAAGCAACTCGGGGCGCTGTTCAAAAAAATCGGGGTGATCGCTGAGATAGGCGGCGACCTGTTCGTCTTGGCTCTCGGGTTCGCTCATTGGGGGGAACGCTCCGTTTGACGGGGCTGGTTGGAAATTACGGGCGGGTGCTGGGCGGGCCCGTCCTGCTGCAATTCAATGTCGCCTTCGAACACGGTGGTGGCCGGACCGGTCATCCGCACCGACTCGCCGGGTTGCCAGGCAATCGACACCACGCCGCCTCGCATATGAACATCGACCGGCGAGGCAACGCGCTGCTGCCTGATCGCAGCCACTGCCGCCGCACATGCGCCGGTGCCACAGGCCAGGGTCTCGCCAACACCTCGCTCCCACACCCGAAGCGCAATCGAATGAGGGCCCGTGACCTGCATGAAGCCCACATTGACCCGGCGCGGAAAGCGGCGATGGTGCTCGATCTGCGCGCCCTCGGCCTGAACGGGCGCGCGCTCAACATCCTCAACCGTCAGCACCGCATGCGGGTTGCCCATGGACAGCGCCGATACCCAGCGCACGGCTTCGCCCAGCTCCAACGGCCAGAGCGTGTCCGCGCCAGCCGTCCGCGGCGCCAGGCCGGTGGCATCAAAGGGCACCCGAGGCGGCTCAAGGATGGGCTGGCCCATGTCAACGCTCACCCGGCCATCGGGCGCGATCGACAGCTCAAGCACGCCCGACAGCGTCTGCACCCTGACCGTGTCACGATCGGTAAGCCCGTGATCGCGCACATAATGGACAAAACAGCGCGCGCCATTGCCGCAGTGTTCGACCTCGTCGCCGTCGGCGTTGAATATCCGGTAGCGAAAATCAATGCCCGCCGCGGGTGAGGGCTCAACCAGCAGTACCTGATCAGCGCCGATCCCGAAGTGCCGATCGGCGAGCTGGCGCACGACGGCAGGCGTTAACGCCACGCGCTGGCGCACGCCATCGAGCACGACAAAGTCGTTGCCAGAACCCTGCATTTTGGTAAACCGCAGCCTCATAAGCTCGATTATCGCTGATCGTACGGCGAGACTTCGCCTGGCGGACGAGTCTTGAAGCGCCGGTGTGTCCACAGGTACTGCTCGGGCATCTCGCGTACGCGCGCCTCGATGAACGCATTGAGCTGTCGCGTCGAGGCCTCCAGATCATCCACCGGATAGTCGGTCCAGGCGGGATA